>Ga0194133_10005009_pt1 | contig 17181 bp, 9 predicted proteins | sample TA2KigOf40mmetaG_FD_155448 | JGI IMG/M metagenome (GOLD analysis project Ga0194133, IMG submission 155448) | Freshwater microbial communities from Lake Tanganyika, Tanzania - TA2015055 Kigoma Offshore 40m | ecosystem: Environmental > Aquatic > Freshwater > Lake | place: Tanzania: Lake Tanganyika... | reverse complement strand
CCCAAACCATAAATGGCTGACCCGACCCGACCCGACCCGAGCCACAAAAAATTGACCCGACCCGGGTCAAAATTTTTTGACCCGGACCCATCACTACCGTGCATACTTGATAACTATGCTACTGCTTCCCATGTTGATAAATAGGCTTGAGCGACTAACCATGTCAACAAGTTATTTTCCACTTTTCTTAAATGTAAGATTGTGCAGGATAATTAGGCCTTAGTTTTAAGTTTAGTAAGTAAGTTTTGACCCTTATATTTCTCAACAAAGTATTTTGAGCGTATCTTTAGGCTTTTATTTCATGAGTTTATATTGTCTAAAGTGGTGTGTGTGATTATACTTGGTCAGCGCTATTCAGTTTATGAGATCGCATAAGGTTTGATCATATGCCCTCTCGGGGATAGTCTGCATTCATCTGTGACTTTTTATTGTAAGAACTAAGATACATATTTAAGATTAGTACTATGTTCATTTCGCTGACCTCAACAAACTTCAGTTAGGTAAAAGCTGTAAATAAGACAAGTTTGTATAGTTTTTTCATTGAATCTCAAAGACAAATTCTCTTTTTGGGCCCCTGAAGTTCAAAGTCTGTGCCCAACCTTCAGCAGATATAACCCTGCCCCATGTTGTAAGCAAAAGGTTTATGCTCTTTCTCTTCTCTTGGAGTCTGCCTCAGTTTAAAAAAACTTTTGATTTTGGTTCAGCAAGGTTCATTTTGTTATGAATGTTTCTTCAATTTCAAGTAAATTTTTTAAATTGTTCAAACCATCATAAAGGCAATATATGAGTAAATATTCAAGCATTTAAAAAGCTTTTACCTGTTTGATTTTCTTTACATGTTGATTATCAGTGTCTTTTAATTCATTGAAAAATCCTCACGACCTTTTTAAAAAAACATAGACACCTCTGACATTTTCTTATCACTTGATTGTCAAACATCAAGCATAAATAAATCAGATTTTATCATTTCTAATTGAAACTTTGAGCTTAACAAAATGGAGATTTATTGTTTAGTGTTACTTATTTTCTTTGTTGGAGTCAAAGCCGGTAAGACTATTTGTTTAACTATCTTGAGCTTGGATGCCTTTTCAATTTACAAAATTATTTTCAATTCGATGTTTCAGTGACCTTATCTAGCACAGATATAATCTTTACTTAGACTAGTTGTATTAAGGGGGTCTAGAATCTTTTGCCTAATGCAAGTTCGACAATACCAGTTTGCCTAATCAAGTTCGCCCAATGCAAGTTTGCCAACCATACAAGTTTGCTGACTACAAACTATGAACTTGAACTTCAAACTATGAATGCATTTAACTATGAACTCAGAGACGAGTTTGTTTCCCCCTTCCTAATCTGCAGGGTTAGGAAGGGGGAAACATGCTTTGGGGGGTTGGTTGGGTCAGGTTAGGTGAGATTAGGGTTGTTTGATGAGTTCATAGTTTGACGAGTTTGTAGTTCGACAAGTTCGTAGTTGGCGAGCTAGTTGGCAAACTTGATTAGGCAAACTTGCTTTCGGCAAGCTGGTATCATATTAATGTTTAATTTCTGTTATATTTTCAACTAAGCCACCAAAAATTTTAGAGTCTGATTGGTATATTGTGGTTGGTGGATGGAATGACGAATCAGCAAGTCTCTCCACTGTGGAGTTATTTAACTCAAAAACAGGTAAAATATTTGCAAATTAATTAGACCTTCATTTTTTGTACATAAAAAAAGGCATACCCTACTTCACTATCAAGCGCAATTTTTTATAGACTATTAATTCCTGAGTCTGAGCACAATGAATTTTTCACAAAAATGTTAAATGTTTGCATCCGTCTGTCCTCCCACCTTCTATCACCTCTGTCTCCTGCCTCAGTTTGGAAGTTAGAGGATTGAAATTTTGCATACCGACTCCTCATATAGATGCCCAAGTAAGTGTGCGCCAGGCTAGCCTGGACCCCAGAAAAACTCCCATATCTCAGCCCCCTCAAAAATCTGGTCGGTAACTTTTTGCATTAATGTGAGGAGTAAATATGCAAGATTTCAGCCCTCTAGCTTCCAAAGTGAGGGAGGAGTTTGAGGTTATGGACGGACACACACAAGGATGACATGCTAAAAAAATTCAACCCATATTGATTTTTCTGACCACTGGCTCACTTTGCTCACTCATGGAGATAATTTTTTAGAGTATTGTTATATGGGATATATTTATAAATATCTCGGTTTATGCTTTCAAACTTGCCCTCTTGTAATCCTCACAACACTTTTACACACGGATAAACAAATACTCTACCTATGATACAAGCTCCATGTTTTTTTAAACAATTCTCTATCTAAATCTTGAAACATTAAATAACCAAAAAAATAAAACTTATGCCAAAGGTGACCAATGCATCATGGCTCCAAGGCTACCCAGGGATATTTCTGCTCATGTTGGTGGACTCATGAGTGATGGTACACCCATTGTTTGTGGAGGTCTATCAGACTTTGTACCACAATCAAAGTGTTACTACTTTGTCAAAGGAAGGGGAGCATGGTTTGAGGTTTTACAAACTTCTCAAAAATCCTTTAGTAAAATATGAAATCAAACTAATAATGATTTTTCTTATAAAGCATTCAGATTTGATTGAAGACACTTACTTTGGGGGTATGGTATTTGTACCTATAACAAAACAACTTTATGTTTTTGGAGGAAACTCTCTTTCCTACTCACAACACTTGTCAGGTACTATAAAAATTGAAGTTTTCTTTTGTACAATGATATTGACTTTTAAACTAACTGTCCAAGCCCATGACTTAATTTTGAAAGATTGTGTAAGCTAGACAGTAGATGAGATTTATCCCTCCAGAGCAATGCGAGGTGAAGTTTAGAAATTTCATTAGGGTGCAAGTTCAATTTCTATGTCTGTACATCTGTCTGTCATTTGTAACTAATCCCTGAGTTTTGATGCTAGAAAGCAAATTTTTAGATTTTTGGAAAGACGATTTTTTCTACACCTTCACATATTTTTATTTTTTTCTTGTCTAGGGTGCTGAGCTTTAAATTATTGGTCTTTTCTCCCAGAATTTTAATGCTAGAAAGCATATTTTTAGATTTTTAGAAAGGCAAATTCATTGTGCCTATTTTTTGTTTTATAAGATTGCTGATATTATGTCTAGAAGTTGAGATAACAGAGATCAAAGATTATGCTTTTTTTGAAACACGCCATGCTGGTGTAATATTTTGGTATTGATTCAAGCTGTCTTCAAGCAAAATTGCAACTCTCTAGCTTTGAAACTGAGGAATAAATTTGAGATCAAAGATGGAGGAAGAAAGCAAAAAAAGAGAGACTTATGATTGCAAAGTTGATTGATTGTGATTGCAAAGTTGATTTGATCTGGTATTTGGGCTCCACGTAAACGGGTAGGGAATTTGTCTCGGTCTTGGGTTTGGGTTGGGAAAGGGGGGAATTGGTCGCTTGGGAGGTTTAGATATTTTTCTCCACACAAAAAAATACCTGTTTACTTAATTTATTTAGACATTTTTGATGATTGAAGAGTTTCAATTTTCAGATTCTGGTTCATGGACACAGGGTCCTGATCTTTATAACAGCGAGAATGTTATTGGTCAATGTGTTGTTCAGGTATTCTTTATTTGGCAAAAGTGACCTCTCCATCCAGTTTGTAAATTTACATTATTTCTTGAATAGCTCGATTCTCATACCACAGCCTTCTTGGGAGGAAGTAATAATGCCTTTCGAATAGTCACATTAGACTGGACCACCATGGAATATACCTTTGCAGCTGAATTGCAAAGACCAAGGGCAAACAGTGCTTGTACAACTGCTGTAAATGAATATGGAGATACAGTTGTTGCTATTGCAGGAGGAGGTTGTCAACTCATCTTTTTACACTCAGTTCTCCAAATATATCAAAAAGTTTTTTTATACTTGACAGGAGGTTTTGGTGGCAGCCAAGGGCTTGAAATATGGAACCCAAAGGATGGAACTGTTACTCTAGAGGTGGACAGACTTCCCCAGGTTAATTTAGCCTTTAAAAGGTCTAATAGCTATTTATCTAACTTATTTGCAATTTTAAGGAGGAGGTTAATGACTCCAGCCTACAAAATGCATTTTTGGTGTCTATAAATGGAGGTCAAGAGCTGCTCATCTCTGGTGGGTATGATGGTTCAAAGACACAAAGTTCCATTTGGAAATATTCTTTAGTTGACAAGGTGTGGTCAGAACATGGCCAATTGATAAATCCAAGAAATGATCATGTGGTCCTGCCAATTGATGATATTTCTTGTTTGTGAATCTAATAATTATAGTGCAAGAAAAACTATTTTGAAGCTTTTTGAATAAAAAATTATCTGTATAGTAATGAGCTCATTCATGCCATTTTCGTTTGACTGATACAGCTTAAAAAAATAAAAAAGTGTTGATATTTTCTTATCTGGGCAGCCTCACCAAAAAGTTAAACATTAAAGACACACTTTTTAATCTAAGCTGGAAATTTTTGGTACTGGCAATCTGGGGTAATATAGCAATTGCTAAGGTCCATAAATCCCAATTTTTTCCTTCAGGTTAAAAAAATCTCATCGGGTCAAGTCAAAAAATACCCGGGTCAAAGACAGGTTGGCCCCATATTTACTGTGGGTCAGAAGTATGCTCGGCTTGGGTCAGGGCCCATCTCATTTGGATTGAGCAGCACAAATTCTTCTTTGCAGATGGAAAGATACCCATGGATGATATATCATTTCAAGACTATAATTAAGGAGTCATAACCTGTAATAATCTTTTGTATCACCTCAAAAAATCATGTAACCTTAAATTCAGTGGGCCCGACCCTGCATCAAAAAACAATCAGGAGTCACTTGATTGAAGGTCATGCGAAATGTCTAAAAAGGAATTTTTCAGAAAATCAGCCTCCACCAAAAATGTCCTCTTTTTTGTTGTATGTTTACCCTAACTTAGTATGAAAACGTATGTGTTCAATTCAAGGTATTCCTTTAATTTTCTGATATTTTTACAGTAATGTGCCATCTCTTTTACATTCCCATTTAAGCCATTTTGAAACAGGCTGCCTCCTGGTTTCTCAATCCCACATCTTTTGCATTTGGTTTACTCGATCTGCCAATCAACCTGTACCAATGGTTGACGATCCTCACTACATTCTTGAGCCAACCATTCTTTTAGTAAACAGTTAAGTATTGATTCTAGTCTTGATTGGGAAGATCACTGCTGGGTTTTCATCTCGCTCTCTTCAGACCACAGCATCGCAGACTCACTAAAATAGTTACAAATTCTACTGACAATGCATTTTCTCATTTAAAGTTGATAAAGATAACTGCTGAAGATAAATACAATAAAATTCTAAATATAAAAAATGAAGATAGACTTTTTCCTGTGCTTTCTTCCTTCAGGGTCAATGTTATTTAGGAAAAAATTCAGATTGAATGTCAAGGTCTTATAGATATAAAGTTTTTTCTACAAAGTTTTTTGTTAAATTTATAATTTCAAAATTTAATTTTATTTCAAATTTTGGTAAGCTTTTTGATCATTGTTACATTGTTTTTTGTTTTATTTTTTTAATTTATTTTCTCTTGTTCAGTCTCGACTTGCCTATCCCTAGCCTCCCTCTTGAACCAATTGCTTTCGAAAGGAAAGCACAATAAGAAAATGGGAACAGAAAAAAAGTGACAGCATAAAATTGTCAAAATAGCTCAATATGAAAAAGTTAGAGGCCTAAAGAAATTCAATAAGATTATCTCAAGCAGCCATTTGCAAAAAATCAAGCAAGTGAGTGAATTTGTTTTATCAACTTAATTTATTTTGACAATATTTCAAAAAATGTTTAAACTTAAAACTTCTTTAATGTTTTAAGCATCATTCATGTAAGTCATGTTTTCTTCTTTAAGACAAACTTTATGTGATGTGTGGATGAACTTTACAGGTTTTTCCTATAAGAAAAGATCAAAAAATATCATTCAAAACTGAATGAAATTTGTCAAAAGAATGTATTTTTTTCTATTTTGTACTCTAATGGCAACTTTCCCCTAAACCTTTTGCTCATAATTACTAAAGTTTTAAGCAAAAAAACTTTGATTTTGATAATGAATACTCAGACCATTATGTTAAAAGCAATTGATTTTAGATGGAATCCTATAATGATGAGACAGAAGAACCTGATAGTGATGAGGAGCTTGATCCAAGAATCCAGGTAATTATTAACTTGACAGAGATTTAAGTATTAAATCACTAAACATGCAGTTCAAAACAAATAATCTTTAATCTAGGTTGTCTTGGAGAAGCTTAATAGTTCCACAGATGTTATCAATAAGTTAGAAATTGATTTGGAGGTAGAAAATTTTAGATTTTAATCATTGCTTGATTGATGTGAATGGAGATTTTTAAAACCAAACTAGGAGTCTAGGACAGCTTTCCGGATTATGCTGACAGAGTCTGGACAGAAACTTTCTCAATTGTCTAAGCAGCTTGGAAATTGTGTGGATAAAGCTAGGCCTTATTATGAAGCTCGCATGAAACTCAGACTGGCTGGCGTTGGTAAAAATGAATAAAACAGACAAAATAATTTTGATTGTGCAAAATTTTCATCCCAGTTTGAAGCTCAAAAAGCAGCAGTCAGGTTCGAAAAGGCCAGCAGTGCTTATGAGGCTGCCAAGGAAATGGTTGAGCTTGCTCAGCAAGGTTACATTGACCAAGGAATTGAATTTGATCAGGCATGGAAAGAGATGCTGGACCACTCTGTTTCAAAGGTAAATTTTAGTGTAAATTATTCCACTTTATACATGTAGACTTACTATTCCAAGCGATTCATGAGCGGATTGCGAGGTTTGGTGAGCGGCGAGAAGTATCATGATCCTAATCCCATACTTATGAACTTAAATCCTTCCTTTCTTATAATGAAAAGGCGAGGTATAAGATATGCTCATAATAGTTTATTGAGGGTTAGTATGCACACATAATAAAGTATACAAAAGGTGTTGTCCTTAGGAATATTCTAGCTATCTACTCAGAATGACTTACGTCAAAGCACACGGAGAATAACTAGTTACCAATCTTAAGGCATGCAGGCCTTTTATTGACATGTGAGACAGGAGCACGCTGATCAGGGGCGCTCGGGAATCAAATGTGAGTAAAAGGTTGCGTGATCGAAATGATATTTTACCGTTACTAAAATCTTAAAGCTGGGATCCATGTGTGCCATCTACATACAACTTGAAATACATCAGGATACTGTTTATATATGCACCTTGGTCAAATCTTTCCCTATTTGTCTTTTGATTGGAAGAGAAAATCCCCCATCCTGCCAAATTAAATAAGATTGTAAGGTAGCACCCAACCCAGAGGGATGAAAGTGTTTGGCAGGGTGAAGGCAATCCTGAAACACTGTAAGGTACCACTCTCCCCAAAGGGGAAAGTGTCTTGGCGTCCACAGGCCAACCCAAAAACAGCGCAAGGCAGTCTGGCTGGAAGCCAGATAGTAGAGTTACAAAACTCTCTTATGAAGATTAATCTACAGTTACTTTATTAATTTTCGCTTGTCCCAAAGCTGAAGATTATTTGTCCATGTTGAAACCAAGCTGAATCTCTTTTAAAAGGTCAATGAAACAGAGTTAGAGAGAAATCTCAGTGCTGAGGAACACCGTGCCAAATCAACTACCTACCAGAATGCTGAAAATCGTGTTCAAGACCTACAAAAAAATCTCAAGCGATCCATTCAAAGATCCAGGTTTTTGAAGCTCAAGTTAATTTAATCTACAATGTCAGCACAAGCACAATTAAATTTTTTCTTCAGGCCATATTTTGAGATGAAAGCAAAGCTACACCAAAGGCTGGATGACATGAAAAGAAGAGTGCAGCTCATTGAGGAAACAATACAAGTATGTAATATTTTAAGCTTGATATGCAATTGTAAGTATAAATGTAGAAATCCCACAAGGAGATCCGTACTTTGATTATTTTTTCATCCAACCTATCCATTCACATTTGATTCTATGAGCGCACTTGTCCTGTGAGCTCCTGCCTCCCATGTCAATAAATAGGCTTGCGCTCAACCATGTCAATGAGTTATTTTTACTTATTCTTACACCTCAGATTTTGCATAATAATTTGGCCTTAGTTTTCAGTTGTAGTAAGTTAGTATATTTTTCTTTTCTTTTCAATAAAGTATCTTCAGCACCTTACTTTGACTTTTTGTTATGTAAGTATACTGGCAGAGAGGCATGTGTGACTATAAAGGGTCACTGCTATTCAGATTACAAGAGTGTATAAGGTTCGTTCATATACACTCTGACGGATTGTCTACAGAAATAATTATGTAATGATGTTTATATATGTAACAGTACAAGAATTTCAAATGCAAGAACCATTACTATGAGGATATACATGAACCAAAATCTAGTTGAAATCAAAACTAATTATCTTTTCAGATGACCAAACAGGGCTACTCAGACTGTCTAAGAGAGTTGGAGAACATCAGTGAAGAGATACATGCCAGACGGAGGAAAAGGGATAGGTTAGAGGTCCGGACACCTGGGGTAGGTGCTGAGAGTCCTCCGCCCAGCCCAAAAATGGTAGAAATGTCTAAAGAAAATGATGGATGTTCTCATGGTGAACAAAGCTCTAGAAAAGAAAGTGTGCATGTAAAGCTACAGAATCAAGGTTTGTTGATTTGAAACTGTTATTTTTTTATTTGCATGTTTACTTTTGGCCAGTGTGCTCTCTGACCTTAGCAACCCCGCACTCTTTGAGGGTACTTTGTTCCTTCTTATTGCAACAACAAACTTTTTCAGTCAACCTTTCCCTGTCCCGAACATATCAAACCTTAAAAGAACTTTGAGCGGGTTCAAACTCCAGTCATTTGAATTCCGGATTGCAAAAAAAAATCAACAAGTCACCCTCAGTCAGGGTGAAAGTAGTCTGCGGTGGCCATAGACTTTTATGGGGGGACTCTGATAAAGGTGTTAATTACACATCAACATCGCCTGAGTCTATACTACGCCAGATTATTATCATGAAGAAGGTACTTTTAATGCATGGATAATATAAGAGCCAAAGTTTTACTTTCATTTAAAGTATTTCTTGCCACCAGGCTGTGCAGAACATAACACATTTTACTAATTATTTTTCCAGAAAATCATCAATCTCCTCCAGTCCATCCACTCACCCATCCTGTTGTATCAGACAAACTTCCAGTAAGAGTTTTTTGCTAAACCCGTTTTAGACATGATTTTGAATAATAATTATTTTTCTTCAAAGGTAACTTCTGTCTCTCTACCACAAAATAAAAGGTCAGTCTAAAATATTTGATTTTTGCATGAATGTTAAAGCTTAATAACAGCACCTTACTAATTAATTTTAAGGGTGGAAGAATCATTTGTCTCAAAACCCAAGGTCTCTCCGAAACCTTTGCTCAAAGGGTAAAAATTAAAATATTCATGACATTACATTTCAATTATATTTGCAAAACAAAATTTAATTTGAAGAGCGAAATTATTGTAAGTATCTTATTTTTCAGAGGTCTTAATTTGTCAGCAGCCAAATTGGTCAATGATATGAATGCAGTGTTGGCTTCTAAACCAAAAGAGTAAGTATTATGCTCATAAACTTTGGATATAGAATATTCAAAAGCAATGTTTATGAGAATTAAAAATTAAAATATAACCTCAATGAAGACCATTTTTTTAATAGAAATTCAAGCAATCTAGAACCTTCAAAATTGTTGACTATTAGTCAGAAAAAGTCGGGTTAGAATTTTCTTTAATAAATCATTTGAAATTAAAGGTAAAATATCTACTTCATCTATTTTTTATAGAATTAGAATTACCAAATACGAAAACCAGATTAACTCCCACAACCCCAGAAAGAAGGGCTTTCACTTCTCCCAAAAAAACTTGTCCACCGGTACCAATGAGGCTTGCCTTGCCAGATCTTCAGCGTGTGAAAGATGGACAAGATGATGAATCTGACAATGAGAGCTTAGCAAGGTACAATAAAAAAATTCAATATATATACTGATAATGATTAAGTATTTTGCTTTGAAAAATACCTACCCACACAAGCAATCGGCAATGCGCAATAATTAATATTTTATCACACAACCTATTTGGGATAACTAATATTTGAGCGCTCAACCTATATTAGAAAAGCTCTTAAATCTCATCTTCTAGACAAAAATTCAAAAATCTGTTTGGTAACTTTTTTGGCAAGGGTTAACACATCTTCATGCAAGAAATGAAGTCTCTAGCTTCAAATATGAGGGACCCTTTTGAGGTGACAGACAGACAGACAAAATTTCTACCAACCCCTATCGGTATTGGGACTGACAGACAAAAATTCCATTCGCTTGTGCAATAATCTGGTGCAGTAAAGACTCCCTTAATGGTCATTATCAGAGCCATTGCAGAATATTAATTCCCTAACCGAGGGCTCCCATCGTTAACCTTTTTTGCAATTTTTAGTAAAAAAATAATAGCTATGATGGGGGGATTTAAAGTTTAAACCCCATCCTTTTATTTTAGTTCTCTGTCAGGACTTTGACCACGATACCATATCAATTTACCTAATGATCTTTCATATAACGGACATTTTGTCTACTATGGTTCACCTAATAGTCAATCCGCAAACTGTCAGTTTGCCTAATCATTGCTAACCTAACCTAACCTAACCTGACCCAACCAACCAACCTCCTCAAAGCACATTCCTCCTCCCTAACCTTTTAAATATGAAAAGGGTCATTTGTTTGATTTTGCTGTTTGGAGATTTATGAATCAATAAAAAAATTGGTAAAAGTTGCCAGAAAAAATGAATTTATCCACAGTATTCCCAAAACTCTGGTTCTGGGCGGTTTTGTACTTTTTTTTTCATCAATTTCCCATGGTATATTTAATCATTAATAATCAGAATTGCAAACAGGTGGGATTGGTCATTTAAACTTTTCATCAACCTTGATTTAGTTTTCAAATAATCAGTTCTCTCTACTTATTTACAAATTTGAAAATAGTTTTTAACCAATTTTTATAACTAAAGTGTTATGAATTTGTTTTCTAGCATGGATATTTTGGATGATGATCAAATTGAAAATCTCATGAAGGAAATGAGCTTGCAATCAATCAATGACATGTCATAAATGAAGAAGATTTTCAAGGAATAGTTACCCAGAAGGGTTAAAAATGTGAAAAGATAAATACTCTTCGATTCAAGGAACATCTCATAACATAGAAAACTATTTAGAAGAAAATGTTAATCTTCTAAAATGCATTTAGCCAACACACACAAAACATAAAGCAACAGCAACTAAAATAAAAATATTGCTTCCAATTTAGATTTAGGCAAAAAAATATGATAATTAGGTTTTGAGATTTAACATATTAAATGATACTTATTTGCTGTTAGGAAATTATTGATGATTGCTCAATTACTCATTACTTTATTATTTGTCTTATTGACCACCAAGTGGAATTTAGAGAGTCATAAAATTCAGTTAGGTACATGAAACTTTGATTTGTTCATGAGTCTAAATTATTAGATTTTAAATCAGCCAGCATTTGAATTTCATAGTGTAAAAATTAGTGATTTGCCAATAAAATATTCAGCTTCTCAAGGACTTTTCTGTTAATAAATATGTTAAAACTGAAGTAAAAATTTACTAATATGATTGAAAAGCACAATTTAAAATTTTTAAAAAGAGGACAAGCGAGATTTGAGTTATCACAAAGAAATACATGAAGGTCATAGGGGTCCATTTTCACAATAATCTAGAATGGGACACACACTTGGATAAATTGAAAAACAAATCCAGACCAGTGCTAAGTAAAGGGTCCTACATATTTGGCTTTATTGTGCCAGAGTCTGGCAATTTTGGTCACAGAAAATACTTGTAGCCAAGCTCTATGATATACCTAAAATTGAAGTTTGAACAAGTATTTTATGTGACAAAGTGTTCTTGAGATATTAGCTCTGGCACAATTTTCACAAATTTGGCTTCATGGTGCCGGACTGCTCTGCCACATTATGGCTCAAACCCTTGCTCCCTCATTTTTATAGATGGAGAATTGAAATATTGTGTTAAGCTAGCTATATAATATACCTTCAATTTATGGTTTTACAAGTATTTTCTGTGACCAAAGGTTCTTGTCCAGCTATAAGCTCCAGCACAATTTTCACAAATTTGGCTTCATGGTGCGGGACTCCGGCACCAAGGTATTAAATAAAAAAGCCAAATTTGTAGCCCTAAGTAAACTCAGGTTTCTGAGTAAATACTTGGATATCTCAAGCATGAAACATAAGGTTACCACACATTATGATGACATGTTTTACTCCTCCTCACCTGTGTGGTTTATGAGATAACATCAGGAAGAAACTGGAATCTTCTAAACACTCTTTGATACAAGGGTCACAGGGTTGCTTGTAAGGATTTCAAAAAGAAGAACAGAAGGTAACAACTGGATGAGCTTTTTAAGAGAACGACACCGTTCAAGTGGAACTCAGGTTTCTGAGTAAATACTTGGATATCTCAAGCATGAAACGTATAGTTACTACACATTATAATGACATGTTTTGCTCCTCTTTGCCAGTGTGGTTAAATGAGATAACATCAGGAAGAAGCTCGAATCTTCAAAACGCTCTTCATTACAAGAGTCTCAGGGTTGCATTTAAGGATTGCAAAAAGAGGAACAGAAGGCAACAACTGGATGACTTTTTTAAGAGAGCAACACCGTACAAGTGGATGAGGTATTCAAATGCCAAAACAGCAATCCAGTTGCTCCTCAGAATGCACCCCAATAAACAACAAGATAAAGCAGAGCCAAGGATTCAACGACTGGATAAGAGGCAATTCTTTCCAAAACAGGCTGAGTTGTCTAAAAGATGTGAAATTTAATTGGAAGCAGGGCTTAACCAAAGACAGACAAACTGCCCATTCAAAACTTATATTTTTTAAGGACCAAACAACATCTGGATTCCCTTCTGAAAAAGTTTTTTCTTAACTTGTGCATCTAATCAGCTTTCCATCGTTTTGATTCCAATAAATTATAATTAAGTTTAAGTTATAAAAAAGGAAACCTCTCCAAATCGACTTATTTATTTAAGTGTCCAATCAAGTAAGCGCTCAAATACAATTTTAGAAATTGATTTCTTTCCAAAATTCAAATCTTTACCTGGTTGAATGAGTTGAAAGATTAAAAGCTCTATTTCAATTCTCCATCTTGAAGCAAATTTGCAACATTTCACAGTTTGGGGAAATGTTTATTTTAAAAGTAGGTTATTAATATATGTCTTCAATTAAGAATTAAAAAGCAATCATCTGGGGTTTGTAAATAGCTGGAAGGTAGCCAAGTGACCCAGCCTTGGAATTTGTAAATCAGGCAATGCTTCATCTATTACTTATAATCAAATGGCAAAAATCAATAAAGTAAAAGCATTTTTAACAGCAGGGTTTTACCACTTTCACTGTCATGGTTATAAAGCAATGCAAAAATAAAATATGTCAAAAATATGAAGTCAATAATTCTATAGAAATAAATGAAAAATGACAAATAGATATACAATAATGGAATCAAATGAAGGTTCTTATGGAATATGTCTCGATTATCAAGTATATGGAAGCATTTAGATAGATAGCTTTTATTAAAAACTCATTATGCAATTATGAAAATATTTACACGCAAGTAATAATGCCCTTACAAGTTGCAAGATCTATTAGATCAAAAAAAAGTTTTATTTTACATGCTCATTAGTTCTCCCTCCATGACATGTCAACATCACAAACTCATTTAAAAATAATTATAAACAAAGGTTCGTTAACTCTTTTCAATTAGAATGACTGTCAAAGCCTAAGAAACACTTCAGAAAATAAACTTTCAAAGAAAAACTAAATTTTAAATATTAAATAATTATTTTGATTGTCTTAATCCACTCAAGAATTTAAATAGAACTGGAAAAGTTGTATTGACCATCACAGCAAGATTTTCTTACAAAAGCAAAGAAGCTCTCAGAAATAATCATAACCTCACTAAAGCTAAGTTTTTTTGCAATCATTTTTAATCAAAGATCCAAGTTTTATAAAATCTTTGAATTTATCACAAACAACAGGGATGAGGCATGTTGTTGATTGACACTAATTTCTGATTTGCAGAAGAAGCATCTTGTTTGTGTTTGAGTATAGATTATATGTTTGTTATTTCCAAAACTTAGGTTTTTTCAGCTCCATTCCTTATCAGTTTCAAATGTTTTGGAAAATGCATTTTAACACGTTATTTTAATTTTTGATTAGTTTCACCTTATAGCTGATTAAAAACTTGTTTTGATTTAAATACAAAGTTTTGCTTTAAACAATTTATATATTTAAAACCATAATGTCTGTCCCATTATGCAAATGTGATGAGGGCGAGTGCGTGGAGGCAAGGGGGCTCAGACACTCTTTGACTCATAGAGATCGGATACATAGAGGGAGAAATGGTCATAAAATCAATTTTGGGTTTGTGTATAGGTTTACCAACAGCTGACCCCACCTGAGCAGCACGGATTCAGCTGTTGGTCAACCCAAAATCACTACGGTGCAAATCTTTACTGCAGCGTAGGCAGAGAGGCGCATATTTATATAATATCTTTGCTTTAACTTCTGGTCTAGTAAATATTTTGTTTGTCCTTGCCACCCCTTCAATTTTCCACTCAAGGTATCTTTCAGGGGTTCTGAGGTTTGCAGTTGAAATTTCAGCACCTCTTTCTGCTTTTGGCCACAGGTTGAGACAAAATTCTGAAATGATTCTTGGGTAGGATAAAAAGCATCCTTTTGGCTAGGTACTGTTGAAAACCAATCCACACCAACTTTCCCCTACATGTTTGTATGTCTGTAATAGAACATGCTTGACTTCCTAAACAGGAGTTGATCGACATTTCAGTCAGTCATGGCATCAAAAAATATGTCTAGTTCAAACGAATGCATTATACTTATCCCTCCCAAGCAAAGCGAGGGCTGAAGTTAAGACATGTGCCATAGCAATCAACCGTGGCTGAGAGGTCATAGGCGCCAGACTGAGAACCAATATCTAAGATTATGTGAGTTCAGCCCCCAGCCCATGCAAGCAATTTTTCAACCCCACATAGCAAAAAAATCAACAATGCACCCTCAGTCAGGTTAATAGTTATCTGCGGAGTTCATTGACAAATCATGGCGGGACTCTTAAAAGGGTGTTACATTGGATGAGTCTATAGTACACAAGATTATCATTTTTAATCAGAACTCTCACTTTTGTTACTGTGCTATTTTGGATTTGTGTTTCCGTTGGCTGGCTCCTTTAATTTCAATACTCCCTTTCTTTAATCTTCTCATTCTACCCTGTTTATGAGACATCTTATAGAGGGGGTGGAATAAATAATGATAAGCCATGTGTTTAAGGATTTGGCTCATTGTGAATTTGGTATTAAGTCTCTCTTAAACAAGCTGATTTGCATTTGTCACTCTCTACTTTCAATTTTATGTTCCATGTAGAGATCAACCTTTGTTTTTTTATATTTTTGCACATCCTTTATGTGAACATGAAATAAACTTGTTACTGATGAAGCTCCCTGCAACTTTGACATGATTCAAATTCATCACATCCATAAATTAAAAGAGTTATATTTTCATGCAAAACTTCTTTCATATAAGCAACCTTTTTTTTGTTGAATATTGAATTCAACATCACTTTTAGAATCTATGTTCAAGTTTCCAAATAGCTTCCTCATGAATTTTACGACCCTGTTTTGCAAAAAAAAAATTGTTCCTCAACTGGTTTTTTTTCTCATCTGGATTATGATGATTTACGTTGACTCCATTGCTGCTCATCTTGTTATTGTTGTTAAAGATAGAATTTTCATCTAGCTCGATCTTCTAAACTAATTTACTGAAAGTTCCTATAAAGAGAGGTGACTTGACAAACCAACATCATATGGGCAATAAAAAGCGTGAAAACTTTTTTTCTTCCATGATTCGGCGAATTTGGCTTTGCAATGGCGCCAACAAAATCTTCCGGCAAATTTGCTTGCCACGAAGCAATCATTGAACTAATTTTTTTCTTCTTCAAAACTTTTTTTTTGTATTCATTCGCAATTGCATTTCAAAGGTAACAAGAAGGCAATTCATTCAATTATACCTGCTTAATTTCAAAGTGCTAATAATCCATCTAGATGCTTTATTTTAGTGTTCAAAGTCATGGGATGATAATTCAGAGTGACTCTGACACGAATACAAACAAATAAAGAAGGCAATTTTAAAAAGCAAACAATTTCTGAAAGATTTGACGCATACAAATTATCTTATTACGAAATTAGTTTTTCAACCTGAGAAGCTATAATTGAATGAGTAATTCGTGGGAGTTTCGGTATGAATTTTTGTGTTCCTATTTATTCACACATTCTTTAAAGTGTAAATTTTTTTTGCCTTTCTTTATAAAACTGTTAATGATATATCCATGTATGTATAAAGAATATCAAGTTCTTGTCATGCAGATGGGATGAGAATTCGACTATAGGTTATGTGTTAAAGCGTTTTGAGGTACCATTTTTATGGACCTGATTCATTTTGATGCAGGACACAATGCCTGATTTGATAGTTGTGGCAAAAGGCTGACACATAAATGAATCAATATCCTGTTAAGTTGATGATATGAAGAAAAATTGTCAAGTATTATACCAAAATCTGTTCAAAAATCTATCACAATTTTTGTACTAAACTGTCAATTCTGTACGAAGCTCGGTCTATTTTTACTTAAATTTATGTTGAAGTTTTGTTGGAAGGGTTTGATAAAGTATGGAGATATACAAAATCTGAGTTTCAATGCTCTTCTACCAACACCTCAGGGTGTTAAGGACCAAATAATTGAACAACCTTATGGATCATTCAAGAACAAAGGATACCATATCACTTCGCTTAATGTATCATTTCACCTAACCTAAACTAACGTAACCTAGCCTGACCTAACTTTACCTAATCTAACCCAACCTCACCTAACCTAACCCAACCTAACCTAACCTAACCTTACCTTACCGAACCTAACCTAACCTAAACTAACCAAACCTAACCTAACTTAACCTAACCTAAACTAACCCAACCCAACCTAACCCAACCTAACCTAACCTAACCTAAACCAAACCAACCCAACCTAACCCAACCTAACCTAACCTAACCTAACCTAACCTAACCTAACCTAACCTA
>Ga0194133_10005005_pt1 | contig 17191 bp, 13 predicted proteins | sample TA2KigOf40mmetaG_FD_155448 | JGI IMG/M metagenome (GOLD analysis project Ga0194133, IMG submission 155448) | Freshwater microbial communities from Lake Tanganyika, Tanzania - TA2015055 Kigoma Offshore 40m | ecosystem: Environmental > Aquatic > Freshwater > Lake | place: Tanzania: Lake... | reverse complement strand
GGTCGATTTCGGCCTTGGTTTCGCTTTCCGTCGGTTCCACCATCAGGGTGCCCGCAACCGGCCATGACATCGTTGGCGCATGAAATCCGTTGTCGATCAAACGCTTGGCAATGTCATCCACCGTGACGCCAAATTCACCAAAGGGGCGGGTGTCCAGAATGCATTCATGCGCCACCCTGCCCTTGTTGCCCATGAAGAGGATCGGATACTGCCCCTTCAAGCGGCTGGCGATGTAATTGGCGTTCAGGATTGCGACCCGCGTTGCCTGCGTCAGCCCTTCGCCCCCCATCATCAGGCAATAGGCCCAGGAAATCAGCAGGATCGAGGCCGAGCCATAGGGAGCCGCCGATACCGGCCCTTCCTCTCCGCCCGTCTCTGGATGCCCCGGCAGGTAAGGCGCCAGATGCGCGCGCACGCCAATCGGCCCCATGCCCGGCCCGCCGCCGCCATGCGGGATGGCAAAGGTCTTGTGCAGGTTCAAATGGCTCACATCGCCGCCAATCTCGCCCGGCTTCACCAGACCGACGAGCGCGTTCATATTGGCCCCGTCGATATAGACCTGCCCCCCATGGTCATGGGTGATCTGGCAGACCTCTTTCACCGTTTCCTCAAACACCCCATGGGTGGACGGATAGGTGATCATGCAGGCCGCCAGACGGTTGCCCGCCACCGCCGCCTTTTCGCGGAAATCCTCCAGATCCACGTCGCCATTTGGCATGGATTTGACCACCACCACCTCCAACCCCGCCATCTGGGCGCTGGCCGGGTTGGTGCCATGGGCCGAAACCGGAATGAGGCAGACCTTGCGGTCATGATCGCCCCGTGCCCGGTGATAGGCCAGAATGGTCAGAAGGCCCGCATATTCCCCCTGCGCCCCGGAATTCGGCTGCATGGAAAAGGCGTCATAGCCGGTGATCTCGCACAGTTTCGCCGTGAGGTCTTCAATCGCCTCACGATAGCCCAGCGCCTGATCGGCGGGCACGAAGGGGTGCAGCGCACCAAATTCGGGCCAGGTGATCGGCATCATCTCGGCCACAGCGTTGAGCTTCATCGTGCAAGACCCCAAGGGGATCATCGCCCGGTCCAGTGCCAGATCGCGGTCCGACAATCGGCGCATATAGCGCATCATTTCGGATTCTGCCCGGTTCATGTGGAACACCGGATGGGTCAGGTAATCCGATGTGCGCAGCATCTCTTCGGGGAAGCCCAGCTCCGCACTAGCCGGTGGCGCGTCCGAAATGCCGAAGGCGCGCAGAACGCGGCGCAGCACATCCTCATCGCTGGTTTCATCAAGGCTGATCCCGATGTGATGGCTGCCGACCTTGCGGAAATTCAGCCCCTCCAGCCGCCCCGCGGCAAGGATACCGGCTTGGCCCACGCCGACCTCAACCGTGATGGTGTCGAAAAACGCCTTCGGCGGCAGGGTCGCGTCCGCATCCCGCAGGGCCTTGGCGAGACGGACGGTCAGCGAATGGACGCGTTCGGCAATCGCGCGCAGGCCCACGGGGCCATGGAACACCGCATAGAAACTGGCCATGACCGCCAACAGCGCCTGCGCGGTGCAGACGTTCGAGGTGGCCTTTTCGCGCCGAATATGTTGTTCGCGGGTTTGCAGGGCAAGTCGATAGGCCTTGTTGCCGCGCGCGTCGATGGACACGCCCACAATCCGGCCCGGCATGTTGCGCTTGTGTTCATCCTTGCAGGCGAAAAACGCGGCATGAGGGCCGCCATAGCCCATCGGCACGCCGAAACGCTGGCTGGACCCGATGGCAATATCGGCCCCCATCGCGCCCGGTTCCTTCAGCATGGTCAAGGCCAGAAGATCGGTCGCCACTACCGCGACTGCCTTGGCCGCATGCAGGCTGGCGATAATGTCCGTCAGGTCGCGCACATGGCCCCAGGTGCCGGGATACTGGAAAATCGCGCCGAACACTTGTTCGGGCGGCAAATCCTCAGGCGCGCCGACAAGGATCTCAATCCCCAAGGGCAGCGCGCGGGTCTTGATGACGGCGATGGTCTGCGGATGGCAGTTTTCATCGATGAAAAACGCCCGCGCCTTTGATTTTGCAACCCGCTCGGCCATGGTCATGGCTTCAGCCGCCGCCGTCGCCTCATCCAGAAGCGAGGCATTGGCAATCTCCAGCCCCGTCAGATCGGCCACCATGGTCTGATAGTTGAGCAAAGCCTCCAACCGACCCTGGGCAATCTCGGGCTGATAGGGGGTATAGGCGGTATACCAGGCCGGATTTTCCAGAATATTGCGCTGGATCGCGGGCGGCGTCACCGTGCCATAGTATCCCTGCCCGATGAGTGAGGTCAGCACCTTGTTGCGCCCCGCCACCCGGCGCATCCGCGCCAGAAGGTCATGTTCCGACAAGGGTGCCCAGCCCAAGGGGATCGACTGGCGGATGCTGGCCGAAACGGTCTCGTCGATCAGCGCCTCCAGACTGGGCGCACCGACTGCCTGCAGCACTCGGCCATTTCAGCCGGAGACGGCCCGATATGGCGGCGGTTGGCGAAATCGTAAGGATCATAAGCGGTTGGCGTGAAGGTCATGGCCTTGCCTCTTGCAATGGGGGGAAAGGTCGGGCGGCCCCCCGCCCGACAATTTTCTGACACAGAAAATTGCCCGGAGTTTGTGCCAAACTCCGGCGGCAACCGTCAGGCGATCAGATCGTTGTATTCATCTTCGTCCATGAACTGATCAAGGACCGACAGATCATCCAGCTTCATCTTGAAAAACCAGCCCGCCCCCAAAGGATCCTCATTCACGAGGCTGGGGTTGTCGGACAGCTTTTCATTCACCGCGACAATCTCGCCATCCACCGGCGCCAGAATGTCGGACGCCGCCTTGACGCTTTCGATCACCGAAACGTCGTCACCTTCGGCCACCTGTGTTTCCACCTCCGGCAGTTCGACGAAAACCACGTCACCCAGCGCGGTTGCGGCATGTTCGGTGATGCCCACCACCACCAGATTGCCCTCGACGCGCAGCCATTCATGTTCTTTGGTGTATTTCATTTCTGGTCCTCAGCGTTTGTAGGTTGTGGGTTGGAACGGCATCGCGGCAACCGTCACGGCCATCCGCTTGCCCCGCACCTCGCCGTCCAGCTTGGTGCCGATTTGTGCATAGGCCGCGGGCACATAGCCCATGGCAACAGGCGCCTCGACCGACGGCCCAAAGCCGCCCGACGTCACCTCGCCCAAAGCCGCGTTGCCAGCGAAAAGCGGGGTATGTTCGCGCATCGGCGCGCGGCCTTCGGGGCGCAGCCCCACCCGGCAACGGGCAGGCCCATGCGCTAGTTCCCGCAGGATACGCGCCGCACCGGGGAAACCGCCCTCGCGGTCGCCGCCTGCACGGCGGGCCTTTTGGATCGCCCAAGTGAGCCCCGCCTCAACCGGGCTGGTCGTGGTGTCAATGTCATGGCCATAAAGGCAAAGCCCTGCCTCCAGCCGCAGGCTGTCGCGGGCGCCAAGGCCGATTGGCATCACCTCGGGCATATCCAGAAGCTTGACGGCAAAATCCTTGGCCCGGTCCATCGGGATCGAGATTTCAAAGCCATCCTCGCCGGTATAGCCCGACCGGCTGGCCCAGATGTCGCCAAACACGCCAACATCCATGAACTTCATCGCCGTCACCTCGGGCACCAGCCGCGCCAAGGCGGTTTCCGCCTGCGGCCCTTGCAGGGCCAAAAGCGCGCGGTCGGTGACCGGGATCACCTCGCACACGCCCGACAGACGCGCGGTCATATGGGCGATATCGGCCTGTTTGCAGGCGGCATTCACCACGACAAACAGATGATCGCCCCGGTTGGCAAACATCAGATCGTCCAGAATCCCGCCCGCGTCATTGGTGAAAAGCCCATAGCGCTGCCGCCCCGGCTTTACTCCCAACACATCCACCGGCATCAGCGCCTCAAACGCCCGGGCGGTTTCCTCATAACTGCCCTTGGGTTGCAGGATCACCTGCCCCATATGGCTGACATCAAACAACCCCGCCGCCGCGCGCGTGTGCAGGTGTTCTTTCATCACCCCCGCCGGATATTGCACCGGCATGGAATAGCGCGCAAAGGGCACCATCTTGCCGCCCAAAGCGACATGCAGGTCATTCAGACCCAATAAAGCCAGATCCTCGGCCAAAGCCGCCCCACTTTCCGCCGGATGAACGCAGTCCGGCACCGTTCAGGCAGTTCCCCTGCCCTCGGTGCCCCCTCTGTCCTTGCGCCCTAAGGCGCGCCTGAGATCGTTATCCCTTCGGCGGGCACTTTCGCACCACTCTCCAGAGTCCAGTTGCCAGAACGGTCCTTGCGCCTGAGAGTTTACCGGGGCGGTTGCTCCTTCGGCACCGGGTTTCCCCGGATTCTCCCGAACTGACGCCCTTAGCATGCCCAAGGCGGCAAGGCCTGTCCAGCGAAAAGAATACGACGGTATGCAACGGCTTTGCGCCCGGTGGAAAACCCATGATGCAAAGCGGGCCATGACTTGAAGCCAGACGATGCCGGGCATAGGGTTCGACGGCGACAAGGCAAAGGCAAAGCGGCATGAGCACAGCGGTGGATAGCGCGATCAAGGCATCGAAGGCCGCGTTGAAGGCGGGCGATCCCCTGGCCGCGTCCCGCGCCGTGCTGGGTGAGCTGAAGCGCTTTTCGGGCAACGCCCGGCTTCTCACCCAATCGGCCGAGGTGCAGGCCGCGCGCACCGGCCTGCCGCCGCGCCCCTTTGGGCCGGCCCATATGCAGCGCGTCTTGCGATTGCGCGCGCAAGGCGGCCCCGGTGCAGCCGCCGAGGAAACGCAAGTCGCGCTTTAGCTTGATCCGTTCAGCCCCCTTGCCAACGGCTTTCTCGGTAGCCTCCTTCTGGAGTTGAACCAGCCCGAGGCCGCCATTTCACCCCTGCGCATCGCGCTCAAACGCGACCCGAAAAGCCCGGGAGCCGGGACTAACCTTTCCATCGCCCTGCGCCTTTCCGGGCAATCGGCCGAGGCCGTCGAGGTGGCCCGCGCCGCGCTTGCCCAGCACCCGGCACTTCTCCCGGCCAAGGCCGCGCTGGCGCTGGCCCTCGTCGAAGACGGGCTGCCGCTCAAGGCGGTAACCCTTCTTGAAACCATGGCGGCCGACAACCCGAAGGCGGCCAATATCCGCTTTGAACTGGTTCGCGCCCTCTTTGCCGCCCAGCGCTTTGCCGAGGCTCGTGCCGCCTTTGCCGCAGCCGTCGCCCTAGACCCGCGCCACGAACGCGCCTTGAACGAACTCGGCAGCGCCGAGCTGACTGCAGGCGAGTTTGACCGCGCCCGCGCCACCTTCGAGACCGCCATCGCCGCCCATCCCGACAGTGCCGCAGGCTATTACAACCTGGCCCGGGCCATCGACGTGGCCCCGGGCGATGCGCTTATTCCCCGGATGCAGGCGCTCGAGGCCCGCACCCCACGCCCTGCCGACCGAATCCTGCTCAATTTTGGCCTCGCCAAAGCCCATGAGGATACCGGCGATGTCGATCAAAGCTTCGCCGCTCTGAAACGGGCCAATGATCTGCGCCGAGAGGTCTATCCCTACGACCCAGCGCAAGAAACGGCGTTCTTCTCGGCGCTGAAGGCGCGCCACTGGTCTCCCAAGGCCCAGCTTCCCGCCGAACCCTTGCCCCGCCGCCCGATCTTCATTCTGGGCATGATGCGTTCCGGCACCACACTGATGGAGCAGATCATCTCGTCCCATCCGCAGGTCTATGGCGCGGGCGAGTTGGATTACCTGGGCAAGGCGGTGATGGGGGAAATGGCCAAAGGATCCACCCCGCTCGATGCCGCCGCCATGTCCCGCATCCGCAGCGCCTATCTGACGCGCCTGACGAACCTGCCGGGCAACACGCCCTTTGTCACCGACAAGATGCCCGCGAATTTCGCGCTGGTGGGCGTGATCCTGCGCGCCCTGCCCGAAGCGCGCATCCTTCACATGCGGCGCGATCCGATTGCCGTCTGCTGGTCGATCTACAAGAAGAACTTCACCGGCAATCGCCTGCGCTTCACCAACGACCTTGGCGACATCGCCGCCTATTACGATCACCACGCCGATTACATGGCCTTCGCCGAGGCGCAGGCCCCCGGGCAAATCCTGCATGTCGATTATTCTGCGCTGACAAGAACCCCCGAGCCCGAAATCCGCCGCGCGCTCGACTTTTGCGGCCTGCCCTTCGATCCCGCTTGCCTCGCGCCCGAAAAGAACGACCGCCAGATCCAGACCGCCAGCTACAAACAGGCGCGCGCTGGCATATATCAGGGCTCAACCGGCAAATGGCGTGGCTTTGAGCCCTATCTCAAACCGCTGATCGATCACTTCAGCGCCGGCTGACGGGCAGCCTGGGCAATGGTGCGCAAGCCCATCCAGATGCCCAAGACGCCAAAGACCACACCTCCGGCAGCTTGCCCGATCAACACGCCCTCGGCCCCCCAATGCCCGCCCATCCACAAGGCGAAAGGCACAGTGCCAACCGTATGACGGCCCCAGTTGATCGCCGTCGAGATCAGCGGCGCGCCCAGATTGTTGCAGGCGGCATTGGCGACAAAGATCGCCCCGTTGAAAAAGAAAAGCAGGCACAAGGGGCCGCAGAACAGGTAAAGCAGGTCTCGCGTCAGCCCCTCGGCATGGAACAGATCGGCAATCGGGGCACGCAGCACGTAAAGGATCGCCGCCGACAGCGTCACGACAATCGCGACAAAGACCAACGCGTCCAGAAAGGCGCGCCGCACCCGGTCCATCCGGCCCGCCCCGTAATTCTGCCCGATGATCGGCCCCACGGCGCCGGACATGGCAAAGATCACCCCCAGCGCGACCGGCGTCAGCCGCCCCGAAATCGCCATGCCTGCAACGGCCGCCTCGCCAAAACCGGCCACCATGCGGGTCACGATCGCCTGTCCCAGCGGCGTGGCAAGCTGCGCCAGAATGGCCGGCCCCGCAATGCCAAAGACCGCCCCCATATCGGCCCGCAGGCCCGGCCATGAGGGCCGGTCAAAGCCGCCATGATGGCGCAGGATCGGCAACAGCGCCATGACCGCAATCACCACCCGGCTGATGACCGAGGCAATCGCGGCGCCCGTCAACCCCAGATCGAGCGCAAAGATCAGGATCGGGTCGATCACGGCATTGACCTGCGCGCCCAGGACCGTGGCCATCATGGCTCGGCGTGCATCGCCATGGCTGCGCAGGATCGCGCTGCCGATCATGCCCAGCATCAGCAAAGGCTGCGCCGGGGTCACGATCGCCAGAAAATGCACCGCCCAATCCGCTGTGCGCCCCGTCGCGCCCAAAAGCGCGACCAGCTGCGGCAGCAAGAGCCAGACCACGGCGGAAAACACCACGCCGATCATCGTGCCCAGCACCAGCCCGTTCGTGGCCTTCTGCCGGGCCAGCGCCAGATCGCGCATCCCCACCGCCCGCGCCACCAGCGCCGAAACCGCGATGGAAATCCCGATGCCAAAGGCCGTGGTGAAAAACAGGATAGCCCCGGCATAACCCACCGCCGCGGTGATCTCCTCGTCCTTCAGCCATGAAATGAAGACCATGTTGACAAGATCGACGGCAAAGATCGCCATCAACCCCACCGAAGCCGTCAGCGACATCACCGTGATGTGCCGCATCAGACTGCCGTCAACGAACTTCGCCTGCCCACCCGGTCCGGCCATTGCCTCACCCGCAATTCCCAAAAGGGTCTTGCCCTTCGCAAAATACTCCACGGGGGTCCGGGGGTGTGAAACCCCCGGCGCTTGCACCCGGTCAGACCGCCGGAGGTTTCGCCAGCAAAGGCATCACATCGGCCATCTCGGGGCCATTGTCCCGCCCGGTCAGCGCCCGGCGCAACGGCATGAACAGCCCCTTGCCCTTGCGGCCTGTGGCCTCTTTGACCGCGGTGGTCCACTCGCCCCAAGTGGCTTTTGTCCAGGGCTGCGCCGGCAGCATGGCCAAGGCTTGCGCGACAAAGTCGCGGTCCTCGTCGGCCACCAGCGGCACCGCCCCGTCGCGGAACAGGGCCCACCATTCGGCAAGGTCGGCCAGAATGGTGATGTTGCCCTTGGCCACCGCCCAGAAATCCTCGGCCTTGTCACCCGGCACGCCCAGCGCGGCGATGCGGTCGGCAACGGCGCTGAAGGGCAGGCCCTGCACATGCTGACGCGTCAGCGGGAATAGGTCCTCGGCATCGAACTTGGTGGGCGCAGCCCCGAAAGAGCCCACGTCGAACCCGTCGATCAGATCCTGCATCGAACTGGCCAGCTCGACCGGCCTTGACGACCCAAGCCGCGCCATCAGCGACAAAAGCGCCATCGGCTCCACCCCCCGCGCGCGCAGATCGCGCAACGACAGCGTGCCAAGGCGCTTGGACAATTCCTCGCCCCCCGGCCCCGTCAACAGCGAGTGATGCGCGAATGTCGGCGGGGTGCCGCCCAGCGCCTTCATGATCTGGATTTGCGTCGCGGTATTGGTCACATGGTCCGCCCCGCGCACGATATGGGTGACCCCCATGTCCACATCATCGACCGAGGAGGCAAAGGTATAAAGCACCTGCCCATCGGCCTTGATCAGGACCGGGTCACTGACCGAACCGGCGTCGATCGAGATATCCCCGATGATGCCGTCCTTCCATTCGATCCGCTCGATATCCAGCTTGAAGCGCCAATAGCCCTGCCGCCCCTCGGCGCGATAGGCGGCCTTCTGCTCTTCGGTCAGATGCAGCGAGGCACGGTCATAAACCGGCGGGCGGCCCATGTTCAGCAGTTTCTTGCGCTTCAGGTCCAGTTCCACCGGGGTTTCAAAGCACTCATAAAACCGCCCCGCGGCCTTCAACTGCTCGGCCGCCTCGGCATAGCGCGCCATGCGCTTGGATTGCTGTTCGATCCGGTCATATTTGATCCCCAGCCAGGCCAGGTCCTCGATCAGCCCGTCAATGTATTCCTGCCTTGAGCGTTCCTGATCGGTATCATCCAGCCGCAGGATGAAGGTCCCGCCGGTCTGTCGGGCGATCAGATGGTTCATCAGCGCGGTGCGCAGGTTGCCGACATGGATATATCCGGTGGGCGAGGGGGCGAAACGGGTGACAGTCATGTGGACGGGCTCCTTGAACCGCCCTTCCCTGTCACAAGGCAGGCCCAATGTCCAGTTTGGCCAGACAGCGTTGGCCCTTTCCCTCGCAACGCGCCGCCGCTATCACTTTGCCATGACCCTGCCCGCCCCCAACAGCATCGCCCCGCCGCTGGACCTGATCGAGGCGCTAGCCCGCGATACGGTTCTCGCGCTGCCGGAACCCCACCGCAAGGCGGCCCTGCAGGTGGCCTTGCAGGTGGTAGATTTCGCCCCCGATGACATGCTGGAGGCGATGGGCATCGACAGCCCCTATGACCTGACCGGCCTTTACGAGGGCACACCGCTGACCGAAAAATCCGTCAGCGATCAGCCCCAGCAGCCCGATACGGTCTGGCTCTTTCGCCGCGCCATTCTGGAAGAATGGGTCGAACGCGGCGACATCGGGCTGGCCGATCTGGTCACCCATGTGGTGGTGCATGAATTTGCCCATCACTTCGGCTGGTCGGATGACGACATTGCCAAAGTAGACCCGTGGTGGGAATAGACGCGACCCTTGGCAAAACCGGACCCAGAGTCTGGCCGACCGTCAGCCCGTCACCATTACGACCCGACAGGAATAAATCAAGGCAATCTTCGCACTTGGCCCCGCCCCCCTGCTGCCGCTATCATGGTCCCGCCGAACCCGGCGCGTGACCAAGGACACCCCATGACACCTGCCTATGTGCTCTTGACCATTGCCTGTTTGACCTGTGCCAGCCTGCCCGCCGCCGCGGGGCCGCTGACCGACAAGGCGGCCGAAGTCGAAAGCCTGCTCAGCGCGGGCGATGATCTGGGTGCCATTGCCGCCGCGCGTGCGCTTTTCGGATCCGCATGGGATGCGACGACCGGCCTTTCCATCGGCGAGACCGTGCTTCTTGCCGAACCCGCCTCGGGCTACGGCATCTACAACCCCCGGCCAAGCGACACCTACAAATTGGGCGAACCGGTTCTGATCTATGCCGAACCCATGGGTTTTGGCTATGGCAGCCCGGGCGATGGCCTTTACTCCATTGGTTTTTTCGTTGACCTGAAGGTCATGACGGAAATGGGAGAGCTGTTGGCAGATTTGCAGAACGTGACCGAACTGGATCTCACGTCGCGCTATCCCAACCGCGAGTTTCAGACCAATCTGACCTATAATCTCGATGGCATAACGCCGGGGCGGTATATCTTGCAGACGACGTTGCGTGACAAGAATTCCGCCAAGATCGGAAGTTTCGAAAACACCGTCGAATTCGTCGAGTGAATGGCAAAGCCAGCCATCCTGACCATCACGCTGCATCCTGCGCTCGATCTGTCGACCGAGGTTGACCAGGTGCAACCGGGCAAGAAGCTGCGCTGCGCGGTGCCTACGGTGAACCCCGGTGGCGGCGGGCTGAACGTGTCGCGTGCGCTGGCCCATCTGGGGCAGGGATCGGTTGCGCTGGTCGCGCTTGGCGGTGCGACGGGCAGCGAATTGGCCCGGCACCTGAAGGCCGAAGGCATCAAGGTCATCGCGCTTGAAGCCCCGGGTGACACTCGCCAGTCCCTGAGCGTCGCCGACAGACACAGCGGCGTGCAATACCGCTTTCTGCTGCCCGGCCCGGTCTGGAGCGCTGGGGATCAGGCCCTGCTCTTGACGCGGCTGAACAGCCTTTCAAAGCCCGGAACGCTTGCCGTGATCTCGGGAAGCCAACCCCGCGGCCTGCCTGCCGATTTTCCCCGCCAAATGGCATTGGCCCTGACGGGTTGTCGTGTTGTGGTGGACACCTCGGGCCCCGCCCTGGAACAGGCCATCGCCCGGCCCATCCCCGGGCTGGCGGTCTTGCGCATGGACAGCGATGAGGCCGAGGCGCTTGCAGGCCATCCCTTGCCCACCCCGCAGGCCAGCGCAGATTTCGCTGAAACGCTTCGCGCCAAGGGGGCTGCGGCCACGGCGATCGTGGCCCGGGGGGCAGAGGGCAATGTGCTGGTCAGCGCGGGGCTTCACCTGTTCGCCCGGCCGCCAAAGGTGCCGGTCATCAGCGCCATCGGCGCAGGCGACAGCTTTGTCGCCGGGCTCGTTCAGGCCATGGCCGGGAAACAGGGCTGGCCCGAAGCGCTGGCGTTGGCCACCGCCAGCGCCGCCGCGGCTGTGATGACCCCGGCAACCGAATTGTGCCGCGCCGCAGATGTCGCGCGGCTTTTGCCTCAGGTTGAAATCTCGGCCCTTTAAGGCGCTTTGTCAGCCCTCATCCCGCCAGCGCATCGCCATCGGGTAACGCCGGTCCAGCCACAGTGCCTTTTTCGTCAGCCGCGTGCCGGGGGCGGACTGAAAGCGCTTGTATTCGCTGATGTAAAGCAGATGCTCAACCTTCTTCACCGTGGCCCGATCATGGCCCTTGGCGACAATCTCGGCCACCGAAAGCTCCCGCTCGATCAGCCCATCCAGGATATCATCCAAGACCTCATAGGGCGGCAGGCTGTCCTGGTCCTTCTGGTTCTCGCGCAGCTCGGCTGACGGGGGCTTGTCGATCACCCGCGGCGGAATGACCACGCCCGCTGGCCCCTTCATCCAGGGCCGGTGGTTTTCATTGCGCCAGCAGCAGGTGGCAAAGACGCGGGTTTTGTAAAGGTCTTTTAACGGGTTATACCCACCGTTCATGTCCCCATAAATCGTGCAATAGCCGACCGCCATTTCCGATTTGTTGCCAGTGGTCAACAGCATCTCGCCGAACTTGTTCGACATGGCCATCAGCAGAACACCGCGCAACCGGCTTTGGATGTTTTCCTCGGTCACACCCGGTTGGGTTCCGGCGAACAAATCGGCCAGCGCCTCGCCCAATGCCGCTTGCAGGGCGGAAATTGACACCCTGTCCAGCCGCGTGCCCAGATTGCGCGCCACCTCGGCTGCGTCCTGCAAGGACGCCTCCGAGGTAAACCGCGATGGCAGCATGACGCAGCGCACGTTTTCGGCGCCAATCGCATCGGCGGCAATGGTGGCGACGATGGCGCTGTCAATCCCACCCGACAGGCCCAGAAGAACCCGTCTGAACCCGCATTTCGCCAGATAGTCCCGCGTCCCCATGACCATGGCATGATAATCGGCCTCGACGATGCGGGGCAGGCTGTCCATCAACCCTTGCTTTGCCCGCCAGCCTTCGGGCGTTTCCACAAAATCGACATGGGTGATCGAGGGCAGGAACTGCGGCATCTGCACCGCCAGTGCGCCGCCAGGGTTCACGACGAAAGACGCCCCGTCGAACACCTGATCGTCCTGCCCACCGATCATGTTGAGATAGACAAGCGGCAGGCCGGTTTCGACGACGCGGGCCACCATCAGATTGGTGCGCACGCTAGGCTTGCCGCGGTGATAGGGAGAGCCGTTCGGCACCAGCAAAATCTCTGCCCCGCTTTTGGCCAGTGTCTCGGAGACTTCCGAATGCCAGGCATCCTCGCAAATGGGCGATCCGATGCGAAGCGGGCCAACGCGGTAAGGCCCCTGCAACGGGGCGCTGGCAAAAAGGCGCTTTTCGTCAAACACCCCGTCGTTAGGCAATTCATGTTTAAGAACCGTCGCGGCAATGCGGCCGCCCTGAAAGATGTAATAGGCGTTGAACAACATCCCATCGCGGCTATGCGGCGCACCGATCCCCAAGGCCGGGCCATCCGTGATCCGACTGGCCAGCGCAGCCACCGCCCGCTCGGCAGCGGCGGCAAAAGCCGGCTTCAGGATCAGATCCTGCGTCTGATAGCCGGTGACGAACATTTCCGTCAGCGCCACCATGTCGGCCCCCGCCGCGCGGCCCTGTTCCCAGGCATCCATGGCCTGCGCAATATTGGCCTCGATCGCCCCGACAGTGGGGTTCAGCTGGGCCAGGGTAAGGCGAAAGGTCTGCGACATCAGGGAGGTTCCGGTACTGCTCGGGACAAGATTTAACAGGTTTGCAGGCAAGGAAAAGGCTCGGGGTCAGCCGCCCTCGCCCAGAAAACGCCCCGCGAAGTGATCGGCCACCCGCTGCACCTTGTCGCGACTTCCGAAAACGAAGGGCACACGCTGATGCAGGCTATGCACGCTCATCGCCAGAATGTTGCCCCGCCCATCAGTGGCCCGCCCCCCTGCCTGGACGGCAAGAAAGGCCATCGGGGCACATTCGTAAAGCAGCCGCAACCGTCCCGCCTCATACCCCTTGCGCCCATCGGCCGGATACAGAAACACGCCGCCCCGGACAAAGATCCGATGCGCCTCGGCCACCAGCGAGGCAATCCAGCGCATGTTGAAGTTCTTGCCCCGAGGCCCCTCGGTTCCGGCTAGACATTCATCGACAAAGGCGCGCACCGGTGCCTGCCAATGCCAATAATTCGAGGCATTGATCGCAAATTCGGCCACCTCATCGGGAAGGCGAACGGCCGCATCCGCCAGCACAAAGGCTCCCGCCTCCGGATCCAGCACATAACGCTGCACCCCGGCCCCAAAGGAACAGACCATGCCAACCTGCGGCCCATAGACCACATAGCCCGCCCCGATCTGCTCGGCCACCGGGCGCAGGAAACTGGCCTCGGGATCGGCCGCTGCCGGATAGATCGAAAAGATCGTGCCAACCGACACATTGGCGTCGATGTTTGACGATCCATCAAGTGGATCGATCGCCAGGGCCAGCGCCCCGTTGTCCAGCTCGATCACCGCCTCCTGCTCTTCCGAGGCATAATGCGCCACGCCGCCTGCGCGGGCCGCCGCCAGAAACAGGCCATCGGCAATCACATCCAGCGCCTTTTGCGAATCGCCATCCGCATTGGTCCCGGCCAATGCCCCCAGATGCTCGTCCACCCCATTGCGGGCAATGCGCCGCGCCAGAGCGATCGACGCCCCGGCCAGTGCATCCATCAAGGGCCAAAGAGCGGGTGGAACATGGCTGGGCGGAAATCGCGAGGGGGTCGGCGCATACATCGGCAGGCATCCTTTCTGATCGCCCCTAGATGCCGTGATCTGTCGGCGCTTGCCAGAGCCTTGCCGCCCCCCTAGTCTCCGCCCGTCCGTTCTTACTTCAAAAGGCGCAGTCATGCGGCAGCTTGGCCCGTTTCTTCCCGCAGCATTGCTTGCCATTGCACTCGCCGCTCAACCGACCCTCAGCCATGCTCAGGCCGAAGGCGAGGTCATTACCAAACAGTATAACGACGGCTCGGTCTATGAAGGCACCTTCAAGGATGGGCTTCAGGATGGCGTCGGCAGCTACCGGCTGCCCTCGGGCTTCAAATACGAAGGCGAATGGGTCAAGGGCCAGATCGAAGGCAACGGCCGCGCGCGCTATCCCAATGGCTCGGTCTATGAAGGGCGCTTTGTTGCAGGCAAACCCGATGGGCAGGGCAAGATCACCTTTGCCGATGGCGGCAGCTACGAAGGTGCCTGGAGCGCGGGCGAGATCACCGGAACCGGACGCGCGAGCTATGCCGACGGCTCAAGCTATGAGGGTGAATTCCTGTCCGGCAAACACCATGGCACCGGCACCTATCGCGACGGTCGCGGCCTTGTCTACGAAGGCACCTGGGAAAACGGGGTCAAGACCGGAAAGGGCCGGCTGAGCTATGCCGATGGCGCCGTCTATACCGGCAGCTTCGTCGCCGACCGACGCGAAGGCACCGGCACGCTGACCATGCCCGATGGTTTGACCTATGTGGGCCAATGGCGCAGCGGCCAGATAAACGGCATGGGCAAGCTGACCCAACCCTCGGGTGATGTCTATGAAGGCCATTTCAAGGATGGCATCCGCGACGGCGAGGGGCGCGTGACCTATGCCAATGGCGCGGTCTACGAAGGCACCTTCACCGCCGACCAGCGCCTGGGCCAGGGCCGGTTTACCGGCGCCGATGGCAGCCGTTATCAGGGCGCTTGGGTGAACGGCCGGATGGAAGGTATCGGTCAGATGACCTATGCCGACGGCGCGGTCTATCAGGGCAGCTTCAAGGACGATCTGCCCCATGGCACAGGCAAGATCACCTATCCCGACGGGTCCAGCTATGAGGGCGACTGGCAGGCCGGACAGATCACCGGCACCGGCACTCTAACCCGCGCCAACGGCACCAGCTACACCGGCACCCTCCTGAACGGCCAGCCAGAGGGCCGGGGCGTCATGAGCTATGCCGACGGCTACAGCTATGACGGCACCTGGAAGGCCGGCCAGCGCGACGGCAAAGGCAAGGCGAAATGGGCCGATGGCACAGCCTATGAAGGCGGCTTTGTCGCCGATCAACGCCAGGGCAAGGGGATCCTGACCCAACCCGACGTGTTCCGCTATGAAGGCGACTGGCAGGCCGGCGAAATGCAGGGCACCGGCAAGGCCACCTACCCCACAGACGACGTCTACGAAGGCGGCTTCGTCAAGGGCAAGCGCCAAGGCCCGGGCAAGCTGACTTACAAGAACGGCGAAATCTCCGAAGGTCTGTGGGAAAACGGCATCCTGACCGCCCCGCTCCCCACCTCTGCGACGCCCAGAGCCGAGCCCGCCCCGTCGACCACGCCCTGAGCCGGGTTCATCTTGGTCCCAAATACCCCCGCCGCAGGCTCCCGCCGCCAGAACACGAGCTCGGCGCCGTCAGGTCTGTTCCCTGCCAGTTCCGAAGCAGCCGTCGGCTAGCCGCCCCAGACCGCCTCGATCAGCCCGCGCAGGGAATTGCCCACCCAAAGCCTGACACGGGGCAGGTCCTGCACCATCAACACCTCCTCGGGGCAGGCCAGTTCCGCGCGCAGCACCCCCGGCAACAGGCCCGAGGCAAGGGGCGGCGTGCGCATCCCCTCACCGCGGTCAAAGAACAGTGTGGTGATCGACCCGTCGCACACCTCGTCGCGCTCATTGCGCAAGATCACCTCGTCCACCCCCTCAGGCAGGGCCGCGCGGGCCGCGTCATAGGCGGCGCGGTTGGTGGACTTCACCCTCAGCCAAGGATCTTGCGAGGCAAGGCGCTCTTGCGACAGTGCCAGCCGCCATGAGGCGCGGGCTTCCGGCAGCGCGGCCTGCCTGCGCTCGAACCGGCCCTCGGTATCCAGCGTCAGACGCAGCCGCAGGCCCTGCGCCGGATCGGCCTCAACCACCCGATCAAATCCCGCGAGGTCGAACCCCCAGCCCAGCGCCGCCGCACCGCGCGCCATGCGCGCCCGGTGCAAGGCGCGCCGCTCTGGTGCCGCATCGGCCCGCAAAGTCTCGATCAGCCTCAGCCCCGGCTGACCAGCCCCTGCACGTAGCGCGCTTTCCACAAGGCCTCCTCCCATTCCTCCTCTGCCGTGCTGTCCTGCACCACACCACCGCCCACGTTCAGCACGATCTCTTCGCCCGTCACCGACAGGGTGCGGATCGCGACGTTGAAACGCGCAGCACCATCCGGCGCCATCCAGCCGATCGCCCCGCAATAGGCGCCGCGCGCAAAAGGCTCCACCTCGCGGATGATCTCCATGGCGCGGATCTTCGGCGCCCCGGTGATCGACCCACAGGGGAACAGGGCCTCCATCACCCCCGCCATCGACGGCGCTTCCACCAGATCCCCGACCACGGTCGAGACCATCTGATGAACGGTGGCATAGCTTTCCACCGCAAAAAGCTTTGGCACCTTGACGCTGCCAACCTTGGCCACGCGTGAGATGTCATTGCGCAGAAGGTCCACGATCATCAGGTTTTCGGCCTGCCCCTTCTCGCTGGCCCGCAACGCTTCGGCCAGCTCGCCATCGCGCACCGGATCGGCATCGCGCGGCGCAGTGCCCTTCATCGGGCGCGCCTCGATCCAGCCCGCAGCCGTGACCGAGATGAACAGTTCGGGGCTGCGCGAGACCAGAACCGGCCCGACCCCAAGATCGACGAAAGCCCCCCGCCCCACCGCCTGCCGGGCGCGCAGCGCGCCATAAAGGCCCAGGGCGCTGCCCTGCAACAGCCGTGTGCGCATCGGAAAGGTCAGGTTGATCTGATAGCAATCACCCGCACCGATATAGGCCATCACCTTTGCCATCGCCGCGTCATAGGCTGCGCGCGACACCATCGGCTCAACCGGGGCAAGTGCGACGCCCTTCGCAAGCTCTGCCGCACGCTCCAACATCAGCCCCGCATCCCCGGGTCCCGAAAAGACGCCAAAGGCGGCTCGGGGCC
>Ga0194133_10005004_pt1 | contig 17191 bp, 22 predicted proteins | sample TA2KigOf40mmetaG_FD_155448 | JGI IMG/M metagenome (GOLD analysis project Ga0194133, IMG submission 155448) | Freshwater microbial communities from Lake Tanganyika, Tanzania - TA2015055 Kigoma Offshore 40m | ecosystem: Environmental > Aquatic > Freshwater > Lake | place: Tanzania: Lake... | reverse complement strand
CAATATAACACAATAAATAATTATATTAATCATGTCGAATATATTTCATTTTATTTATATATATATTGTTTATGTTGTTATATATCCTATAATATATATACCATTTGCACTTTATTATAGATTAAAGAATATTCCATCTAATTATTCACATAATATTACCATAAAATTAATGGATTATTTCTATTCAAATGTAAATTATCTAACACAAAATAAAGTTATAAATTCTGGATTTATTTTGGCAAATCATCGTTGTTCATTTGATTTCATATTTGATCCATATATTGGTAAATCTGCAGTAATTGGTAGATATAAAGCTGTATTATCAACATTCTTTCTATCACTTTTGGGAATTATCGAACGCCGTGTTATTCCCATGCAACGTTCTTTTGGTAGAACTTATATATTTGAGTATGCCAAAAAAACTATAGAATATTCTTATCCTAATGAAGTAGATAGTTTTAACAAACGTATAACTTTTTATCCAGAAGGTGCTAGATTAAATCATATGAAGATAAATAGTATTGATGATGTTAAATCTATTTTAAAATATGGTTTAATAAAATCTATTTATGAATATAATAAAAAACCCGTCCAAATAATTATAACAAAAAATAAAGAAAAAGTATATAATGAATTTACATTTGATGTTAATTTTGAAGTAGAACTTCCAGTTTATGTTTCTGAGGAAATAAATCCATCTGATTTTAATTCATCTGAAGATTTTTATAATCATATATGTAAATTATGGTTTGATATATTTAATGTGGTTTATCCTTTTACCGCCTAAAATTTTTATAAAAGTTAAAGGGTTTATAATTGACTAGTATATTTTAATTTATATAGATAATTAAAAAATAATTTAATTATTTAATTATTTCATATTAATTTTATCTTTATTATTATATATCATTAATGTTACTTTTTGTTGTGTATTTTTTAATGCTTCTTCATCTTTATAATTTTGTGTGAATTGCATAAAATCTTCTATTATTTTTTCACTAAGTTGATTTGATTCTTCTAATTCTTCACATTTATCTACTAAAAAACTATATTTTTTATTTATAAATTTATCTAATACATCTGCTTTTTCTTTTGCTGTCCATTGATTATTTTCATAAATATGTAGATATTTTGATTTTAGATTAGTAATATTTATATTATGATTTTCAGGTGCTTTTTCATCAAAATGAACCTTTTCTATAAATTTAAGAAATCCTGGAAAAAAACCAGTGAGAAATTTCTTATAATCATTCAATGTGATATGTGAAAGATCTTCTTTACCAAAATTATTTAGATTAACCATAAGATTATTATTAGTTACATTATTATTGGTAATATTTATATTTTGTTGTGATTGTTTCATGATGAGTTTTGACAATTGTTTTTTTAATTCCTTTATTTCATTATCTCTTTTTATATTTTGTTTATTTATTTTAATTTTCTCATTTAATTTATTTTTTTTCTCATTTAATTTATTTTTTTTTTCATTCAATTCTCTTATATGAATGCAAAAGTTTTTAATATGTCGATTTAAAGTAAATTTATTACTAAAAGTTTTTTTACATAAAGTACATTTAATATTTTTAATAGAATTCTTTATATTTTTTGTAATCTTATCATCTATATCTTTAATTTGTTTTTTTATCTTTAGTATTTTATTATTTTTATTAATTTTATCATTTTTATCATCATTATCTGTATTATTATCTGTATTATTATCTGTATTATTATCTGTATCATCATCTGTATCATTATTATCTATACTATCATTATTATCTATAATATCATTATTATCTATACTATCATTATTATCTATACTATCATTATTATCTATAATATCATTATTATCTATAATATCATTATTATCTATAATATCATTATTATCTATAATATCATTATTATCTATAATATCATTATTTTTATTTTGTTTACATTTTCTTTTATTATTATTATGTCTCACTAATAGATAATTATATTTAAACTGTTTAAAACATATATTACACGTATTCATATATATATTATGTTATTATTTATTTATATTATTTTTACCTTATAATAAAATTGTCGAGTTTATTTTTAATTTTTAATTTTTATGTATAAATGAATATGTATATACTAAATTATATACACTCTGAATATGTGTAATATATTTATGATATATATATTCATTTTATAATTAATTGTACAAAATTAATAAAATCGACAAAAGTCGGGGGGAAAATATATAATTACAAATGTAATTTTTATAAAATTATTATTTTAAGAAATACATAAAATTTTATACCAGAGCTCCCCCCGACTTTTGTCGATTTTATAAAAAATATAAATTTAACATAAAAAAATACATTTACATACTAGAATATATTCACATCGCTAATGTGAATATATTTTAAGATGTGTATAAACTTTATAGTAAAAAATCATAAATTCAACAAATATATATTATGTTGATTTTTTTTAAAGCAAAACATATATTATCTATATTAACTTTTTTAAAATCTATTTATTAAGAATTTCCATCATACAAAAGGTTCCGCTATGTAGCAAAATCGCTCGAGCGATCGCCATACTAAATCCAGAATAAAATTGTCTGATTCCACCATTAATATAAGTATTCTTGATTAATTCAATAATATTAATTTTATTATCTTTATTTGATTGAATAATAGTTTTGATTCTGTCCTGAGGATAGATAAATACCCATGCATTAGAACCAGCAATACCACCAAATACAAAACTAGAAATTATATCAATCTCTTTGTCCTGAGACTTATAGAATTTATTCTTTAGATATTCATAAGTTGAAAAATAGATAGCAAATCCGGGGACTTCCCTTGTGAAAGTAGCACCGAGTCCCTTAAATAGAAAACTTGGTTTCATACATTCTGATAGTTTAAATTGAGTTTGGTTTTGTCTCAGAATTTTAATTCTTTCGTAAGGTGATACAATAAGAGAAGCTACAAAACCAGATACAGCACCAGAAAATGGGATATTAACTTTATTATTTCGACAATAATTATATGTACCAAATACAAGAGATTTTTCTAGACCAACACCAATCATTGGAGATGTAATACCGCGATAAAGATGTAGTGGTTTAAATTGAAATGATGATAAATTTTTATGAGTTTGTAGATGTGTTTTAATAGTATCAACTGGATGACTAATCAAAATACCAAACATGCCCGAAATTGCACCTTTGGCATAATGATTTTCTGGAACAAATTGAGGCACTAGCTCGATAATAGCTTCCATTTTATTGTCAATAAAAGATGATATATAATTGTGTATAAGGATATATAAACAAAATATAATTCAATTTTTTTAATAAATAAAAATAATTATGCAATAATAATTTATGCAATAATAAAATCTTTCACTTGGCGCATAATAGGATTGCCTGGAATCTTATGTCCTTTGTCATGCATAATAAGTTGTGATTTAGTATAATTCTTAGGATACAAATGATGTGGTACAACTTCATCGCATTCACTTGCAAGATTAAGAACAGAAACATCATCTACATTGGTTCTGTTTGGATCATTTAGAGAATAAGATGATAGAATTACTGCTTTTTTTATGTTTGAATGTTCATGATAATGCAAATATGTATCTACAACATTACCACCTTGGCTAAATCCTATCAAGACGTTAATATTTTTTTCAAGAACAAAAGAATGCACATCTTCAAGAGTATCTTTTACTAGATTTTCATCATAATTGATATTACCGATATCTTTTACAACCAACGGCCGGTTATACCATGTTTTTCCGCCATCAGGATGATCAAGTTTACCTTCCATAAAATAGAATTCAAACTTTGCAGTTTTGTCTTTGTTACAGATTTCAATAAAATTTTTTAATACAGATTTACACATATCAGCAGTTTGACAACAACCGTGTAGACACAAAATACGATAAAAAGGTTGGGTTTGAGATTGAGACATTTTTTATTAATAATATATATCAAAATTATAAATAATACATTAAATTTTCAATTTTTTATTTGCTTCAATATTTTATTTGCAATTTTATTTGATATATGAATAATTATTTGTATTCGATCTATAATGATTATAATCAGTAATATCTAAATAATATATTGTTTCCTCTTCGCATTTTATTTTCTTATTTGTTTCTTTATTTATAATATTATTTTTACATATTATATGTTTTCTTTTTTTATCATTTTTGTCATTTTTATAAAATTTATATTTTTTATTATTATAAATAGCTTCATAATCATCATCATTATTATATTTATTTTTCATAATATAATTATGATTATAATATAAAAAATTGAAAAAAAACATACTAAATACAACATAATATAATCTAAAATATCATATTGTTTTACAATGGATATTGCAGAGGTTTATAATAATATTGCTCATGATTTTGATAGAACAAGATTTCAAGTATGGCCTATCATAAAAAAATTTATTGATTCATTACAAATAGATTGTTATGTTGCAGATATAGGATGCGGAAATGGCAAAAATATAGATCTATCGAGAAAAGACATTAGATATAAAGGTATGGATATATCATCTGAATTTGTTAAAATATGTATTACTAAAGGCTTAGATGTTATTCAAGGTAACATTCTTAATATACCTTTTAAAGATAATGAATTTGATAATTCAATGTCAATCGCAGTAATACATCATCTGTCAGAACGCACAGACAGAATAAAAGCAATATCAGAATTATTACGTATTACAAAAAAAGATGGCAAAATTTTGTTATATGTGTGGGCTTTTGAACAACCAGAAAAATCCAAGAGAAAGTTTAAGTCATATGATGAAATGGTACCTTATAAAACATTAAATGGAGAAATATATTATAGATATTATCATTTGTATAAATCAGGAGAACTTGAATCTGAAATAAAAAATATAAAAGAATTTAGTTGTGATATTATTGAATCTGGATACGAATATGGTAATTATTATGTAATTATTAAAAAATGTGAACTATATTATATTTTGTAAACTATATTATATTTTGTAAACTATATTATATTTTGTAAACTATATTATATTTTGTAAACTATATTATATATGAACTTTCAATTATTGCTTATAATAACATCAATAATAGCGTTAATACCTATCATCTTTATAAAAAAATATATCTCTACAAAAAATAATATGTATTTAGTATTGGCTGGATTTTTTTATTTATTGTTATTATTATCATATATAAAAGTATTTTCTCAATCAGAAGTTACGACATCATATACTTTATTACAAATAATTCAAGTCTTAATAATTGTTTCTATTGGATTATTTATATATAAAGAAAATATGTCAAAAAATAAAATTATTGGGATTATTGCTGGTATAATTTGTATTTACTTTTTAACTAAATAGTTTTGTTAATTAAATAATAATTTGTTAATAATAAATAAAAGATTTCATTTCAACTTCAGACAAGTCAATATCACATTTTTTTTGTTTACTCCAAATCTTATATTCCTTACGACGAAGATATTTAAAATGCATATATGCAAACACAATGATACAAAATGCCAATCCTGAAAAAGTAAATGCAAATGTTGCAAAATACAACGGAATATGATTTCGTTGCAATGCAATATAAAATCCATTTACCTGTTCAAAATAGACCATCATATTAATAATTTTGTCAACGTTGATATTATTTGGACAAGATGACACATTCGAGATAACACAATGATCATACACATTATAAATATTTTTGTTGTGGAGAACTTTGTATATGGGAATAATATATGATACATTTCTGATAAATACAACATTTATAATCATTCCAATGTTATTATCTTGCTTATGATATTCATTCAGCAAAAACAAACCACACCCAAACAAACACAAGCACATAAACGCAATGTATTTGTAATAACGAACCTCACGAATCCAAATTGTACGCATTGTAAAAATGTTAATAATTATACATATTTTCTATAAGTATATTTAATATATATATAATTTCAATTTTTTATTTGCTTTATATAAGTTAACTTAGTAATAATTTAAAAATTAGTAGAGTTATGAGATCAACTTTTTATTTTCCTTTATATTAAGTTAACTTAATTAAGTAAATTAAAATTTTAAGATATAATATATATACATTATATATATGAATTTATTAAGTCTATACATATTATTGCCAATTGTTGCAATTATGCCAGTATTTTTTATAAAAAAATATGTATCTATTCAAGAAAATCAAGAAAATAAAGATTATAAATATATATTATTAGCATTAATCGGATATATTACATTAACATATTTATATATAAAATTATTAAAAAAAGGTGATATGACAAAAATATTTTTTGTATCTCAAATAATTCAAATGATAATTATATTTTTAGGAGGTATATTAATCTATTCAGAAAATATTACCAAAAATAAAATTATAGGTGTTATTATAAGTATTATTGCAGTATACTTTTTTTCTCAATAAAATCTCCCGAGAATGGATGATATGTATTATAATTCTGTAAAATATTATTATCATATTTTGCTTCGTATGTTAATAATCCATTTTTATTATATACCATATATGTTCCATCTAAAAGATCATTTTTATAATGTGTAATTATATGTATTTTTTCGTTTGGATAATATTTTTTAAATTCGCCATTTTTTTTATTATTTGTATAATTACATATTATTTTACCATTATCATAATATTCTGTATAAACACCATCAATTATACCATTTGTATGATAAAATTCTTTTAATAATCTACCATTATATTCATATTCCTTAAAATAACCAGAATAACCATTTGGAAAAAGTAAATATTGTTTATCTTTTATAAAATCTTCAATAAATGCTCTTTCATAAGAATAAAAATAATGAAGATATATTTTAGTATATGATTTATTTACTTCAAGTAAATGTTCAACACCTGAAATAGTAGTATATAGTATTTCATTAAAATTTAATTTTGTACTAATATCTTCTATTTTTTTAATAACAAATTCTTCTATTTGATATCTTGCATTATATTTATCAAATAATTCTTTATCATCTTCTCTCCATGTACTATATGATTCTATTACTATTGTTATAATATAATTTTTATATTTGACATAACGTTCAACAGAATTATACATATGTTTCATAATTATTGTATTTATTGGTTAAATAAATTATATTTGGTTAAATAAATTATATATTTTTCATTTTTTTTAATTATCTAATATTATGAACGAACATATTGTCGAAAATATAATAGTAAATCTTGCTCGTGAAAAATATGATAATAAAATTAAATGTCAGTGTGAGGAGAAATTTAATAGAACTATTATAATAAATATAAAAGAAATTAAAAATAAAATAAATGAATTAAAATGGAATAATTTTACTTTTTCTGATATAGAATATCTATTTTATGATTTATATCAACCTAATAAAATATTTGATAAATTAACTTGTAATATTTTTGCAATATATGATTTACTTATATTAAAGAGTTTAAGAAAAAGAATAAAATACGAACATTTTTCTCGATATTATATAAAAGCCAAAAAAGTTCGTACATCATATTCAGATTCAGGTGACTTATTGATTGTATTTCAATTATTTTAATTTTTTTCAAATTTTTTAAGTTTACTTAAATTATATATGAATATAGAACAAGAACTAATTAGTGTTTCTAATAAAACAATGATTTTAAAAGAGTTATCATATAATCTTATAAAATCATGTATAATCAGATGGATTCAGATAACAGAAATGACAAATAATCCCAATATAAAAATAAAAATAAATTATAATCTTAAAAAAATTTTACCCTTAATTGATTCGACCGATAATAATTTCTTATTAAGTGAATCAAATCATAATGGAAATAAACAAATAGAATTTATAAATTCTGAAACAGATAATACCGATTGTTATTATACATTATTATATCATATTATAAATAGCACATTTAATGATAATTTCGAACCCACTATAGATTTAGAAGACTTTAAAAAAAGTATAAAAGACAAATATTTAAATACAGATAATTATGCCGATAATTTTTTAAATATGATAGATCTTATCTATTCAAAAGATAACTTGTCATATTGTAAATATAAACAAAATGATAAAATTATTGGATTATCATTACAGATAACCGATGCTTCTAAAAATATTATATTATATACAACAATATTAGATATTCGGTCAGAACAAGATATATTAGCTGACATATATAAAACTCATAATTTAGAAGATTTTTGTATTCATAATCCACATCATCTTCACGAGTCATCCATTGATTATGATAATACTGATTTTGTATCTATTTCTGAAAAATCAAAAATCAGTGAATATCAAGATTTAATAAATGGATATATTGAAAATGCTCCAATAAAATGTTATATAAAACAAAAAAAATGACAAGATTATCCTCAAATAGATTGTAATATTAAACCAGAAGATAAAATGACAAAAATTAATTGGTTTAAAGATGCACAACAAAATGGTTTTGCTGGAAATCCAAATTTTGAAAGTGCGCTTGCAGAAATAAATTCAGGAGGGAAACAAAGTCATTGGATATGGTATATAATACCATCGTGCTTTAACCCAACAACAGATATTGCTAAAAAGTTTGCAATAAGTAGAAAAAGTACTCCTAATATTACAGACTATTTGCAGGATGAATATTTACGTAATAATTATATTAAAATAATATCAGCAATATATGATAAACTAAATAATAATATAAATATAACAAAGATAATGGGCTCAGATATAGATGTATTAAAGTTAAATGATTCATTAAAGAGATTTTTTAAACCTTTTATTGATATAAACATAAATAATCAATATGATAAATTTATTGATAAAATGAAATTTATTATTGATAAAATTAAAGCAACTTAAATTTTGTAAACATTTGGGCATTTTTATTTGATGGATAGAAACCAACACAGGTTAAACTATTAGATTCTATTTGTGTTTTTCCAGCATCATATATTGGTACACAATCATAATTTTCTAAAAAATACAATAAATCTGCATGTGTTGCTTTTAGTATTATTTTTTTACATCCATTTTTCCATTCAATATAATTAAGATATTTTTCTTTTTTTTTACTATTATTTGAAACAGAATCTAATAGATTTTCAATAATATGTTGTACGACATGACCAACTTGTGAAGCAGTTTTACCTTTACCCATATTAAGATCGTTATTAATTAGAATATACATAATATAGTCTTGGGACATTTATAATTATAATTTAATTAACTTAATATAATTTAATTAACTTAATATAATAATTTAAAAAGTCAATTTTTTAATGAATCTTAATTAAAAAAATAGAGACAAATTAATCTCGCTCAAAAGCGATATTAAGTTTGCGTCATTTTTTTCCATAAAAATATAGGTTGAACATTTTTTATAACTTTTCCTGTATATCCAATTGTACCTAAAAATTTCCATCTATTATCTTTTCGCAAATCATTAATAAGCCATTGGACAAAATGATGATGTCTAAATTGATTTATATTAAATACCATAATACCTCCAGTTTTAAGACTATTATAAATAAGATTAACCCAAACTTTTAAATAATTATTATACCATTCGCTTTCATTACTTTTATGAGTTGATTGAGTTTCTGCATTCGAATCATATATTTCAATATCAAAATATGGCGGAGATGTAAACATTAAATCATAAAAATTATCTTGTAATTGTGCTTTTTCAAAAGGTAATTCATATGTTTTTATTTGTGCATGCGGATTTACCATTTGTGATTTAAAAAATTCAATCATTTTTTTATAATTAGGATGTAAACATGGATTTGGATCATAACCATGATAACAATCAATATTTGATGCCATTGATGCGATTAATCTATCACCCCATCCCATTGACATATCTAAAATTTTTTTTGCATTAAAATGATCTATAATAAAACGTAAATATTTTGGTTTAAATGTTGAACATTCACCAAATCCATCTTTTTTTCCAAAATTAAATATTATGTCTCTAATATTTTCTATATTTATTTCTAAATGTTTTTCTTCAAGATGTTTAATAATTAAATCAAAATGATTCCTATAATATTCATATGTTGTACCTTTTGAACCAAAAAATAAACATTTAGTTCTACATTCTTCATTAAAATAATCACTTATTTCATCAACCTCTTGAAATTCATTATCTCTGGACAAAATTAACACATACATACCTCCAAATTTTAATTCATTTGGATATAATTTAACATTATCTATAAAATATGGATGATTAACAACATGAGGTTTTATTTTTATTAATCTTTCAAAATTTTCTTTTATTCTTTGTTCTGATATATAATATTTAAAATATGGATAATCAACTATTTTTAAAATATTATCTTTTTCATTTAATGCTTTTTTATAATCATATTTATAATTTAATTTTATCATAAATATACTTGACTATAATATATGACAGAAAAAAAAATATATTATATAAATAGTGATAATCAAGATAAATCAATTGATATTAATTTTTTTGTAAATTTATTTAAAAAAAATTTAAACTGGATATCTTATAATGATATTGATAATGTTAATGTTAATGTTAATGTTAATGTTAATAAAATAGATTTTTCATATATTATTGGAAAATATAAAGATATCAAAACTGAAATATCATATCGTTTTACAATTTCTCATAGAAAATATTTAACAAATAAAGCAATATTATGGAAAACTATTAAAAACGAGGATGAAAATTTTTATGACAAATATATGGTAAAACATTATGAAATCGATATAAATAATATTGATAATTTTCGGAATATTTTTAATCAAAAAAAATATATTATTGTTCGTCCAGATTGGTCGTTTGAACGTTTAAATATCACTATATTTAATAATTTTGAATCATTTAAAAAGTATATGAGTAACAAAGGTAAATATATTTATGATAAAATTAAACAAAAACATCCAAATGAAAAATATAATTTTGTGGCATCAGAATACATATCAAATGTTTTACTTTATAAAAACAAGGTAAGTGATTTTAGAGTATTTTTTTTAATATCATATATTAATAATACATATAGAGGATATCTTATTAAACCAATCATGATGAACACTGCTGAAAAAGAAAGAACAAAATTTAATATATATGATATTAAAGAAAATATTACAAGTGCCCATAATACAACTGATAATTATCTAAAAGATTTAATTCCAGAAATAGGTAAAGATAATTATAATAAAATAAAAAAACAGATATTACATATTTTGTCATTTCTTTTTAGATTGATTAAAAAATATAAAATAATGCAAAAATATCCCGATAAAAATGGATCTTATGAAGTATTTGGTTTAGATTTTATATCAGATGATAAATATAATGTTAAATTAATTGAGTTTAATGAAAAAGTTGGTTTAGGAAATTATGAAGATTTTATATATCAAAATATTGCTAATTGTATTATAAATGCAACCATTAATAAACAATATAATAATAAATATGATAAACAATATATGATTGAATTAGACGAGAATATTCGAAATAAATTTGTTAGAATCAGATCTAATAAAAAATATTTATAAATATTGATAAAGTATGAAAAAACATTACTTTTTACCTCCTAAATTAAAAAAAATGAATTTCAAATGTTTATCTAAAATAATAATTTATATACAATATATCCCTTAACAGCCTAATAGGTTGCGAGTAATCAAAGATTACTCCAAGCTCTAAAAATCAATATTTTTTTTAAAAATATTGATTTTTTCAGGTGTTTAAACACCTAATAATTTAAATACTAATACTAATACTAATACAAATAGAAACTAAAACTGATAATGTTGATAATAATGTTGACAATACGAATGATATTGCTCAAGAAAAACCAAAGAAACTCGTGGTTAAAAAAGTAATACGAATTATTAAAAAAAAAAATATTGACTAAAATTATTTATTTTGAGGAATATTGATGCGCATATCTTAAATATTATCTGCTGGATTTTCCACAAGATTTGTGAGAACCGGAGGGTTTGACATAGATGTAGTCACAGCTGCACCCATTGCTAGATGAACAGGGATAGTCGGAATATTTGGCATAGCCGGCAGAGTAAAAACTGGCTGATTGGGAATAGGAAGATTTGATCCAGTATTTCCAACACAATGATTCATACTAACATTACGTTCGATATTTGTATATCCGGTATTTGTCAGGACTGCTGTACGATTAGCAGACAATTGTGCCGAAGGGGTTGCAATCATTCGACGAAGTGCGTTTGATGTAGAATTCATAACATTTGAACAACCACCCTGAGAATGTGCATAAGTAATACAACAACTCTCGGGGATACCATACGTCTTTCCCAAACTTACTGCATCAAGATTTGCAGCCAGAAGATAGAACACCCAATTGTAAACTTCTTGTTGGTGCTTAATCTTTTCACGAAGCAAATTGAGTCCTAGTGTACCCGCATACTCTCCGGTTGATGCATTTTCAGCACCATCTGTAAGAATAATCATGATAACCTTGGAAGGACGAACATCGTTCATCGCGGCAAGTTCGACTCCAGTATCATCAATAATTTTGCAGAATGACTCTTGAATTGCAGTAGGGCCATTGGGATTGATCTCACTAGCAGTAACCATAAACTCTTTTCCATCAACCTTGTTCTTAATGATCTTGTATTCATCTGAGAACGTTGCAAGCGTTGTAGTGATACGCGTAGAGGATTGCTCTCGTACAAGCTTTGTCAACTCGTTTGCAGTATTTTGAGGATTAACAATTGACATAGAACCAGAACAATCAACAAGTGCAACAATGTGTGTCCAATTTTCATCAAGAGGAACTTGTCCATCTGATTGAACAACAACTTGAGGCATTTGCTGGGTATCAGTCTGATTGTCAGGCTGATTGTCGGGCTGGGTATCGGCACTTGGGGCCACAGAAGAATCGAAATGAACAGAAGGCATTATAGATGATATATATTATTATCATATGTATATCCGAGTATTTAATATTTCAATTTTTTTTAAAGAAATAATTTTTTATTTACCATAACAAATAAAAATGTTAGATATCTAAAATTAAAGAAACTAAGTTAATATTGTCAATATCAATATCAATATCATTATCATTATCATAAATTATATTTTTTGATTTTTCAATTTTATTATTATTATCAATTTCATCATTGTAAAATATTTCCATATATTTTACAAAGGTTTCTAAAAAAGTGTCTTGAGATTCTTGAGTTTTAGAAACATCATTTAAATTAATATTATTATTTTTTATATAATCACGTATCCAGATCATAAAAGTAAAAGCATCTTTATATTGTTCATTTTCATTTTGTATTTTTATAAAAATATCATAATCTTTTTCTAAAAAATCAATTATTTTATTAATAAATGTTATTAGAAATTTAGGATGTATGATTGAAAAATATATATTGTAATAAATCATTTTATATATATCTAAACATATTCGTGCTTTATTTTCTTTACCAGAAGTTTTTTCACACTTATTTAATAATTCTTTTATTTTATCAACGATTGAAATTTTCTTATCAAAAAATATTTTTGTTAAATCATCATATATATTGTCTTTTCCTTTTAATAGATTACAAGAATAACAAATTTCTGAATTACATAATCCATTTTTATTTATTGATAATTGTGTAGGAAAATCATTATTACAACCATAACACAAATATTTTAGAAAATATGAATATTTTTTAACATATGGTGTTGTATCGTTATTCATTTTTGGAGTATAATTAACTATGATATATCTGATAAATTGAAATATTATATTATTCAATTTTTATAAGTTAATTATTGCATAAATACTTCCATTTCATTAACACCACATTGTTCACGAGAATAAATATTATAATCATTATCAATACAATATGATACATTTTTATCTAGATCAAAAGTAACTTTATTTGTTAATTTTTTTTCATAAACATTACATTGATCATCGCGTTTTTTAATAAAGTTTATATTATCATTATCAAGACAATATTCAAAATTTTCTTGTCTATGACTATAGAGATATATAATTAATAATATTAAAATTATTAGTAGTATAACTGTTGTAGTTTCCATATATATTATATATTTTATATAAAAAAATAATTTAAAATATAATTTATTTAACTTAATATAATTTATTTAACTTAATATAATTTATTTAACTTAATATAATTTATTTAACTTAATATAATTTATTTAACTTAATATAATTTATTTAACTTAATATAATTTATTTAACTTAATTATGTTTGGTAAGATTCATAAAGAAACGTTAAAATATATTATAAATAATATAGAAAATAATATCGATAAAGAGTTGATTGACGATTATATCACATATCATACAATATTAATGTCATTTTATGCGCGAAATGTATTCAAAATTAATTCAAATTGGATTAAATTAAAAAGATCATATGATGTTAATTATAATTATATTAGAGAAAATAATACTAGTTATAAATTTACAGAAATAGAAAAAGAAATTAAACAAAAATTAATTCAAATTAATCAAATTAACAAAATTAACCAAACGAATGAAAAAAATATAATAGAATTTATTGATTATATTAGATATTGTATGAAAACATGTATAGATGATATTGGAATACCATTTAGAGTGATGTCTCCAAAAATACGTATAATTATTGGTAAATATAAAAATAATGATTATATTATGAATTATAAACAAAAATCAACAAAAATAAATTATGAAGTTTTTGATAAAATGCAGCTTATTCTTTTTCCGCCTAAAATTTTATAAAAGTTAAAAGGAGTTTTAACTGACTTGTAGATTTTAATCTACATAGGCAGTTAAATGATATTGTAGTCAACTAAAATATAATTTAATTAACTTATATAATTAATTAACTTATATAATTAATTAACTTATATAATTTAATTAACTTATAAACGGCATTCATGTGTTTGTTGCATTTGTTCTTCCAATGCCATATTTTCAAGCCATAATTTATGTTCGTTAGAATCACCATTACGTTCTAATTGATTAAAATATTTTGATTCTACATCATCGTTTTTATAATCGCCTTTATAATCAACTTCATTAGTTTGATATTCTTCTATTTTTGTGCTATTACAAATTAAATTTGAAGAACTATCCATATTTTCGCGATTATTGTAAATAACATATACAAGTACTAATAATGCAATGATTAAAACTATTGTTAAATTATCCATTTATTATATTATAATATTATATATTATTTTGATATTATATTTATTTATATGACATATAGAAAACCAATTTCATCAACTTTTGATTTGTCACATATAAATCATTTTATTATTTATTATATTAATGGATTATTTTATCCACATAAATATAAAATAATTTTAATTATTTCTATATTATGGGAAATTTTTGAATTTATACTTGTACAAAATGATTGTTTATATTATTTAACTAAAAAATACTGGATTATCCCAGAAAAATATTGGAATGAAACAATAGAAAATAAAATAATAGATGTATGTGTTAATTTAATATGATATTATTTAGGTAGTAATGTATAATTATATTTATTTTTTATATTATTTGATATATTACATATGAAAAATTATCATTGGAGTCAACACTGACTGTACCAGATGTTGGAGTTATTCTAAAACTTACAGTATGTGTTGTATTTGTTGGAGTAAATTCAATTATTGATGAATTACATTCATGAAAACTCGATTGACTAATACCACACTTTATTGTACCAGTTGATGTACCATCTATCAATAAATCTACGTTAAGAACTCCATCTACACTAACATAACATGTATATGATATGTGAAATATACATTTTTTTGATACAATAAAACTATTAATACTTGTTGAAAAGTATGTATACGATGCTCCACTCGATGATGTTAACGAATTACTAAAAGAATTGTAAACATATTTTACCATATTTGTATAAGATATATTGTTTACTGTTAAATTTGTACCACTTATTGTTGTACCAGCTATAGTCCCCGAAGCATTTATCGCCCCGCTACTATTAACGGTTCCACCGGTTATAGTTCCGGATGCATTTATTGTACCACTTGGATTGATTATTACAGATTGTGTACTATTAGATGAGGTTAATGTCCCCGATGCATCAACTATAAAAGGTATTAAAAAATTTCTAAAAAATATTTGTTTAGTATCTTGTGTTACAGTTGCAATTCTTGTGTTATATATATCACATGAAAAATATCTAATTCCTGATGTTAATCCATAAGCAGTTTGATTTACCCATCCAGAACCAGTATTTAACCAAATAGAACCACCATCTGCAGCAGCTATCATATATGTTCCATATATACTAACACTATTCCAATTAAATGCAGTTGATAATGATTCTTGTACCCATCCCGAACCAAAATTTGTCCAAACACCACCATTTGATGAACCGGCTATCATATTTGTACCATAAATACCAACATCATTCCATCCATATGATGCTAATCCAGTATTAACCCATGTACCTGAAAAATTATAATATACTGCCCCAAAATTTATACATGCTAACATATTTGATCCAGATATTGCAACACCATACCAAGATGCACTAGTCGAGATAGATGTTTCTTGTACCCATGTACCTGCTAGATTTGTAAAAACAGAACCTCCATTTGCACAAGTAATCATATTTGTTCCAGATATTGCAGCTGATAAAAAATCCAAACTAGATAAAAATGGAGCAGTTCCTGATTGTTGAATCCAACCAGCTCCCAAATTTGCATATACACCAGAACCACCAGCAGCACAAGCAATCATATTTGTTCCAGACATACCACACGATGTCCAATAACTAAAATCACTTATCTCAGTTGTCCATGTTATACCATTTGTTGTAGAATATATACCGTTAAATGGGGATGCCACCAATACTTTTGTATCGGAAACTGCTATACCAAGATATCCTGCCCAACTTCCGGTTGATGAATATTGTGTCCAATTTTGTGTATTAGTACCAATATATGATGATGTTGTTGTTATAGTTCCAGAAGCATTTATATTTCCACTACTATTTAAAGTACTACCTGTAATTGTAGCTCCTGTTATAGTTCCAGAAGCATTTATATTTCCACTACTATTTAAAGTACTTCCTGTAATTGTAGTCCCTGTTATAGTGCCAGAAGCATTTAAATTTCCAGTATTAGCGAGAATTATAGATTGTGTACCATTTGTTGTTGT
>Ga0194133_10005003_pt1 | contig 17192 bp, 15 predicted proteins | sample TA2KigOf40mmetaG_FD_155448 | JGI IMG/M metagenome (GOLD analysis project Ga0194133, IMG submission 155448) | Freshwater microbial communities from Lake Tanganyika, Tanzania - TA2015055 Kigoma Offshore 40m | ecosystem: Environmental > Aquatic > Freshwater > Lake | place: Tanzania: Lake... | reverse complement strand
CACATCTCAAGAGTCTATGCTGGAGTACCACTGCTCAAAGCCCAGCTCTCAAAATGTGATGGAGTATGTTCCAAGTCAAAGGCGGAGGAGGAACCAAGAAAAAGGGGAAAACATTCCATTTTTTCTGTCACCAGAGCTCAACACGTGCTTCCCGCCTCCCTGTCGAAGGCGGAAGAGGAGCTTTAATCATAACCTTTATATAGCTATTGGGTCAGAAATACCTACTAATTGTGTTTTAAACTGTTTTTAGCGGTCCATCGAGTTCTATAGTTTGTTTTCACCTAGAGTACTGTGGTTTTACTGTACAAAGTTTTGCTGTTTTGAGTTTTGACTTTAAATTTGGAATTATTGCGGGATTTACGTGTTTTCGTGCCCTTTTACTTCAATTTTCACACGATCTTTTGATGATGGCGGGTGCCACTAATCCACCAGTTTCGACCCTTTTACCTCTGGGTATGTGTGAAATTATTTCAAATAAGTCTATTTCTGGATTTTCATTTACAAACGCAACTAAATAATTGTTTTAAGAATTGGTTGACAAAGCGATTGGCTCACGAATGCATATTATAATGAAGAACGACAAGGAAATTGTAGGAACACTCTTGGTACAATCAAAATTTAATAATTTTAATGCATATGTGAAATGTGTTATAGATTATTTTTTCTCAAGGGGTTCGATGACTTTGTCAACATGGTTCTTGAAGATGTAACAGAGTTTGAATCTACGCCTGAAGGAAGGCGCGTCACTAAACTGGACCAAATCTTATTAAATGGAAACAACATTACAATGGTAAACAATTTTTTCTCTATATATTTGCGAATTTTTTTTGAGATCTTTTAAATTCCAGCTTGTCCCTGGAGGCGAAGGTCCTGAAGCATGAGAATATGTGGTGTAAATTAACATCAAACTGATTTTTGAAACAAGTATCAATAAAACGTTTAACATTTTCTGGTTTTTGTTGATCCCTGACCTCGCAGGCTACCAGGAGAAAAACTTATTGGCAGGCCAGGAATAGTTGATCTTGCCCGAAAAGTACAACTTCGTACCAACTTGCCGCGAGGAAATGAGATCTCAGGTTTGATATTTGGGACCGAGGACTTCAGTCACAAGTTACAAGAAAATCATAAATTCATTTTAAGAAATTGGAGTTGATTGTCCTAAAAGGTTGCCCAAGGTTTTCTAAACTTCAAACTTTTTGTAATTTGGTTTAATTTCAATTTTGAATGAAATATGAATCAGAATTTGTTTGTTTGTTTGGGACGGAAAAATGTAGAAATCGTTTTTCGACAACCACAGATACGAATGAGAGCCAAAGTCAAGGGTCCGGCTGCTTGTCCTTTTCTGATTGGTTCATTTCAGTAAATTTGACTTGTGTTTATTTGGAGCAGTAAAATCAGATATGTGTCAAAATTGGCAAGAAAATTAGCACGTTTCATTAAATGTTAACGTTGGAAGCTCGTTGTAAATGATAAGAAATGTTTTAAGAAGAAAAAAAGGATACTTCGTTGGATAAAATTACTTTACCTGAGGGTAATTTATTTAAATCTTTTAAAATTCTAATGGTTTAATTTAGCATATTATACCCATAAATGGCAAATGACTTGCTTTTTGAAAGAGGTTAAATATTTAAGGAATATTGTGTTTTGTAAAGCATGTATTCAAATTTTAGCGGCCTCCTTCAAAATCAGGCATGATGATGTGGCCGACAACAATGATTTTGAAAAATAGGACCTGGCTTTTGGTCCTGTGTTTTGCCCTCACGTCGTCCCAGAGCACAAAAGACCGCAAAACAAAGGTCGTTTCGACTGTCCTTTCAACAAAGTGGTCAAAAACTCCACTTGTTTTAGAAGTCTCAGAATATCTAGCTGAAGAAAATAACGAATATTTTTGGGATTTCTTAAATTTTTTGTCAGAAAAGGAACATATAGATTTACAAAAATTGACCGAAGAAGAGGCTTATGGAAATGTCCTGTCATTTGCAAGCAGGTAATTCTCGAACTCTTGACTCTAAAAGGTCTGCCAAGTTATTTGAAAGGTCTCCACAATCTTGTGTAGGTATCTGACACCAACAAAGTTGGATTTGCTAAAATTTTCACTCTCACTGAGGTCGATGTCGCCCAAGATTGAAATGTTCCAGCAAGTGGCCATAGATCGTGGTGTCAACAAATTAGGTTGCCCAGCTGTCATTGAATATCATGGAAAATTGTCGTGCACTTTACCTGATGTTGGTGAGCTTGATGATAGTACAAGCAAGGTGATGCAAGACTTCTTCCCGAAAAATAATTTTATAAAACTGACCGTATACTTTCTAGGATTCCCAAATTTTTTCGGTTGATCACGTTCACCCGCATTCAGACAGAGATCGCGCCCTTTTGGTTTTGTACGCAGATATCCAGTCACCAGAGTTTCAAGACCTACATCCAAAGATCATAAGCCTGACCAGAAAAGCTAAAGTACAGTATGCGTTCAGACACTTTCTTCAAACTCGGTCTGAACAAAAAGTGAGACTATCAGGTAAAATTATAATAACTTTTATTTTGAATACATTTTATACATAATCATTCTAAGGTTTCGGAGTTGAGCTTCAAATCAAATCATCAGAATACAAAGCTCAGGTAAGGTTCTTTTGTCCTAAACTTCAAAAAAGCACAGCTCTTTAGTTTTGAAGCTTAGCCGAAGAATAAGAAAAATTTAAACTTGAAGGATGATAGAAAAGTACAAGCAGATGGTGAATCAAGCGATGACGTTCAAGAGGAAGACTCTGAAATTGATGGCTTTAACTTTAAAGTTCTCAATCAAAGACATCCGGAGGACGTTGAAAAGTTGGCAGAATTCAAACAATATTTGCTTGACCAGGTATTATGACTGTTTTCACTCAGGGTATATGGGGAATATAGTTTTTCAGTGTTATTTTTCTAGAACAATGACATGGCCCCTATGAAAGTTTGGCAGTTACAAGATTTAAGTCTTCAAGCAGCATCAAGAATCATGAACAGTCCTGCAGAGAACAGGTGGGTATTTCAATTTGAACTTGTAAATTTTGTTTTGTGTAAATAACGAAGTGAGCTTTTTCTAACCTGAGTCCACCTCAAAAAATATTTTCTGATAATCCCGGATGAAAGACAAAGTCTTTTTGCTGCCACTTTATTTTTTCAAATAAGTATTTATTGCTGATTTTTAAACAATATTTCAAGGCTTTCGTCGCTGGTAGACATTGCACAAAACTTCCCATCATACGCCAGGTCTGCTTCATTAACTTTAAAAATCGAAATTAAAGGGCTAGTGAAAGAAAAAGTATGTCTTTTTTACAGAACTCTTTCAAAAGGATCCGTCTCTAAAGACCTTAAAGTGGAAATTAAAAAGAACAGAGAGCAGTTTCTTCATAGCTTAAGCATCCAGGTAATCCAACCCCATAATTTCAAAACATAAGATTAGAACTAACCTTAATCCTTTAACAGTTTTTTATGGTAAAATAGTATTTTCCCCCTTCTGATTTTGAGATTTCAAATAAAATTACTTTTGCCAAGACAATTGTTACATGCAAGAATGCATTTGACCCAAATAATATCAAACACGAGTTTTCAAAGATGAAGGTTTTTAATTTCTCTTGAATTGGTATATGTAACCTCTTGTACTTTTTTTGCTTTTATAGCCCTCTGATGCTGCCCTTTTCATTAATGGGATGCACTTTGATATGGATTATGTTGACATATTTTCTTTAATGGACACCATAAAATCTGAAACCACCGTATTAGATGGCCTTGGTCGGCTTGGTCTTACAGACGAACAGGTCAGTTGACAAGTTTTATATTGATGTTAGAGATTTTGATATTTATCTTCAAAAAACAACTTCAAAGGCTAGAAAAGTGATTGCTCTGGATTTCTCGGGCAACAAACAAACCTATGGCATTGACATAAGAGACTCAGCTATAAATTGGATCAATGACATTGAAAAGGGAAGCAACTACAAGAATTGGCCAAGCAGTGTGTCTGAACTGCTAAGACCAACCTTTCCAGGAATGCTAAGAAGTATAAGGTATAATTCATAGTGTAGGGCACTGATCAAAGCCACTCACATTTGCATGCTTAACACTTCTCTTTTCTTAGGCGAAACTTTTTCAACGTTGTGATTTTTTGTGATCCTGCAAGTCGAGAAGCGAGACCCATTTTAAAGCTTTTGGAGTCATTTTACGTTCACCGTGCTCCTCTGAGAATTGGAATCGTCTTTGCAGTAAAACTCCTCTAACATTTTTACTTAGATTATTGTTTCGAGTCACTTTTTGTGTTTTATAAAAGCTTTTCGTTTCAATGTCAAAAGTGATAATATTTTAGGTCAGTACGGAAGGGACAGGCGAAACCGATCCAGGTGTAGCATTCTTAAATGCTTTCAACTATATCACCTCTGTTAAAGAGGACCACTATGAAGCATTGTCATTTATCACAGATGTTTACAACAAGGTACAACGATACATCAATTATTCAACAAAAAAAATGTTCCATTAATAAGTAGCTTAAGTGTTAAAAAACCTTATCACCTTTTGACTTTTTTAAGGTAGGTGATCTTGGCGAAATCGACGTTTCTACCATTCATAAACATTTCCTGGAGAACTTTGGAGCTGATGTGAAGCTTAAGGATGTTTTTGATGAAGACAGCCAGTACGATATTGGTACGATAGATTCATTAAATTTTTAATTGTCAGTATTTTTTAAATTCAAAAACTATTAGGTCAGAATTTTTTTCAATTTTTAAACATTTTTCAGGCCGAGTGCTTGCCAAAGACTTTGTGGACCGATCAGGGTTCAAAGAATTACCTCAAGTGCTTATGAACGGTGTCCCTATTGATACAAAAAGCTTGACAGCCGATGATTTTGAGGAGGCTATCATGATGGCTCTAATGCGAGAGACAAACAGTCTTCAAAAGGCAGTTTACAAGAATCAGCTTCGAGAAGAAAATGATGTGGTTGATTATTTGATGAAACAACCGAACATAATGCCCCGTCTTAATGAGAGAATTTTGAGGAAAGATCCAGAATACATCGATATAAATGGCGATGGGCTCCCAACATTGAAGCTGGTAGAACAAAAAAAAATCTTCTTTACTTTTAAATACTACTAAACTTCTTGTTTTAAAGGAAACTTTTGCCTCGATTCCACGGAACTCGATGGCTGCAACTTTTGCAGAAAGTGCAAACTATCTAACACGAAGTGATGACACTCACAAGTTGTACTCTTTAACCACTTGGATTGTATCTGATCTCGAGTCAACTCAGGGAAGGGAATTAGTTCGTGGAGGCCTGGCACATATTAAATCAAGGTACAAGCCTTGTAATAAATAATAAATAGTAATAAATCAAGGAAAATATTTTTTCTTTAAAAGTTCTCAGATGCGAGTGGCTGTGATTCATAACACTCAAACTGCCGGACTTATTTCTAGGGCTGTTCAGGTAAACATTTGAAAATGAAACTTCTAAGTCTGTGAATTCATTGAATATTTGTATCTTAACAAGGCTGCTCTGGAAACCCAGAGCAATACGGCAGCAAAGCATTTAATTGGAAAGATTCTAAAAGAAGAGACAGTGAAAGGTTTGCAAGCTGGTAAAAAAAGTCTGGGTGACTTTGATATTCCAGGAGCAAATATGGAAGAATTCAACAAAAGGTTGAAGGATCTGTCTGAAAATCAAGAAATATTTGAAATTCATAGGGTAATGAACATTTCAAATTACTGAAAAAAAAGAGGTCTTATTCTGTCATTCAAAAGTTTTTCATATTTTTACCAATAATTTTCCAGATACTTGCTCAAAGTTTACCAAAGTTTTTACTCGGATCCAACGGAGTGATTCTGAATGGCCGGATTGTCGGGCCACTTGAGCCGACCGAGTTCTTCGGAACAGACGATTTCAATTTATTAGACAAGCTCACAATGAGCCTCTACGGAGAAAACTTAGTAAATACTTTCTACAGCTACATGAATGCAAAGTAAGTAAAATTTATCAGTTGAAAATTTTCGTCGATAAAACGACTTTTCTCATAGAGATTCAAAGGCCAGTGACAAAGCAATGAAGATCTCAGCTCTTTTGGTGTCGAGGTAAAATGCATCAATTATAATTACACATTTATAATTTTACAATCAAAAATTTATATGTAGATCTGAAACGAAAACTCGTAACCAACTGGCAGGATTTCAAGAGAAGCACAGTGTCATAATTGTGCAACCTAAGTGGCCTGAACGACCCTCTTTCGATGTGACGGCCGTCATTGATCCTGCCACACAAGGAGCACAAAAGATTTCTGGATTGTTGTTGGTATTACAAGAGGTTTTAAACGTAAAAATCAAGGTATTAGTTTGAGTAAGTAGGTTTCCTTTGTAACAAGCAAAATATCTCATTTTTCGTTCAGGTGTTCTTGAATTGTGTGGACAAACACAGCGAAATGCCACTCAAAAGTTTCTATAGGGTGGTTCTTGAAACAGAGCCAGCCTTTGGGGCTGCAGGAGACCTTCTTCCTGGACCACAGGCTCGCTTTGCAGGCTTGCCTGAGCAGCCAATCTTTACTATGCATTATCATATTCCAGACAATTGGTAAATTTTCTTCAAAAAAGTTTGATTCGTTTAAAGGTAATCTTTTATGTTTGGTTCAAGGCTTATAGAGCCTGTGAAGTCAATCTACGATTTGGACAACATAAAGCTGGAAAACATTGATGGAAATGTTTACTCGGAGTTTGAGTTAGAGTATTTGCTTCTAGAGGGCCATTGCTTTGAGGCTTACACAGGAAATCCTCCGCGGGGGTTGCAATTGACATTAGGCACTGATAAAAACTCAGTCGTTGTCGACACCATTGTTATGGCAAATTTGGGTTACCTGCAGGTTGGTGCTTCAGAGTTTTAAGAAATCCATTTTTTTTGATGGGATTCTTCCAAAATATTTCAGCTCAAAAGTAAACCTGGTCGATGGTCGCTAAACCTGAGAGAAGGTCGCTCGTCAGAACTTTATGATATTTCTTCACATGAAGGTACAGAAGTCGGCAAAAATTCTGATGATATTCAAGTCATGATTAGTTCCTTCAAGGTAATTCAGCAAATTTAATTATTTCATTAACCAATTAAGAATTTTTTTCTGTTTTAGAGTAAGATAATCAAACTAAAAGTCGCCAAAAAGCCTGAAAAGAAAAATGAAGATTTATTGGAATCTGACAAAAATCAGGTGTGTTGAAGTTTAACGACAATTTTTTATTAGAATTGGATTTTTCCTTTCTTTTCATCTGAATTTGAAGACTTTAGTTGCTGTAATATCTAATTTACTCAAATACTTAACAAAGGAAATCTTTTAAAAGCTAACCATCTTCTTTCATTTGTTTCTTTCTGTCTTCTCAAGAATGATGATAGCATTTGGGGTTCCATTCAGAAAACATTCTCTGGATCTACAAATACACCTTCGGATGGTACTGTTGATGACACCCTCAATATTTTCTGCTTAGCATCAGGTGAGATTATACTCTGCACAAAAATTTGTGAGATATTAAAAAATTGAAACATTTTTCAAAGGACATCTTTATGAGCGTCTCTTGAAGATAATGATGTTGAGTGTGATTCGAACAACCAATCTAAAAGTTAAATTTTGGATACTGAAAAGTTATCTTTCGCCGTCTATCAAAGAATTCCTGCCTGAATATTCGAAGAAATATGGCTTTCAATATGAATATGTGCAGTACAAGTGGCCCAGGTTTGTTTTATTTGGGGTCTTTGTAATAACTTACTGATGTCGTTATACACTCTTTATTTTATTTAGGTGGCTCAACCAACAAAAGGAAAAGCAACGTATAATCTGGGGCTACAAAATTCTGTTTCTCGATGTCATGTTTCCTTTGGATGTGAAAAAAATCATTTTCGTTGACACTGATCAAATAGTCAGGTTAAATATTTGACAAAAATAATTGTGAATTCATTATTTTCATATTGTTGTGTTTTAGATCGGATTTAAAAGAACTTCGAGATCTTGATCTTGGAGGAGCCCCTTACGGGTACACCCCGTTTTGTGACTCGAATGCTGACATGGAGGGCTTCAGATTCTGGAAACAGGGATATTGGAAAAATCACTTGTCTGGAAAGCCCTACCATATCAGTGCACTTTACGTTGTTGATCTAGTCAGATTCAGACAGGTTGCTGCAGGTGATAGACTCAGAGGACAATATCAAGCTTTGAGTCAAGATCCTAATTCTTTATCAAACCTTGACCAAGACCTCCCCAACAACATGATTCATCAAGTAACAAACAAATTTGCCCCAAATTTTGGACAAACACTTTCAGAATATTTTTTTGCTGTAGGTTCCTATTAAATCCTTACCCCAAGAGTGGCTCTGGTGCGAAACTTGGTGTGATCAGGTAACCAGCTTTTATTTTTCTTTAAAATCAATTTGACACTTAACAGTAGCTTAGAAAATCCCTAGGCGTCGAAGAAGTATGCAAAGAGCATTGACCTCTGCAACAATCCGTTGACCAAGGAATCAAAATTGAATGCAGCCAGAAGGATTGTTGCTGAATGGACTGATTATGACGATGAGATGAATCAGTTTGCCGATGACATTTTTGCCAAACGTAAAAGCAACACGTCTCAGTCGGGAGATCATTCCCATTCAAGTAAACACACAGAGCTATAAAGCAACATTTAGTCTTGTGATCATTAGTATTTACTTTCAAAACTACCTTGAATCGATGATTTTTTTTTGTTCTTTTTGATAAAGGATAGTTGTATAATTTATTGTTGAAACAAGTAACCAAATACATTTTTCCGCACAGAAGTACCTTTGAAATTGAGGGTGCTGGATCTCTCAACATGAGGGATTAATCCCAATCAAAGCCAACCAGGATAATTATTTTACCCTTCAGACCAAGAAGCAGGGATCCTAAGCCTGGCTAATTTGAAACCTTTCCTAGCAGTGAAGTAATGGGCTGAAGAGATTTTCTTCAGCCTGTGCTCGGGGCCAACTAACTCGAGTATTTGGAATTTTTATGTTAAAAAAATTATAGATATTAAATGTTTTATCAATAATGAACTGTTTATTGATAGAATGACAGCCCTTTATATAAGAGAGACATGGATCAGAGTTAGGACCAGTGAAGGCGATACCCATTAATTGGAGGGTCCAGTGGCTTGAGGGCTGAAATACTATCTTGATTTTAAAAGGTATGGGAATGAGAGACCAGGTGTGATCTATCTTGGAATGGGGTTAACAGGAATGTGAAAGAAATGAAATATTTTTGTTAAAATATAATTAAAGAAAAATAAAGATAAAGAACTTACATTGAGTGCATATTATGGTATTAAGTAATTATAATAACTTTTCTATCATGAAATATTTTTTTAGTTCCCTTGTGGAATTTAGGGTTGTGCCCAGAACTGAAGTTTTGATTATAGTGCTTTGGCGTCGGAATGGAGGCGGAGAACGGAACGGAAGGAGATGTGAACGTTGAGCTAAAATCCCAGTAAAGACCTTCCCAGTCAAGAATAGAATTAATACTGAACTGTTTATTGATGGAAAAGAGGGGTTTATATACAAAAGTAAAGGAGGGATCGGATCAAAAAAATATCGGACCTCTTAGAAGAGGGTAAAATATTGGGGGGAAATAAAAATAAGCGGGAGTGAAAACAGCGGCAGCCTGTTTAGGTGAAATTACTATTACTTGGAAGAGAAGCTAAACGGCAGCGGCCTGTTTGAAACAACTTTGAACTTGTAAAGTGAAAAATATCGTAGAGCAAAAAAGAGGGTAAATGAGCGTGTACTACGATACTTATGCTGAGGGTTTTGTGTTCAGCTCAAGTATCTATGCAAGAGTTACTGCTCACAGCTCGGGAGTCTATGCTGGAGTATAACACTGTTCACAGCCCAGCTCACAAAGTTGGTTTCTTCTAAAATGTGATCTGGAGTATTTTCCAATCCAAAAGGTCTGGTTTTTGAAAAGATGAGTCCTCAACATTTGCCATCCGTTTGACTTTTTCCAAGACCTCAACACGTGCTATCCAGTCAAGGGCGGAAGAGTAACTTGTGTAGAGGGCAATCAAGGTCTTTGGCCTTTGCTGAATTTTGTGCAGTGCAGATTGGTTTATAAACAATAACAACGTGTTTTTATCTAGATGAAAAATGAATTTGGCAACGGTGCATTTCGTCAGCTGATGATTTAAAATGTAAACAATTCCCCCACCCACGACTGTGAACTCAATTGCTCAAGGTCCACATGAGACCCCTTTTGAGCAGCCTCCTCACCAATTTTTCTTTGCGGGAGGTACAGTTTTTTTCTACCGTCTCACCTATTAGCCATTAACAGTGTGCTTTTGAATGGCTTTGTTTTGAATTAAAGTCAAGCCGGCAGCGGCCTCAACTGTTGCTTCCTTATCAGCTTTACTTACAAAAGGAAGTGCTTTTTGACAGATAACAACACTAAATGGTGCTGAAGAATATTGAATATAATAGAACACTAGCTCAGAAAGATGGGTAACCTATTAAGACTATTAATGCGGGATGATTCCTGCTGCGCTTTGCCAAAACACGACATCTTTGTGGATTTTGAAAATGCTCAACCAACGGAGGATGAAAAACTTCTTTATCAAGTATAAAAACCTTTTCTAAATTGCTTTATTCAGTTTAAGTGTCAACAATCATTTAGGAAGCTGATGACCTGCTTGCAGAGTCTGCTCACATTCTGAAAGAAATTGCTCTTTACAAAGGTAATCAGGTGACAATTAATGTACTTTTACCACATGGAAAATCACGTGATTTTTGCTGTGGGTAGGTGCAACCAAAGAGATACGAGAGGCCATATCATCACCCTCACCTGAGACGACAGAAGCTGCTTGGGCTGTTTTGCTTCCGTTGGTTCACAAATTGAAAACCTTCTACGAATTTTCGTTAAAGTTGGAAAAAATTGTGCCAAAATTTTTAGTCATTCTATGTGCTTCCCAAAAAGATTCTGGGCCAGTTGCTGGGTAAGCAAAGGCTTCCCTTTGTTGGAAACAATAGCCGATGTGATATTCCAATCCGTTTAAAACATGAAACTTGTTCAATTCTGATTTTTTTCCAGAAACATTATTGAGCAACTTGATGTTCATCAAGCACTTGTAAAGCAGTTTGCAAAACTAATTGAATTCGTGTTGAAGTTTGACGAATTAAAAATGATGAATACAGGTAATGAAGAATTTCATGTAAAGGCAACTGCTCATTCAGATTTTTGGGAAAAGTCTTTTATAATACTTTTAGCCATACAAAATGACTTTTCTTATTATCGTCGAACGACTCAACGTTCAGGCAGTGGCATCACAAATGGTAACAACGGTAACGAATACGAGCCGGTAATTTTAAAAGGAACCTTGCACCACATTGTAATAGAAAATCAAATTATTTTTGTCTACAGATTCCCATTCACATTGCGAACAGCATGTCATTCTTTTTTGCAAATGCAACGCCAATGCTGGAGCTGCTAAGCAAGACCACCTCAACCTTTGTGACCAAAGAGCATTTGGAGGTACACTGATCAAATCCCCAAGTCTGCTCAGAGATTTTCACCTTTCATATTAACTTACTAGAAACTATATTTTCATTAAGACTATGATGGGAATTTTTTTAGCACATCACACCAGAAATGTTGAGTGTCATGGCCAAAGTTTGTGAAAAAATGCTTGTTGTGCCGGAAATGAGGTCTCGCTTGCAAAATGCCCAAACGGAACTTTTCATCTTGAGAGTCATGGTGGCAGTCGTGATTCTTTATGACCATGTTCACCCGGTCGGAGCTTTTGTTAAAGGTAAGAAAGTATACTGATTTACGAAAAAAATTTTTACTACTGCTTATTTCGTTTTCAGGATCGCCCATCGATGTGAAGGGTTGTATCAAAGTATTACGCGAGCAAGAGAAGTCAAAGTCTGACTGTCTGTTAAATGCTTTGAGATACACTACAAGACATGTAAACGATGAAACTACTCCCAAGAGTGTTAAGTCGCTTTTGTTTGACGTGGCGTAAAAGCTCCCTTGCCTATCGTGTTCAGGGCTTCCGCCTCCTTTTGGCCTAGTATGAAAAACCTCTTCACACCTTTTAAGAAATAATCATCAATAATTTATTATAGACAAAAGAAACAAAAGACTGCATGATGACCATCCATAAAAAATACCAAGAAATTATTTTGCCATCAAGTTATGGAAAGAGCTTACTTCAGTACAGCCAAATAATATAATGTAAAACTAAATCTTACTTTAACCTTTATATAAGTTTTTACTTTTCTGACCAAAATGATAGTTTATTTTTCAGTTTTGCAGTAAACATCAATGATGTAATAGTAGTATTTTGTAATAAAATTATTATTTCTCTTGTTTGACTTTTTTTGTGGGGAATTTTTGACTTCTTAATCATCCTTTTGATAAACACATCCTTTAGAATTCAATTATTTTTCTTTGATTTTTGACAATAGAGCCCAAAGAAGACACTCTTCCAGATGTTTTAGTCAGCTTTAAAAACAATATTGCTCATCATTATGATCTTTGTCAATTGATTCTTTTATTGTGAAAGAAATATATGAAAATAAATTGACCTAAAAAGGCATTTAAATCATTTTAAAGCCACTTTTGGTTTTTAAGAAATCGTTAAAATTTCCTTCAATTTATGATTTGTCAAAGTTTTCAGCATAAGTTTATATCATCCAAAAGCTGACTTTTGATTAAAAAAAATAAATTTAGTTGAAAACTAATTCAGAAAAATTTGCAAAAAAAATCAAAAAGTTTTTAGTATAATCAAACGCACCATGAAACATTTTCCTCCATAGTTTTTTTTCAAATAAAAATGTAAATAGAACTCGATCTATGTTTAAATTGGACATTTTTTTCTAATCTTATAACCTGTTAGGCATTATTATGATTATGATTATATTATCCTTCTTCATCAAAGCCAGAGAGAGTTTAACAAAATTCAGTAAATATAGTGTTGTGAGAAAATTTGCATTTTTACAGTACGTCTGTCGGTCATCCTCTATCTCCTCCCTCAGTTTTAATGATAGAGGTCCTCACATTAATATCCAAAAAAACTTATTAACAGATTTTTAAATTTTTGTCTAGGAGCTGAGATATGGTTGAAAAATTGTAAAAATTTTATTAATGATAATTGGCTTTCGTCTTTTTTCTTTCATCTTCAATAGCTCCCACAACATTAAAGTTAGAGAGCTGATACTTTGCATGAGCACAGTTTAAATCAATATCTAAATATTATTTTTACTACAATTTACTCTAAAATTAAGCACAAAGCCAGTACGGGGATTTTTGCTTGAGAGGGTTTGGCATTTTTCCCAGTTGCAAAAAAATTATAGGTTTAAATACAAATGGATCAAGTTTCAACGAAGAGCACATTATAAGTTTGGATTCATGGGGATCAATATCCCTTGTGTTAGAATTTCAGTTAAAGTTAAAGGCATCAAGGCATCATTTTCTTTTTGGGCTTTAGATTTACATAATTTTTATACATCTTGTGTGACTGCCTTCTTTTAATATGTACTAAAAGTGAAACTTTGTGAATTAACAAATACATTTGACAAACTGAAAAAATGGTTTTACTTTACTTTCTTTTTGATACTATTAAAAATGGCTCACAGTTTACAGATGAATTTTTTAAAAAAATCATGATTTTCTTCTTTGAACTTGATGAAATTGTCATTTGATTGATGAGACTCTTTCACTTCTTACAATGCCAAACCATCCATCATCAATTGACTTTTTTTTGCTCACAAAAAACCCTGGAATTTCTATATAGTTTTAATTTTTGCATTTTCCATCCCTTGAAGGTAAGCCAAATTTTTTCTCTTCCTTTCTAGAGATGATGTTTTGAGCTTTGGAAAAAAAGATCTCTTGCTCAGATCAGTTGTGAAAAAAACTCAAAAGTGAGAAGGTAGTCTTCCCTTTTTTTCAAAAATTGTAGATCATTTAAAAGATAAAAAGTGAAAAAATTTCAATAAGCCTGTGTGGAATTTTGGTCGAAGGAAAAAATTGTTACTTACCTTTGAAAATTAACCACAAAATAATAATTGCCATGCCATTTGGCAGTGGATTGGAGAGTCATGGATCATAACCCTGGCACTTTCCACTCCCTTGCAACATTTGAACCATGGGTGCCTGACTGAGAACTAAGATCTAAGGTTGTCAGTACAGTTCCCAGCCATGCTAGTAATTTTTCAACCCCGGATTGCAAAAAAAATCAACAAGGCACACTCGGTCAGGATTATGATAATCTGCAATGACCATGGATGTAAACATGTGGTAAAGGTGTTGATCTTGCATCAACATTGCATGAATCTATGCTGCTCAGGTTATTATTATACAAAAGAAATGATAGAATGATTTTTAGCCAAAAACCAATTTTTCATTTTATAAGGTGTGCCAAAAAAGTTTTTAAGTTAAATTTTGATTCATCAATGAACAAGCAGAATTACCTCATTAATTTAATATCCAAATTATACAAAAACCATCTTCTTTTCAGATTTGTTTGCTCTAATAGATCTCCATTATTGAATTTGTCAACTGGATAAATCCAAAACTAAGAATGTCTTTTGATAGCATGTCACAAGGTAAAATATTTGGTTATTTCAATAATCTATCCTTTTAAAAATAACATAGTTTTTCAGGTTTTGTAGTTCTTCTAGCTTTCTGTTATTTTGCCTGTTTATTTTTGGCTTTCTTTGTTTTGTACCTCATCTTTGAATCCTGACAAAGTGATGAAGAACAAGAAGGGAAAAGTGATGCAGATTCAGACCCATTTGAGTTTCTAAGGGTAAGTTGGTGTTGATCAACATGTAAGGCATTTCAAATGATTCCACTTTTTTTGTCTGAAGTATACCCAATCCAAAATGAAAAGCAAGGAAACATTCAGGCACCAAGCCAGGTACCAAAGGAAGGTTGTTTCATTCGACCAAAAACTTTATTATGGACAAAAAAGTGTTTTAAATGATCAGAAAAAATCATTGCAATTCAACCAAGACTTTCACTAAGAAATTTACAATATCAATATGCATAAAACCTCAAATAATAAATTTTCATAGATCCAAATTTGAAAGAAACTTTTTTGATAATGAATTTAAACCTTAAGTGTTTGATACTTATTCATAAAGAAAAAAGTATTTTCTTTAATAATAAAAGATAAATTTTTACCTCTTTCTACACATTAATATTCAATTGAGCTACAACATTCAATTGCCTTTTTGACAATGCCTAAGGGGACTTTTGGTAAAAAAAGCTTCCTTCAGGTTAAAAAGACTTTTTCAAGCATTAATAACTTTGAAAATTATTTCTAATAAACTTGGTTCTTATACAATTTTGTTCAATTCTTTGTTGGATGATTCTTAAATGTGAATATGAAGATTTCTAAACTATATATGAAAGCAAAAACATCTAGACATGGAAAGAAATTTCACTTTTGAATTACAAAGGCTTTTCCAAATGTCTTATCTTCAGACAATTTTTTATTTCTAGAGGACATTCTCCACTGTTTAGAGGAGACCAATGCCTTTGGGAAACAAAAAAATTTCTCTTTGAAAGCCCACAAAAGGAATTATTCTAGGGGAAAGTGGTTTGGAATAGATAGATAATACTTTTCAACCCACCTACAAGTATGGCAGCCTTTTGGACCAGACTTCACCCAATTATGCACAGGCCTTACCATGTACCCTAAGAATGTTCTAAACCCAGTTTGAGCAGCCCACACCCAAAACTGGGACATGGATGGCTAGTCTTTTTTGTTCTTTTAAGTGATTGTATCAAGTTTTGAACACCAAGGCTAAAAACTCTGAGTGCAATGAGAAAAAAACCATGCCTATTCAAGTAACTTAAGTGAGGAATTAAATGTGTGTGAGGTATGTGAGGGAGTCCAGGAGAGTGTGAGGAAGTGTGGTTGAGTGAAATGTGTGCCCATCAAAGAGCAGGGAGTTTGAAAGAGTGCCTTATTGTGTTTGGAGCATGGGAGTGTGGGGATTGGGGTGCTCAGTTAGCATTTATATATAGTTGCCTTAATTTGCATGTAGTTCAATTACCTCTGTTTTTCCTTCCTTTGAAGACAACAGAGGTGGGGTTTTTAGTCGCCAAAGTTCAAACTTAGTTAAGATTTGAGGACGTAAACAAACTTTGCAAAGTTTGTGCTCTTCACACTTTTTAAAGTTTGATCTTAACAAAGTTTTGGGCTTACCTTTGTTGGTTTCAAATTCAAACTAAATTTAGTGTTGATTATTTTACTACTCTGGGTATATTTTTGACACAAACCAACACCTTTAGTGTAATTTTTGAATATTAAATTTTATTTGTTGTATAATTCATGACATTGCTAGTGGTTTTAAGAGTTCAAATCAGAGCACCTTGGTAAAGTTCGAGCTTTTCAAGGGTTGAACTTCTCCCCAAGTTGAAAGTTCAAACTTACACAACTAAAAAAAATCTATGATTAAAACCACCAATATATTTTCTATCACAACATTTCCTTGGAGTAGTTTTTATTTTATTCTAATATTTGAACTGTAGAGAAAAATTTATTAATTCACATGTAGCTTTTCAAAAATTTGGCACATCTCAAAATTCTTTGGCTCGCCTCGGCTCAAGGCAAGCTTCATCCACCAGCTTGCTTCTTTACACTAAAAGCTCGGCTCCACTTGGGCTCAAAAATTTGGCTCATCCTCATCACTAATCAGATCACCTTGAGAATGATTATTGCAACTACCTATTCTAACAGAGTGATTTCAGGGGTGAAAGGGTTGCTCAGACTTGGATTCAACCTGTTTTGGGTAAACAAGTTAAACACTGATAAAGAGATTTATAATTCAGTTGAAGATTCATTGCCCCCTCTTTTCCCACCAACCCATATTTATGACTTTGCTGAAAATAATATTCAATATTCCAGAGAAATCAATATCTATTGATTTTCAATGCTAAAACTTTTAGGAAAAAGGGCAGTTTTTGGTCACACTTACATTTGAAAATCATGTTTTTGATAGAAAAAAAAATTGTAAAAAAAGTCAACAGGGTTGAAAAACTTTTGTTTCAAATTTGGTTTTTTGTATATTCAAACAAGGTTTTGCTTCATGTTACATTTTCGTATATATTTCTTATCTATTGTAAATCATCTTTGGATTGAGGTAAAACCTTTCAGAGTTTTTTATGGCTCTAGATATTTCATAGACTTTTGGT
>Ga0194133_10005002_pt1 | contig 17193 bp, 16 predicted proteins | sample TA2KigOf40mmetaG_FD_155448 | JGI IMG/M metagenome (GOLD analysis project Ga0194133, IMG submission 155448) | Freshwater microbial communities from Lake Tanganyika, Tanzania - TA2015055 Kigoma Offshore 40m | ecosystem: Environmental > Aquatic > Freshwater > Lake | place: Tanzania: Lake... | reverse complement strand
CGAAACCAGCAAATCCTGATTGCCAGGTAAGTGAGTAGTTACGGCCTGGATCAAATCCAACGTTTGCGAGAACTTCGCGGATGTTCGCTTTATTTGGGATGTTCTCAGCGTTTAGTTCTTGGGCGTAGCCCTGTTCAATCCAGCGCGCTGCCATCCAATCTGTTGGAGTGACAATGTCATAACCAATATCAGAACCGATTGAGAGTTGGCCTTGGACTTTGCCATAGAAAGAATTGTTATCGTCGATATCTTCGGTATAAGTCGCGGTAATGCCAGTTGCAGCCTCAAATTTCTTAAGTGTTGGGTATTCCTTCTTGTCCTCATCAAAATCTAGATAGAGCGGCCAATTTGCCCAACGAACAATTTTCTCGTCATCACTTACATCAACGACGCCTTCACTCTCTGAACTAGTCCCACCAGTTCCGCATGCAGCGAGCGTTCCCGCTCCGACAACAGCGCCGGCGCCAATTAGAAGTGAACGACGAGTCATCTGGGCGCGAATAAGAGCGCGCGTTTCCGGAGATAGAGATTCATAATCCTTCTTCATTGATCTTCTTTCTTTTCTAGTAGGGACGGATCGAAGGGAAGTGCGGGAAATCTACCAACCATCAAGCGTTGAGATTTGTCATGACATGCTTGATGCGGGTGTACTCCTCAAAGCCATAGCCAGATAGATCCTTGCCATAACCGGAGTGCTTAAAACCACCGTGAGGCATCTCAGCCACCATCGGAATATGTGTATTAATCCAGACACAGCCGAAGTCGAAGGCCTTTGCCATCCGCATCGCTCGTCCATGATCCTTGGTCCAGACACTTGAGGCGAGGCCGTACTTGACGCCATTTGCCATCCGAACCGCTTCAGCTTCGTCGGTGAACTTCTGGATCGTGATAACGGGAGCGAAGATCTCGGTCTGAATCATCTCATCGCTCTGTTTGAGGTCCGCGACAACAGTCGGTGTCCAGAAATATCCAGGGCGATCGACCTTTGTACCACCGGCAGTAACTCGAGCATGTGCGGGTACTCGATCCAAGAATCCTTGAACTCGAGCGAGTTGATTGGCGTTATTTACGGGTCCGACGAGGACATCATCATTAGGCATACCTACCTTGATGTTGTTCTTTGCCTGTTCACTTAGCAAAGTGACGACATCCTCGTAGGCACTTGCCTCAACAATCACGCGAGTAGCGGCGGTGCAATCCTGTCCTGCGTTGAAGTACCCAGCGACTGCAATCCACTCGCATGCTGCTTCAAGGTTCGCGTCATCGAAGATCACAACGGGTGCTTTGCCACCTAATTCAAGATGAAGTTTCTTGAGATCTTTTGACGCACTCTGCGCTACCTCCATACCTGCACGAACCGAACCAGTGATGGAGACGAACTGTGGAATCTCATGATCGATCAAATGGCGACCAGTATCTCGACCGCCAACGACGACATTGACGACACCCTCTGGTAAGAACTCTTGCATCAACTCTGCCATCCAAACGGTGGAAACTGGAGTGGTATCGCTCGGCTTCAAGACGACTGTGTTTCCTGCAGCGATTGCCGGCGCCCACTTCCAGACGGCCATCATCATCGGGTAATTCCACGGCGTCACCTGTGCACAGACGCCGATTGGCTCGCGACGTATAAAGGAGGTATGACCTTTGAAGTATTCAGCAGCAGAACGACCTTCAAGATTTCTTGCAGCGCCGGCAAAGAATCGAATCTGATCAAGCATCGGACCCATCTCTTCCGCTCGAGTTACGGCGAGGGGCTTGCCTGTGTTCTCTGATTCGATGGCAATCAGCTCTTCACTTCGCGCTTCGATTGCGTCGGCAATCTTGTTGATTGCTCTCTGTCGCTCACCTGGCGTCGAGTCACGCCAACCTTCGAAAGCATTAGCAGCGGCTTTCATCGCACTATCGACGTCTGCCGCATTGGAGTTTGGCGCTTTCATAAATGTCTCGCCAGTTGCGGGATTGATTAGGTCGTACGTGCTCTCTGCTGATGATGCGACGGACTTGCCGTTGATGAAGTTATTGAGCGTTTTCATGCAGGGAGGTTACCCTTTCCCTTATGACAAGCAACCCCTCTGCCAAACGATCCAGCGCCATCAAACGCTCTCCCCATAAGGGCAGTGAGGATCCCGCCCATCTTGAAGAAATCCTGAGACGTTCCTTCGTCGCCCATGTCGCCATTGACGATGGCGGCCCAGTCATCATCCCGGTTGCGTGCGCTCCCTCGAAAGATCGAAGTGAGCTCTTGCTCCATGGCTCAACCGCCTCTCGCCTCTTCAATCGCCTCGAAGAAGGGGTCGATGCCTGCGTTGAGATGACCTTGCTTGAAGGATTGGTTCTCGCCCGGTCCTCTTATGAGTCATCGATGCACTACAAATCCCTGGTCGCATTCGGTCGAGCTCGCGCCCTTGAGGGTCAGGAGAAGTTGGATGCTCTTGATGCCCTCGTCGAGCACCTTCTTCCGCATCGCCTTCCTGAACTTCGAGCAAGTTATGAACAAGAATTGAAAGCAACTGCAATCGTTGCTTTTCCACTTGATGACTACACAATTAAAGTTTCAGGCTCAGATCCAAAAGATAAGCCGGAAGATATATCAGCGCCTATCTGGGCCGGCATTGTTCCGATTGTCGAGAGCTTTGGTGAACCGATTCCGGCTAAGAATCTGAACCCCGACATTTCTGTTCCCAGCTATATCAATACCTGGAAGCGGAGTTAAGACTCGCTCTTCACTGCCGCTGCCAACTGGCCACAGGCACCATCGATTTCACGCCCTCGGGTATCTCGTACCGTGACGGGAACTCCATAATCCTCAAGTATCTTCACGAAGCGTCGCTCGTCCTCTGGCCTTGATGCCGTCCACTTCGAACCAGGTGTTGGATTGAGTGGAATGAGATTGACGTGAGCATGGCGGTTCTTCAATAACTTTCCTAGCAGTTCCGCGCGGGAAGATTGATCGTTGATATCGCGAATCAGTGCATATTCAATCGAGTATCTTCGTCCGGTCTTATCTGCATATTTGTCAGCAGCAGCAAGGACCTCTCCCACTTTCCAACGTGAATTGATCGGCACTAGAGAATCGCGTAATTCATCATCAGGGGTATGAAGTGATACCGCAAGACGCACCTGTAATCCCTCTGCCATCAATTTCTCTATACCTGGCACCAATCCAACAGTTGAGATCGTTATGGAACGCGCCCCGATGCCAAGGCCATCTGGTTGTGGTGTCGCGAGATTTCGCACCGATCTCATCACCGCGTTGTAGTTAGCGAGAGGCTCGCCCATCCCCATGAAGACCACATTAGAAAGGCGAGTCGGCCCACCTGGTAAATCGCCTTGAGCAGCAGATTTTGCCGCTGCCACAAGTTGGGCGGTGATCTCACCAGCGGTGAGATTGCGAGTCAACCCTGCTTGTCCGGTAGCGCAGAAGGGGCAATTCATTCCGCAACCTGCCTGTGAGGAGATACAAACCGTGGTCCGTTCTGGATATCTCATCAGAACGCTCTCTACAAGGACACCATCATGTAATCGCCAGAGATCCTTGCGAGTCATTCCCTCGTCGCAAGAGACTGAACGAACGAGTGTGATTAACTCAGGGAGAAATTCCTCTCGAACCATCTCGCGAAGATCCTTAGGGAAATCACTCCACGTTTCAGGATTGTCGTTGTAATGGGTGAAGTAATGAGTTGAGATCTGATTGACTCGAAAAGAAGGTATGCCAAGTTCCTTCGCTTTTGCCTTCCGTTCATGAGGTGAAAGATCGGCAAGATGCAACGGCGCCTTGGTGCGCGGCTTCGGTGCATCGAAGACGAGCTTAAGCTCAGTCAATCTCTATGCCTCTCGTCATGCCATGAGTAGTCATGCCCTCAGGAGTCATGCCATCAGACCAAGGTTCGCGTGACTTCAAGGAAGATCCAGAGCGCAGGCGCAGTCACGGTTGCCGAATCGAGTCGGTCGAGCATTCCGCCATGGCCGGGCAAGAATGAACTCATATCTTTAATTCCGAAATCTCGCTTCAACGCTGATTCGATGAGATCGCCAAAGGTCGCGGCAAGCACCCCAACTACTCCCATCAGAGCGCCAATCCACCAGGATCGCTCTAGTAGATAGTGAAATGCGGTGGCAGATGCGATCGCAGTCGCAACGAGACCGCCAAAGAAGCCTTCCCAACTCTTCTTCGGCGATAGAAGTGGAGCCATCTTGTGTCTCCCAAGGAGGACACCTGCGATATATGCGAAAGTGTCATTGACGCCTACAAGAATGACAAGAACTGAGATCAATGCGAAACCGTCGCTATCTCGCGCCAATAAGAAGATAAAAGAGGGCAATAACCCGAGATAAAGAATTGACAGCAGCGATGCGCTCGCCCTGGCGGCATACTCACCTGGCCCCTTTTTTAAGAGCCAAATCAAGTTGATGATCGCTACTACCGGTAGAGCGGCGAGAACTCCTTCACTCCCCCACCACCATGCCACGGCATAGAGCGAAAGCCCCGAGATGATGAGCAATAGACCGGGTGGGTAGATGCCAGATCCTCGGTATGCACCCACCAATTCATGGATCGAGATTGCAAAGGCGAGCGCCACAACGAGAGCAAATGCAACTGGGAGGAGAGCCATCGAAGTGAAGATGATGGCGAGGAGTACTAGCGCGATGAAGAGTGATGTAAAGAGCTTTCGACCAGCGCGCTTATTGATTGCCTCGTTAATCGCGTGTAGGTCAGACATCTCTCAGGCTTCAATCAAACTTCGAGAAGTTCGGCTTCTTTATGTTTCAAAATCTCATCAATCTTGGCCACATGATCCGAAGTCGCCTTCTCCATATCTTTCTCAGCGCGGGCAAGATCATCCTTTCCGATCAAGCCATCCTTCTCCATCTTCTCCATCGCCTCTTTGGCATTGCGGCGGATATTTCGAAGTGAGACACGGGACTCTTCAGCTTTGTTACGGGCGACTTTTATGTACTCCTTACGTCGCTCTTCAGTCAACTGAGGAAAATTCACTCGAATGACGCCACCATCATTGCCTGGATTGACGCCAAGGTCAGATTCACGAATCGCCTTCTCGATATTTGCCATAGCGCCTTTATCAAAGGGCGTCACTAACGCAGTCCTTGCCTCTGGTACTTGGACCGATGCAAGTTGAGCGAGAGGCGTGAGAGAGCCGTAGTAATCGACCATGATTTTGGCAAACATTCCAGGATGCGCGCGCCCAGTACGAATCGATGCGAAATCTTCCTTTGCGACATCCACCGCTTTATTCATCTTGGTCGTCATGTCGGCTAGGACTGACTTGAGATCTGACATCTTCTCGCTCCTTTGGCTTTCCGAAAACTATACTTCCCCGTGATCCTAGGAAATCCCTAGTTGACCAATGTTCCAATCTTCTCGCCGCGCACTGCTTTGGCGATATTTCCCTTTTGCATCAAATCAAAGACAATGATGGGAAGTTTGTTCTCCCGGCAGAGGCTAAATGCCGCAGCATCGGCGACAGCAAGAGACTTTGAAAGCACCTCGTCATAAGAGATGGTCTCGAACTTCGTCGCACTCTTATCTTTACGTGGATCTGCGGTATAGACACCATCTACTCCGCTCTTAGCGAGAAGTAAGGCATCGACCCCGATCTCTAGCGCGCGTTGCGCTGCGACGGTATCAGTAGTAAAGAATGGCATTCCCGCTCCAGCACCAAAGATCACAACTCGTCCTTTTTCCAGGTGACGAATCGAGCGTCGTGGAATGTAAGGCTCGGCGACCTGACCCATAGTGATCGCAGTCTGGACCCGGGTATCAATACCCTTCTTCTCAAGGAAGTCTTGGAGCGCTAGACAGTTCATCACAGTTGCGAGCATTCCCATGTAATCAGCTCGGGCTCTTTCCATACCTCGCTGTTGCAACTCGGCGCCACGGAAATAATTTCCGCCACCAACAACGATTGCGATTTCAACGCCACTTTTTACGACATCAGCAATTTGCTCTGCCACATCAGCGACGACATCTGGATCGACACCGATTCCCTTTTCGCCCCCGAAGACTTCACCAGAAAGCTTAAGGAGCACTCGTCGATAGCCCTTACTTCGTTCTGCCATCTGGGAGTGCTCCCTTCTATTTCAATCTACTGCTAGTTCGTGCCAGATTCCTCTGAGAATCTTCGCTACCGCTTTAGGTTACTGCCCCACCCTGAAGCGATAGAAGGCCGACACAGCCACTCCCGCCTCTTTCAACACTGCTTCGACCGATTTCTTCTGATCCTTGGCGAACGGTTGTTCAAGCAAGACAACTTCCTTCATATAGCCGGTGACTCGCCCCTCGATGATCTTCGGCAAAGCCGCATCTGGCTTTCCTTCATTGCGAGCGGTCTCCTCGGCAAGGCGACGTTCATTCTCGACGACATCCGAAGGGACTTCACCTCGAGTAAGGAATTGTGGCGCGAATGCTGCGATGTGTTGTGCCACATCACGGCCGATCTCTCCTGGATCCTTATCGAATTGCACGACGACTCCCACCTGCGGTGGAAGGTCTGGGCTGGTCTGGTGGAGATAGAGAGATGTTGCCCCCTCTGCGACAGCGATCTTTCGAAGTTCGATCTTCTCTCCTAGCGTTGCATTGGCTTCATCAATAAATGCCTGAACGCCCGCGCCACTTGGAAGTGAACCCGCCAAGAAAGCAGCAAGATCGCCGCTCTTGGTCTTATGGAGATGATCGATGAGCTCCTTCGCTACCTGCTGGAAGCGATCACCTTTTGCGACGAAATCGGTCTCGCAGTTGAGTTCGAGCATGGCGGTAACGCCACCCTCACTCTTTGCCGCAACCAAACCATTGGAGGTAGTTCGACCTTCTCGCTTTGTCACGCCCTTCAAACCTTTGACACGAATAATCTCGACGGCCTTATCAAAATCGCCACCTGACTCATCGAGCGCCTTCTTGCAATCGACCATGCCGGCTGCTGTGAGCTCTCGAAGTCGCTTCACATCCTCTGCGGTGTAAGAGGCCACGAACTACTCACCCGCCTTCTCGGTCGAAGCTTCTGCTGCAGCATTACTTGCAAGCAGCTCCTTCTCCCAATCAGCAAGTGGCTCACCTGCTGCAACGCTCTCTTCGCCTGCCTTCGCCGCGGCAGCGGCTTCCTTGGCGACATTTGCAGATCTCGCCTGGAGCCCTGCGGCAACTGCATCAGCAATGACGCGAGTCAAAAGTGCCACTGATCGAATCGCATCATCATTACCAGGGATCTTGAAATCTACGACATCAGGATCGCAATTCGAATCAAGAATCGCAACAACAGGGATACCGAGCTTCTTCGCTTCAGCAACAGCAAGGTGTTCTTTCTGAGTATCAACTACCCAGATCGCTGCTGGAGTCTTGGTCATATTGCGAATTCCGTCGAGGTTCTTATTGAGCTTCTCACGCTCACGACGAAGTAAGAGGTATTCCTTCTTGGTGAACATCGCATCGTTCTGTGCTTCGAGCGCCTCAAGTTCCTTCAATCGCTGTATTCGCTTGTAGACAGTCGGAAAGTTAGTGAGCATTCCACCTAGCCAACGCTCGGTGACAAAAGGCATTCCAACTCGTGTTGCTTGCTGTTGGATCGGCTCTTGCGCCTGCTTCTTGGTTCCTACGAAGAGGATGTTGCCACCCTTGGCTACGGTGTCCTTCACGAACTCGTATGCCTTATCGATCAATGAGAGCGACTGTTGGATATCGATGATGTAGATGCCATTGCGCTCAGTGAAAATGAAACGCTTCATCTTGGGGTTCCATCGACGAGTCTGATGTCCGAAGTGGACACCGCTGTCGAGGAGTTCACGCATTGTTACGACCGCCATGGCGGACACTCCTTTAAACCCAGCACTGGGCCGGGCACTCGGTTGATGAACTGACGGTTGTCAGTTCCCTGGCACCCGACACCGACCAGTCTTACGACCGGACCGAAGTGGTTCTCTTATTGACCTCGAAGAGATCTAACAGAGCGGGCACGCGAAGTCACATCCGAAGATGTGCTGGGACGAAGTCTAATGACTTCTTACGATTCAATCTAATTCGTCTATTTCAAAGCGATGGCCGCTTCACGGTGCAGATTTCTGAGCCCGAATCAAGAGATTTCTGGCAGTGTGTTCATCGGGGACGAACTCCACCACCTCGACTTCATAGCCGGCCTGACGAAGTCGCTCGGCGCGGAGGCCATCTGTGATGAGATCGGCAAAACGCTCATAGAGGATCCCGTCCTTAGCAAGTAGAGGGGTAGCCGCAATCGACTCCTTCACAGTGCTTGGTCTGGTCTGGTGACAGCACGGCACAATCACAGCGGATGAAGATTTTGAATCGATGACGAAGGAGATGGCATCATCAGTCGCGGTATCGCAAGCGTGAAGTGCAAGAACCAACTCAAATTTCTCTCGAGTCGCACTCTCAATCGATTCATTTAGAAATTTAATACCGGTGAGAGTTTCACTGGCCAATTTCTTATTGTCCTTAGAAACCAGCTCTTGATCGCGCTCTATCCCAAGGGTTTCGACAGTAAAGCGTTTTGAAAGATAGGTATGCACTGCAAATGTCAGGGCGGCACTTCCGCAAGCAAGGTCGATTACACGAAGATGCGCTCCCGATTGGATAGGTTCGAGGATTGGCTCGATAAGTCGCAGTAACTGATCTATCTGAATGTATTTATCACGATGAGATGGCTTTATGCGCCCAGTGGCATCAGCCATCCCTAGTAAGGAAAAGATTGAATCAGATTCAGGAAGGAGTCGCTCTTTAGTTCGATCATGCGTGAGAGTTCGCTCGAGCCGGGTCTTGCTTGTACCAACTATCGCCTCTTCTTTCTTGGTGATCTGAACTTGATAACTTTCATCTGTGGAATCGACAATGATGTTGGCAAATCCTGAATTTAATAGCGCCTCTACCTCCCTTGAATCTAGATCAATATTGCTCGTGAAATCCCTCTTGCCATCATGAGAGACGACCTGAAGCACTACCTTGCCCTTGATCTCTACGGGTCGGATATCTACGCGAGAAAATTTAGGAGTAGTTGAACGACGCTTTCCCGTAAGAATGCCACGAACAAATTTATTGTCTCTTATTCGTCTTGCTGCCTCAACTGACGCCTTATCAATACTTTCTTTCATGCTCGTGGATGTGCTTGTTCGTAGACTTGTTTCAAGCGCTCCTTCGAAACGTGCGTGTAAATCTGAGTCGTTGAAAGAGATGCGTGGCCAAGTAACTCCTGAACCGTGCGAATATCTGCACCACCTTCAATAAGGTGGGTCGCAGCGCTATGGCGAAGCGCATGTGGCCCGAGTCGAAGCGATGGATCTATTGATTCGGTGGCCCGATAGACGACTTCCCGCACAGTACGAGGGTCAATTCTCTTGCCACGTTTTCCAAGAAAGAGAGCTGCTTCACTATCGGAGGCAAATTCCGTGCGATTGTGAATCCATGCTTCAAGTGCTTCTCTGGCCGGGATCCCAAATGGAGCCACTCGCTCTCTCCTTCCTTTGCCCATCACCTTCACGGTATTTCTTTCAAAGTCAACATCACCCAAATCCAGTCCGGCAAGCTCAGAGACGCGGATCCCTGATGCATAGAGGAGCTCTACTATGGCTAAATCTCGAATCGAGATTGCATCGTGCGAATCACTCACTGCGCTTTCCAGAGAGGCAAAGGCAACTTTTACATCTGATTGTTCTAAAGTCTTAGGGAGTTTCCGCTCTGGCTTCGGTGACTGGAGATCGAGCCCGATATCTCGCTCAATCCAACCATTCTTTGCTGCCCAGTAAGTAAATGCCTTGATTGATGCGACTTTCCTGATAATCGATGAACGCGCAGCGCCTCGTGTTTGAAGATTTGCCAACCAGGAGCGTAGGTGATCAAGTTCCAATTTCTTGAACTCAGTGATTCCCATCGCATTGATATGAATCAAGAGAGAATCAAGATCGACTAGATATGCCCTTATAGAATTTTCTGAGAGGTTGCGCTCTATCACTAAATGATCGCGATATTGATCTACAAGGTCCTGAGACACTGCTTTAGGTTACTCCGGCTTCGTGCCCATCCCAAGAAGTCCATAGGTAAGGGCATCTTCGAGCGCCATCGCCGAAGCCATAATCACATTTTCGTGAACCCCCACGGTGCTCCACTCTTTCTCACCATTGCTCGTTTCAATAAGAACTCGGGTTACTGCATCAGTTCCCGCGTTGCCTTCAAGGATTCTCACTTTGTAATCAGTTAGTTCCAAACGCTTGAGTTCAGGGTAGATCTTTTCCAATCCCGAGCGCAGTGCGTTATCAAGAGCATTGACTGGGCCATTTCCATTTCCGGTCGCATCAAGTGTTTTGCCTCGTGCGACAATCGTTATGGAAGCGCGGGATGAGACTTCGCCAGCCTCATTCTTATCAACGACCGTCTCCCAACTCTTGATCGTAAAGAACCTTGCTCTCGCTCCATCGATTTCTTCTCGAAGTAGAAGCTCGAATGAAGCATCAGCAGCTTCGAATGTGTAGCCGCGTTGTTCTAGCTCTTTGACTCGTTCGACAACTCGCGAAACGGCCTCTTTGTTTGAGCCGATCTCAACGCCAAGTTCTTGCGACTTGAGTTCTACTGAAGCGCGACCTGCCATATCCGAAACAAGCATTCTCATGTCATTGCCAACTGATGCAGGATCCTCATGTTGATAGAGCGAGGGGTCGACCTTGATGGCGCTGGCATGAAGACCTGCTTTATGGGCAAAGGCAGAGATACCTACGTAAGGCTGACGCGCTGATGGGGCGACATTTGTTACCTCTGCGACGGCATGCGAGATTCGAAATGCTTCTTCGAGCTTTCCTTGCGGCAGGACTTGTTGCTTCTTCTTCAACTGCAAGTTAGCGATGATCGAGACTAAGTCAGCATTTCCTGTTCGCTCGCCATAGCCATTGAGCGTTCCTTGGACATGGGTCGCACCTGCAGCAACGGCCGCAAGTGAGTTTGCGACGGCGCATCCAGTGTCGTTATGACAATGGATTCCAAGACGTGCAGAGGTCGACGAGAGAATTTCGTGGGTGATCTCAGAAATTTGATCTGGAAGCATCCCACCGTTGGTGTCACAGAGCGCGATCACATCAGCGCCTGCATCAGCCGCAGTGCGAACTACTTCTAGGACATAATCGCGATTATCGCGATATCCATCGAAGAAGTGTTCGGCGTCAAGGAAGACGCGCTGTCCGCCATCGATCAAGAACTTGATGGAGTCTCGGATCATCGCGAGGTTTTCTTTGAGGTCGGTTTTTAGCGCAAGTTCAACATGGCGATCGTGTGATTTTGCAACCAAGGTGACTACTGGTGCTTCTGAATCCCGAAGTGCTTGAAGGAGGCCGTCATCTTCGGCCCTGACCCCGGCCCGTCTGGTTGCACCAAAAGCCACAAAAGTCGCATGCTTGAAGGTGATCTCTTTTGCTGCGCGTTTGAAAAATTCAGTATCGCGAGGATTTGCCCCAGGCCATCCTCCTTCAATGAAGCCGACGCCAAGATCATCAAGGTGGCGTGCGATTGTTATCTTGTCATGGACAGAGAGATTCAATCCCTCTTGCTGTGCCCCATCACGAAGTGTGGTGTCGTAGATATGAAAGTTATCCGAAGGTTTGAGGCTCACGCTTATCCGACCTTAACGACCCAGCCATGCTTATCTTCAATGGTTCCATGTTGAATACCCAGAAGGTGCTCACGAAGGCGCATCGCAATTGGCGCGCTCTTTCCATCACCATGAGTCCAACTTCCATTGGCGCTCTTCGCTCCGCCAACGATTGAGATAACTGCAGCGGTACCACAAGCGAAAACTTCTGAAATCTCTCCTGAAGCAACTCCATTGCGCCACTCATCCACTGAGATCATTCCTTCTTCGACTTTGTAGCCAAGATCGCGTGCGACAGTAAGGAGTGAATCCCTCGTGATACCTGGCAAGAGAGTTCCAGTGAGTTTAGGTGTGAAGATAGTGGCGCCATCACCTTTGCCTTTAACGAAGCAGAGGTTCATTCCACCCATCTCTTCGACCCACTTCTTTTCGATTGCGTCTAGCCAGACAACCTGCTCACATCCTTGAGCGGCTGCCGCTTTCTGTGCCATCAGAGATGCTGCGTAGTTTCCACCACACTTCACTTCACCAGTTCCACCGGGAGCGGCGCGGATGTAATCGGTAGAGATCCAGACAGTGACTGGTTTTGTTGGATCAAAGTAGGCACCAACCGGTGTCGCAATAAGACAATAGATCGCTTCATTAGATGGTCGTACGCCGATAGCAACTTCGGATGCAAACATGAAGGGTCGGATATAGAGCGACTCCCCTGGTTTTCCAGGTACCCACTCTTTATCGATTGCAACGAGCTGCTTGACCGACTCGACGAAGAAATCTTCTGGGATTTCAGGAAGAGCCATGCGAAGTGCGCCACGATTGAAGCGCTTTGCATTCTCAAAAGGGCGGAAGAGCGCGACAGAGCTATCACTCCAACGGTAGGCCTTCATTCCTTCGAAGATCTCTTGTGCGTAGTGAAAGACAAGGGTTGCAGGGTCAAGTGAGAGTGGGCCATATGCATGAAGCTCGCCATCACTCCACCCGTCCTTGGCGCTCCACTTTGCGATCACCATATGGTCGGTGAAGTAACGTCCAAAGCCAGGGTCTGCTACTCGCTCACTTCGAATCTTTAGATCTGTCGGATGGGCGGAAGGTGTGATGTTGAGTTTCATCTTCTTAACCTCTCGCACTCGTGATGCGATTGAGGATGGCATCTCCTACTGCACTTGTCGAACGCTTTTCATCGCCACGTACGGCAAGGTCTTCGGCTACTGCGCGCTCGACTTCTCGAGCGGCATCACCGAGGCCGAGATGATCAAGAAGCATTGCTACAGAGAGAATCGTCGCAGTCGGATCTGCAATCCCTTTTCCTGCGATATCTGGCGCTGAACCATGAACTGGCTCAAACATTGATGGAAATGCCCCAGTCGGATTGATATTGCCTGATGCGGCAAGTCCGATTCCACCGCAGATTGCCGCGGCAATATCGGTCAAGATGTCGCCAAAAAGATTGTCGGTAACAACGACATCAAAGCGTTCCGGATTGGTGACAAAGAACATCGAAGCAGCATCGACGTGAAGGTAGTCGGTGGCGACCTTCGGATACTCCTTTGCTACTTCGTTAAGGGTTCGAGTCCAGAGAGATCCTGCCCTGGTGAGGACATTGTTCTTATGAACCAAGGTGACTTTCTTTCGCTCTCTCGTCATTGCCTTATCGAATGCGTAACGAATCACACGCTCGGCGCCACGGCGAGTATTGAGGCTCTCCTCAGTCGCGATTTCGTTAGCGGTTCCTTCTGCAAGCACTCCGCCAGCGCCAACATAAGGACCTTCAGTTCCTTCACGGACAACCACGAAATCAATTTTCTCTTTCGTGGCGAGAGGAGATTTCACACCAGAGAGAAGCCGTGCTGGACGAAGATTGATGTAATGATCAAATGAGAAACGAAGTTTAAGTAGGAGTCCTCGCTCAAGGATCCCGCTAGGAACTGAAGGATCGCCAACGGCGCCAAGCAGGATGACATCAGATTTCGCTAACTCTGCGAGGGTGGTGTCAGGCAAAGTCTCGCCACTTCTATGCCAGAGGCGAGCGCCGAGCTCGTATTCCTTCTTAGCGAAGGTGATGCCATGAGCGGCGCCAACCGCATCAAGAATCTTCACACCTTCAGCAACTACCTCTGGTCCAATTCCATCGCCTGCGATAACTGCGAGATTGACGGTTCGAGTACTCATTTAGTTCACCAATGTCGCAGTTCGGGCTAAATGCGAACCAGTCTCTTTACGGACAAGTTCGACGAGATCAGATGGAATCGCTGAGTCAACGGTGATGGCCATCAAAGCTTCGCCACCCTTCTTATCGCGAGCGACCTGCATCCCTGCGATATTGATTCCTGCTTTTCCTAAAGTGTTTCCAACCGCTCCGACGACACCGGGGCGATCTTCATAACGAAGGAAGAGAAGGTGATCAGTGGGGGCGAGATCAAGATCGAATTGGTCGATGGCGATGATCTTCTCGGTCAGTTTGATTCCCATCAACGTGCCGTTGACCGTGATTGACTGGCCACTACTAAATGCGGCATGGAGTGAGATCATCGATCGATACTCGGGGCTCTCGCGATGCGTCGCGACAGATGACGTTAAGCCTCGCTCTGAAGCAAGCCCTGGAGCGTTGACATAGGTGACATCTTCAGCGCCTGTGGCAGTGAGCGCTCCCTTGAGTGCCGAGGTCGCAAGGACTGAACAATCATGAACGGAGATATCGCCAAGGACTTTGACATCAATCGATACGGGCATTTCATCGGCAAGTGCTGTTGCTACCTGTGCCAACTTCTCAACCAATGGCAATGACGGGCGAATCTCTTCATCAATCGCACCACCCTTGACGTTAACGGCATCAGGAACAAGTTCACCTGCAAGAGCCTTTCGAACCGAGACGGCAACTGCAATTCCAGCACGCTCTTGCGCTTCATCGGTGGATGCACCTAAGTGTGGCGTTGCTACTACCTGATCCAATGAGAAAAGAGGTGAATCAGTACAGGGCTCGGTAGCAAAGACATCAAGGCCCGCCCCTGCAACACGTCCATCAACGATGGCGTCATAGAGCGCTTTCTCATCAAGTACTCCCCCGCGTGCAGCATTGATGATGCGCACAGTTGGCTTGACCTTGCGGAGCGCTTCATCGTTGATGAGGTTGGCCGTCTCTTTGGTCTTTGGCAGATGGATGGTGATGAAATCACTCTCGACAAGGAGTTCATCAAGAGAGACAAGTCGCGCATTGAGTTGCGCGGCTCGTGCTGGTTGCAGATAAGGATCGTAGGCCAGGATCTCCATCCCGAAAGCGGCCATTCGTTGCGCAACGAGTTGCCCGATACGACCAAATCCGACTACGCCGAGCTTCTTCTCAAAGAGTTCAGCGCCGGTGTACTTCGATCTCGCCCACTTGCCGCCACGAAGTGCAGCGTGTGCTGAAGACACATTGCGAGCCGATGCGAGCAAAAGAGCTATCGCAAGTTCTGCCGCTGAGACGATATTTGATGTTGGCGCATTGACAACCATTACTCCAGCAGTCGTTGCGGCTGGGATTTCGACATTATCAAGACCAACGCCTGCACGTGCGATTACCTTCAGACCTTTCGCAGCAGAGATCGCCTCGGCATCCATCTTTGTGGCAGAGCGAACCAAGACAGCATCGACTCCAGCACGAAGTGAGGCGAGAAGCTCTTCTCGATTGGCTCCATCACAATGACGGATCTCAAAATCGGGACCGAGCGCCGACATCGTGGCCGGACTCAACTCCTCGGCGATAAGGACGACAGGTTTACTCACGGGAAGCGGTGCCCTCCTTGTAATCCTCTTTCTGGTTGGCTTTCACCCAGGACATCATGCTGCGCATCTGACGGCCGACTTGTTCGATTGGGTGTTGTTCTCCCTTTGCGCGAAGCGCCTTGAACTCAGGAGCACCTGAATCTTGATCTTGGATAAAGCGTGCTGCGAATGCACCGCTTTGAACATCTGCAAGAACTGCTTTCATATTCTCTTTCACTCGCGGATCAATCACGCGCGGACCTGAGACATAGTCACCATATTCAGCGGTGTCAGAGACTGACCAACGCTGCTTTGCGATCCCGCCTTCATACATCAAATCAACAATCAACTTGAGTTCATGGAGGCACTCGAAATAGGCGACTTCTGGTTGATATCCCGCTTCGATCAGAGTCTCGTAGCCATACATAACCAATTGAGATGCGCCACCACAGAGAACTGATTGTTCGCCGAAGAGATCTGTCTCAGTTTCTTCCGTGAAAGTCGTAAGGATCGCGCCGGCGCGAAGTCCACCCATCGCCTTGGCATAGGAAAGCGTCAGTGGCCATGCATTTCCTGTCGCATCTTGTTCGACAGCGACAAGATCAGGAACGCCTCTTCCGGCCACGTATTCACGGCGAACTAGGTGTCCCGGTCCTTTCGGTGCAACCATGCAGACATCGATATTTGCCGGGGGCTTGATATAACCAAAGCGGATATTGAAACCGTGGCCGAAGAAGAGCGCAGAACCTGGCTTCAAGTTTGGCTCGATCGACTCTTTGTAAATCAAGCGTTGCTTATGGTCAGGTGCCAGGAGCATCACGACATCTGCTTCTTTCACTGCATCAGCGACCGAGAGAACCCGAAGACCCTCTTCCTCGGCCTTGGCTTTCGACTTTGAACCTTCAGCGAGTCCTACTCGGATATCAACTCCTGAGTCACGAAGGTTGAGTGAATGGGCATGACCTTGTGAGCCATAACCGATGACTGCAACTTTCTTTCCTTGGATGATGGAAAGGTCTGCATCCTCGTCGTGATAGATGGTTGCCATGTGTTGCTCCTTCGTCTCTCTCTCGGTTCTAACTCTCGGTTCTTGCTCTATTACTTATCATTCTTAATTTTGCCTAATTCTGATAGTCGGCGGTCGCGTTCTCTGCGACCTTACCCTCATCGGGATTGCTAAGACCTTGTTCATCACGAACGCGATCGGTCAGCGTCTTCGCGCCCCGTTCAAGTGCGATTGCTCCAGATTGGACCAACTCTTTGACGCCAAATGGCGCAAGGTCAGAGAGTAGTGCCACGATTTTGTCATTCTCAGCGACGAGTTCAACAACGACAGAGTTATCGCTCTTATCTACAACTCTCGCTCCATAACGCTTTGCTACTTCATCAAGTGCGGGGCCATTTGATCCCACTTTGACTAAGAGTAGTTCTCGCTCGTAGCTCTCAGCGGGTTTCATCTCTTGAATACCGATCACATTGATCAACTTGAAGAGTTGCGCGCTCACCTGATCGAGTGCGTGGCCTTCAAGATTAAGAACGATAGTCATTCGCGAGATCTTGGGGTCCTCGGTCGGACCTACTGCAAGCGAATCGATGTTGTAGCCACGGCGAGAAAAGAGCGATGCAACGCGTGCAAGTACGCCGGGGCTATTTTCAACGAGGACTGCAAGGGTGTGTAGCGCCATTTAGAGTTCCTGCGATCCCCAGTCAGGCGCCATCTCTCGCGCGATCATGATTTCATCATTCGAAGTCCCCGCAGCAACCATCGGCCAGACCATTGCATCGCGGTGAACACTGAAGTCGATGACGACTGGAGCATCATTGATCTCCATTGCTTTCTTGATTGTCGTATCGA
>Ga0194133_10005001_pt1 | contig 17194 bp, 10 predicted proteins | sample TA2KigOf40mmetaG_FD_155448 | JGI IMG/M metagenome (GOLD analysis project Ga0194133, IMG submission 155448) | Freshwater microbial communities from Lake Tanganyika, Tanzania - TA2015055 Kigoma Offshore 40m | ecosystem: Environmental > Aquatic > Freshwater > Lake | place: Tanzania: Lake... | reverse complement strand
ACTTCAATGAGATACTTTTTGATTTCATTTGTTTTTGTATGCACTTTAATATAGAAGTCTACATAATACCTATGCACCCTACCATCCAAAGGAGAACGATAAGGTATCACAACTTCCTCACTGCCCCACTCAATCACACTTGTATTTCTATCGCAGAATGTCATAAACTTTCTTTCCCAGAGAGAACGATAAACAATGTTCATCGGATTGCCTCTGTATTTCTTGGGATTTATGGGGCGATAAAATCCCGAGTACGCCATAAATATAAATATAACTTCACAAGGTATTTATAGGTGGCAGTTACAGGTAAAGGGGTCTTAGCATATTTGACTGCTATCAACAATGGCAGAGGCATGGCAAAAAGTAATCTTTATGCTGTGTATTTTGTTGGCGGACAGATGAATCAGGAGTGGGTTAAACAATATGGAGGTATTAGTAAAGCTGTAGACGGAACAAATATTACTGGCGTTGGAGAGAGAATTTTACTCATGTGTGATGAAGTTACATTACCAGGATATCAGATGTCAATTGGTAATGTTCCTAGATTTACTGGTGCTAGTCCAGTTGCATATCCAACAGGAATAGTCTATAATGATACTCAATTATCTTTTATGTGTGATGGTGAAATGCAAGCATCTAAATTTATTCAGGAATGGATGACTAAATTATATCAAACAACTGGAACAAACAAAAATAAATCTTATCGATTTAATTATCTTGACGAATTTTCATGTGAACGTATGGTTATAGAAAAGCGAGAAAGAAATTCATCATCTGAGGTTGGTCAAAAAACATTGCAATATAATTTGTATCGTGCTTGGCCTTATTCTATAGATGCAGTTCCATTGTCTTATGGTTCTTCTCAATTAGTAAAAGTCACTGCTAATTTTTATTATACTAATTGGGAATCTACTGCTACTCCCTCACCAGCAATCCTCACCTAAATATTTTTACAAACATATTATTTTCTTTGGAGTAAATCATGGCTTTACCAAAACCCCCAGTTCCAACTTATGAATTGGAATTACCTTCAACAGGTAAAACAATTAAGTACAGACCATTTCTAGTCAAGGAAGAGAAGATTCTATTAATGGCAATGGAATCGGAAGATGAAAAAGAAATTACAGATGCAGTGACAAACATTGTCAAAGAATGTATTGTCAGCAGGGGCGTAAAAATAGAAGAGTTAGCAACATTTGATATTGAATATCTTTTTCTTAACATCAGAGGCAAATCTGTTGGTGAAGACATCAAGATGAAGATTACCTGTTCTGATGATAATGAAACGCAGGTAGATTATATATTGAACGTTGGTGATGTCCAGGTGCAAAAAGAGAAAGGGCATAGTAATAAAATTATGCTGGATGATAGCACTGGATTAGTTATGAAATATCCTGGTATGGATCAGTTCGTCAAATCACAAATCATGATGAAGAATCTTTCAGCAGAAGAAGTGTTTGATATTATCATTAATTCTGTTCATCAAATCATTTCAGGTGAAGAAGTTTTTGAAACTAAAACATCTTCAAAGAAAGAAGTTGAGGATTGGATTGGGGGATTAACCTCAAAGCAATTTGAAAAGGTGAAGGATTTCTTTGTTACTATGCCTAAGTTATCTCACACATTTAAAATTACTAATCCTAATACTAAAGTTGAGTCTGAATATACCATTGAAGGTCTTGTAAATTTTTTCGCGTAAGCATGTTCCATGAAAATCTGCTGAATTATTTTCAATCAAATTTTAATTTGATGTATATTCATAAGTTTTCATTAACAGAACTAGAGAACATGCTACCCTGGGAAAGAATTGTTTATATTTCTTTGCTTAATCAATATGTAGAAGAGCAAAATCAGAAAAACAAATGAACCCAGCACAACCGCCAGAAGGAATACTAGACCCGCAAAAACCTTATTGGCCTGCTGATAAGGTTGGCGAGGCAACTTGGTTGCGTCTCAAAGGTAATCTAACTGGTAGACGAGTAGAGGGGTTGAGCGAAAACTTCACATCCTATGTAAAACTTGGTGATGCTGATGCTGATAAGTTAATTGAAAACCTTAAAAAATGGGGTAAGTATCCTCAACTAAATCAGAAGGATAAGTCTGGTGGTGCATATAATGCTGAAGCATACCAGAAGTGGTTGGTAGAAGAGTTCCTTGAGAAACCTTTTCGTCAGCAAGTAGATGAGAAAATTGAAGAGGCTGCTATACAGTCTAGACTAAAAGAATTAGATGAAATAAAAAAACAATTAAATCCTAAAAAAGTAGAAGAGGTTGAACCACAACAAACTTTAGTAAACAATTCTATTATTGAAGACCCATGGGCAGGTAGTTATGTCCCATCATCAGAAATACAAGTTGTTTCTAATGAAGAATCTAAACCAGTATTATTGTTACCTCCACCAAAAGATGAACCTTCTGTTCCACCTATGGAAGTGGAACCAGAAAAACTTAAAATACCACAAGTAAAATCAAAAACAAAAAAGACTTATGATTTATCTCCTATAAGTCTGCCAGAAAAATTACCTCAAGAATTAAGGAAAAACTTTTCATTAATTGGTAAGCAGTTAGATGGTATCAGTAGAGAACTATCTGCTCAAACAATACTATTGAGACGCAAAAAGTTTAAGATAAGAAAATTATCTGAACAACTTTCTGCAATAGAAGAAATCATACAAAATCAAATTGAGAATTATCAGGAAGCAATAGATGACTTAGAAACTCAAAAGAGAATTTCTGAGTTTTATAGTGCTCCTATTGGACCACAACCAATGGATTCGTCTACACCATGGGCAGAAACGCAACCAGGGGAAGCAGGAGACGAACAAGGATATACACCTAGATTACAATCGACAAAACTATCTCAAGGTGGATTTTTAAACACTCCATATCCCGCAGGATTTTCTATGGGTGGGGTTGCTTATCCTGGCACTCCTCTTCCTGGTCTAGCTGAAGGTGGTATCAGTATTGCTTCTGATATTACTAAGAATGTATTACAACCAGGCGTTTACGATGACCCTACTCGCGGATACCTACCACCAGGGTCAGTTGTCATACCAGAGAATAGAAACACTGGTAGAGAAATGTTGAATCTATATGACTATAAACAATATCAAACTACATTATTAAAATCATTATCAATTCCATTACAAGCCGCGATTGCAGCTACTGCAGCAAAGATTGGAGAAACAGTTCGTGGACTTGGAATATTTGCAGAATTCTTTGGATTGAATGTAGAAAATCTATCTGCACCACTAGCATCTATATTAGGCATTTCTAAGGTAGAAGCACGTAAAATACTTAATGGCGATGAAAATTATCGGGATGAATTTGTTGGTCTTTGGCCATCCATTATGAAATTAAAGAATTGGATTTTTGGTGGAGGTAAAGATAAATCTGATGGTAGCGATATTAAATATGAGGGTCAAGTATTTCCTGGCGTTGCTTTCATTAAAAGTATTGATGATTTAGCATATGCTGGTGGAACTAATGTAGGTAGACTACCTGCATGGATTCCAATTCCGCAAGCATATGCTAAAAAAGTTGGATATACATCTGGGTTTGGATTTAGATGGTTTAGGCAACACCAAGGAATAGATTTAGACGGAACTCCAGATATTCCAATCATATCTCCATTCTCAGGTAAAGTTTCCATGGTGGATGATGATACTCAAGGTGGTGGATATGGAAAGTATGTCGAAGTAGAACATGATCAACCAAAAATATTCACTTTTTATGCTCACTTATCTAAAATTGCTTCTGGAATTCAAGTAGGAGCACCTATTCAACCAGGGCAAGAGTTGGGTAAGATGGGTAACACTGGTCGTGGTACTGGTGTTCATCTTCACTGGGAAGTTAGAGAAAGCAGCGGCCATGCCAGTAAAAGAATTAACCCAGTAGACTTTACACACTCAGTACAAGCTGGTGGTCCACCCAGACGACCTACTCGAAATCCAATGGACTACCCAGAATGGCAAGTCACTGGAAGTTATGATGAAGGTCAAATAGTTAGATTTGGTAGACCAAACCCAAAATTATATAAAATTAAAAATGGAGATATTGATTGGAGCAGTGAAGGAAAATTTGAATCTGGTGGTACAGTAATAACGGTAGATAATCGGTCATATTTTACAAAACCCGAAACATTACAAAGTAATAGTAAACAGCGATACAAAATAAAATCATTGAATTCTCAATCATCAGAAATTATTTCTTTGGTTGCAGATAGATTTAACACAAAAAAAATTGAAGAAATTAGCAGAGATTTTAAAATAGTTCCTGTTGATTTGGGTGAATTCATAATACCACTTGAGTCGTATAAAGATATAAAACTAATCTATAAAAGTATTGAAGCACCTGCTAGAAAACCAGTTAATATTGGGAGACCAAATAGACCAACAATAACAACTGATAACTTAAAAGAAGTTAACCCAGAAGTTTACACTAGAATTCAGCAATTTCAAACTCCTTCGATATCATCAGCAGCACCAGCAAAATCATCACCAAAAATAATTCGTAATGCTATACCTACAGCAGCCGTGCAAAAATGTATTCATGAGAGGAGATTATAGTGATTTCAAAATTGATCTCTAAAAACCAAAAGGTCGCAAAAAAAATCTCGGCAAAAAATTGCCGAAAAAAGTCGCTCTAAATAATTCAAAACTCTAACAATGGCGCAGACGCTTACTGGAGCTATAATAGAAAAAGCAACCAATAAACGACCAAAATCGCGCAGGACTTCTGGTGGGAAAAATAAAACTCTCACTGGGTATTTTCTAGATAAATTTTTCGATAGAGAAAATAAAAAAAAGAAGGGATTTTTAGCAGAATTACAGCAACAGTTTAATATCTTGGGTAGTAAAAGCGAAAAAATTAAAAACATTTCGCACGCGCAAGTAAAACTATATCAAGACTTGTTATTGGAAGAAGGTGATGTTGCTAGCAGAATGGGTAGAATACAAGAACTGCTAGCATCTAGGGCAGAGTTAGAAACACAGTATTTTAACGCAGCAATACAAAAACGAGTAGAAACAGTATTACCACCCGAAAGTGCTCCATCACCACCAACACCAGTTACAGAAAATAATCAAAATAATCAACCAGAAGATATTCCAAAACCAAAAAAAGAATTAAATCCTATTCAACAAATAACTAAGTTTTTCTTTCCAGAAGAAAAAATGGCAGAAGGTGGAGTATCACAACAAACAACACAAGTTGCTGCGAAAAATATAAAAATCAAGAGAAAAGAAATAAAACTTGTACAAAATTTTGGTAATATTCTAGAACTAACAATGCAAACAGCAGGATTGACTGCTATTTCTAAAATTAGTGAAATGTTGAAAACTACTGGTCCTTTATCTGGATTTTTACTACCATTTATTAATTCTGTACTAAGACCATTTGCAAATTCTCTTGGTGTATCTTTAGATATTGTTAGTAGACTATTGATTTCTCCAGCAAGAGCAGAGGAATCTGCTTTAGCAATGAAACAAAGGGAATTTAGCAAAACGTGGGCAAAATATTTAAATAATGAAAATTTTATAAATCAGTACATTGATAGAGAAAGTAGTGGAGACCCAAATGATCCTAACCGACCTCCAGGATATGTTCCTGCTGATTGGAAAGATGACCCAGAATTTTCTATAGCACTAAATGAGTTGTGCAAGAAATGGGGCATTAATGCAAATCATTTACTTGGTTTGATGGCAATTGAAACTGGAACTGAAACCCTAGATCCAACTGCTGATAATGGAAAGCACGCTGGATTGATACAATTTTCTTATGGATTTATTCGACATACTGCTAAAATGTCGGTAGCAGAGTTTAAAAAATTGTCACGAACACAGCAACTAGTTTATGTTGATAAGTATTTCGAGATATTTAAGCTTCCAAAAAATCCAACCGCAGCACAATTATACACATTAGTATTTTTACCTGCTTTTATTCCTTATGCTACTGATAGAAATGTTGTGCTAGCAAGTGAGAATGGATATAATTCAACTCCCATAGCTGGTGACTTTACAAAACGGGAAATTTATAGTTGGTGGGCGGGCAACGAAGCTTTGCGTGGCCCTGTAGAAAGTGATATTACAGTAGGCGATTTAGAAGATAAAATCAAAGCAAGTACAAAAAATTTAGGATTATCGTTTGAAAGTGGTGGAACACAAAAAATGTCTCGAAAATCTCCAGTTGGCAGTATGATTGTATCTGGACCATCATCAGGATTTGACACAATGATTGCTGGAACACCCGTAGAGTTGCACGGTACAGAAATTGTAAAACAAACACCATCTGGTTTCCAAGTATTTCCAGTAAAAAACAAAAAATATGATATTACTCGTGATCCAGAAAAAGTATTTGATAGATGGAAATCTATTGCTTCTGGTTCCAATAAAAGAATTGTCACACCAAAGTTTGAATCTGGTGGTTCGGCGCAATTTTGGCAGATGGCGGCTATAACTTCTAAAGAAGATACGTTACATCCACAGGGACAAGCAGACGTAGCACAAGCATTATATAACCGAATTGCGGTTGGTTCTTATCCAGGTGGTAGAAATTTATTGGGTATTATTACTGCTCCTGGTCAATTTCAACCTACTTTTTCAAGTCCTGGTGCTTGGAAATCAATTCGAGATAGAAAAACAGCGATTGCTGCAGTGGGAAACGCCAGTTTAGTTGATATGGCGGCAAAATCAATCACAAATCCTCGGTTGCAAAAAGAAGCAGCACGATTTGTTGCAGGAAGAACAGATTTTCAGGGAGAAAGCCAAAAACCATATATGAAACCTGGGGATGTCACTAGAGGAGCAGGATACAATTTCCATGGGTGGTTTTATGATGCTAGACTAGCAAAACCAGCACCTGTTATTAGTGCTATTCTTTCTCAAACATCTAAACCAACTACATCAACACGTAAAAGAACCCCAACAGTTAATACTATCACAATTCCGTTCACAAATATAAAAGTACCAATACCTTTTACAACAGCAAGTGCATCAACTGTTCCAATTTTTACAGAAGAATATAATGCAAGAAAATCAGATTATGAGATGTATTTGACTAGATTAGGATAAATAATTATTAACGATAAATTGCAGTTAGCATATGTCAGCGTTTGGCACTCTACAGTCAACAGAAGCGGGGGGTCAATCTCTTACAGGAACAATTGCGTCGAAAATTAGTAAAACAAGAAAACAGGCAAAAGCAAAAGATAAAAAAAGTCAACCAAAACAGTCTAGCGACGATACGCAATCACAACAAACAGACACTGCAGACACTGCAGACACTGCATCTCCTACTCAATCACAAAAAAAGAATTTTTTTGGTAATCCTTTTGCTAGTCTCAAAAATAAACTAAGTTTTAACAAAAAAGGAAAACCAGCATCACCCAAAAACAGAGACATTGCTGGCGGTGGAGAAAAAAAGTCTCCAGGATTGATTAGAATTTTAACAAAAGGATTTGGTGTTCTGGCAACAGATACAACACAAATCCAAGGAAATTTATCTCAAATTACAGAAACATTACAACGCCAGTTAGGAATACAAGATTATACATCTAATTCTGTTACAGGAGTTCAATCTATATTAAGTGACCAATTAGAAAGTCAAAGTGCAATTATCGAAGCTTTAGGTGGTACTGTACCCTCTAAAAGCAGTGGCGGTGGTGGGTCTTCTTCTTTTGGTTCTGCATCATCAACACAGGCAGGAGGAAAAAGTTTAACGGCATTTGTTGCTGAAGAGATTCAAAGAAAATTGGAAAACTTAGGATTTGCAGTTGGTGGTGCTATACTACCGCGAGTTTTGGGACTAATTGCAAAAGCTGCTTTTACTAATCCATGGACTCTTACTATCGGTGGCGGTATTCTTGCTGGTGTGATTGCTGCTAATGCAATAAAAGATAAACAACCATTTAGTAAAACTCCTATCTATAAGGATCCAAAAAAAAATAACGCAGCTCGCCAACAACTTCCACCAACACTAGGAGGAACATCTCAAGTAAGACATCCTAGTTATCTCCCAATAGGTGATCCACGTAGATGGCCATATGATAATCCAGGAAAACCAATACCTCCAAATATACAATCACAAATAGATTCTATGCCAAAGGCTGGCCCTTGGCAAAACTTCGCTGCTGGTGGTGTTAATAGCATGATTGGTGAGGCAGGTAAAGAACGAGTTGTGCAACTTAATTCTAGAGAAGGAAATAGAATAGGTTCGGGTGAATCTACAGCAGCAATGCAGGCAACAGGTGGAGCACTTCTTTCTGTTGTAGATCAATTTATCAAATCACAGGGTTCTAATGATATTACGCAATATATTAGTCCAAAATCTGCTGCATTAGCAAAAGATTTTGATATTCCTGGCGGCATTCTTAATTTCAAAGCAAAGACAGGAAACTTTAAAGGTAATAACGATACTAAAAAGAAAAGAGACCAATTTATGAAGAATTTGGTCGAAGATTCTTTAAAAGCATTGGGTGCTAAAACAAAAAAACCAAACCGAGTATCGCCAGGTGCGGGACCAGGAGGACCAGGAGGTTCGGGAAATCCAACCCAACGAGCCGCTGCCGCTGCTAGAGCAAACACATCGATGAGTCAGCTTCCTAAGGGAATGAAAACAAAGCAAGTAACTCTTAAAGATGGCACTACTCAAACTATAAGACAATCAAACGCCGCAATTTTTGGTAGTAAGGTTGGATACAGAAAAGAAGATACAAATGGTCTTCTTCCTGGTGGTATGCAATCTAGACCAGTTTCTGGACCAGGAATACAATACCGACCAGTTGAAGGAACAGGTGGAACTAGATGGTATGATATTGATGGATATCTATATTCTTGGAAAAAAGGAACTGCGGTACAAGAATTAAACACAGATGAACTGATGGATGGGTGGAATGGGAAACCATTTATTCGTAAACTAGATACAGGACATGTTAGAGTAAATGAAGATGATTGGACATTAACTGGTACATTTCAAAGACCACCAAAGTTAGGAGAGTATAGTTATAAATTTGGAAAAATTTGGTCGAAAGGAAAAGACGGTAAAGAGGGATGGATGACGCCAGGTGGCGGAACTGGTCCATTTGGAGGAAAAGCGTCTGCTTTACCACCTTCCAATGATATTAAGTTTGCATCTGGCGGTGGCATTCTTGGAGGAGTCGGTAGATTTGTAACTGGAATGGCAACACCAATTGAAAGAATGATTAATGCGGTGGCGCCAGTATCAAACCGCAGAACAACTGCTAAAGGACTTCGTGGTACTAATCTCAAAAGAATCATGCACGGAACTGGAGAAGGAGTTCCAAACTTAATTCGTAACAACGGATTTAGAGGACAAATGGGAATGTTAGGTGAGGGTGTTTATGGTAGTGTGAAGGGTTGGGTTGCTGACACTTACAGAGGTGCTGGTAAATTCAAAGGTGTTTTACCTGGCCAAGGTCCAAGATTAGATATGTTAGTTCCTCAAGGCGCAAGAACATTAAGAGGTGCTACCGTTGTTTCCCCACGTCAAGCAAATAGAGGATTAAGAATAGCTGAAGGTGTATTGTCTGGTAAATATACAGGACCAAAAGCACAATCACTACTTCCATTATTGACACAGCAAACACCAACCATGCTGCAAGCCGCACAGCGTAGTGGAATGGGTCTTGCTAAATTATTCGGTAAATTTTTAGGTGTTCTCAATTTACCTGTAGTTGGTGATGCTTTATTACCAGAAGGAACAGCACAATATGATCAACTGACTGGTCCTAATGCATACTATAATGCTCCTGGTTATAAAGGTCCTAAACCAGGCGGATATGAAAATGGGGGTGGAATGTTTGGACCATCTTGGATGCCATGGAACTGGGGTAAATTAGTAGATAATCAAAGAAATGTTAACCGTGGAATGGGATATGATGCAAGACATAAAAATGTAACTGACCCCGCTCTAAGAAGTATGATGGGTTTATCTTCACAAACCCGTTATGAAACAGGTGGCAGTGCCTTCACAACATTACAATCTTCTAGCAACCAAAGAAGAGACCCAGAAATAGCTTCTATAGAAGATGCTCTAAAAGTTTTGACTATCAAAATGTCAAGTCTTGAGCAGTATAAACCACCAGTGCCAGCAACTGCCGCAGCGGCACCTATGGGCGTCAGTAACCAATCCGCAAATGGGGATGGCGGAATAATTATCAACAATATTATGGCTGCTTCTGCTGGCGGCGGGGGTGGTGGTGGGGGTGCATCTTCACGCAATGGTTATAGAACTGCTGACACTGCTGCTCCACCAGACGCAAGTGGCACAGCAGCATTATTAAATCGTTCACCATTCGCAGTTTATAGATAATGGCTAATTTAAACGCACAAGTAAAAAAAGTTGAAATAATTGATAAGTCTGGTGTGTCGCATTTATTGACAGGCAACAAACCAGAAGCACAATTACTCAATATAAAAATTGTAGAAAGTATTGAGTATTCTACAATGATAGCAGAATTGATGGTTATGGATACTGGCGTAAACATGATTTCTTCTATACCCATTGTAGGATTAGAAAAAGTAAAAATGACCCTATCTGTTCCTGAAATGTCAGAAACAGAATATAAATATGAATTTCAAATTTATGCAATTCGAAATAGAATTGTTTCCGATAGAAGTCAAGCATATATTTTGGATTGTGTATCACCCGAAGCAATAACTAATGAAGTAGTTAGGATAGGCGCTACTTTAGCAGGACCAGCAAATGAATTGACTAAGAAAATTATAAAAGAAAATCTGTCATCAAATAAAAGAATATTTGATGAAGCATGTCTTTACAACATAAAAGAAATACCAGCATTAAAAAGACCGTTTGATGTAATTAATTCTTTCTTGCCGCGTTCCATATCATCTGCTGCATCATCAACATCTGGAGCAAGAAGTTCTGTTTCTTCTTCATCGAGTGGAAGCAATACAGCAAGGACTGCTGCCGCAACTGCTCGCACTGCTGCCGCAGTGGTTTCTGGTTCGGCGGGTTATTTGTTTTTTGAGACGTATAATGGATATGTGTTTAAATCTATTGACAGAATCTTGACAGAAACACCATATCGATTAATGTATGCTTACAGTAAAGCAAACGCATCTGAGAATACTCAAGCACCTAATGTGATTTTAAATTACAGTTTTGTAACGCAAGAAAATATTCTTGAGAAATTAAGACATGGTGTATATTCCTCGATGATGTCATTCTTCAATCCATCTACTTTGCAATATGAAGAATACTTCTTTGATTTAAGCAAAGAATATCCACAAATGGTTCATTTAGGAACCGACAATGCTTTACCTGACAATGTTAAAAACTTGTCACAATATCCTTCTAGAGTAATTTTTCAATCATATGATAATGAGACATTTCATAACTCTGCATCTCCAGCAAGTTCTGGTACACAGTATCCAGATTTTAAGAAGCAATGGATGGCACAAGCAATTAGTAGGATGCAGATACTAAATAATCAGGTATTGAATATCCAAGTCCCATTGAATTTTGAGTTGAGGGCGGGCGATAAATTAAATATTAAATTACCTAATCTTTCTGTAGAATCAAAAAGAAAGGAAGATATGTTTGATGAAACAAACAGCGGGTTATATTTAATTAAAACTATTTCATATGAAATCATAAGAGATAATACAAGAGGACTGGTAGCAGTCAACAACATTACTTTAATCCGCGATAATTTAGGAAGTTAATCATGGACAACATTCGCAAACATATTGAACGCGATAAGGAAATACTAGATGACCCTTTAGTGTCATCACAGTTTCGTAGACACGTAGAAGAAGAATTAGAGTCTTTGCAGAGATATCACGAAAGACATCCAGAGGATGAACATGACCCAACTCCATTGGAATTATATTGTGATGATCATCCAGGAGCAATAGAATGCAGAGTTTACGATAACTGATATGATACCCGAGCTAAACACCCCAGTAGGATTTTTAGGTAGAGATGGTTTCTACTGGTGGATGGGTCAAATTGAAAAACGCGATAACGTAAAAAAAGCTTATCGTTATAAGGTCAGGATTGTTGGGCAACATGTTATGAGTTGCTCATCGGTAAGTCCTGATGATTTACCATGGGCAAATGTAGTGTATCCTGTTACTGCTCCAAGTAGAGAAGGGAATAGTAATTCAACACCAGTTAAATTAGATAAAGGTGACTGGGTTCTTGGTTTTTTCCTTGATGGGCAGACAGGTCAACAACCAATGATTTTAGGTGCGCTACACAAAATTGTTGGTAGTACACCCAACCCATCTTTTTCCCCAAATTCTTATGGTAACAGTTGTTTAGCTTTCAAGAGATCTTTTGCCCCAACAAATACATATGTATCGGTGCCAAAGAGCGAGCAAGACCCTGCTACGCCTCCAAGCAATCCAGGCGGCGGTGGTGGTGGTGGTGGTTCCACACCCCCAGTAATTAGTGGTTCTAAAGAGGAAAATACCAAAACTAATCAATCAGGAAGACACCACTGTGTTATTTTACCTGATGCTGGTTGTAAAGACCCAAAGAAAAAGCAAAGTGATTTTGAAAGAGTTTTATCAGAATTTTTCGCATCAGTTCAAAATAATGGTGGGCAAATAGGAACACAGATTCTTAGCGATGTTACTGGAACACTAGTAGATTATTCCAATGCAGCAAATGGATACATCACTAGAATATTTGGATTAGCTAGAGCATATATTGGTGCAGCAAAAGCAGAACTATTCAAGCAAATCAAAACTGGAGTTTCTTCTTTACTCAAAATATGTTTGGGTATTCCAACGCCAACACCTCCAGACGCCACTGGTGCAAAAGCTCCAAAAACCAGTAGCAAAACTGGAATTCTTGGTAAACTAACAACTTTTTTGAATGATTTGTTGGGTAAAATTAATTGCCAGATAGTAGATTTAGAAACTGCAATTTTAAACTTTTTAACAAATTTAATTTTTGGTTTGATTGAAGATATTGTGAACGGTGCAACTTGTATTGCTGAATCTGTAGTTTCACAAATTTTATCAGAACTAGAGTCATTTCTTTCAGGAACAGTTGCTACAATTCTTGGCATATTGCAGGATATTTTGTCGATTGTAGCTTCTCCACTGAATATTCTGGGAGCAGCATTACAATATATCTTTCAGTTATTTGGCATCTCGTGTAGTGGACCGTCAAATGAGTGTTTAAGTGAGGAGGAACGAACATATTGCACAAAACAAAAAACAAAACCAGGAGCATCAGATTTTGCAGCTTTAGATCGTTTGATTGCCGACGTATCTAAGAATGGTGTACTACCTCTTCAAACATCATGTGAGTCTGCATTGGCGAATCCATGCCCAGTAGCAACAGAAGCTTATGTGACTGGCGGTGCCCCAGTAACTACACCACCAGATGATTCTTTAACTGTTCTTCCTCAAGTTGTAATTAGTGCTAGTCCACCTTCAGTTCCATATAACGGAAGCACCACGATTACGTGGACAAGCACAAATGCAGATTCCGTTGTTTCTTCTAACTTTGGTGCTACGACAACAAGTGGGAGCCTATTGGTAAATGATTTAACGTCTGATACCACTTATCAAATAGTTGTGCAGGGTTCTGATGGTGCTGGAGGAACTTGGAATACTAGTGCTAATACTGTAGTATTTGTAGGAATACTACCATCTCCAGCACCTCCTGACCCACCACCATTACCTATTCCTGGACCACCACCTGTTTCAATATCTTCATCTATTGTTGGAACTATTGTGGTTGCTGGTAGTTCTTCAATTACATCATTGATTGGCACAATAGACACAATAACTGTAGACTCCATTGCTTATGTAAGCATTTCATCTACTTCTAGTAATTCTTTTGTTCCTACTCTTGCGACTAGCATTGCCATTGGCACTACTCCCATACCTCCTTCTGCAGTCCAGGTACAATATTCATTGACGACTAATAAGACTTTAGTTACAACATCAGATACGGTAACATTTACATTTAGCGTTGTCAATGGTTCTGTTCCTAATGGTACTGTATATGATTATTTTATTTTTGGTTCGGTTGAATTGAATGATTTTGTTGCTAAAACCATAAAAGGAACTATGACCATGACAAATGGTACTGCCATAGTTAACATACAAACTGCATCTTCTTTTAGTTTTTATGGCGAAAAGCCAATGTCTTTTATTGTATTGCAATCTGGAAATTCATTAGCTTCGGTTGGATTTACATTATCAAATCCATCCCCAATAATTCCTACTTCTCCTATTACTCCAGCAATAATAAAACCAGACTTGTGTAAGGTAGAAGTTGATAGTAAAGGAAAAATTATGAGTGTTGGTATTTGTGTAGTTGGTACACCATATGCAAGAAAACCAATTATTACAATAACAGGAGAGGGGCAGGGAGCATCTGTTGTGCCTGTTTTAGATGAGAAAGGATATCTAGTAAAAGCAAAGGTATTGAGACCTGGCATTGGATATGTTCCTACTAGATATAATCCGAATTGCATTATCGATGGGTTTATTATTATAAGACCTGGAGTTGGTTACACGCAACCACCAACAATCTATGTCGATGGCGATGATACAATTGCTAAAGCAGTTGTCAATTCTAGCGGTTACATGATTGATGTCGAAGTAATAAATAAAACTAAGACATTTGACACATTTCCAACTATTGAAATAATTGGTGATGGGATGGGAGCAAAAGCAATACCAAGCTTGGGTTGTCTTGACGAAGATTCATATAAATCATATGTCTCTGAGGTTGCTCCTTCTGGTACAGATAACGTCATTGACTGCCCGTAAAAAATTATGGCAACGAGTTGGTTAGAGTTACAATCAGATTTAAAACGAGGCGCAGCTAGACTTGCCGTTCCTAAATCAAATTTAGGATGTGGTTTAACATACACTACAGGTACGCCTGGTAGTATATTAAATTTACCAGACCCGTCTGTATCTGCTGCTAGTGTTACAGACGCACTGAATTCAGTACAAGATGCAATAGATCAATTTGGGTCTGATGTCATGTCAGTCCTCCAATCTATTGGTGCATTTGTACCCGATGGATTATTTACTGCAGACTCTGCTGTAACTTCAACAACAGTTGATAGAGATGCGCCAGATGCTGTTGATCAACATAGTACTGAAACGATGGCTGGTGGTAATATCGCAGTTACTACTGGACATGATACGCAAACAGGCGATTCTTTCTATCAAATACGAACATCATCTGGCTCTGGTATAACATTTGATACTCAAGGTGGGTGTTTTATCACAACAGCAAAAAATCCAGATGAAGATCCAGATACTGGAAAGTTTGTAGTTACTGCTAATGGCATGGCATCATTTAAGTGTCGTGAAGGAGTACTCTGGGAAATTAATAACGATAATAATATTAGAAAAACTTCGTTTGGTCTAAACCTTTTAAATGGTGCATTAGAAATAGCAGTTAATGTTGGTGATATTACAATTAGGGGAAATGATAATATTATTATTGAAGCAGGAAAATCATTAGAACTAAAGGGGTCTGATGTTAAAATACATGCTGGCACAGGAACTGGCACACCAGCTAAGGACGGGAAACCAGTTACTGATGAACAATCAGGTGTTGTTGAAATTAAAGCAGGTGTTTTTAAAAATTCTTCTATAACACAACAAAATATAGAAGGAGCTAGTTTTCATAAAGTAACGGGTGAAAAAACTTTTGTCATGGAAGATTCACAGGCAGCATTTACAATTGAATCTAAAGGTAGTTTAGAACTCAAGTGTAAAGGAGATATGATCGAAACTATTGGTGGCAAAAAACTCACCAAAGTAATGACATATTCACCTGCAGATTTAATTTTAGATGGCGGCATTCCTCCATTATCAATAATAACAGATCAATCTGCTGGATATTATATCACAAATGCTCAACCAATGGTTCCAGCTGATTCTGCAGAAGCCGACCTCCCAGGAACATTATTACAAATAGTTGGTAGTGGGCCAGGTGGTGCGGGTATTAAAGTTGATGCTGGTATCAAAGGAAATATTATTTTTACTACTCAAACAGGTAATATTGCTTTTGCATCTGAAACTTCATTATACGCTGATATGACACAACCTAGTGTATCGCCACTTGATCCTAAGTTGATGAAAGGATTAAAACCAGGAATGTATATTGGTGCTGCAACAAAAGCTGTTCAAGTATATAGCGATACTGAAGTTGCAATGGGATTAACCGTTGGTCTTGGTCCACCGAAGGCTCCATTCACGGATAATTCTGTTTCTGTAAGTCAGAAAGGAACTTATATTACTGATAGAACAAGAGGAATCTATCTGAACTGAGATTGACAAACACGCTAAATATTGCTATACTAGCAATGTGGCGCTTTGAGAACCGATGAATCTCCAAAATCCTTCAGAACAAGCTCTTAACAAAATCATTGTAGACCTCTATAATAAAAAGGTAATCATCAGAGGCGAAAATGAAACGACACTCACCTTTAGATGTGCTACAATCAACGAGTTGGTTGCTCTCAAAGAAAAATGTAGTAAACTCTTAAAGACAGAGAACTTCATTTATCGCTAATGCTGGTTTAGCAATCTGGTGAATGCAACGAACTCATAATTCGTGTGAGGTGGGTTCGATTCCCACAACCAGCATTTGACAATCCCAGCAACGTCTGCTATGATTGTTTCATACAAATGGGAGCATGGTGGAATCGGTAGACACACCAGACTTAAAATCTGTTGGGCAGTGCCCGTGGGAGTTCAAGTCTCCCTGCTCCTATTTCTCACTAAATAAATTGTAGTGGGAATGTTATGAAATACACACTATCACAAGCATATGTCTTTTATATGGGACAGGTTGTGCGTATGTATTTCATACAAAATCTTCCATATACGTTTGATGAATTACCTCATATAATTCAAGATCATCCATCAGTTCAAACTGAAGCATTATCTCATCAAGATTATGATGATGAGGACATGTGGAGAGTATCAAATTATTTAATTATGGAAGAAATGCATCCTTTGATGTTTGACTTAGAAGTAGAAAACCCCGAATTGTTACCTAAAGATGATTGACGAATTTTGTGAATACTTTGAAGGAACTTTTGAAAATAAAATGCAAGCAATGTGCGAACCCACAAAGTTTGCTATGATTGAACTACTTCATATTCCTTATGGTGAGCGTAAATATCGTTGTATTCAACGTTATTATGTTGACAAGAATC
>Ga0194133_10004999_pt1 | contig 17197 bp, 9 predicted proteins | sample TA2KigOf40mmetaG_FD_155448 | JGI IMG/M metagenome (GOLD analysis project Ga0194133, IMG submission 155448) | Freshwater microbial communities from Lake Tanganyika, Tanzania - TA2015055 Kigoma Offshore 40m | ecosystem: Environmental > Aquatic > Freshwater > Lake | place: Tanzania: Lake Tanganyika... | reverse complement strand
ATCATCAATCTTGACACAACATTTAACAAAAAACAACAACATCCAAACAAAAATAAAGAGATCTCTGTTTTCATGTTTAAGTAGCCTTCAAATAAAATCTTTGTCCAAATACATACATATTTCATTTTATCTTTTGAACCAACCAGAGATTGCAAAAAATTATGTTAAAGTCCAGCCAGGAACGAAACTCCTTTTGAATTTTAATCTATCATCTGTGTTCTTTAAAAAAAAGATATGGCTTCGACAAAATGCATTTTTGTATCTTAGTATCAAAAAGCTGACAAACAGAATTGCGTGCTTCTTTTTGTGCTTCATTGCATTTTGGACTTAATTGGATATCTATTCGTTCACTTACATTCTAAATTGAGGTCGTAACAGAACTAGCTTTTGGAAAAATACATCCACTGGATCTTGTATTTCAAATGATCCTAAAAATAGGTGAGAAAAAACAATGGGTTAACTTGATTTAAAAGATATGAAAGTGTCAAAGTCAGCATTTTTTTAAAGATGAAAAATAGGCTCCTTATTTATTGTCTATCACTTTGGGGATGAAGGTACTCAATATCTCATTAGACTTTGCTGGGATTAAAACAACAATGTTTGGTACACAAGTACCGATCTCGCATTATCACAATTGGTCATCATCTTTTGTTAAGCATATGCACCCCCTTTTTAAATGCACTTATTCCACCTATGAGTTGAAATGAGAAATGGAAATTAAAAATAAATTATCATGAATATAATCAATGAGTCATTATAAAAGATACTCAATCATTTAAACACAAATTTTTTTTAACTTTGCCTTTAATAAAGACTTTAATGGTGCTAATAATTAGAGAGTCGATCTTTGTTAGCTTCGACATGAACTTGTGAAAGAAGCTTAATTATACGTAAACAATCTAGTGCTTGTTAAACAAACTGTAATCACACTTTGACGGTCAGTTTTTCTGTTTAGAAAGACTGTCTATACTTTCTTTTTGCACGACATTACTCTGACTTACTTGTTCCGAAGAAAAAATTAAGCTTTGCATACATATATACGAGATAAAAAAGACCATCACTCTTCGACTGAATTTTCAAGGATGACCTGCAAGGTATTTTATGGGCGGAAGCATTTGCCCTTTACCTGCATCGTTGGGGAAAATTATTTGAAGCGTTGCTATTTAGTGATCTGTAAAGGGGAAAAAGTGTTAAGGCTTGATAGTTTGCAACAAATACGATGCAGAGAAGATGAATTTTTCTCCATTACTTTGTGGTTTTTCTTTTTTCTTGTCGGTATATGTGTTAACCGAATATCAATCGATCAAAATATTATCAACGTTATCAAGAAAGCCCTGGCCCGAAGCGAGGCGCAGACAAAGTTTTTAGATAAATGAATTCTGCCAGGCATAAATGAAAGAAAAAGGGGATCCAGGAGTACAACTTTATTCTATTTTAACATTGGAATTATGAATAAAAGAAAAAGGGTTATTTTTTACATTTTAGGATAAAAATTGCGTGATCAGTTGGTCTGTTTCAAAAATGAATTTCTTGCCTTCTTTCTACGATAATAAGGTTATTAAAAATATCATTTTTACTGCAAGAAATTTTCTTTCGTGTCCTTTTGCTTAATCTATTCCCAAGTGTTCATGGCAGTCGATCGTCTGAATCCCCATGCTATGTGGTAGTGGCTATATACTGTACGTTGTAGGTAATAAAGTAAAAAAATTCTTAGTCTAACACGTTTGTAGGAATTTGTCACGAGATGATTTAGATGTGTTTTACGCCTGCTGAATGATCAATCCTTCACGGTCGTGGTTGGGGTTAGGTGTGTCAGGGGTGGGTGGGGCAGAACTACGTCTTTGACTTTTGTCAATGAATGTCCAAAATGAAGATGAAGAGGGAAGAGTAGAGGGAGGAGGCCGGAATAAGATCTTCTAATACATATTACTTTACAATATTGAAGTCCGTGCGTTATTTTCACACGCCTTCTTTTTCTGCCATCGACGTGATGAATAAATGATCAGGCCGTTTCTTTTGGATTCATAAATATTTCACCAGACAATCTCTTTCCAAATTTATTGCAACATTTTTCATGCGATTGGTATTCTATCGTCTTCACCTCATTTGAAAGGATCAAGCAACTTAAAGGCTTGATTTGCCGATCTGAACTTAAACTCGCAAGACAAATGTTTTTAAAAACTATCTAATTTAAAAAGTTTTTCCATGAAATTTTAAGGCTTTTTCCTCAAAAATTACGTTTGTTGTAATACATACTGATTGATCCAATAAAGAGAATGTAATTATAGTAAAAGTGTGTGAATGTTGTAAAAATGTTTACTAAATCGCAAAATGAAAGTATATCATTTTTCTTCCTTGGCTTTTTTCCCTTCTCATCGATTTTCACCATCGCCAATAACTAAAAATACATTTTCCATTTATTGAGAGAAAGCATGCGGAGGCTTCCAGGCAGATGCTTTAACTTAACTTTGTCACTGGACGTTCTTTGAATAAATGAAATCAAAGATTTCTCTGTCCCCCATTTTTCTTGACTTCTTTTGTGCTGCCAACCATCCACTTCAGATCATTCTAGATTATTGATCAATATGTTATCTTTTCTTGAATGACTCAATAAAATCAAGTGATTCAAAGAGTTGGAAGGGGATATAAAGTGGGTAAATTTCTAATCGAATCGATTCTGGGACACGAAAAAGAAGAAGGGGAAGAGTTTTTCATCTGGTTAAAAGTTCTCGATGAGCCCTGCAACAATTTCCTTGTTTGTTGAATCCTCTAATTCAGGCCGTGTCTTTTCAAACAAGTCGATGAAAGAGATTCGATATCCTCTTGATCGCATGTTGAAGTATAAATAACAACAACAACGAAAATTAGAAAACTGGTATGGCAGAAACGAAGCAGGAGGAACTTTCTTTCATTCTTTTCTTTTTGCCTTTCCGTTACACATGACTTCCATTCTGTAATAATGATTTCTTGATAAATAGCTAATACTATCTATGATCGTTACTTTAGAGAAACACGAAAGGTTGCACTTCGATTCGATAGAGTTAAATGTCAGTAGAGAGACGACAAAATCATTTTTCATTTTTTACTTTTCTGTAAATGAACTGTGTTCATAGTAAAGCACAATACCAAATGAAAAATAATGGACAAAGATAATTAAACATCATCACAATTCTGATAAGAGATTAATTAGTCAAAGTGTAAATTATACCGAATCACGCATTACGTGCAAAAAATAACACAAACTAAGAAAGATAATCAATTATTTAGAGTAAAGTGAAAAACTTTTTCTTTACAGAGGCACAGGAGCTAAATTGAGAAGTAAAACTTTTTATTTGACTAACCAGCATGAAAATAGATGTTAAAATTAGTTTCACGAAAAAAGTAATCGAAACAGGATTGAGATTTTTTGTTCTAATTAGTTTCAGGTACGCCCCTGAAGGTCCGAAGATCAGCTTGTGAGTTATTGAGTGCTTTCAAAGGAATTCAAAGTCTGCTGAGAAGTTGTGAAAAAGTTTTTCATCCTGATGCAGATTTGAGAATTGAAATTTGTTACGAACAGTGTGGAGTAAAAAAAACTTGGAATTTTTTATTGCACTTCATGTGGGGTGATTTGATCTCAAGATCTGATGAAACTCTGACCTTTTTTCAACTTGTTAAAAGATTGTTTGTTTTGTCTTGAAGTGCTTCTCGACGCGTCGTTCAAATGTTGTTCCTACAGCAAGGTACACATAGAAGACATAGTTGCTGGATTTATCAAACCAATCTCTGTTGGCATTTATAGATACTAGAAAATATTGCCTCTGGTGCAACGTTAAAAATAGTTAAAGTCGAAAAAGCAATCTTTTCAGCACTAACTGTTTTTTCTCTTTTCTTTTTTTCATATAAATCGACCCCAAAGAGTAATTTTAATTTTAGTTGTGTTGAAAGGGATTGAAAGTGGCAAATCAAACAACTATGGGTGAACCATTAGGACTCAAGTATGCTTCGTCAGAAGAAGTCAGGTTCTGGGGACCGCGTAACACCTAACAGGTCGAGCTCAGGATCAAGTTCAACCATCAACAATCAGACAGAATCCCCTAGACTGCGGTATTTAAAATTTAAATTTTTTTGTCCACATTTTACAAACTCTCCAGATTTCCCCCTTTTCATCTCCTAAAAATTGCCTTTTCTAGGACTTTTACAAACCTATTTCTTTATGAGATTTGAGAGGAAAAGTTCAACTTCAAACTGTTCAAGTTTGATTTCATTTAATGTCCAACCGACTCTTTTCTATTCTATTTTACTGTGATCCAAGTAAAGTTATCGCTTCGAATTCTGCCCTTTTGTTCCAAAACTGATCTTCTACAAAACGTCTAAATGAAAGCGAATCTCACTTACACAAATAACTCTTTTTTCCAATCGCCTCGTTCTTCCCTACTTTTTTTCCGGAAAGGTACTAGAATTACTTGAGATTTATAACTGTAGATTAAAACGAAGAGGAAATAGAAAGGAAAGAGAATACGACTGCCATTTAGGCTGCAGGATAACATTCGAAGACCAACTAATTTCTTGCAACCTACCATTCAGCACAAAAAACCTAACCTCATTTCATCTTACAGAATGGCCATTTAGCAGATTAACCCAGGTAATATATTTTATTTTTTAATAGGCGGAGTCTTGGTGACGTCCCTGGACCTCGCAACGAGACAGACGAAGAGGAAGACGCTGTAGCTGGACCACAAAGTTCCAGCGATCAATACAGAGGACAAAGAAAAGCTAGAGCAAATGTGGAGCACAGACAAAGAAATTTATGGTGAGAAGAATTTTTTTCATTATTACTTTGTTTGAAAAAAAAATTAAATTATAAATGAAAAGCTGAAACGTTGAGTTCTGCTAGATTTGCAAACTAAACTTCTTTTCAACTATCGGATTGCTTTTATGCCGACCACTCTTCAAAAAAACAACTTTTTCTGCTTCTTTTATCAGCAGCAAGCTCGTTTTTTTCCATTAAGAAGCAGCTCGCTCAAATTATAAAACATCGCACTACTTTCATTCAGCCTTCTCTCTTTGTATGTATATATGTCCTTTATAGCTGGAAAGTTTTTCGATAAAACAACACAAGAATGTAGAAAATTCAACAGTTTTTTCTCGTATGACACGGCTTAGCTTTCTGATGGTGGCAGATAATGCACCAAAAAATACTTTATTTCCTTTCTACTTAAAATTGCAAAACTTCTAACGAACCTTCTTTGTAGTGTCTTGTTCCTTTAGGTGTTGATTGATGCTAAATCTAGAGAAAGATTTCCTTTGGTTTGCAAGCTCGACAAAAAACCTGTGTGGAATCAACTTTTACAATGTGGAGAGCTATTGGAAAGTAGTTGGGCTTTGTGTAGCTAGCAAACCTTTCTTTTTTCATTCCCAAAACGTAGAAAGTGTCTGATGAACCAATTGTCACTTAGTCCAAATCAAGCTGAGTCTTTTCCATTAAGATTTCTGTAGAGATTGCGTACATGCGTCAGATCTCACGATATACTTAAAAATGTAAAGTATTCAGTATTGTGGGACAAAAAGACGACTTTTTGTGTATGTTTGTATGGATGGATGTTGATTGATAAGAGTAAAATATTACAATACGACAAATCCTTTTTTGGGAAAAAAACCTTACCGAGTGACGAAACTGCGTTTATATTTTCTTTCCATAAGGAACATAACCATAATCTACAGACTGATGAAAAAAGGAGGAAAAAGAGAAGGGAATGGCACGAAGTAATTACATCGAACGTCAAACCTTAATTACATGAAGTAAAGCGACAAATGTTTCAGTATAAGCTCCATTCTATGGCAAGTAGACGTGAGTTGGCCAACCTAAAGCCAAATAGATAAAGTGGTTGTATTCTGCCATACAATCTGTTGTAAAATTCAAACCAAGAAAAAATCTTTTGGCCATCGGGTGACTTGATGGTAAAAAGGATGAAATTTTAAGAATTTTCTTTTCTTCTTGTTTTAGGCACAATTTTATATTAAGAAAAGGTATTTTTCTATTGTTTTGTTTGCTGCTTTACTTGTTTTTAGTTTCTCCTTATTCGAGAAACTTATTTTTTTCTAAGCTCTACGGGAGGAAATTCGAATTGAGAAAAATGAGTAAGATTATTAGATTAGAAATGTTTATTCCTCTTGTTGATACATTTTTAGACAATGCTCATGTTTAAGCTGACATCAGGAGGTAATTTTAATTGACATAAGGCACTTATACAAGACAAGCAATGATCCACTTATTACTCTCAAATCAAGCAATAAAAAAGTTTCTATAGCAACTTTTTCATATAAATTGATATATTAAACTTTTAAGCGAGCCTGTCGTCTTTATATAACAACAACTACTATTTATGTGAGCTTATAAAAATGCATCAAAAGTAAGCATTTATTGTCATAAAACTTGTTTCAGACGTTCTATAAGTTTAAAGAAAGATTTAAATTTGTTCAAACTTGGCTTAAATTATATCTAGAAGATTGCATCTACTGTAAAAAACTTTTCTAACGGAAGAAAAATTTTGATTTTCCACAAACTTTCCTTTTCTTTACATTTTTCTACACGTCCAGGGGAGATGTGTCAATCAGACTGATAATGAGACACATTTTCGTCAAATCTCTCAGCTTTTCTTGGGCCCCACCCTCGCCACACAGTACGTCATGAAACAACCCTGGCTGACATGTTTTTATCTATACATTGTCAGGATGATGTTGATTTTCCACAGCTTACTCAGTTAGTTTTATATTTTGTCAGAATTCACATATTGTAGTGATAAAACTTAGGAATTTGACCGCACAGCTTGCATGAAAAATATTAGACGATTCAGTTTGCAAAAATAAAATTGCCTGATAATCCAAGGATTTGTTTTCAGATGTAATCCCCTTTCGATTGTGACCTATCCAGCTAAAATGAAAGTCGTAAATACTTCTTACGAAACGGCAGTGTCGTAAATCGCCATTTAATGTCGCCCCCCTCCCCAACTTTCTTCAGGCTAAAATATTTCCCCATCAAAATCGTAATAATAAATGAGTCGTTGGTGTACAAAGTCGAATTTCTGATAGTATTCACGCAGCCATTTTGGTTTATTACTCAATTTTTCTTTGACTAATCCAATGTTGTAAAAGTCTATACTATTTTTTCAATGACATTTATTCCCTGGAAGAGCTGGCAGAAAAAGACAATCAATGAAATTTACTTGCTGCTCTCTCTATTCTTCGTGTATCATGGTTCATTGGAGCAACAGAACAGTCGGATTTATATTGCCAAGGCAAGTTCTGACCTTGAGTCTGACAGAGTCTCTTCTAAAACAAATACAGTTCCTTCGTTTGCACTTTTATCTGTCGATTTATGGCTCTATGGTCGACAAGCTTGGTCAAGAATATTGAAAATTGAATTCCGAATAATAGCTCGTTTGATTGAAAAAATTTTCTAGCTACTCGATTTTCCAAACTCACATTGTTACTATAGAACTTTTCCTGGGATTTGCTTGTTATTTTCTTTGCCAATCAATGATTCTTTCAGTAAGCATGGGACTGGGGTCAATTTTGGAATAAACAAGTTTATTAGGAGAAAAAGCCAAGTCTGCAGAAGAAAAGACGAAAAACAAAAGTTTCAACCTCAAAATACTATTTTCCATTTGACCGGACATTGAAGATGAGAGTTGGATTGGAAATGTAGAGAAACCTTAATTCTGACGATTTGAAACTTTTAAAGGAGAAAAACTTTTTTTTTGATCGAGGACACCGAAGGTCAGAATAATCTAAAATGAGTGATAATCCCCTGGATGAATGACTATAGAAAATTTTAACACTTGAAAGATAGTTTTTTCTCCTCCAAGAAAACTTACATCCCCTCCTCTGACACAAAGTTAGCTTTCTTTTGTTTGCTGGAAATTTTCCATCTCTTTACGGTCCAAACATCTCCTTGGTGACTCTTACAATTGGCAATCACATTTCTGAAAGATAAATTAGCTGGAAATCTCAAGTCTCACGATTGCTTTTGCAAGCCAAAAGTTAGAATCTCTTAAGAAAAGACAGACAGACGAGCTGTTACTGTCTTTCCTATACTAAAGTGGTTGGTAATGAATGATATGCAGGGACTACTAGTCTGAATCATCACTGAAAATAATAAAAGAAAAACAACATTATCACTTCAGGATTCTCACTTGTGTGGTCTGAAACTTTTTCTCGTTCAGTATTCACCATAAGACACAAAATCCAGACCGAGATCTTCTTAGTATTTAAAATTCTTGTCTCAAAGTTTCGTCGTATAGTTGTTTTTAGGGATAACGTTTTCACTAGAATTTCCTTTTATTTTCCGTTTGTTTGACTTTAGAAAAATGTGCTTTAGGATTTTCAAGATTTTAGCAGGAATTTACCCGACCCTTTTGCCACTAGCTACGTCTTATTTCAATCGTCCAAATTGATTTAGAACATGAAAAAGTAGATTAAGACTGACTAAGTGAAATTGAAAATTTAGAGCTGCACATTACATTTCTATTAAAAATCACTATGGGTCTGTTTATTTGCTTCCTGAAGATAAAGAGCACAATGGTTGCACTTTTTGACGGCATAATCACACAAGTCCCAAAAGAATCATAGGTCTCCTTTCACTCCCTCCAACTGCACTGATGATCAAATTGAGACGAGAGGCAAAACTTTCTTACTTCTTGAGCCCTAGTGATCATTGCTTCAGAGTCAAGTGGAAATAAAGAAAGAAAGGAATAGGTTAGTAAAGAAAAGACATTGCAGCTAACTTCTTCAAGTCTCATTGAAATATAGATAGAGATGGTCGTTTATATGGAAACGGTTGAGCACCATTTTACAGGCCTCAGTGACCAATTTGTGTGGCCAAAAATAATACTGGAACTTAACGACAATCTGTGTCGTGCATTCTGACAGTGGAAATTCACATTGAAACTAAAAAAGTACGAGACTTCAATGCAAAAAAATAAAAATCTTAAGCTATATGAGAAAGAAAAGAATGTTTGCTTTCTTGACACAAGATTTTTGACATGTTTTTGTGTCTCTCTACTAAAAGAAAACGATTTGGTTAATTTTTATGGACTGTACTTCGTTCACCCTTTCGTTCGTTTTGTTTGGTGTCTCATAAAATTGCTTGCAAAAACACTTGAGGCTGCAATTAAAATAGTTTAGAGATCACTTCGACCCTGTTTGAATTGCCATAAGCATCAGAAAAGAGAGAAAGATTTGGTGATTTAACCAAGCACTCTATAAATGTAACCACAAACAAGGACATTTAATTTTAACTCTTGGCAAATGAAAGCAAGAGAAGAGATTCATTTAAAAAAGCTCCAAAAAATTGTCGGTTGCTCTCAAAAAACTTGTAGTTTGAGTATCACTATATATACTATCCTTTTATATTCAAGATGCTAAATTTGAAGGTCCTTTTGATAATGTTGATATTGAACCAGTCACTTTTGACAGATAAAGATAATTTTGAACACAAAATATGAAAGTGTCGACTCCATATGTCAACGTTTTTTGCATCAAGTTATTACTTTAGAAAAAAATCGTTCTAGGCAGCATATGAAATTCTCTTTTTGAATTTTATATCTCTGACCTGTTTTGAAAGTTGGGTATAAACTTAAGCCACGGATAAATTTTTCCCTCGCCCAGAAAAAGCACCCTGGCTCAAGTCAGTTATCTATTTGAGAGCTTAGACTTGGAGCTATAAATGGATTTGGAAAAAAATTAGCACGGTGATTTGAATAAAAATCATAGAAAGTAAATCCAGTTGGAATCCATAGAAGCTTACCATCACAAATTATGAGTAAGGATTTTGCAGGTCTTTTGAAAATACTTTATTTCCTTGAGTATTTTGTTGATAGAGCAATAGGAAGACTCTTACTTCCTTTGTGTGTAGTCTTTTTATATTAAAAAAAATATTTTGAATGAGCTCTCATGGGGCGTATTTGCAAAAATGTTGTAAAATAGGAACAAAGATCTTTGAAATGTGACCCATCTGAGTTAGACGGTTAATATGTTTTGATCAATTTAAAATCATTCAGTAAGTTTTATTTTTCCTTGATTTGTGAATGGCAGAATGTCTTAAAGAAGAAAGCACCAACAAAGAAAATGTTTAATGGCTTAATGCCCCTAGAGACTTACCGCAAAAGTTATCAGAAGGTTCTGAAGCTTTGAATTTTGTAACGGTTCAAGGTACAGCTGATATTGTTTCACAAAAGTTAAAGTTTTTGGTAAACAAAACAATCAAGAAAGGGCCTGACAAACTGCACAAAAGCCTCATTCAACGATTTTCTGTTTTTGAATATTAGATGAGCTTTTTTGAAAATAGGGCGAAAGGAAAAGAAAATTTTTACTTGACATGCTAAAATTCTTCACTTTGATTGATTTTCTCGTTAACATTCACCATTTGATGCTAAACTGAGACAACTTGTCTTAATTAAACATTCTCAATTATTTGCCCTGTTCTATAATCCGTCTTGTTTTTAGCAAAACGAATTTCTCAAATAAGAAACGTTCAAAAAGTAAAAAAGTTGGTCTTTCCAGATAAGAGAGTTTTTGCTTGAAACTAGTTGAAAAGCTTTTTTCTTCTAAGACAAACTTTCTTTTCATGTCCAAAGTCGATTAATCAACGGGCCATTTTTTGATAAGCTGTATCTTGCAATATTTCATGATTATTAATTTTTTTAGACTTAAAACACAAGCAATTTGGTTAACATAAAACTTTACAGCTCGAATTCTTAAAGGTCCATTTCAAACAGAACAGAACAGACATTTTTGTTTTTACGACAACCATGATGCAATTTTATTTTATTTTGATGGTCAACATAAAAAACAATTCAATGCAATAAACCTGCCTGTTTTGATCTTTTCAGCACCCCAAGTCTACCGAGTGCTTCTAGCGATGAGGACATCGATCCTGAATTACGCGAGGGAATTCACAATATTATGTAATTACGATTTTTCAATCAAAAAATTTAAGAATGAAAATTTATTGTCTGAAATTTTTTAAGGAAACTTCGTGACGAATACGACAAGCTTGAAGGTGCTTTAAGAAAACTTGGCGTCGATTCTGAAATTAACAATCCGAGCAATTATGAAGATAATGACGGAAATATTTTTGATGTAGAGGAGTTTTCCGATTTCGAAGAAGAGCAACGTGAAGTGAGTAGTTTTCTCAACGCAATGTAACCATTTAACCAACCTTAACATTCTTTTGAAGTCGGATGACGTTTGAAATATTTTTGCACTAACACCACTGTGCTTGCAAAAACAAGCACACAAAGTGAACCTTTTTTATTTTTGTTCCCATTTTACAAGTGATTTCCTACTAGCCCCAAATTGTTCCGTAGGTAAATTGTCGACCGTTAAACCCTGTCCCTCCACCGCTTCTGCTTGCTGAAGATTTTTCGGCAATATCTGCAGATCCATTTGCCGACTCCTCTAATACGATTACCAATACTTATTGCAAAGACGACAGTCTACAACCAAGAACTGCAAGACTGAGACATCTTGAAATTTTAGAGGAGGTACGTAGACGAGATTGAAGTTTTTGATTGGTCAAAACTTTGTTAATAAAAGTTAGGTCAAGTTTTCTCTGACACGCCAATCCTCCCAAAAGACTAATCTGACTTGTTCAACTTTTCTGAGAACCAAGCAAAAAGTTTTTCAAGCTCAAAATTTTCATTTGTTTGGCTTTTCCATTTTTTAAAATCCCAAAATGGTTTTTTGAAAAACAGTTTCAAACAGAATAAAATAACAAGCGATCAATTTTGTACAATGATCGCACAGCTAATAAATATTAATTGAAATTCATCTTTTCAAATTGATTGTTAAGATCAAAACTTAAACTTTTCGACGTTACTCTAAATAGGTTGATGAGAGCGTGCTTAGCTCAGATCCGGGTGAAGAGCCTCCATTTCCTCCACCTCCACCGTCTTATCCCTGGATTCAAATGGCACTTCCAGGTAATTTTGTATTCATTCAAACTTAAGTGATCGTTGTGTCTTAAAAAATAAAAATGATTTGGCAGGGGGTGGCATAGTTAGTGTTTCCTTACATTCTGACAATAACTCAGAGGCTGGTGCCACATCTGAACCACACCAGCATCGACATCTTCCTAGGGCACTGCAATTGCCCACCTCAGGTGTCCCGTTGGCACCACAATCACTGTCTGGAGCTGACATACTCACAGTCCCAGCAGGAGAACCGGTGACGCATTTTAATTTAGTAAGTTTATCAAGAATGAAAGGCTAAAAAAATCGAGCAACGAAAGCATAAAATGTTTTAATTTTCTTATTAAGGATCAGCTCCTTGAAATAGTACAGAGCTTTCAGCTAGATACAACCATGGCAAGCCATGAGCAAAGCAGTCACACAATGGACCTGGGGGCTTTATTACAACAAGTACCAGAGACTGGTCTGGCTCAGGTAATTTTTTTTTAATTAATAACAAGATGTTGACTTGAAATTCACAAAAAAAACTACACTTATAAAGTCTTTTTTCGAAAATCTTACTTAAAAGTAAGCTTAAATTTTTTACCTTCTATCATTATGTGAAAACAAATTCTAATATGTATTAAGGTGAAAACGGAATTTTATCTGACTTAAAAAAATCTCCCTCTCTTTTAAAACCATTCAATTATTACTCGATATTGGTTGTTGTTGCATTAGGGTTCTAAGGATGTTCAATTTTCCGGCTGTGATGTCAAACATTGTGATAACAAAAAGTCTTCGCGCGAGATGACAGCAAGTGACACTCTTTACCCTGAAGGCGAAGTCGCAGGTTGTGACCAGTCTGGAGGTGTGAGAGAAATTCACTCCTGTCCTAGTTCACCAACTGAAACTGATTGTTCGTCAGGATTTTCAACTTTAAGACGGCGAAGTGTCACACTGACAGAAAAGGTATCAAATGCTCAAACTACCCATAATTAAACCTTTGAAATCGGAAATAGATTATATGTCTTTAAACAAAACCTATAAAACCTTTTTTCAAATATATATCCTTTAAGAAAAGGAAAAGACAACATGAGACTGTAATTTCTGCAAGACAAGTACTAGAACTAACGCTTAATTAGTAATTTTATTTTGTACGTCATTAAATGACGAGCTTGCCAAGGACTGTTTTTCGGATAAACATAAACGATAGCTCAATAGTTTGGTCTTAAAACTCAATGGTTATAGGTGAAAAAAATCGAATATGTTGTGATACTTAAAATTAGCAAAAGTATGAGAAAACTTTATTTTATTTTTCAGATACGTACAAATCGGGATGGCAGTAAGACTCAAGTTGTTCGACAATATGGTTGTAATACAACATCAGCTGGGGAAGCAAATCAATCCACTTATCAACAGGTTTATTTTCATATCTTAATCTTAAACTGGAACTAGGTTAACTGTTATTTTTTATAGAAGTCCTACGTTTATATTAATGGGGCAAAAGTCTCTACCCTTGAAGAGGGAGCTTCTATTGATGAAGATGTTGGAGATTTTTCTAGAGGTGAGAAAAATAAAAATCAAACTTGATTAAAAGCTTGTATTTTTTATGTTTCATTTTTTTAATCAGAAGCTGAGCCTGGCCCGTCTTTTTCCTCCATAATGCCTTTGAAAAATACCACAGCATTGAGTGGTAACTCGTACCACCCAAGTAGTACAAGACATCAACCTCCATCAACATTTCCAAGGTCAGCCAATGAGTGCTTGTCGAATCGAGGTGCTTCAGCTTTACCTAACTCTTCCAGGTATGATTCGAATTATCAAAATTAGAAAAGTCGATTAAATTCTAAAATTATCTAGTTCTCTCCATGGCCACTTTGTACGGTTGAATTCTATTGAGCCCAACACAGTTATGTTTAGTACAAGGGATTATCCAATCTTGAGTGATGTTTCAGTCCCAGAGATTATTGATGAACTTGAAAAACAGTTTAGTGACAAACTGTGTGATTTGCAAGGGGTGCGGCTTGTTGCAAATAGCGTTTACATTTGCCTGAGTCGTAAGGAGAGTTTACAAGTAAGTTATTTCCTTTTGAATGTTGCTGTTGAACAAGATGATTTTTGAATTTTTTCTTCAATTCTACAGCATTTGAGCACTTATGGGTTTTACGTTCGAGGCGTTCCAGTGAAACTCGTGGACATAACTCACGATTCAGTTGTACTCTGTTTGTCTGGGGTACCCCACTATATCACGGATGCTACTGTGACCATGCTGGTTAGCACGTTTGGCATTGCCATTGGAGAGGTGGAGAGACGTTTTTACAAAGGTGTGGATACTGGTGAACGATATGTTCGGCTCAAACCTCGATCTCACACCCAGGTGCCTGATCAGATAACAGTGGGTGGTTGCAAAATTTTCATCAGTGTGCTGAGCAATGAGGAAGTTTGTCAGCCCTACACTTTGCACAGTGCCACATCAGATCCCCCACAACCATATCAAGGGTCAGGAGGTGAGGCTTACAATTCTCAAACCACAGCCCACTTTGCCAACAGCTCCATCATACACACAGCTCCGTCCATGACTGCCTCTGAACGAGGAACGAGTGTAACTGGAAACTTCAGAGCCAAGCCGGGACATTGTAATGGAACGTTAAATTCTCCTGGAGAGGCACCAGGCTCGTCCATGGGTCTCCCCCTTACGCTAACAAGGTTCACGTCGATACAAAATCGTTGTGAAGACTCTTCCTCACTTCCTGGGTCGCCAAAAATTGCAAGATCCTTTCGAAGTATATCTGTTAGATCTCCGCCAACATTGAGCAGCAATCCTGCTCACTCAGGTGGCAGTGACGATATTGATAGAACTTATATTGCTGGAGAGCAGCTTGATTTCCCTTCCCTCTCTCCTCCTCCATACAAAACTCCATCGTCTGCAGGAAGTTCGTCAGCCTCAAACGGTGGAAGACACGGAAATCATGGAGTACAAAAAGATGAAGAGACTAACAAGAAGTCACTCATGTCGAGAAAATTTCGACCCTCTAACAAAACTGATTCAAGGTAAAAAAAAAATATATAATAGATGATACATGGCTAAAATTTCCTCTTTTATTTTTAGTACATCTTTGGCATCTCAAATTTGTCTGAACAAGGCTATAGCTGAGGCTCCTCATAATCTATGCGCTGGAAAAAGGACCTCTGTGAATTTTGAAGAGCCTCGCGGCCATGCAATACCAGCAGCATCACAATCGTCCACATCAACTGCAGCACCCCACGGTCAATCTGGCACAATGTCCAGAGCTGCAATTATGACCTCCAAAACAGTAAATGGGATACTAAGGAAGGGAAGTGTTCCAGGGGATGATATCATCCCTTCCAGTGCGTTGACCCAACAGGAAACAAACCTGTCATCCTCTAATAATCCACCTCAGCAGAAAGTGTTAACAAGTGCTAGTAAAAACAATAACGACAAAGAATCCCCCTCAGATCATCAGCAAAGCCACCAACACTCTAGGAAAAGCAGGAAGAACAAAGAAAAACATTCAAGCAATAAGTCTGCGAAAAGCAAGTCGTCCAAACTTGACTCCCTCCCAGAATCTGGACTTGAAGATGGCGAGTCTACTTTGCCAAGAAGTTCACGCAGCCGAAGCAGCAGCTCAAAAAGTAGTGTGAAAGCTGATAAGACTGCCAAGGATCTTGCCTTGACTCGAGACCTACCGTGGTGTGGATGTTGGGGAAATGGATGCCTGTGAATAGTGAAAAAAGGAAATTAAAAAAAGCATTTATCGAGACTTAATCAAGGGGAAACTGAGTGTACATTATAAATCTAGTTCTCATGATGAATTATTTTGTAAAGATTATTGACGTAAATTAAAAATCCGCAGAGATTTAACTATTTTGTAGAGAGCATTTACAATAATCTGCTTTCCAAAGTTAGATCGTGCTCTCCCATGGAATAAAAAATTTTGCAAATGCATTTATCTATAGACTTAGGTTTTCCATTCACACAATTAAAACAAAATGTTAAAATTAGTTGCTTCAAAACTTTTTTTTGGATTGCATGAATGCTTTTAAATTCATAGCTAACGAAATTGGCTGTCAAAAATAAGACACCAACAGATTAAAAATTAAGGTGCTAATTCAGAACTTTTTTACTTAACTCACGAATAATTTGTTTGGCTTTTAGAACTACATTTACTGTACTTACAAATTTTACTAGCATCAAAACTTTCTTCCTAACAAGGCGCATAACGTCATCACTGTCACAAAATAAAATGCACAAGCCAGTAAAGCAAATCAAATCAAAAGTAAGTCTTTATCACCCACACTACACCCATTCATTCTCACCCCAAATACTTCTTCCATAACTCTTATCCATTTTGTGGCCAAATTGACTCAAGGAAAAAGAAAGATTCCTTTTAAAACGGATAGTTGGTTTGACAAATGATCCAATTGCCAAAATTTAAATTGTCTAGAAAAAAACGAGTTTTGATGCGGAAGTTTTTAAAAGATATTGTCAGTTGAGTAAAACTATTTTATTTGACGATTTGGTGTTTGATTAAGTCCAAACCCTTCTACTAAAAAAAGATTAGTGTAATGAAACCCACAGAAAAACATGAGATATTTTGAGTGCCAAAACTTATTGTATGCATGAAATGAGCTAGTCTTGTGATGTCAAATATGGTCAACTTAAATTTATCAATGCATTTCTCCATTTTTGAAAACAAATTCCAGATTACAGAAAAAGGCACAAATAAGTTTCATTCATAAACCAAGTTACAGAGATCAGTCCGCTTAAATGCAAACAAATCTGTTTCTAAACAAGAATAAATATTTAGTTAGTAGCTATTTGAATTGAAAAATATATAAAACTCTAACTTGCTCTCTGTGTTTCACTTATGCTTATCTTTCTCATTAAATATCCTATCTGATACTGGCTGGAAATGATTTTGTAACTTTTTTGTATTTTCGTGGGATCCCATCACCAAGATGATGTCAAACCATTCCTCTGTGACTATCCTTTTCGCATTAAAAAAGATCAATTTACAGTGAAATAGTGGAATTTTTTCTGTACAAGTTCCTTTTCAACGCTTTTACGGGGTTGCCTTTTAAGTTCAGTTTTCAATTTCTCTCCTGATAATGAAAGTTCAAGGTTGGAAAGAAGTTTCCGTTCTGTTCATCTCTATCTTTCTATAACCAATCCATGGTTGGCCAACGCAGACCTTTATTGAGATGATGTAGTTTAAGCTGCTTTGAATGTGTGCCAACTATGGCAG
>Ga0194133_10004993_pt1 | contig 17207 bp, 12 predicted proteins | sample TA2KigOf40mmetaG_FD_155448 | JGI IMG/M metagenome (GOLD analysis project Ga0194133, IMG submission 155448) | Freshwater microbial communities from Lake Tanganyika, Tanzania - TA2015055 Kigoma Offshore 40m | ecosystem: Environmental > Aquatic > Freshwater > Lake | place: Tanzania: Lake... | reverse complement strand
CAAAAAAATAGAAGAATGGGTCTTAAATGGGAAAATAATCCCAGTCAACTATCCTGATATGACAGAAAGTATTTTGAATGATATCATTTCGATTGAAGCCAAAGCAAAAATTGATAATTTGACCTTGATTCCCAAGAAGTCTGACTTTCAGTTATCTGCCAATATCAACTTTCTTAAAAAACTTGAAAAGATAGCTTCCGGAATTTTCTGATGTTAAAAAGAGCCGATTTTGGTACAGACTTTGTCTGGGGTGTTACTGCTTCCGCCTTTCAAACAGAAGGAGCTGCCGAATGCGATGGTAAAGGTCCTTCAATTTGGGATGAATTTTCAAGAAAGAAAGGAAGCATTTATAAAGGTCATGTCGCGGATCTCAGCTGCGATTTTTACAATCAATACCAGGGGGATATCCTCCTAATGAAATCCATGAATATTCCTAATTTTCGATTTTCATTTTCATGGCCCCGAATCTTTTCAAATGGCACAAATGAAATAAATAGAAAAGGTGTTGAGTTCTATGACCGTGTCGTTGATCTTTGTTTAGAATCAGGGATAAAACCATGGGTAACCCTTTATCACTGGGATCTTCCTTTAGCATTACAACAAAAAAAAGGCTGGGTAAACAGAGACATAATTGACCATTTTTCCGATTATGTTACTTTTTGTGTGAGTCATTTCGGTGATCGGGTTAAACAATGGATGATTTTAAATGAACCCATGGTGTATACAGGTGCCGGATATTTTTTAGGTATTCATGCACCAGGAAAGAAAGGTATTGATAATTTTATCCCAGCAATTCATCATTCTGCACTTTCCCAGGCGACAGGAATTAGGATTGCACAGCAATTGAGATCTGATCTGGAGGTTGGAACCACCTTTTCTTGTTCTGCCATACATCCGTATCGGAAAACGGATAGGGATATTAAGGCTGCCCAAAGGGTCGATGCTCTGGTTAATAGGCTATTTGTTGAACCCCTCAATGGATTAGGTTATCCTGTTGACGAGCTTCCATTTTTGAAAAAGATTGAAAAATACATGCTTGCCGGCGACGAAGAGGCATTATGTGCTGAACCTGACTTTATCGGTATACAAAATTACACAAGAGAGGTGGTTAAACATTCTTATTTCACTCCTTATCTCAATTCATCATTGGTCCACGCAAAAAAAAGAGTTAAGGAACTTACTGAAATGCAATGGGAAATTTTCCCTCAGGCCATGCACGAAATGCTTCACCATTTTTCTAAATACAAATTCAAAAAACTTTATGTGACCGAAAATGGTGCTGCTTTCCCTGATTTTGTAGATAATGGAAACGTAAATGATTTTAAAAGAACCAGTTACCTTCAGGCCAATCTTTTAGAAATATTAAAAGCAAAAGAGGAGGGCGTCAATGTTGGCGGGTATTTTGTATGGAGTTTCACAGATAATTTCGAATGGGCCGAGGGTTTTCGTCCCCGGTTCGGTTTGGTTTATGTAAATTATGAAACTCAAAAACGGATTATTAAAGCCTCCGGTCATTGGTATAGTAGTTTTTTATCCGAATAATGCTCCGCAAATGATGTCATCCTCGGGTAGCTTTGCATGTTGCCCGGAGTGTTTCATCGCAATAATTAGGAATTTCTTCCCGAGTTCTTGTCCTGTTAGTCTGTAATTATTTAGTAATTAGGTTTTTGAAATCACATAATTATTTCTACTTTAATTTATTGTTTTGAAATCAACCCTAAACTTAAACCTTTAAAATTAAATTTGTTATGAGTCAATCCATTAATGCAAACCGCCTATTTCTGGCGAGTTGTTTTGCACTGATTACAACGGCCTTTTCATATAGTATTCGGGCTGGTATCTTAACCCAACTGGGTTCTGAACTGAATTTAGACCCCGTTCAGTTAGGTCACATTAATCAAATGTGGTTTTTGGGCTTCCCGATATCGATGATTCTGGGAGGTATTTTTTACTCGAGCATTGGACCTAAATTAATTATGCAGATTGCATTACTCGCACATGCAATAGGTATAATTTTAACAATCTATGCTACCGGGTATGACACTTTACTTATTTCAACCTTACTGATAGGTTTAGGTAATGGCTGTACAGAAGCTGCCTGTAATCCAATGATTGCGGACTCTTATTCCGGCTTGGATTTTAGCAAAAAAATGAATCGCTTTCACATGTGGTTTCCCGGTGGAATAGTTTTAGGTGCCTTGATTTCTAAATTTATGACAGATGCCAACATGAGCTGGCAATCACAGATTTGGGTAATTCTAATACCAACTATCATTTATGCGGTTTTATTTTTTGGCCAAAATTTCCCTAAACCAAGAATCGTTGAAAATTCTACTATAGATAACTTTAAAGCCATGTTGAATCCATTATACTTGTTCATGGCAGCATGTATGGCTTTAACTGCCATATCTGAGTTTGGTCCACAACAATGGGTTGGTCCTATTCTTGACAAGGCAGGTGCAAGTCCGATGTTGATTTTAGCTTTAGTTACCGGATTAATGGCCGTCGGAAGATATTTTGCGGGATCATTAATTAAGCAGCTCAATACCGTTGGAGTTTTGTTGGGTTCTGCTGTTTTTGGGGTAATAGGGATTTATATGATGAGCACTATGGATGGTACCATGCTATATGTCGCTGCGGTATTCTATGCGCTTGGTATTTGTTATTTCTGGCCCAATATGGTTGGCTTTATTGCAGAAAATTTACCTCAAACCGGTGCTTTAGGACTTTCAATTTTGGGAGGTATCGGGATGTTTTCTTCCTCCATGTTTCAACCAATCATTGGAGGGTGGATTAAGAATAATAAGAGAGTTGCAGAAGCGCAAGGCTTAGCCGGAGATGCGGCAGATTTAGCCGCCGGACAGGCGACTTTGTCTGATATGTTACTATTCCCTGGCATTCTTATTGTGGCGTTTCTCGGACTTTATTTTTACATGAAAAAAAGGAAGGATCTGAATCCGGCTGTTTAAGGATTATGGAAGAGGGGGCTTTTGCCCCCTCTTTTTTTATTGGATATCCTGCATTTTAAATTTGAAGAGCTCTGTTTTCTGATCTCCACAAAATGTTTTTCTTCCCTTGAATTTAAACGATTGTAGAGTCATAAACTACAACCTTGTTCCACAGTGCGCTATAATTCTTCACGAAATCCAGATGGATCGGATCAGTTTGATAGCTTGCTTCGCCCTCGATACCATCAAAGAATACGAGTAAGGATACTCCCCAACTGGTATCAATTACCTCCCTTTTTTCTGTTGCAGCGACCACACCAACGTGTAATTGACGTACCGCTTTGATTTTTTTGAGGGTATTTATTCCTTCAATAAGCTTGTCTTTATCCTCCGCTTTGTTCAGCCAAAAATATACTTGATGCGCGAGTTTATTATCTTTTGTTTTCATTGTTAAAGTTTTTGCAATGGCAGTGCTACCTGCCGTAAGAATTACTGCTGTGCTGATAAATTTTCTTCTGCTTGATTGCTTGTTCATAATTTATAGTTTAAGTGTATTTTAAAATAAAACCTCATTAAATTTATTTTCGATACTAAGACGGTCAAATCTGATGGAGATAGCTCGCATTAATTTTAATATGCATGCTGCTTTTATCCTTGTTTACTGTTGGCATTAATACAAAGTACTATTTAACCGTACCTGTATCTAAGTCCCAGTTATCAGTTCTGAATAAATTTACGGGTAATCCCTCTTTATTAAACAAATTTGGTACTGCTGTATTATTGAATGCAAATCGAACCGCAACCGGGTTTTTAATTTTTGAATGGTAAACTATTATACTGTTGCCCTCAATTCTTGCTTGTGCAGGTAAAAATATTTTATCTTCTGCGGCAATTTCAAAACTGCTTATCTGATCTCCACGGGCTACCAAGCCGGTTGATGCATGGGTAAAAAGAACCTTTATTTTATCGCTTTCAATGCTATGACTAAGATAAACGGGGCTTTCGCAATTAATTTCCTTGTATCCGTAAGTTTTATTCAAAGCCATATCAGACAATCGCCTGGCTACCTCTTTTTTGGGAGTGGGGTGTATGTTATTGGTATCGGGCACAAAATCACTGATGACAACCATACCGGTATTTTGATGACCGGCAGATTTGGTTTGTGTTTCTCGAAGTAAAGCTCCTACATTTTTAAAACCATAGGCAAATGGTGCAATTTGTACAAAATAAAAAGGGAAATTTTTATCCCATTGCTGACGCCAGGCGTCAATCATGCCGGTAAATAGTTTTTCATAAGCATAGTATGTTCTGACATTACTTTCGCCTTGGTACCATATTGCACCGGCAATATGGTAATTGGTCAACGGGTAGATCATGGCGTTATAAGCCAAAGCGGGTTTGTGTGGCCATCCCGGTTGAGATTTTAGTTCAGCAGCTCCCTTTTTTATTGTGCTGTTAGTGTTGACAACATATTCCGGCGACCAGGTTTCGGCTGGAGTACCTCCCCAATTGGAATTGATTAAACCAATCGGAATGCCTAGTTTCTCATTCAGATTTTTACCGAAGAAATAACCAATGGCACTGAATTTTATCATTTCCTCAGGCGAACAAACCACCCATTTTCCATCCAGGTTATCTTGTGGAAAGGCCGAGGTGGATTTACTGACATAAAAAAATCTAATCTTATTGTTTTGGGCATTGGGAGCTTCCTCCAGGCTCTGCGGTAATTTTTGCGTGCCTGACCATTCCATATTGCTTTGCCCGCCGCAAAGCCAAACCTCCCCAATCATGACGTCTTCCAGTAGAATGCTATTATTTCCCTGCAGTTTTATCGTATGAGATCCGCCGGCTACCGGGGTTTTGATTTCAGCTATCCATTTAGCATCGTTGCTTGCCTGAGTTTGATAGCTGGCATTATCCCAGCTTGTTTGTATACTGATTTTTTCGCCGGGGGCTGCCCAGCCCCAGAGTTTAACATTTGATTTTTGTTGTAAAACCATATGTGACCCAATGATGTTTGGAAGCCTGATATTCGCGTAAACCGTGAATGAACTAAAACAAATGAGAATCAGAAATAAAATGCGATTCTTTGTAAATAGATTTTTTGTCATAAAAGTCATATCTTATTTTTTATTTTAAATATAGAATTGTTTTCGGCGATTGCTTAATTCATGAAAAATTTCATTGCAGTTCAATCATCATTAATTAACATTCAATTGCTGATTTTGTACACCAGCGTCGAGATTTCGTTATCAGTATTGATTTTTTAAAAAAGTATAATGAAAAATAGATTAGCCAAGCTTATGGTGTTATTGAGTTTAATTGCTTTAACATCATCAAAAATTTTTTCTCAGAAAATTGAGCATGTTATTTTAATAGGCTCTGATGGTTTTGGTGCTTATGCCTTTGAAAATGCCAAGGTTCCGAACCTCAAATCAATGATGGAGCAAGGATCATGGAGTTTAAAGGCCAGAACGGTTCTGCCATCTTCAAGTGCTGCAAATTGGGCATCCATGGTAATGGGTGCCGGACCGGAGTTACATGGTTATACGACCTGGGGAAGTAAAGCGCCTGATATGCCAGCCAGGGTTTTGGATGACTATGGGATGTTCCCCAGTTTATATGCACTTCTGCGTAAAAAAAGACCGGAAAGTGAAATTGGAGTCATTTATGAATGGGATGGAATTGGCTATCTTTTTCCAAAAAAGGCAGTGAATCACGATCAAAATCCAGATGGAGATATGGCCATTGCCAATGCTGCATCAAAATACATTAAAGAAAAGAAACCTAATTTTTTATTTATTCATCTGCATGATGTAGACAGTGTTGGGCATAAGGTAGGGCATGGAACGCCTGAATATTATGCTGCCATTGAACGAACAGATACCCATATTGGGACGATCTTGCAAAGTATCAAAGAAGCCGGAATCGAAAAGAATACCGTGGTATTGTTCACTGCTGATCATGGCGGCATAAATAAAGGTCATGGTTTAATTTCTATGAATGAAATGCAGATACCCTGGATTATCAAAGGACCCCGAATTCAAAAAAATAAAGAGTTAACTGAAAGTATCATGACATTTGATACGGCGGCAACCCTTGCGGATTTGTTGAAACTCGAGAGGCCACAAGTATGGATTGGAAGACCGGTAAAGGGGGCGACCACTAAATAATAGTTCATTTTACCCAATTATCGGTTGATTTATGTTCGTCTCGCATAAAAAAAATTCAATTAAAATTTCATTTATTGAATAATTCCTATTTTAGGATTACCAATTTTTTTTAAATATTGAATTATACAGCAAAAACGGATAGTGAGTTACTTGCTCTTTTGAGAACAGGAAATGAGGATGCTTTTTCTGAAATCTATAACAGATACTGGAAAAAATTGCTTTCTATTGCTTTCAATATAAGCAAAGATAAATCGGTTTCACAGGAGATTGTACAGGATATATTTATTGGTTTATGGTCAAGGAGATTAGATCTTCAAATTTCATTCTTGAATAGCTATTTAGCCGGTTCTGTCAGATTGTCTATGTTCAAATTTATTTACAGGCAAAAAAGAAGGATGGAAATTGAATCTTCAAATTGTTTGGATGAATCTTCTACCCTGAGTGAGGAGCAAATCGATGCACGATTTACTCAGGAATATATTAACAAGCTCATAGAAAGGCTTCCTGAAAAGTGTAAATTAGTCTTCAGATTTAGCAGAAATGCCGGACTTAGTATTTCTGAGATTTCAATGGAATTGGGAATCTCGGAAAAAACTGTTGAAGGCCATTTAACCAAGGCATCGAAAGCGCTCCGACTCAGTTTGAAGAATTCATTGAACCTGTTCTAGGTTGTTCTAATCCATTCCCCCAAAAAAAATTTATTGAATGAGCAAGGGTAAACAGCTGTATTGTGGTACTCTATAATTATTACGCCCAAATTTTAAGTAATGCAAGGAGAGAAAGTTCGGGAATTAGTTGAAAAATACCTGAAAGGTGCTGCTTCTAAAGAAGAAGAGGAGCAGCTTTTGCGATGGTATTGGAGGGAAAGTAGCATTGAATCTGAGTGGGAATTAGCAAACTCTCAAACTGAAAATGACCTGAAGTCAAAAATTTATGCCAATATGATTCGGTATGATGATGTTGAAGAGATTCAAAAGGATAACAGAAAATTCAGTAGATTGGGTTTGCCCATCTTGCTCATCGTACTCTTAGGCCTCGCGGCAATCTTTTACACCAACAGGGCTCCAAAAGAAAATATCAGTCAAAATTTAGTAAAGGTTAAGTCTAATGATATTCTTCCTGGAGGGAGTAAGGCCATTTTAACCTTATCGGATGGAAGAACAATTGAATTGGAAGAGTCCCAAAATGGGATTTTAGTCAATCAGGGTGGGATAAAAGTCCAAAAAAATTCAGACGGGGTTATTGAATATACTTTTTCAAAGCAACAGGAAATTGGCTCAGAAATTATTGATTATACAGAACCATTGTATAATACTATTGAGACCCCGGTTGGAGGAAAATATCAATTAAATCTGGCAGATGGAAGTAAAGTTTGGTTAAATTCTTCATCCTCTTTGCGCTTTCCTATCTTTTTTTCTGAAGAAAATCGCGAAGTTGAACTACAAGGGGAAGCATATTTTGAAGTATCAAAAGATTATAAGCGAAAGTTTTCAGTACGTTCCGGAATACAAAGCGTAGAGGTATTGGGCACTCAGTTTAATATTAATGCTTACAGTGACGAGAAATCTATCAAGACTACCTTATTCGAGGGTGAAATTCGGGTTATTGATCTACAAACGAATGACTCCAAATTACTTAAGCATGGAGAGCAATCGAATGTTGATCAAAGTATTCATGTCAAGCGTATTGATACACAAGCTGAAATAGCCTGGAAAGAGGGTTATTTTTATTTTAAAAAAGCGGATATAAAAACCGTCATGCGGCAACTCGGAAGATGGTATGGTGTAACTGCCAGGTATAAGGATAATTTACCGGAACATCACTTTTCGGGAGCAATCTCAAACAGTTTAACGCTGTTAGAAGTCTTAGAGATACTCGAAAAAAGTAATATACATTTTAGTTTAGAAGGGAAGGAGGTTATTGTGATGCCTTAATATCCAAAAGATAAATGGGCTAAACAAAAAACCAAAAGCGTTGGCCCGCTCCTGGTAGAAGTTTGGAACCCAAATAATTAATTGCTTCAATTTCTGATCACTAAACATACAAATTTATGAATTTATTTACTAAAAATGAAGGCTATAAGGGTTTAGACTCACGTTTAAACTCAAGGCCAGAGATAATAGGTGGAATTCAACTCCTAACATATGCAAATTCACAATCGGTTATTTTTGATAAAATACTCCGTGTTATGAAACTGACATTCATTCTCCTTGTGGTTTTTCTATTAAACGCAAGTGCTGAAGGGTTCTCACAGAATGTGACCTATAGCGGTCAAAATGTCTCACTTGAAACTGTATTTACAGTTATCAAAAAACAAACCGGTTATGGCTTCTTTTTTCAAGAAGAGTTATTCGCTATGGCGAAACCGGTTACAATTAATGCCTCAAATGAAGACCTATCTAAGGTGCTTACGAATGTTTTTAAAGATCAGCCCCTTGAATTTAGTATTAAAAACAAAACCATACTTGTTTCTAAGAAATCGATAGCTTCTACTGAGTTAAAACCAATTGGAGGATTAAGTCCCACTTCCGCTCTCGGAAATAATGTACAAAAGGACATCGTAGTGAAAGGTGTGGTTTCCGATGCTAAGGGTGAGACCCTGCCGGGTGTCAGCATTAAGTTAAAAGGCAGTAACGTAGGTGCTACCACTGACCTTGATGGAAAGTTTTCCATTACTATCCCGGATGGAAATGGTATTCTAGTATTTTCATTTATCGGCTTTACAACTCAGGAAGTTGCTGTAAATCAGCGAACTTCAATTAATGTAAAGTTAGAAACTGCTAATACTGCACTTAATGAAGTGGTAGTTACAGCTTTAGGTATCAAAAGACAATCTAAAAGCTTAGGATACGCCACCACAAATGTTTCATCAGAAGAGTTGACCGTAAACCGTACTACCAATTTCATGAATGCGCTTCAGGGAAAAGTTGCCGGAGTAAATATCACACCAATGGGTACAGGTCCTGCCGGAACCAGTAAAATCAGGATTCGTGGCCAGTCTTCATTTGGTCGTAATAACTCACCACTGATTGTAGTAAATGGTGTTCCTATTGATAACACCAATTACGCGGCCAGAGGTGATGTAGCAGAAAGAGGGAGTAACCGTACCTCAGATGGTGGTGATGGTTTAGGTAGTATCAACCCGGATGATATCGAAAGCATGTCGGTATTGAAAGGTGCCGCAGCATCAGCTTTGTATGGTTCCAGAGCCAAGGATGGAGTAATTATGATAACTACAAAAAGTAAAGGTACTGATGGTGTTACAGTTACATATAATTCAAACTACACCACAGACGATCCGCTGGATTATACCGACTATCAAAGGGAATATGGACAGGGGGAGAATGGTGTCAGACCAACTACAGCTTTCCCAACTTCAGGTGTATGGAGTTTTGGTGAGCGTTTTCAGCCCGGTATGACACATACCTTATTTAATAATATCACAGTTCCTTATGAGTATCAGGGTAATGTTATTGATAATTATTACAGAACAGGAACTAACATGACCAATACAATCAGCGTGGCTTCAGGTGGTCCAAACGGAGGGATGAATCTTTCAGTTGCAAATTTACAGAGTAATGCAATTCTTCCTGGTTCAGGTTATGATCGGAATACAATCAATTTAGGATTCACCCAAAATTTAGGAAAGAAATTAACTGTTACCGGAAATATTAATTATTCAAATGAGTATCGCAAAAATCCACCAAACGTTGCAGAACAGGATTTTAGCCCGGTAACAATTTTCACCTTGGCTACCTCGATGCCATTGTCTATATTGGAACAATACGCAGAAGATGCGAACGGAAATGAAAATGTATGGTCCAGGTTTACCAATAGAACCAATCCATTCTTTGCTTTAAAGCGATTTGACAATATCCATAATGATCGGGTTTTCGGTAATGTTACAGCAAAGTATAATCTTACTGATTGGCTTTTTATTCAGGGAAGGGTTGGTCAGGATTATTATTCACGTGAGCAGGATTACAATTTGCCAACCGGTACTCAAAGACAAGCGGCAGCTCCTGCAGGTTTTGTGAACGGACAATTTGTTCAGGATGCCCGCTCAGTTAGGGAATTAAACGCAGATTTCTTGATTAGTGCAAATAAAACCTTTGGTGATTTTGGAGCAAGCCTGAGTGCGGGTGGAAACCAAATGAGTCGTAAGATCAGCAGACATAATGTTTTTGTTCAGGATTTTTACACTCGCGACCTTTATACCATTGGAAATAGTCGTCAAAGAGATCCTATTTATGATTACTCAGAACGTGCAGTAAATTCATTTTATGGTTCTGCTGAAGTATCTTACAAGGATTATTTATTCTTAAACGGTACTGTACGTAATGATTGGTTTTCGACCTTGTCTCCTGCTAATAGAAGTATCTTATATCCTTCAATCACCGGTAGCTTTGTGTTCTCACAAGCATTGGGCTCATCTTTACCAAAATGGTTAAACTTTGGTAAGTTAAGAGCAGCCTACGCTGAGGTTGGTAGTGATACAGATATTGGACCTTACAGTAATAATCTCTTTTATGGTATTGGTGCCCAGCAGTTTCCTTCTCCAAGTGGGGCTGCTCAACCATTGGGTACTATAAGCGGTTCTACAGTTCCAAATGCCGACTTACGTCCGATGCGAGTTTCTGAAAAGGAATTTGGTTTGGAGTTAAGAGTACTAGATAATCTGATCGGATTAGATTTTACCTATTATAATAAACTATCATCCGACCAGATTTTAAGGGCACAGATTTCAAATGCCGGTGGTTACCAAAATCAATTGATCAATGTTGGAAAAAGTAGAAATGAAGGGGTTGAAATGTTGGTGACCGTTAATCCAATCAGAACTCAAAGTGTAAATTGGAATCTTGCATTTAACACTTCTTACAACAGAACAGAAGTGCTGGATCTTGGTAGCGGAGCTTCAAATGGTCAAATTACAGTGGGTACGGCCGACTTTACCGGCGAACTTCGCCAGGTTGTCGGTCAGCCAATGGGTCAATTGTATGGCTTTGGATATTTACGTGATGCACAGGGAAGACAGGTATTTGATGTCGGAAACGGTCGCCCTCTACGTACCCCAACTCAGATTGCTTTTGGATCAGCCATACCAATATGGGTTGGTGGTATTTCCAACAGTTTAAATGTTAAGGGTGTTGAATTATCATTCCTGGTTGACTTTAAATTAGGTCATAAATTAATTTCAGGAACCAATCACAATGCATATCGTCATGGTTTACATAAAGCAACTTTGGTTGGCCGTGAAACAAATTCAGTTCTTGGAGATGGAGTGAATCAAAATGGTCAGGTTAATGCAACAAGATCAGCCGTTCAGCAGTTTTATGAAACTGTTCGTTCTCAAAACATTGCTGAAGAATTTGTCTACAATGCAGGTCTTTGGCAGTTAAGGCAGATTACGCTTGGATATGATTTTACCCGATTTATACCTGCCAGACTTTCATTTATCAAGGGATTGCGTTTGAATGGTGTTGCAAATAATGTATTTGCATTAAAGAAGTGGGTTGATAACATTCATCCTGAACAATCGGGTTTACCTTCTGATAATCTTGTTGGATTGGAAAGTACCGGATTGCCAATTACCAGAAGTATTGGGTTCAATTTGAATGTTAAATTCTAATGAATCCTAACATTCAACATGAGATACTAGTAGATAAATTGAATACTAAAAAATTTTAACATGAAAAGTAAACTAAGAATTTCAGCAATTTTATTAGTCCTGTCAGGACTAGTTAGCTGTGATAAAGGTTTTGATGAAATGAACGTCAATCCCATTGCCTTAACGGCGGTGGATCCTTCTTATCAATTAAATTCCTCCATTATAAATACCGCACCAGGATACGGAAATCTGAGTTATGAAACTACTATTGTAAAACAAATGATTACTCCTTTTAGTGGTCAGGGAACAGCAGCTAATTTCAATCAGGATAACCGTGGAGTTGCAGCAGGAAACTGGAATAATCTTTATCAGACTAACATTAAAGAGTTAACGGATGTAATAGCAAAAACTAAAGATCTTCCGGCCCGTTCAAATCTTTACAATATGGCAAGAATTTGGAGGGCTTATTCTTTTATGATTTTAACAGATACCTATGGAGATGTTCCTTATAAAGAGGCCGGTAAAAGTTTCCTGGAGGCGATTACAAGTCCGGCTTATGATTCTCAGGAATCAATTTACACGGATATTTTAACAGAATTGGAAACTGCATCTGCAGCTCTGGATGCGACAAAGGCAAGGGTTACTACAGATGTATTGTATGATGGTGATATAGCCAGATGGAAAAGATTCGGATTTTCCTTGCTTTTACGTGCAGGTATGCGTCTTTCAAAAGTTAATCCTGTGAAAGCTGCAGAAATTGTTGGAAAGGCAGTAGCAGGAGGCGTCATGCAATCCAATGCAGATAATGCGATTATCAGACACAATCCTAACTTTACAAATCCGGTTGGCTCACAATTAAATGGAGGGCAATCTGCGTTCTTTTATCTGGCTCAGGATTTTGTAAATCACTTAAAAAATGCAAATGATCCCCGATTAGCATCTATTTCAGTGCGTTATGTGGGTGCTGCCAGTGGTGCCCAGCAAGTTGAAAGTAGGGCTAACAGAACCACTGCTGTTCAGATTGGCGCTCCTCTGGGATTTGATAATACCACGATTTCTACAGCAGTTAGAGCGAGTAATCTTGTTAGTTTATGGGATTATAGTCAGCTTGACCGTACCCGTATGGCCGCTTTGACCGCCCCTAGTTTTCTTGTGACTTATGCTCAAACCCAATTGCTGCTGGCTGAAGCCTCATTCAGGAATTGGACAATAGGAACACCGGGAACATTCTATAGTAATGGGATTCGGGCTCATATGCAGCAGTTGGCACTCTATGGAACAAGTACTGCGATTGAAGATGCTGCGATTAACACGTTTGTGGCTGCTAATCCATTAACTGTTGGCAAACAATTAGAAGATATTAATACCCAGTATTGGGTAGCTTCGTTTTTAATTGGGCCTGAAGCTTGGGCTAATTTCAGAAGAAGCGGTTTTCCTAATCTTACTCCAAATCCATTTCCGGGAACAGATCTTAAAACTGAACCATTTATCCGGAGATTGACCTATACTGACGCTGAACTTAATGTCAACAGGACGAATGTTCAGGCAGCAATAGCCAGACAAGGTGCCGATGTAATGGACACCCGAATCTGGTGGGATAAGAAATAGTTATATTCCATTTTCAAACAGATTAAAATTTAATTAAAATAAAAGCAGCACTGCAAGATTTAAAATGAAGGACTTAAAAAAGAGATTACTAAATGGGGAAACCCTCAATGGTTGTTGGTTAAATCTGGGCAGTGCTGTTACTGCCGAAATAGTGGGACTTTCAGGTTTTGATTGGGTATTGATCGACTTAGAGCATGGTGCCGGTTCAGAAAGTACGACATTATCACAAATTCAAGCATTGGAACATACCACTGCCGGAGTGATTGTACGTACCGAAAGTACAGAGCCACAACGAATTCACCGGGTTCTGGACATGGGTGCAGAGGGAGTTATGTGTCCAAAGGTCAGAAATGCTGAAGAGGCTTTAAAGGTTGTTAAGGGCCTCTATTATCCTCCCTTTGGAAATAGAGGGGTTGCAAAAATGGTGAGAGCGACACAATTCGGTCTTAATTTTAATGAATACTATCAAAAATCCGGGGATCAGATTCTGGGAATCGTTCAAATTGAAACGAAGGAAGTCTTGAATCATCTGGATGAAGTTGCTGCAATTGATGGGGTGGACGTTCTGTTTATCGGACCGGCAGATTTAACAATGGAATTAGGGATATTTGGTCAGTTTGATCACCCTGATTTTTTAGCGGCAGTGGATAAAATTGTAAAAGCCGCAACAAAGGCGAACAAGGCCGTGGGTATCCTTTTCTTTAATGCTGATGATTATCAGAAATATCATAAAATGGGGATTAGATTCCTGGCTTGTGGTGCCGACGCAACTTTTGTTGCTGATGGTGCACGAAATATGGCCAATAAACTAGCAGATTTTAGAAAACAACAAATTTAACCCGAATAATCTTATGTATCTGAGTGATCCATTTTTACTGTTACTTATTGGCGTTGTAATTGTCGTTGGAGGGATTATCGGTTTCAAACTACATCCTTTCCTGGCTTTATTGTTCGCAGCATTTATAGTTTCAATGCTGACACCTCCTGAATTTCTTCAAGATTATGCCTTATCCAAAGGGATGTCTGCTGATGCGGCATTGGCCTTTTCAAAAAAAAATGTAGGCGAGCGAATCGCGACAGAATTTGGAAATACCTGTGTGAAAATTGGAATTCTGATTGCAATGGCCGCCATTATTGGTAAATGCTTGTTGGAAAGTGGAGCCGCTGAACGAATTATCAGATCTATTTTGTATTTGACCGGTATGGATAAAGCGCCGATAGCATTTCTGGTCAGTAGTTTCTTTATCGGTATCCCGGTGTTTTTTGATACGGTCATTTTCTTAATGATGCCACTGGTTAAATCGATGGCACTTAGAATACAGAACAGCTATCTTTTACTGGTCATGTGTGTGATGGCAGGAGCAGCCATGGCCAATTCCCTGGTTCCACCTGCTCCGGGTCCACTCTTTTTGATTGGTGAGATGAATATTCCTATTGGTTTGATGATGGTTACCGGTACTATTGTTGGTCTTTTTACCATTACAGCAGGATATTTTTTCTCAATATGGTCCAATAAAAGGGGGCCGATTGAAATGCGTGATTCTGCTGATGCTAAATTGGAAGATATCCGTGCTGCTGCTATCCTTGATACCAAGCACCTCCCCGGCTTAGGAATTTCATTGCTGCCTATCCTGATTCCCTTGGTTTTCATATGTATCGATACCATTGTTAATGCAGTCAAGCCGACCGATTTAAGTACACTTTCTCCAATGACGCAGACTTTAATCAGCATCGCCGGATTCTTTGGAAATAAAAACACCGCCCTTGTGGTTGGAGGTATTGCGGCATTAATTATCTTGGCTAGTCGCAAAAACGATACAAAAGATGGGATATCATCCAAAATCCAGGCAGCCCTAAACAGTGGTGGCGGGATTATCTTGATTACAGCTGCAGGTGGTGCATTTGGTGGTATGTTACAGCAAACAGGGATTAGTTCTCAAATTGCAGTTATGACTCAAGGCTATCAAATGGCCTTGATACCATTAGCTTTCCTTATTGCGGCAGTTGTTCGAACTGCTCAGGGATCAGCAACTGTTGCTTTGATTACTGCTTCAGGAATTCTTTCAGGTATGGCAATGAATGCAGATTTGGCCTTTAATCCTGTTTATTTAGGTTTAGCAATAGGTTGTGGATCTAAACTGGTTCCCTGGATGAACGATTCAGGATTCTGGATTATTTGTAAATTAAGTAATCTGACTGAAAAAGAAGCATTAAAGACTATTTCACCTTTGTTGGTCGTTATGGGTTTTACAGGGCTCATTGTTATAATGATCGGAGCAAAATTATTCCCCTTAATTTAAAAATTTATAAAATATATCATTCTCAATGGCAGAAAAAATTGGATTTATTGGCTTGGGTATCATGGGAAAACCCATGGTACTTAATTTATTGAAAGCTGGTTTTCAGGTAAACGTATTAAGTAAAAGCAGTTCTTCTGCTATTGTTCAGGAGGCTGGTGCAAATGTTTTTGAAAGTATTGCTGATCTTACCTTAAGCTCGGATATTCTAATCACCATGCTACCTGATTCGCCGGAAGTGAAGCAGGTGGTGACAGAAATTCTTCCGGTGATTAAAAAAGGCTCTCTTTTTATTGACATGTCGACTATTGCTCCGGGAGTGGCTAAGGAAATTTATACAAGTCTAAAAGAAAAAGGGGTCTCAGCAATTGATGCTCCGGTTTCAGGAGGTCAGGTTGGTGCCGAAGCGGGAAGCTTATCCATTATGGCAGGTGGGTCTCAGGAGGCTTTCAACAGGGCTCTTCCGGTTTTTCAGGCTATGGGTAAAAATATCATTTTAATAGGGGATGCCGGGGCCGGTCAGGTAACCAAAGCTTGCAACCAAATGATTGTAGGTATCACGATTCAGGCCGTGGCAGAGGCCTTTTCAATGGCAAAAAAGGCGGGAGTTAACCTCGAAAAAATGAGAGAAGTGCTTTTGGGAGGATTTGCACAAAGTCGCATTCTAGATTTACACGGCAAACGCATGATCGACGGAAATTTTGTTCCGGGATTTAAAGTTAAATTACATAAAAAGGATATGGGAATTGCCCTTCAAACCGGGTCTGATCATCAGGTTTCATTAAAAGCAACAGAATTAGTTGCCTCTTTAATGAATCAACTGGTGAATGAAGGTCATGGTGAACTGGATCATAGTTCCCTTTTTTTACTACAAGAGAAAAATTAAGTCATTTTGTTTAACCGTACTCAATAACATTAAATTATGCAACGTAGAAATTTTGTAAAAACAATCGCTGCCGGATCCATAGGTGCATCCGTATTGTCTCCAATCGAGTCAATGGCAGAAGTAAAGCCAAAACCTAGAAAAGTTTTGATGAAAGTTGGCTGCCAGTCTGGTGGTACAACAGAAGAGAATCTACAATTGAAAGGACGTTGTGGTGTCTTTAATATTGATGGAGGCTCGCCTAAATATATCCCAAATGTGGGTTGGGATCTGGAGGATTCACTTAAAAAGCGCGAAGCTTGTGAAAAATATGGTATCAGTTTAGATGCTTATCACTGGCCACTTTCTTCAGCAGGTATTGATAAAGTGCTTTTCCCCAATGTAATGCTTGGTAAAAGTCCTCAAAGAGACCGTGAAATTGATATGCTTAATCAAATGATCATGGTTTCGGGTAAAACCGGAATCAAGGTGATTAATTACAATACTACCATTTTACCGGTACTTAGAACAGGCAAAACGCTTGATCCGAAAAGAGGTAATTCAGAGTATAGCACCTGGAATCTGGCAGAAGCCTTGAAAAGAAATGATCCAAAAACAATCGCCGGGGATGTCAGTATTGACGATATGTTTGAGCGCATTACCTATTTATTAGACAGAACCCTTCCGGTAGCAAAGGAATATAATGTGAAG
>Ga0194133_10004991_pt1 | contig 17215 bp, 14 predicted proteins | sample TA2KigOf40mmetaG_FD_155448 | JGI IMG/M metagenome (GOLD analysis project Ga0194133, IMG submission 155448) | Freshwater microbial communities from Lake Tanganyika, Tanzania - TA2015055 Kigoma Offshore 40m | ecosystem: Environmental > Aquatic > Freshwater > Lake | place: Tanzania: Lake... | reverse complement strand
ATAAACATGACGCAGGTGTCAGTTTCCGAGGCTTCTTTGATAGTATAACGGTTTCGTTCTGTTGTTGTGGTTGTTGTTCTTCTTCCATGATTACGCGTAGTTGATTCACGTATGATAAACCAATAAAGTATCAAACAGATTCAATTCTTTATTGGAAAACTTTTTATATACCTATAATATCAAAGTAAAGTCGTCATCATGCAACTTACAAAAGTTCATCTGTTTCTTATTCTGATATTCTCGTTGATTCTTGCGTCTAGTTTAGGCAACTATATCCGTGACGGTTTTACTACAACCAAACCTAGTGATATTCCCGACCCGCTCAAACCGGTTGCTACGAAAGACTTGCCTTCGAATACAAAACTGCCGACAACAACGAAATACGACCCCAACATTAACGGCGGTGTGAGTGCGTCATCTCTCGGCACACCGGTTGGTGCTTTCTCACCAAGCACATTTCCGCTGAATGCTCCTGGCGGTATCCCAGGTATGAATAGCGTGAGCGGTAATGACCAGTCTGGCGCGGCAGGAGGAGCGTCAGGCGGAAATGGAGATGGACACAAATGCCCGCCTTGCCCTGCTTGCGCACGATGCCCTGAGCCTGCGTTTGAATGTAAGAAGGTGCCGAATTATTCACGGTCAGAAGATATCAACGCACCTCGACCGGTGATGGCAGATTTTAGTCAGTTCGGAATGTAATATAGAGATGAAGCGGCGCAGCGGCGGAGTCTGGAATGGAACGGAGCAGCGCAGCAGCGGTGTCCGGAATCGTATCCAATAAAAAATACACAGGTATATTGTATTGGATTTTTATATTATTTTTTACTTACCTATCCTTGTGCTGGAAGCTCATCGTCGTCTTCTTGGTTGCGTATGTCGTATTCGTTGTAGTTGATGATGTTGTACATCGGGTCTTCTTGGTATAAGTTGTAATAATATTGATAGATCGCTGCGAAGTCATTCACCGGATGAGGTGGAGCGAATGCGATGACTGGCACAGCGGCACGTTGATTATCATTTTCCACCTGAATTTCGTTCCATACTTCGTCGTCCTGGTTGCCGTTGTTCTCGTCACCGTTGAAATCATGAGCATGATGGATATCGTGGGCATCGGGATCAATCACATATTGCCCTTCGTCTTCGTTGTCTTCCGGGTTCTCCGGCGGAATGTACGAAAACCGCATCGTGCAGAAATCCGGGTCCATGAAACAATAGTGAAGCAGATTCAACATTTCGTCATCGTCCGCCAGGTATTCAAGAATGCTGTATTCGGTGGCTTGTGTAACAACTGCGCATTCATCTGTGTTAAACAACCGATTGATGGTTTGATGTGTGAAACTGCCCTCGCTGAATTCTCGCTGAATAACATGTCCATCATGAAAGTGGCGATGCGGTGCGAGTTGAACAATGAAGATGGCAACATGAACACCTGGGCGGTAGTTTTCTTGCATGATGAGCGAAACGTCCATGTTCCCAGCGAAGAGAAGTGTGTTTGTTGCGTCTTCGGCGAAAGCGATGGACGCTTGAACATATTCACGAAGTGTCGGGTTCAGATTTTCATACCTGAACAAGTCATTCCAGATTTCCGTGTAAGGAACCTGTATCGTTCGAAGATGATGAATCCGCCGTCCAGTTTGATATCCAGCCGTATTGTTGATGGTGTTTGAACGCAATCGTCGACGACATTTGACTTCGTTGCTTTGGTTCCATTCGACGGTGATGCGTTCATATTCATTCATACCGTTTTCGTATTGATTGCGGATGTATGATTGCTGTTGTGGTTGTTGGTTGGCCATTTCGTTGTAATGTCTCTGATCGCTGTATTTGAACAAATAGAAAAAAACATTTCAATTTTATTGAAGGTCCACTTACTATACACACACACACACACAGGATATTCATTCTTCATTCTTCATTCTTCATTCTTCATCCACGAACATCGTCGTCGTAGTCGTAGTTAGTCGTAGTCGTCTTCGTCGCTGTCTTCGCTGTCACCACTGTCATAGTCGTAGTAGTCGTCGTCGTAATCGTCCAAGCTATCATACTGTGTTCGCCCGTGTTGTTGCGAATCAAGAATTCCGAGAGCATACACGCGTTCCTTGAATTCATTTTCGGCTTTAGTTACCGATATTACTTTACCGGAATTCCGGCGCTCTGAAAAGGTTCGAGTCATACCAATACCTGAGGTTATCTGTATATCTTCAACTATGTCACAGAGCGGTGTATAAGTAAGTTTGAAACGCTCTTCACCACGAGTAACACCCATTTGAGGTGCGTCAACACGTGGATGAACTCTTTCAGACGAGACATTCACCGCATCCGCAGTTCGCATGATGTGACAACGATGTCTCAATCGTAAAGCACCGAAGACCGGGTGACGCGAAGGAATGTGGTTGGCACAAGCCTTCAACGAAAGCCCATGAAATTCATTTACTTTGCCGCCAATTCTGATAGCACAGTCTTCTGTTGTTAGTTCAGGCTCGATTGCGGCAAAAGCAAGAAATGAAGCAACAGAACCATCGCATGCGAGACGAGCACATGTGTGTTTCGTAACTTTCACGTAATTTGTATAGCTTTGGGTTTCGCCGTCTAACAAATGAGTGATGTCATAATCGTATAACTTTGGAGCGATGGCAGCAAGCTCTGCCAAAAATGAAATTGCGGAGATGCGTTTTGCGTTTTTTCTCTCCGAAAACGACATTTGAGATTCAAGATCCAACCCATTTGGTGGTTGAGCGATGGCTTCAACATCTTCTTTCAATCTCATCAACTGATTTGCCAGGCGCCAGAAAGCGATTTTCATCTCAACAAATTGAGGGTCTTCGCGAATCTGGTCGATGCCGACAAACCCGCGTTTGAACATCACAGTCATCATCATCAAACGTTCTATGTTGGCGTTGTATGTTTCACGCAATTTGTCCTGTGTGGCAGCAATCGCTTCTGGTGTCATGTCGGCGGCTGTGAGGCGTGTTTTGACATTTGATGCGACGAAACCAACAGGATATTGAACGCCAACACGGCACTTTGTGAGCGTTCGGTAATAACGATTGCCTACGAGACACTCTGCCGCGAGTGTCGAGTGAATACGACGGTTCGTTATTTCCGAGTGTTTCTTTTTTGTTTTAATGGAATTGGTTTTTTCACGGCTCATCAAACGTGTGACAAGGAGACCGGTAATCCCGGAAAGTGCTGTGAGATGGTGTTTTTGGTAAGGTGACGAAATACGTGTGAGTGATGATTCATAACAAGTGTCGTGGCAGCGTGCGGATACTGATTGGAACCATTCGTGATGATAGTCATCATGATGGCCGCCACAACTAAAACGCTTGTTGGCAGCGAGATGTTCATACCCACTCACAACAGGAAATTCGCGTGAGACAAAGTGTGAAGATGAACCAAGCGCGGCAAGAATGAGCGCATGCTGACGAGGGAGTGCTCGGTGAAGGTATTGAGTATTGAAATTGTCGGGGTTGGTTCTTGAAATCACGGAAAGCTCTTCTTTTTGATAATAGTCCGATAGATGTCGTGTCACACGTGATCGGCGCGCAGGGTCATTACTTACATTCCATGTGTGACAAGGGGCTTGGTCCATGACTAGAGTCGAATATCTCTGAGTCTGAGTCTGAGTCTGAGTCGTTGAATTCATCGTTGTGTCTGAGTAGTTTGCTTGAAACGCTGTCATCGGATGAATTCAAAAAAAAGGATTTCAATTTTTTCTGGAAATGGAAAAAATCATGCGGGAGCATCAATTTTTTCTGGAAATGGAAAAAATCAGCGGAACATAGTGAAGCAGAGCATCAATTTTTTCTGGAAATGGAAAAAATCAGCGGAACATAGTGAAGCAGAGCATCAATTTTTTACTTTCGGCTCTTACGTGAAGACGCCCTACGTTGATATCTACGGGATTTACGTTTAAGTCTCTTGGATGATTGCTTGCCCTTACGGCGAGTGCCTCTTGAAGCGGAACGCTTACGCGAACGGCCACCACCTTGACTCTCTTGAATCCCTGGTTCTACAATAGGTATATTTTGAACATTATCAATATTTACAAGTACAGCAGCTACATCATTCGGTTCTATCGCAGGAGCTGGTCCCCCGGCAGCAGCAGCAGCAGCAGCTTGGTCAGCAACATCGACCGCGGGTTGTCCAACTATTCCATTAAATAATCCTCTAACACGCTGAACACCAGCTTCTGCTGTAGCATACACGGCTCTCGAACTTACAACTACTACATTAGTACATAAAGCAGCACATCTTGACAAACCGCTACGAGTAGCGGCACGGATTGCTGCTTGAGCACCTGGGATTTGCGCAGGAATAGGACTATTTAAAAATGCTCTGCAACTGTCTAAAAAAGTCCGCGGAATACCTAGTTCTGTATTTTGTTCTAACAAATAAGCTTCAAGACCTTGAAAATTAATTGCGTCGATTCTAGGTATCAACATTTCACGTATTAATTGTTTCTGTGGTTCGTCTATATCATCACGGTTGTTTATTGAATGTAGAACCGCACTTTTAATATCTGCTTTTGATGGTATTCTATTTCTGCGTCTATTTCTGCCGAGCACTACACCTGGATGAGCGGCAGGTTCTTGAAATCCACCAGCAACAGCCATGCTTCGAAGTGCGTTGTCTTCAATGTGTGCTAATGCTTCAAGACGTAACTTTGCTTTCTGAAATATAGATTTTGTTAGAGTTTCATTATCTTCAAGTATAAACTCTTGAAAGCGTTCCAACGATTGACTAACAGAATTAACCGCACCTTGGGTATTATTAAAATCAATTTCTGGCTGTCTTTCTACCACATTCACTACCATCGCAGCTACCATATTTTCACGCATATCTTGTTCAAATACAAATAACCTCATACCAAGACATGCTTGTTGCAGTCGTTCAGCATTTACCGGACCTTGCTGGCCTTCTTGATAACCTAAACAAAAATGCCTTCTTAATGCGGTTAAGTGTTGTCGGGTTAAATACACTAACGCACCATCTTCCGCGGGACCTTGTTGAAGTATTTTTACTGCCCCTCTTGATTGGCCAGGAGTTTCAGGAGCACCAGTAAATCCTTTCAATTCTTGTGAAAATTCATATAACGCAGTTTCACAACGAACAGGATTTATAACAACTTCATCCGCAAGACCTTTTACAGCGGCCAAAAGTCGAATAACTTCTTGGTTTGGTCTGTCTGGATCTAATTGTGCGGATCTCGCCCGTATTGCTTCCACACCCCATCTTGTGACACTTCCAACGCCATTAACTAAATCACATACAAGACCTTGACCGGCAGGCGGTCTTACCAAATATAGCGTAAATACCTCACGCAAGCATTCTCTTGAAATACGTAATCCCCTCGTCCATCCACTTCTAAACACGCGGTGAATGAAAGTTAATATATCTGTTCCTGATTCAAGAAAAATCTGAAAAATTGTTGGGTGAGGATTGACATGTTGAGCTGGTGGAACAGGAGCAATATTTGGTTGCGCGGCTTGTCTTGGTTGCGCGGCTTGTCCTGGTTGCGCGGCTGCGGCTGCGGCTGCGGCTGCGGCTGCGGCTGCGGCTGCGTTTAAAGCGTCAGCGGCTGCTGCTTGATCCTGTGGTGCTTGAGCCGGGTCTGGTACATTAACATCATTATCAACAACAGCATCATCATCAAATACTCTATTCAAATATATTCTAGCATTATTTAGTATTTGTGTTATTTGAGCAACGGTGCCTTGAGCTCGACGTCCAATCGAATTTAACCCAAACAAAAATAATGACATAAGAATGTATTGCCGTTGTTCTCTATTATATTGACGAATTGCCGCAATAAAAAGATTCGCATTCTCAGGAGTAACATTAAGATAGATAAGCAAATTTCGTATATTTGCCAACGAACAATTATGATAGACAAACCCAAATAAATTTGTAAGCCCTTGTAAGTCCAACCAACCAAAAGTCATAACGCCAATAACTGTATTCGCAAACATCAATAATGTATCTCTAGCAAGTATGATCGCGACAATTGAACCACCTGCACTTACCATCATTCTTCCGGCTTCATTATTAAATAGTAGTTGTGTGAATGCGGTTAATGCTACTTCAGGGGCACTAATATCTTGTAATATAGATTCTTTCATCAATAGTTCGAAACTAGTACGAAGTAATTCCTCATCTTGTGTTAAATTACCATCGGCAGCAGCAGCTTGCGGTCGAAAACATTCTCTAAAAACTGCTACATCATCATATGCTTCAGTTAAAAATGGTCTGAAAGCATCATAGAATGTATCAACAAGTGGAACGAGCGCACGTTCAACTGCTTGAACAGCTCTTGCTGTCGCACCTAAACGTCCTGGAAGAAGACAGCGAACATCATTTACTAATACTCGCCTAGCTCTCGTATTTTCTCGCAGAATTTCTAATTGTTGTTGAGCTAGTTCTCTTCTAGCATTTACCTGTTGTATCCTCACTCTGATTGCTTGTAACGCTGCGTCGTCCTGTTCTTCTAACTGTCTTAACGCTGCTTGGTCCTGTGCTTCTACTTGCGGTACTACTTGTTCTACATCTACGAGTTGAGCTTGAATACGATCACCGTTTATGGCTTGATCACCGCCGATACCACCTCCGGCGATTGCACCCTGTATTGGTTCTAGTGGTGGTGGATTATCCGCATCCGCAGGTCCATCTGGTCCATGTGGTCCATCTGGTCCATGTGGTCCATCTGGTCCATGTGGTCCATTTCGTTTCATCTACACGCCTCTTACAACTATATACATTAACCTCACATAAAAATTATGCCTTCTCCACCACCTCCCCTCTCTTCTTGATACATTGGTCATCGACACTAAATGTCGGCACCTTCACCTCTTGCGGAACAATCGAAATCACGCACTTCGCCTTCTTTCCATACAAAGGTTCTGTGCACCCTTTTTCTTTCGCGTCTTTGTTCTTTCCTTTGTAAAACTCCTTAAAGTTAAATACTTTCGGCGCGTCCTGTGTGCATCGCGATCGGAAATGTTCATATCTCTCGCGCACATCGCAGTATGAAAGCCCCGAGTTCTTCCCCAGTAGCTTATTCACAGTCTCATGAAGTTCATAAATAAAACGCGAAAAGGTTTCACGACTTTCCATATGGCACATTTTCAGCGGCCGTGTTGCTAAATTATTTGTCAAATTCATTCGGCAATATTTACACGGCAAAACATTTCGCAGGCTAAGTATAAAATCCATATAATCTTTCTTCTGTTCCGGTGTAGGTGTGACAGGATAATTAAAACTCATCGTATGCAGAAAATGCCACATGCTCGGCCCCCATACCGTGGTAAGCATACCGTCGCCGCTATTAAAATCCTTCTTGGTAAATGCTCTTGTTTTTTTATTGATACGATGTGGGACAATACGTTCTGGAATCAAACGCATATCCGGACTTCGTTCTCGTTGTCGTAGTCGACGTCGTAGTGTTTTGTTAGCACTAGCACCACTGTCACCGCCACCACTTAATTTTTTCGCACGTTCGGATACCGATAATCGATGTTTGCGTTTGCGTGTTGTTGCCATGTTTCAACCTCCCTCTCGATTAATTCGTTGTATTGTAATACCTTTTCTCTTATATAATAATTATATTATAATTGTGTCAAACAACAGCCAGGGCATGAGTGAAACAATAACAAAAACTAATACAGAACAACCGACACAACAGCAGCACCAACGTAAATGGTTTATCACATTCGGGGGGCCAACTAAAAACTATCATAACGCAGTAAAACGTATATGTCAAGAAGCCAACGGATTCGATGTTTTTGACGAGACCATCGGATATACGGAACAAGACCTCATGACGGATCATTCATTTTGGGAGAAACATCAACATTTTATACAATCAAACGCGGGTCGAGGTTATGGTTGTTGGTTATGGAAACCATATCTAACAAAAAAAACGCTCGAGAGAATGAGTGACAACGATATTCTTGTTTATGCGGATGCGGGATGTTTTATGAATAAAGACGGTAAGGTGCGATTATTAGAATATTTTGATATGCTCAATACGAATGAATCCATCGGAAACATATCATTTCAAATGGTTCATTTAGAAGAATTATTTACAAAAATGAATATACTGGATTATTACGACGCGAAGGACGACAGTATCATGAAAACTGGTCAGATCGTTGGCGGTGTTTTTGTTCTTCGGAAATGCCAACATACCATTGAACTTATAGACAAATGGTATGATGGTTGCTGCCAGTATCATTTAATTGATGATTCGACTGGAACACTTCCGAATATTCCATTGTATAACGCCGCCAGAAACGATCAAAGTATATTTTCAGTCGTCCGTAAAAAATATGGAACCATATATTTACCAGATGAAACATGGTTTGCCCCCCGATGGAATGAAGATGGTAAAAAATATCCAATATGGGCAATTCGAAAAAGAGAGTGATAAATATTCGTGTCTATATATAACAGTAGATTCGGTTCATTCCATTTCATACCATTATGACAAGCACAACTTCAATCCTTGAAGACCCAACAAATTATATTGTTCAGTATAGCGAAAAAACCAAATATTCATGTATTCTTTTAGGTGTTTCACTTCTTCTTGTAATACTGTTTTTTATAAGTCCATTTTCGGTTTCATCTGGTTCTTGGTCATCATGGGTTATGAAACTAGTCGTTCTAGGTATGTTACTTGGAACTTCTGCGATATTATTTCAAGCAGTAAAGCCAGTTATTGATACAAAAGGAATTATTGAAACAGATATGTTTCCTGACTTAAAATACAATTTCTTTATCACTGTCGGGTTTATTTTGTTAATCATGGTTTTAGGTATAGTTGTTTTGCGGCTGTAATTCCTGAAAAGGGCGTGTATAAGGAATATTCATTCGTGTTTTGAGTTTGCGATTTTTATCATAAATATGAATGATTTCTTGAAAATACATGCGGTCATTCGTATATTCGTCTCTTCGAATATTTAGTAAAGCACCTGTTTTATTATCTCGAAAAATCATTTAGATGGCGTATATATTATATGAATATATCAATTTGATTTCATATTGTTTTTGAATGAAATCAAACATAAATGCGCCATAAATATGTTGGCACGTTTGTTTTCGTTTAGGGTATATAATAAAGTTCGATGTATTATATATAATTAATATTCATAATGGTTGAACTGTCATCATCGTCTGTTATGAATTCTGCGTCATCTACGATGTCTTCGATAGGTTCTGCTCTTTCGGGTAACTCGAAAAACATTATCATCACACTTGTTATTATTGCTGCGATAGGTGGTGTGATTTATTATATCATCAAAAATGACATGATACCAGGCTTGAACAAGTTCTTTCAAGATTCGCAAGGAGTGACACCCGCGCCAGATGGTATCGGCGCCACAGATGACAAGGTTGCGCAACTATTTTTATTCAAAGTTGATTGGTGTCCTCACTGCAAGCAGGCAAAGCCGATTTTTGATGAGGTTGAAAAGGAACAAAAAGGAACGCCAATTAATGGCTACACCGTGACATTTACAACTGTGGATTGTGAAGCTGAACCTGATTTGGCCGATAAGTTTAAGATTGAAGGTTATCCGACAATTAAGCTTGTAAAGGATGGTCAAGTCATCGAGTATGACGCAAAACCTGATAAAGAAAAGATTACCGAATTTCTGAATACCGTAATTTAATAATTCATATAATCATAATACCTATAACGAGAAAAGTTAAACCATCGTCATGTCATCGGTATTATGAACTTCAAATAAAGTTGTTTCTCCATCTCGAGATGTTGTTTCTAATGAGGATATATCATTCTTTTCCTCACCGGTTTGTATATTATCTTCAATAATAGAAACTGGTAATTCGATTGCGGTATCTACTTCTGTCTTCAAATTTGTAATCGTGTGATAATTCGACGACTCATTAAAATTTCGTCGATATGAAAGAAAAACATTCGCAAAGGTTTCACCGCGTAATACTAATTCACGACGGAAATTCTCGTCTCTCATCCAGTTTAACCACTCCTGAGATGAGAAAATTTTTGATATACAAACAACTTCATTCGGAATCGCTTGTGTGACTTGATTTTCAAAAAGATTCGTTTTAAGCTGATTAAAAAATGTACTAATGAATTGAATCAAAGAAGATTTGTCTGTTAAATTAGCGGGTTTTCGCTCCCAATGCATTCTAACACCAAGTATTTCTTTAATATTACATTTTTGTTGTCGAATACATTCATTCACCGGATAATCATTAATAATACCGCCATCTAAATAACAACAACCGTCACGATAAATTGGAGTAAAACCAAATGGATAGCAACAGCTCATATAACATGCCTCTACAACAGAATGATTTGGATGCGTCTTATAACTAAAATCGATCACTTGAAATTTATTCAATTCGGTAACCATAAAATGTATCTCTTTCCCAGTTCTGTCATAAAACTCTTGAAATGTTATATTCACCGGAATATCCTTTCCTTGTAATGCTGGCCGAAGCGTTTCTGAAAATTCTTTAAAACCATATACCCCGTGGTTACTATACAATCGAATCGCATAATCCAGTTTGTTTTTCGCGTCAGTAAACGCGGCGGTTGCGGATGCTGCTGCTGCTGCGGCGGCTGATGCTGAAGAAGACGAATCATTTGTAGAAGATGGTGAATTATATATTTTCTCCCATGGTCTTTTTATGAGATAATCATCCATGACTTGCCAGTCATACTGTAGAGCGATTATGATTGAAATAAATGACCCAATCGATGATCCGTATATTGTTTTGATATTTTTGAATTCCCATATTCCTTTCAGATTTAATGTACGTAAAACACTATACATCATATGACCACCAGGTCCTCCTGATGAAATCACGAGATGTTTTATAACAGTAGGTTCTTCTGTGCTTGGTGTTGTCATTTCTATATAATACAAAACAAATAGTATTTAATATTGTTCCGCGGCGTTCAGAGGTGTATTGCGTCGTCGAGATATCGGTTTTTTCTCGTATGAATACAAAACAATTATAACTTATATTATTATACAATCCAAATAGCATAATGGACGATTTATTCAAATTCTCCGGTGATAATGTCGAGAATGTCGAAAAAATAAATTTAGATGAGTTGTATCAAAAAAAACAGGAACAAGATAAGAACCAACTATTTACATACAATAAAATACTTACACGTATCCATGAAAAAATAAAACTCACGTCACGTCAAAAATGCCAACAACAGTTTTGTTGGTTTGTTGTTCCAGAAATCATTCTTGGAGTAGCGAATTATGATCACGCAGGTTGTATTGCGTATCTTGTCGATAAATTACAAGAAAACAAATTCCTAGTGCGTTATACACACCCAAACCTTTTACTGATTTCATGGATTCATTATGTTCCAAATTATGTGCGTAACGAATATAAACGAAAAACCGGGACTGCGATCGATGAGTTTGGAAGACCGATATTGTATGACGAAGAAGGCAACATCATAAAATACGAGAATGGAAGCAGAGCAGGAATGGGAGCCAACGGTGGCGGCGGACCACGCACTCCAGAAGACGCAAATACATTACTCTATAATCAACGTAACGATCCATCTGGAACGGCGGGATCTGCCAACGGTAATGGACCAAGCGGATCGGACAAAAAAGAATATAAGCAAACTGATACGTATCGCCCAACTGGTAATTTAGTATATAATCAAGAGTATTTTCAAAAACTAGAAAACCGGCTAGGTTAGGCTAGGCTAGGTTAGGCTATAAGCAATGCTAGACGAAACGTTATACAATCGATGTCATGAATGGGCTTGATGACTGTATTGTATTCGATGGTTTATCCTGTTGAGATACAAATGTTTCATACTGCTTATCTAAGGAGGATAATTGAAACTTCACATTATCTGACGTTTCTCTATTGAATTGTTCTCTCATCAAATAAGGGCGAATAATCGCATTCACCTTCTTCAAATAAAATAAACAAACCTGTTTGAATTTTTCATCACTCATCCCTTTTTCGTGTATTTTTCTCGTCATGTCTCTAAATATACTTGCGATCTCTGAACTTTTTTCACCGATAATCGGTTGTATCACTTCTGATGTAGTTTTTTCATCTCGTAAGTTTGTGCTGTCCCAATTCAAACCATCAACAATAGATTTATTCTTATTCTCTACGGTGGGTTGTTTTGAATCTTGTTCGAGCACTTCTTGCCCTTTTGTTGAAAATTCTTGCTGCATTTGAAGTTGAACAATCTCACTATTTGCTTGGATTTTTTGAAGGATTTGAAACCCTTTTAAAAATCTCTGATAGCTGTCGGCGTATAAACGAACAATTCGTGTGCGCGCCTCATTCGTAATCGCCTGTAACTCCGCATCGGTCAAATTCGGATTAATAAAGAAATCGTATTTGAGATTCAGTTTGAAGAATTCACGCGAATATTCGTCGTCACGTTCAAATCCTTCATAGCGCTTAGCTCCCGACTTATACCATGTTTCTTCAATCTCTCGTAACTCGTCATAACTCTTCTTCATCGTGACAAACACCCGGTCCAATAATCCAACGATCGCTTTTCGTTGTTTGGAAGTATATACGATGGTGTCTCGAATATGCTGGACGTATTCTACAAAACCCGAATCACTTCGCATTTCATTCGTTACTTTGATTTTCAGATTTTTATTTCCAGGTTGGTTACACCATTTTTTTATTTCATCGTTGTCATTCACATATTTCGCAACATCTGTAAATGTCTCGATTTCAGGTCCAGGATCTTTTCCACCGGTAACAATCCGGTATAATTCTCGAACGTCATTTCGATATATTTTCTCTTTCATGCTAGTGGACATCGCAATAAACTGCGGCGACTTTGGATTCACACTTGATGACTGGTGAAAAATATCATAATACAATTCTTCCAACATCGCGAATATGGATGGCTTAATTTTGGTTTCTGTTGCGGACGAACCAGTTATCGTAAGCGGTGTAATTTTAGTTTGTTCGATTTCACGCTGAACATTACAGATTCCTTCACCGGGTGTAAGATCTTGAACAATTTCTCCGAATTTTAATATACTTCCAATTCGTTTTTTCATATCTTGTTGTTTTTTTGCGAAGCCAGACATATTTGACATCTCATAACGTAACTTGTCCTTCGAACTCATCGTTCGTCCTTCCAATAAACTAAACGTAAGCATATCCGAAAAATTATCCGGTCCTGTTCGACGGGTATTTTCATAATTGTATGGTCGCATCGTCGTCATGATCGCGTTAAATAAATTCCCGATTTGAATATAAAACCGGGCAAGTCCAACACACATTTGCCTCTTTCTAAATTCATTTGGTTCATCTAATTTGCTTTCTTTTAAAATCTCCGGATTCGTATTCACAAGAAGCGCACGGTCCATCGCATTAAATGTCTCATATTTTTCAGAAAATAGTTTATGACGACGGTCCATATACGAAATCAAGCGAAACGGAAGACGATTCAGAACCTCACTTGTGATAATAATCAGCTTTTCACATTTGCCGCTATCCGATAAAGATGAATTGAACTTAACTTCTTTCAAAATAATACGTTGGGCGTATAAATCCAATCGTAAGGCCATCTTTTCATCATCATCACCACCAAATGACGAATTAGATGATATTTGATTTCCCATCGGTTTTACTACTACGATTAATACGATTAATACGATTACACTGTAATACACATAGATAATAGTTATTGAAATTTCAACGGACGGGTCGAGCGATAAAATTGAACAATAAATAGATATAAAGAGATAAATATATGTTTTATTTAAAGAGTGGTTAAACATATCAGCACAACGCAACCCATATATTCGATGCTTTCAAATTTAAATTCGTGTCATGGTGTGTTTATTCCTACTTCTCTTCAATATTCTGGAGCCGCTAGTAGCAGCAACGGCGGCGGCAGTAGCAGCAACGGAACTACGCGACATTACCGTTCATACCAATCAAATACACATATAAAAAATGAAACCAAAAAAAACAAACGTGTAAAGGAAGAAGCGAATATCTGGGCAAAAATAGAGGAAGATTTCATGCCGGAAATTATACAAGAATATTCTAATATAACGGATGAAGGTTTGATGCCTCTCAGTCTCCCGGAGACAATACAACAATCTCCAAAACAAACATCTTTGCGCGGCGATGACGGCGACGGCGATGGTGGTCGCAAAAGTGATTTGAATAATCTCTCGGCTTCATCTCAGGAACAACCGCGCGTAAAAAGAATGTCGGCACTCTTTATCAAACCCGAGACCGATGTAGAATGTCTTTATCGTAAATCAGGTGTTCGAGAGAATTGCGAAGTGTGTTCGAGTGATGTAGTTCTTACGGACGACGGATTTCTCACATGTAAAAATCCAGCATGTAGTATTCTTTACAAAGATGAATCTCTCGATCAAAGCGCAGAGTGGCGTTATTACGGTGCCGATGACAATCAAAACAACGACCCAACTCGATGCGGCATGCCAGTTAATCCTTTGCTCAAGGAGTCGTCCTATGGTTGCAAGGTGATGTGTGAAGGTGGTTCTTATTCCCAAGACATGATGAAAATCCGACGTTATACGGAATGGCAATCGATGCCGTATCGAGAGAAAGCACAATACGATATGTTTCAGAAAATCACCACCCTCGCACAAAATAAAGGGATTTCTAAGATGATTATCGATGAAGCACTCCGGGTTCATAAACGCATTTCTGAGCACAAGACATTCCGGAGTCTCAATCGTGATGGCGTTGTCGGCGCATCCATCTATATCGCATGCAAGATACATAATTGTCCGCGCACACCCAAAGAAATTGCCAACATTTTCAATCTAGACAATACGAGCGCAACGAAAGGATGTAAAAATGCGGTCAGCATTATCAACGAACTTGAATCGAATTTAGATAATTCGGAGAAAACAAACTTCTGCAAGACAAAACCAGAAGCGTTCATCGAGAGATATTGTAGCCGTCTATCGATAAATGACGAACTCACGAAATTGTGCCAGTTTATCGCAGTAATGATCGAAAAACAGAACTTGATTCCTGAAAATACTCCACACAGCATCGCATCCGGTATCATCTATTTTGTCGCATGCATGTGTCATCTTCCGATCACAAAAAAAGACGTGAATCGTATTAGCGACATGAGTGAAGTTACCATCAACAAATGCTACAAAAAGCTGTATGATATGCGCGATAGACTTATTCCGAAAATGATGATTGACAAATATGCGCCGAAAACAGAATAACTTATACATCTCAGAAATCAACGTTATAATGTCATATTTTTCTTATATTATCATATTATATTCGTTACTCTATTTTACACATGGGTGAAGAAACATCACTTTCAAATACACACATCCCAAAATATGTGTTTATCGTTCCTTATCGTGATCGCGAACCACATCGCGTCTTTTTCAGCACATATATCTACAAAATCATGGAAGATATACCAAGCGAAGACTGGACATTTTACTTTATTCATCAAAACGATAAACGCCCATTCAATCGCGGGGCGATGAAAAATATAGGATTTTTAGCATTAAAAGAGGCATATCCGAATCGTTACAAAGATATTATTTTCATATTCAACGACATTGACACTTTACCCTATGACAAAAATATCTTGAATTATCATACTGAATATGGGGTCGTAAAACATTTCTACGGATTTCAATTTGCTCTCGGTGGAATATTTTCGATTCGAGGTGTTGATTTCGAGAGAATTAATGGATTCCCCAATTACTGGGCATGGGGAGGAGAAGATAATCTCATCAGCGAACGGGCCAAACAGTTTGGTCTTACAATCGACCGCAGCAATTTTTACACCATAGGCGATACACATATTCTTCAGTTCGCAGATGGAATGAAACGACTGATTTGCCGTGACGAATTAGCTACATCAATTATGCCCAATAATACGGATGGACTAACAAAATTAACAAATATATCGTATATGAAATATGATGACACGCATATGATTGATGTGAATACATTCGAGACATACATTCATTATTCACAACTTCACTTTGAAGAACAGTCACTAGAACGTCTCAATAAAATACGCGTTTCGCCTTTGAACGCGCTTCGAAATATTAAACAATTACAGAGCGAATATATCGTTGATGCGAATAAGAAGATACATTCGATTCACGCAGCATCTGCATCCGCAGCAGCAGCAGCAGCATTAGTCAGACAATCAACAAATAGTCATCTGATGCGTAAAATCAACGGTGGTGTAAATACGGTGAATGTTCCTATACAATCAAATATGCCTTTTATGATGTTGGGGGATAGGCCGCGTCAAAATATTGGATTAACCATTCCACAAGACAGAACGATTATAACAGAAGAAGAAAAAAATCGCCGTATTGCGCTTGCGGCTGTAGATACGGCTACAACGAATGGTCGTGTATATCAAAATGTCAAACAGAATTCCGACATTATCATACCATTTAAAAAACAACAACCAGCGGCAGGATTACGTGCGCATAGTCAATTTGGAATGCGAGCTTTGTTTATGTAACATTCGAACTTACGAACGACCGAACGCGTCATCTAAAAATCCGCATTAAATTCGAAGACATCATCCGCCACTTTCTTCTCCGCAAGCGCATACTCACCTACCCTACGCTCAAAAAAGTTCGTCTTTCCAGCGAGGCTTATCATCTCCATAAAATCAAACGGGTTGGCCGCATTATATATTTTGTCATAACCAAGCTGAAGGATGAGACGATCCGCTACAAATTCGATATACTGACACATGAGTTTCGCGTTCATACCGATAAGACGACATGGAAGCGCTTCCGAGATAAACTCTTTCTCGATTTCTACCGCATCACGCACAATCTCATACACACGATGACGTTGAATCTTCTTCACCATCTTCGTGTATAAAAGCACCGCAAACTCCGTATGAAGAGCCTCGTCGCGAGAGATGAGTTCGTTACTGAACGTGAGACCAGGCATCAGTCCACGTTTCTTCAACCAGTATATAGAACAAAATGCGCCAGAAAAGAAGATTCCTTCGACACATGCGAACGCAACAAGTCGCGTCTGGAACGTGCTACGTTTATCACCAATCCATTTCAGAGCCCAATCCGCCTTCTTCTTGATACAAGGGAAATTCTGTATTGCGTTGAATAATCGGTCCTTTTCCGTTGCGTCTTTGATATATGTATCAATAAGGATACTATACATCTGCGAATGAATATTTTCCATCGCGATT
>Ga0194133_10004985_pt1 | contig 17223 bp, 11 predicted proteins | sample TA2KigOf40mmetaG_FD_155448 | JGI IMG/M metagenome (GOLD analysis project Ga0194133, IMG submission 155448) | Freshwater microbial communities from Lake Tanganyika, Tanzania - TA2015055 Kigoma Offshore 40m | ecosystem: Environmental > Aquatic > Freshwater > Lake | place: Tanzania: Lake... | reverse complement strand
TGACCAGATCCACATAGTGGATAGTTTCACTCCTGGCTCGCAAGGGCCGGGGGCGGTGGGTGTAAACAAACAAACAAACAAACAAAAGCGAAATTCGACGTAGTTGAAAAAGATTTGTGAAATTAGCGTCTTAAAATCGAAAAACTGAATTTATTTTTTAAACAGAAATGAAAGTTAAATGTAGTTAGGAGCAAGTGTTAGTAAAACACTTTGAAAACTCAAATCCTCTATGCCATTTTATGACAATTAAGGTATAGTTGAAAGTGATTAGTGTTTAAAAACTATAACCAAAAAGCCATGTCAACTTGCCACCACTTTTTCTAACATACAAGCTTGAATTCACAAAGATGGATGTTATCACTGGTGAGTTTCGTGACTTGTCGTCATGTAACGGTATGAGCCTGAGTAGGTCTGGATCCTTTGGATTCATAGCTGGACGCAGGGCTTTTGGGCTTATAGATTTAGACCGGTAAGTTTTTATTTAGCATTACATTTGAACATTCATTTCTCATTACTTCTACTTTCGTTCTAGACCCCAGGAAATTTTGAAAAAAGTACAACGTAGGTCCAAGTATGACGTTGTTGTTGTGCAATTCAGTTTTTTGAAAGAGACTTTGGTAAAGTGCTTTGATGACTTTCATTATAAATGGATTTATAATTAGGCAAGCATGCTTTAAATATAGGTTGCAGTCTCATCGAATGACAGAATTGAGCTTGTTGATTGTCACGAGAGTGGCGAATTCGCAACTGAACATACCCTAAAAGGTCATACTCGGACAGTCACTGATTTAAGTTGGCACAGGCAACAAACTAACCTCTTGGCATCCGTGTGAGAATTTAAAGAAAAGTTATTGCTTGAGTAATTTGCAAGATGTCCTCCTTATTTTGTTTTACTTATAGTTCAATAGACAATTTTATATACGTTTGGGATACAAACGATCCTCGCACACCTGTCATCACCTTGAGTGCAGTTACAGGTGCTTCGCAGGTAATTAAGTATTCAAGCACAAATGATAAGACTTTTAATTTCAAAGTTCCTCTTTTAGGTTTGTTGGGAGCGCACATCTGGGAAGTATCTTGCTACAGCACATGAAGGAGAAATCAAGTTATGGGACATAAGAAAATCTTCCACTCCTGTCATCTACATCAATGCTCACTATTCGAAAATTTTTTCCTTAGATTTTAGCCCACATAGAGCTGATCAGGTTTGTCAAACATGCTCTAACTTTCAAGACTCAACGATTAATTATTTTTTAAGTTTACAATGTTTATTCATTTTATTCTCTCCATAAAAACAAGTTTCTGTTTGTAGATGGTCAGTTCCAGCGCAGACAACACTGTGAAACTGTGGGACATTTCTCATCCAAGATTACCAGAAAACACAATCAAGTTACCTAAAGCTCCTGTTTGGAAAGTTCAGTACACACCGTTCGGTGACGGCTTAGTAACTTTGGTTCTAAATACCATGGTTAATATTATCAAAATTTCAGCTTAACAAAAATACTTCAAAACATTGCTTTTGTTTGCAGGTCCGCCGAGAAAACAATTTGATGTTATGGAATACGCATAATTTGATGTCCCCGGTACATACCTTTTATGGGCATACTGACATGGTTTTAGAGTTTGGCTGGAGAAATATAGATTCAACGAAAGGGCGCAATGATTTTCAGGTGAAAAAGCGAGGACACTCTTCCTTTGTCTGTCTTTTTTAGAAACGACTATACTTGATTCTAAAACTCAATCTCATCTTTTAGTTAGTTACTTGGTCCAAAGATACTACTATGAAGCTGTGGCCGATCGGAGGAAACCTCAAAACCATGTGTGGGGAAGATGAAGCAGAGATCCAAGACTCAGTAACTCGAATACGAAAATGTCAAATTAAAACGCTCTTTTGATAGTGCTTTTATTGATTCATTAGAAGTGTGGTGTTTTCGAAGTTCGTACTTCAGAAACTGATGGAGACGAAATAGGTTCGATGCCAAGACCTGATTCAAACAACTCTTCCGAAGAGGACAGTGGGTTTGTTAATTCCAGGTATGAAAAAACCAGATTTCTAGATTAGCAATTGGTTGAATTTACTTTGAATTCGCTCGTTTTCTTTCACAGAGCAGACGCCATCGCATCATCTACAAGCACAGAGTTTGAAGTGAAGTCGGGTGTACCCACACCAGGTAGAAAGTTTTTAGGGGTCTAATTTTTATGATGCCCAAATTGTTATTTATATAGATCTTGACAGTGGGATGTTGGCAGACGAAGAAGAAGTAACAGCTACTTCGATAACGGAGGAGATAGCTACCTTTTCGCTGGCACCAGAAATATCATCAACAGCAGTACAAGGCAGGGGGAATCTCCCGTCAAATTTGAAACAAGAGTTTAGTCTCATTAACTTTGGCGAGAGAATCTTCCCTGAGAACATTGACTTGAATTCCAGATTCTGTATTCTTAGGGTACGTACACTTTCATGTATTTGCCTGCACTTTGCTTGTTGTAATACTAAATATATTTTTTTACTTTTTAACAGGCGGAGACCACCAAACACACCATTTATTTGGATGTCAAGTTTCCCCCACCCTATCCTAATAAAGTGGCTCCTATTTTCTCATTCATGACAGGGACAACACTTGAACAAAACAGAGGATTTCATTTGCTTAAGAAATTAAGACTTGTTGCACAGAAACAGGTAATTTCAGATTAATTTTCCATCCAACCAAAATGCATTTTTGAGAGATTACTATGGTCAGGTTAACAAAAATCTGTTCTGCATGGATCTATGTCTACGGCAGTTTGAGCAAGACATTGTCCGAATGTATAGAGAAGAGCAAGAAGAGGTGAAGCTTAAAAATACAAACAAAGATAATCAATTGAAGTATCATAAAATAATTCAAAATCGATTGCTTTTCAGATCACATCATCGGATTTTACATCTACAATAGGAACTCCAGGCTTCCTCGATAATAATGTTCCTTTTCCAAGAAGCTCTGGTGCTCGGTTTTGCGGTACAGGACAGCTGGTTTGTTTCGGTTGGTCGTACACTGTTAAGGTAATATAGTCCTTCCCAACTGCTAAAAATTATTAAATTTTTTCGTGGTGGTTGAATGTTAAATTTAATGATAAAATTAATCCTGGTTAAATTTTAGTTTGCCTCCATTGCCAATCCTGTGCTATCCTCAAAAATTATGAAAACTCCTCGAGCCATGTCGGCAGGTAAGTTTGAAGGAAAATATTTTCTTTTGAAGTCAAATGTTTAGTAGCTTGTCTGTTAAAATTAGTTTCAGGTGGGCAAATAAGCGGTGCCACGCCTCCTCAATTTGTTCAGATGAAACAAAGAGGCTCGCGAGATAGATTTAGGTAAGAATTTCACATGAAAGCATAACTTTTAAGCCATTTTTATTAACTTTTATTATTCAAGTCGTAACAAAAGTCGAATCAGCTCCACTGGGTCGTCATTTTCCGAAGATATTAACAGAGGACGAACAATGTCAGAGTCTGACCCCAACCGAATGAGCGAGACAGAGGAGTCAAGAGGAACTGTAACAATATACGATGTACTACCCTTGTGGCCCTTCAGTTCAGCCCTTGCTCAAAGGTTATATTTTACTGTTCAATATTTACTCACAATTTAAATTCTTGCGAGCTTTTTTAACACTATCTTTCATTTTAGGTACAAGGTCCTTGGAGACGATATCGAGCTAATATGCCGTTACAATGCTAAGGTTGCTCTCTCAGAAGGATTCAACGAAATAGCAAAAACATGGGCTCTAGCTGCTGCTAGGTTTAAATTTATTTTTTGATCACATCAATAAGTTGATTTATTGGCAAAAAATATGTTTTTTAATCTTTTAGTTGCGCCATCGATTGTAGACCTTTGTCAAAAACCGACGGAAAATACTGGGACCCATATCAGCAACCATGGTAACCTTTTGCCATACTCGTTAGGGCATAATCTCACACAAATCTTTTCATTGCAATTCTATACATTGTTAAGGCCTGACATTGCTTTTTGCTCATTACATTTGATAAAATTTCAGGACTGTACATCCAATGGGACGTCCACTTCTTTTATCTCTTGTTGATCACTATTCGAAGTTTGATATTCAAACAACTGCAATGTTATGCTGCGTGTTTAGTTATCCAAGTGAGTGTTAATGTCTGCCTTACTTTTACAATGAACTAATGTGACTATCCCACTAGATTGCCAAATGAATTCCACTCTTCCTCCCAATTTTGTGAAGAGAACCACGTCAACATCTGGTTTGATATCGAACTGTTTAAAAGCCACATTTACTCGGAAAAAAAACAGCAAGTCCGAATGTTCCGTTTGTGACGATCCAGACATTGATGTTCTACGGCAGATACCTGAGTCTCATTCACTCGAGGACTTGCCGAATTCATCTTGGTGAGTATTAGGGACTTTTGAAATGGACTACAGCCTGTTTGAACACTCACAATTGAATTTGATTTAGGTCTAACCCCAGCATTCCGTCAGAGATATTATCATCACTGAATTGTTCAAGAGTAGATTGCCATCGATTCCCCTTGGATCGCCAACAACGCAACATTTATGACGCATATGTGAAAGCTTATGCCGAGCTTTTATCAAGGTCAGACCTGAATCAGCCATCCTAAATTTCAGTCTTTTATTTCAATTTCCTAATTATTTATTTGCAGGTTAGGTTTGCTTAACAAAAGTACCGAAGTAGGAAAATGCTTATCAGTGACAGCGAGAAAAAATGACCCTGAAAAACAAAATCTTGGGATAATTAAAATTGAACAAGTAAAATTTTGTTTTAGTTGTCGATTGTGCTTAATATTGAAGAGAATAATTATTTTCAGAACTGTCCCACATGTCATGTGAAAATTTCTGCCACGTCACAATTCTGCCTACAATGCAACAAACGTCCTTCTTGTTCCTTATGCAACTTGCCAATAAAAGGACTCACATCCATATGTTTTAATTGTGGACATGGAGGTCACTCAGACCACATGAGTCGTTGGTTTGAAACGCGTAATGAATGTCCAACAGGTTGTGGTTGTCCATGCCCTCTAATGGTTACCTGATTTGTCAGATACAAAAAAAAATAATTGCTCAATTAAGTTTTTCAAAATTGCCCTTTTTTCTCGTACCTCAATTTTGTTTCGGGACCCAGCAAACATAGCTCAAAATTTTTTGTATAACATTTCAATCATGCATTTTGTACTATCTTTGGAAGATCTTTATTTTATATACTTCATTAAAATTAGCACGATGCAGTGCAAAGAATATCCTTTGTCTTCACATTTTTTGTTAATAATTTATCTATTTTTTTAGATAATTCTGGCATTGAGTTGTATGCCTTGCAAATAATTTAAATCTTCCATTTATCAGATGCTTCTCTGAGCTTTTGACACCCGTTTTTGTGACAAAATCAATTATTTTGACTTTCTTTGAAAAGAATCTGCTTCTATAGAAAAATAAAAATCAAGAATACATTTGTTTAAATTTTATTTTAAGAAAAATTTGATGAGCCCTATATTTTTTTGTTAAGCAAAATAATTTACCCTAAAAAAACGTACACCTTCAACATCCATGTCAGGAAAAACCTGGGGTTCTTTTTTTTAAAAAAAGGTAGGCAATGCACGTTTCACTGGTTGTGGCTTAAAAATTATCTTTTTGAAGCTCCATTGAAAAATTCCACAATTTCTTGGTAAAAAGATGAAGTTAGCAACTGTTTGCATTTTACAAGCATTCAAGTTCAGGAAGGTATTCTTCATATAAGAATCCAGGAGTCATTCCAAATGAAAGATGTGTCTGAAATAATAATTGGTAGAAATTAATTGAGATAATCTAAATTCACATTATTTGACATTATCCCTTACATTTACTTGTTGAGTAAGATCTGATAAAACTGGTGATATTTCCTCAAATGTTGGCCTCTCATCAAAATCAATTTGCCAGCATTGGAGCATTAATTGGTAAAAGTCCTCAGACATATTCAAAGTCTGAAAGACAAAAAGAAGTTATTTCATTTTAATCTATTTTCCAAATTGAAAAGTAGTGAGAACCTGAGGCAATCTGAGTCCTCTCGATACCCTCATTGGAATATCTCTTGTTTTTACATCAGGATATGGAGTTCCTCCTAAAGACATTTTTAATGATTCATCTATAGCATCTTTTTTTGTGCTCATTTAGTTTAAGGTTACCCAACGTCACAACCTCCCACATGAGAACAGCAAAGGACCAAACATCACTTTTAGTGAAGTAACTTTTGGTATGAAAAGTTTCTTGAGCAGACCAGCGCATCAGGTCAGCCTCAAATCCTTTAAAAGAATAAAAAAATCACATTTTATGGCCTAAATAAGAATGACACCAATAGTACCAGGTTTGCTGTAGTCGGTGATCCCGATTCCACCAATTTTAGCAACGTTATTCACCATGAAGACATTCCTGGCGCAGAGCTTTTTGTGGGTGATCTGAATGAAGAAAGTAAAATTAATGAATAATTATCATTAAATCTCCTAGATTCTGTTGAAAGTACTTTGTGCTTGGCAAGATGATCCATTCCATTGGCAATCCCAATCAAGATCTCAATGGCAGATTCTTCTGGAAGGGATGAGAATCGGTTGTTTTTTGATGCATAAGCAGGATGGTGGATTAAAGCTCTGTAAAAGTAAGACAAAATATAGATAACTTGGCAGCAGGGTCCAAAAATGGTGATAAACTTTTTAAAAATCAACAATTTTCAAAAATAGCCCCTGGGCCCTGGGCTAGGTTCTGAGAAATTTTTAACCCAACCTATGTTTGGGCTCAGGTTCTCAAAGGCCCAGAACTGAAATTTCAACCCCATCGGACTATCTGTTTTGAATTGAGCGCGCCAGTTCATAGCCCCTCATCCCTGGAGCTGGGGAGCAAATATTGAGCAGCTCATTTTGACTAAAAAGTTAAAGGGTATCCATCTGGACATTTTTTGTAAAGCAAAGTTTATTCTCCAGTGACCTGCTTTAGTTTTGGAGCTTGGGTGACCCCGGGGTCTATAAAGTTAAAAGTTGGACTTGCCTACTATCTAGCAAAATCTGCTTGAGTGTGAGAGTTCCTTCCTCAAGCACCACAAAAATAGTCTCTTTATCCTCACACAAACCAATAAGGTGGATAAGATTTTTCTGGATTCCATAACGTTGGACAAGATCCAAGTTGCAAGTCATTGAAAGCATTTCTTCTTCTTCTAATATTTTCCCTTGAAACAAATCCCAATTGATTTCAAAATTCAAAATTTAGATTGTGTTTGATAAAACCTGGCACGACTTGAACGTTGCAGGCCACCTGTTGACCATTTTTATTTACATGGCCTTTGACAAGAGACCCAAATTTTCCACGACCCACAACCTCATGTGAAAGCTCAAGAAAGTTTCTTGGAATCGACCAGGTTCGAGTGCGAAGAACGTCAAGTTTCTGCAATGGCCAAAGGTCCATAAACAGGTTAGAGCCTCAAATTGTATTGCAATTACCTCAATGTTGATTGCATCATCCACTATCATCCCGTTCTGATAGGCTTCAATGTCACCATTGCTGGAAATGTGAGTTGTCAGTTCCTAAAAGGTTGTTGGAGTATCAGCCATAGACATTTGATGAAATTGATAAAGTTTAATACCTGAATGTCTCCCCTGGATCCTGATCTTCTTGGGTGAGATTTCCTAAGATAGATGTAGAAACCCACAACAACTGCCAAGATGAGACCAAAAATAGCAATGGCCACTGATAAACCTAAAATTTAATTTTTATTAAGGTACTTTTTTGTAGAAACTTTGCAAGAAAAAAAACTGTTCTTCCTTTTTCAAATAATCAAATTTGTCTAGCTTTACAAGCTTTTATTTTACTGGGCTTGAAACTTGGGGGCTCATTTTAAAAGTGGGGCCTCAGCATTCTTATTATTACCATTTTTGGGATCGTGCAAGAGCATTCAAATTTTTTCATGTAATCAAATAAACGTTAGCCAAGAATACGCACAGTAAAAGCAGCTTAAATTTCATAAACTTCGGATTTTATTGAGAAAAAATCTCAATAAATTCTGAGTCAAAAATTAGTGTCAGAATATAAACTTAACAATCTTAGGTTAACTTTCAAATTCATTAGTAACCATCTTTTGAAAAAGTCTTTGTAGGGTCTCAGGGTTCACATTTGTTATTGGGTAGGTTCGAGGGAAGAGATGGTAAGGAGGGGTCTCAGTGATCACCCATGATACTTGATACTATTGCTGAAATGCCCTTAAGATTAGTATTTAAAATTTTTTTTTATTATTTTACAGCTTTTTCTGCAATCAATATTTTTGGCTAAAAATTCTCAACTCTTGATTTACAGTGAAGATGTGACATTTTTGAGAGTTTTTTGGCCTGCTGAGCCCAACTTTCTTTATTCAAAAAATTTCATTATCAATTTTACTCTTTTCATAATCTTGAATCTCCTTACAACCCCTTTAATTGAAGGCATTTTGATTTTCTTTATCAATTATTTTCACAAAATGATGATTTTTTTTATCACAGCTAACCTTCAACATCCATAATTTAATGCAATATTTACTTTTTTTATCCAAAACAAAAATCAAGAGAGTTAGTTTTGAATTTCATGTCACTTTTTGGTTTAAAAAAGTATTTTTGTTAACAAAAAGTATTTTTTTTTAAAGTAGATGCTTTGAAGTTTAAAAAAAATATAAAAAGTATCAAGATGAGGCAAAAAATCACAAACTTATTAAGCTTTAAAATTAGCCTTTCACGCCCTGTGTCCCCTTTTCACGCCCGAACTGCAGGACCAATCTCCACCAAATTTTGCACAGACCTCCACACCAACTCAGGGAAGGTTCTTAACACAAGCCTGACCCCGCAAACCAGATCCCTGGACCCCAGGGTACCCCAAACTCCAAAACCCAAACGGGTCACGGGAGAGAAAACTTTGTGAAACAGAAAATGTCCAGATGGGTCCCCTTATACTATTTAGGGCTGGAAGGGGGGGCTTAGCCGCTAGTTTGAAAGTTATGCTATTTTGATGGTGAAGATTCACTTACCAATAGCAAGAATATCTGTTTTCTCATTTTCACTAGTTTTAGGACTTTGAGCTTTCACATCTGTGACGTACTTGGTTTTCCTCAACCCTTGATCGTGATCATGATCGTGGTCTGACACAAAAATAAAGGAATTTTCAGACGTTTAAAGTGTTTTTGGTGATATTTACAAATTACCTTCGTTATGGGAATGAAATTCAAATATAACAATATTTTCCATCGCATGTTGGTCATGGGTGACCTTAGCATAGGACGTCTTTGTCACGTTGTTCATTGTGGAGACAACACCCATTGTCACGTGGTAGTCTCGACCCTCTGTCAGTGGGCCATGATTCAAGTAACCATTGTAGGTTTTACCATCACCCACAACGAATTCCTCGTTGGAAAGCAGCCAATCTGTGAATTGTTTTGAACAAATTTTGAGGATTTATCGAGCTGGATTCTTCTTCAAGGTTGGATGATTACCAGGATCCAGTTCTGCAGCAATCCAGTAGTTGACACCTTCTTTCTCTGCCATTGTCCAATCAAAAAGGTTTTCTTCGTGAAAAGGAGCTGGATCTGTTTCGTCAATGACCACAATGCGATAAGATGAAATTGGACCTTTACGGTTACGTTCCAGAGGACTCAGCTTCACATGGATCTCACCTCCTTCAAGGCCATGACCCTCTCCCTCGTGATGTACAAATTGTGGTGCACTAGGCTCGTCAGGCACACCTATCTCAGTCCTCAAGAACAATTTTTTTTTAATAAAAAAAAGTTTTCCAAATAGGTTTTGAATTCTGAAATCTTACCAGAAAAGTTGTGAGAATCCAGGGCCCTCGCCGCTCTTTGACGATGCAGTTATTGTGATGTTATAAAGTGAACCTGGCATCAAACCGAACAATGTAGTTGATCTTGATGAGCTGAAAAACAAAGCAAAAATTTAAGATAATTATTACAAAATAAACTTTATTTTAGTTTAGAACTTTCATTATGGCTCAATTTTTGTATAGGGATCATGGGAAAATGGGGTGACGTAATGAGTCCGTCTGTCACCTCTTTTTCCGCCCATACCAGTGGAGCTAGAGGGCTGAAATTTGGCAGGAATAATCATCATATTGGTGGCTCAAAATTTACAGACCTGATTTATGATATCTTGTCTAGAAGCTAAGATATTTAAGTTCAAAGCTATGTATTGAATTTAGCTAGAAACCCCCCGCCCACCCTACTTTTTTTCACGTTGAGTTTTGTTGCAGAAAACAGCTCTTTGTTGTTTGTTGTGCAATCAGATGAATTAATTGGACATGTTTCCAGTCGCTCAGGAGGGTTAGGTATTTTTCCCCGCACAAAAAATACCCGTTTGCCTGGTTAAATTAAGTAGACAGGCATTTTTTGCTACTGGGAAAAATGCAAACCCTCTAGAGCAAAAACCCCCATGCTGGCTTTGTCCTTAATTTTAGAGTAAAGTGTATTAAAAATAATATTTAGGTATTAATTCAAGCTGTCTTCATGGAAAATATCAGCTCTCTAGCTTCAATATTGTGGGAGCTATTAAAGAAAAAGGACAAAAGTCAACTATCATAAATAAAAATTTGGAAATTTTTGAACCATCCTTTTTTGACATTAATACGAATAGTCTGTATATGCAAAATTTCAATCCTCTAGCTTTAAAACTGAGGGAAGATGACAGAGGAACGTACTGTTAAAATGCAAAATTTCTCACAACCCCTATAGGGACGGACGGACAAAAATTGTATTACTGATTTTCACTTAACTCGAGAGGGATAATTTTACCTGGATAGTTGAATGTGTTTTGATGAATGTGACAAACTCTGAAAAAATCTTTGTTTTAATTTTTTAACAAAATAAATACTCAATTAAAACTCACTGTGGAATCAAAGGTTTTATTCAGATGAGCATAAATATTGAATTCTGTTGTGAAATTTTCAAATGATGGAGGGGATCCCCATCCAATGGACAAGCTGGACTCTTTAGTTTCAACCACATGTAAATCAGATGGTGGTGGTGGAACTAAAAAAGTAAATTTATAACCCAATTTTCATCATTCATTGTCAGAACTTACCAATGAGGTTTGTTTTAAAAACTGAGTTGCTTTCCATTCCTCCACACAATTCGTCCGGATTGTCTAAGCATTTGGCATCACACTCTCCTAATCCATAACGGCCATAAGAATGACCACAGGAACATTTTTCACCATTTTTCACTCCAGCAAACCTTTGAATCAAGAAAAGTCAGCATAATAAATGCCTCAATTAGCAATGGATTAATCATTTTACTTACGTGAAAAATAATTTTGTACATTCATCAATACAAGATTGAACAGTCGGTTTCGACAAAGTGGTTGTAAAGTTCAAATCATGATCTGTGTTGGAGTCTTTGTAGCAACCCAAATGGTTCACATTAAAAACCATACATGCTAGAAAATAAAATCATTATTTTCATGTTTGGTAATTTAAAATCATATATTCTTACCATTTTCTGTTACACATCCAGCTAAAAAAATGAAAGTCTTCCATAGAAATTTCTTCATTTTGGAAAATATTTTATATGAATTGGTATAAAAACCTCACATAAAAGGTGAAAGCTTTAGATTTTTGCCATTGAAAAGGTAAATGCATGATTAAAACTATAATATTTTAAAATATTTGGGTGTTGCTTCAACCACTTGATTGGCTGAAGACACTCCCCCCACCCTTACCTCCTTCAGTACCACCACAACACCAGCACACAGGTATGACTTATGGAAAAAAAAGGAAATCAAACACACCAAACCTCACACAGGTAAAGAAGATTTGGTAAACAAAGAAGAAAAAGTGGTTTAAAAAGAGGAATTTTTGAATGATTTTATTTGTAGTAGTGGAGCTTTTATCAAGCAATCATCTAAGAAACAAAGGGTTGATCTATTCGATGAACTTATTTAACTTATTATCAGAAAGTAATTCAATCAAAAAGTCCACAAAATTGTGTAGCAAGAAACATAATTCGTTTTGAATCACAAATAATCACGATTTTAAAAAAACTTTTTGTTCGAATGGTGCACAGAAGAACTACTCCGAATGAATGAAGATTCTCATCGACTAAAATATCACTCGTTTGGTCAGATTTTTCACAACTAGTAACTAAAAAAAAAGATTTGCAGGGCTCTTCTTATGTCACAAGATTAATGCTTAGTGTGTTGAGGTAAAATGGATGGCTAAGCTAATCAAATTCATGTTACAGGGTATATTTCGATACAAACATTCCATAATTTTCATCACTATCTGGTCAAACTTGAGTAAAACTGACATGGGTGCAAACCTCTAAAAATATGACTAGTTCTTTCTTGCACACGTGTAAAATTCGATTTAGTCGAGTGGTACAGAATCAAAAAGCTCGTCGTTGCTCCGTGATGGAGGATCACTGACCGTAACGTCATCTAGAAACACGGATGTTTAAAATCGTATATTAGTTTTATCAGTCGAATTCATTCACCTTCTGTCTGTTGTGTAATCGTATCATCCAAAACAGGCAACGTTTTAACGTTTGCAGGAACTGTTGATGGACTATTTTCGCTTATCTCTAAATTTTGGTCGCCTTCTGCTCCATTTGACAGATCAGGTTCGAGCTGAACATCTGACCCTGAAGCCACCTGAATGTCAGGATCAGGTATAGTTGCCTCTGTGTTCAAGTTTGAACCTGACGGGGCTGGGGTATCTGTAGAGACGGACGATTCTGTTGATGTGGCTCTTGTTTCAGGAGGTGAAGTGCCTGGATTTTGCCCCGCAGGTATGTCTAATCGGAAGTGGAAGCCAGCAAATCTTACACCACCAAATCGTCTCCGCACCTCCGGAGCAGGAAAAGCGCTTGAGTTGATTCGAAATGTAACGTTGTTTGTGCCGTTCTGATTTCCACTTGGGTTAAGGTTGCGAACAAATGTATATCTCGCTTGTGCAGCAGGTGCTCCTGCACGCTGGGAAACGCGGGGCTGGAAAATAAGGTCTGCGTTTGAAATTGAAAAAATCGAAAGGGTCACCACATCTTGGAAATGGGATTCGATAAGCACAATTTAAAACAAATAAAAATAAACTTTTCATTACGGTTAATTCCAAAAGCTGATAATTTTGTAGAATATATGGCATTTCGTAATGATGAAAAAAGTAAAGCATCGAATGCTGAAATGAGAGATAAATTAAAGTTAAGTATGCAGGTTGAACTTGATTTTGAATCTAACCAATAAATAAATATCTTTCATTATCAGATTTTAAATGGACTTACGTGGGTAAAAAACCACATAATGAAAATAGCCAGCCCAGTAAATTGACCACCGAATCTGTATTGGTAAGCGTAAAAGAAGAAGTGATACAAATAGAAAAAACGTAGCCAGTATTTCTTTGTAATTGGGGTGTGACTGCAGATGGTATCATACTGAAATTTCAAAAAAAAGTTGGAACAAAATCTCATCATAAGCTCAGATTCCTTGAATTACTTGATCAGCCATCCACACTGTGATTATGACGTAGAATGCAGTTGTGGTGTCTTCAAAAAACTCTGACATAATTGCTTCCATTCCTGTAAAAATTGATGTTAGATCTGATTGAAAGTAATTGCAGAGACTTTAAAAACAGATTTTGTACATTACCGACAAGAGCTAAGATTACAGTCAATAAAGGAGCTCCAGGAAACGCAGGAGTAGTGTTAACCTCGAACAACTGGGTGAATGTTTGGGAAGACATTTTATTTCTCAAATTAACTCTTTCAGTCCATCATAATTTACCTGTAATATCTCTATAATGAATATAAATATCTGTTGTTGGGAAAATCTGAGCAAAACAGTCACAGTCATCGTCTAAAAATTGAAATGAAAGAATAATTGAAACATGTGAATGTCGAAGAACAACTTGAAGGTCTACAACTATTTTGATTGATTAGACAATAAGAGTCTAATAAGAGTGATTAAGCAGAGACAAATTTAATATTTAAATATTGCATACAATTTTATTGGTCGAAACTTGATTTAAAATAAAACAGATTACTTACAAAAACAATCATAACCAAGGTTGCTGTCATGTAAGAGGTTGTAGACGTCCATTTTGTAACGAAGTGATAATGAGACCCACTTACAACATTCCTAAAAAAAATAAGTAAATTAATTAGACATTGACCTTGGTGTGAAATATTTATTAAAAAATATAAATTACAAAGTTTTCAAATATTTTACCTCAAATATCCTTTGCTTCCATCATGCTCAGCAAGGCTCTTGATGGATCCCATCAGGACGTCTTCATAACCCATAAAATTTTCCATGATCATTTTGGAGAAGGCATCTCGAAAACACGAGTGTTTATTGGGGTCTAGAATCTACAATGTAATTTGTCAATTTAGTTTGTAAAGCATCTTTAAAAATTAGCTACAATTTACCACTAAGTTCACACTAATATTTAGCCTCTCTCGAGTTGCCTGGGATAGTCTCAAGAATCCGTATTCCAAACTGTACTCAACAATATAGGCATCTTCTGCCATCGCAGCTAAAAGCAAAGCAAATGTTTTTTAAGTGAAAAAAGCCTATTGATATTTAAGTTTGAAATACCTGAAGTCTTTGATTTTTCTGAAAGTTCAGAATCTTGACTTTCGTCCTCCGGTTTTAATTCTACATCTAAATTTTATCGCAAAATAAAAGAAAGTAATATTACTCTAAGTAGATTTAAAAAAACGGGAAATGAAACTGTAACTGTATAATTTAAAATAATACACGCTGAATCAAAATTGTCAGTGTTGCACCAATTTAGGTTATCAGTTCTTTCATCCTTACCATGGTCAGTCTCCTGGTGCCTCATTTCGTCACTTTCCTCTTTGAATTCAGGGTCTTGGTATGTTCGATTCTGACTGTCGTCGTTTGTGATGTTTTCAAACTTGGTTTTCTCATGTGATTCAGCATTATCTTTTGACCGTTCCCAACTGTCTTGAAGTATGATTTGATTTTCGTACTCAGTTTCTTTTTCCTCTGAATTTTTATCATCGTTGTAATCGTAATCATACATATCCAAATTTCTGAAATTGAATCGAGTTCAATAAAGGTATTTATGAAACAAACATTAAACATTCTTTAAAACCTGTCTGACATGAAGACTCCAAGAACAGCTAAGTCAGCCTTTCGCTGAAGCGTGTGAACATGCTTTTCTTTATCATATGAATCTTTGAGAGTGTAATTCTCTGGAGCATCTTTTATGATCTCGACTCTTAATATCCCATCCCTTGGCACTAGGCCTTTGAAATGGTCAAGACAATCCAATGGATTCCTCATGAAAAACATGTGAATGTACAATAGCAAAATTAGACACGCAATCCCCTAGAAACGAAAAAAAATATAATCAATATCATTTCTAATGGTATCTCAAAAATGGCTGTTTTTTGACGTCAATGACCATTTCACATATAGACTTTGACGTAAGCCAAATCGTTCAGATCTCATACCTTTAGAAGCAGAAGGGTTTCAATCATCCTTCTCATAAAAGGGCTGACAGTTCTAGCATACAATAACGTAAATCTGATGAACAATGTGTGGAAAAGTCTATCTCTGACAGCCACAAGACTCTCAACTCCAGCAGCAGCAACTGCAGCTGCTGCTGCTGGGTATACTTGAGGTGAAGGATTGGCATCTGCCATTTTATTATTTTGAGCTTTTCACTAATTCAATCCAATACCACAACTCAATCCTGAACTATTTAAATTTCACTGTTAGTTATTCAAAGTCGTCATCTCAAAATTTGCCTGAAGAATGTTTTGTGTACATTTTTGTGAATTTGATCGCTCGAAGAGAAAATTAGGGATGTGGCAAGACGCGAGAGTCTCGAAACTATAAGCAAAGCTCATGCAAAATTCAAAACAAAACAACATTTGGTATATATAAATGAGATCGAGTTCCTCTTCTGCTTTCGACCGGACAGCACGAGTTGGGGTCCTCTGAGAGAAAAAGTGGTGCCAATTTTTCTTGGAAGAGGTTCCCCCTCCGCTTTCAACAGGATAGCAAGTGCTGAGGACTCACTTTTCCAAAAAACCAGACTTTTTGGACAATACTCCATCACATGGTAGATAAAATCTACTTTTTTGAGCTGAGCTGTGAGCAGTAATACTCCAGCATAGACTCTGAGCTGTGGGCAGTAACTCCAGCAATAGACTCCTGAGCTGTGAATAACAAATTCAGCATATACTTTTAAGCTGTGAACAACAAATTCAGCAAAGACTTAGCAGTGAACATCAAGCCTTTGATCAGCACATCCACTGGTGGCTTTTCAGTCCCATATCCTCCATCTAGTCAGAGCAAAAACCTCTTAAAGTGAGGTTAACCACCCCCACGTCAAGTGGGTTGACGAGTGAAAAAAAATATAAAACAGATTGATGTCTGAGATGAGCCCGCATAGCCATATATAAGTGTACCAAAATAAATTAGTGAGTTAATAATTTGCTATAATCGGGTATAGTCTAAAACTTAAGCTACTAAGAGAGGCTGTATGAAATTGGAAAGCAAAAAGTTTCCCATACTTGAAGAGTTTATTATCCATGCCATGTTAGAAATATGGCTAAGGGTTGTGGAAAATATTATTCAACTTTCAACTTAAGTCTTTAATAGCACCCATAATTTTAAGGCTAGTGAAAAGTTTACAAAATAACATTTGTAGCTAAATGCCTGGACAAAGATGTTATTTTGTAAACTTTTCTCTTAACATTAAAATGTGGGAGCTTTTAAAGACGTAGGAATAAAGTCAAATTATTTTTCAATGTCCGTCTGTTCATCCGTCCGCCTGTCACTTATAAGGCTCCCTCAGTGTTAAAGCTACAAAGCTCAAACTTTGAAATTAAATTCCTCATTTTAATATCTCCAAAGTTACCAACCAGATTTTTGACTTGCTTTGGGGAACATGATAAATTGCCTGATGCAAAATCGCCCACCCCCAATTCACCCAATGAGAAATCGCCCACCAGTACACAAGATGACCAAGTCACCCACCTTCAAAATTGCCCACCATAACATTTGGTTGGGTCAGGTTAGGTTCAGTTTGGTTTGGTTAAAAGGGAGGGGTGTTGGTTGGCATAAATGAGGGAGAAACATGCCCTGCAGGGTTAGAAAAGGGGACACATGATATGGGGGTGTCAGGTAAGGTAAGCAATAAATGCCCTTTTGGTTAAAAGGGGGTGCAGTTGATTGGGATAAATGAGG
>Ga0194133_10004984_pt1 | contig 17228 bp, 20 predicted proteins | sample TA2KigOf40mmetaG_FD_155448 | JGI IMG/M metagenome (GOLD analysis project Ga0194133, IMG submission 155448) | Freshwater microbial communities from Lake Tanganyika, Tanzania - TA2015055 Kigoma Offshore 40m | ecosystem: Environmental > Aquatic > Freshwater > Lake | place: Tanzania: Lake... | reverse complement strand
GTGTAGAGGTTGCTGTTGGTGTAGGAGTTGCTGTTGGCGTAGGAGTTTCCGTTGCTGTTGGCGTAGGAGTTGCTGTTGGTGTAGGAGTTTCCGTTGCTGTTGGTGTAGGAGTTTCCGTTGCTGTTGGTGTAGGAGTTGGTGTAATTAATCCTGTAATTTCATCTTCACACTTTTCTCCACATATGGCAAAATCATAATCATCCAACCTTGTTAAGAAGTTATGTCTAACATGAATGAAACCTAATGGTTCTTCATAATATTTTATTGATTTAATATTAAAACAACAAACACCATTATGAATATTACCCATAAGACCTGTTCCACCACCCCAAGACTGAATAAATGGTTGTACTCCTCTATTTGATGGTATAATCTCTTCCCAATTCTCAAGTTTATATATTGGTCTACCATTTAAGTATATTTTAAGTGTACCTAGTCTTCTTTGTCTTTCATCGGCCCATTTTTTATTCAAAAATTCGTATGTATCCTCAAATTCGGCCAATTGTGTAGATGTTACCGCCGAAACTTCGGTGTCACTATATTCATCAATTTTCCATCCGAGTAAATCGTTAAATCCTCCATTGTTTTCTAAATCACAGTTTGTGTATCTTTTATATCTGTCAAATACTATTGTTACATTAAAATCTTTTGTTGCACCTGTTGTACAAAGTTGTGGTGTTTGTCCTGAGGTAGTATAATAACTTTCAGTATACCCACTTGTTGTATGACAATATCCTGAATAATGATGTGCAACCCACTTTATTCTTCCATCAGACGTGAATTGAAATGATAGGTTATTGTCTGCATAATCTGATTGTGTGTTTGAACCCCTAACTCCGAAATAGTAAAAAACACCTCCACTTGACCAAGGTAATGTTTCTCTATTGAATATAAAATCTAATGACCACCCCTTTTCGACCCTTCTTTCTATATGTTTAGTACACCCACTTAAAAAGGGTTCCATAAATTGATAAGCCCACGGTTTGTTGAATAATTTGTTTGGTAAGGGACAACAATTGGTTTCATCTTCTAATCTTTCCACACATTTAAGTACACTTGTTGTAAATCCGCTAATTAATTGAGACTCACTCGCAACACCAAAATTCACATCATAAGTCGATGAGTTGTTAAAACTCTGAATAGTAAAATAATGTGTTTCACCCGTTAATCCTGTATAAGTAAAAACATTACTATTTAAAATTGTATTTGTGAATCCTGTTGATATTTGATTCACAAAATCATCGTAATCAACCGTTGCGGATAATCCTGAGTAAATGTAATTTGAATCATTTGGGGTATTATTAACCTCAATAAGACTAATAGTGTTTCTTGCACAAGAATAATCTTCTAAAGTGGTGTTGATTTTAAGAGTACTATATGTTATCGGTGTTGATAAATCTAAAACCTTAGTATTATAGTCTAAATCTACTTTCGATATTTCATAATCATAAAATTCGGACGAATCTAATTTTACATTCAATTTTGTACCAAAAAAGTCTAAAATATTCTGTGTGTTCATATTTCTATAAATATCTTTCCTTGTGTTTGATATTTATATAAAAAACGTTTAGATGAATAATTTTATTAAACAAGTTATAGAAGAAAAGTTTGCATCTAAAGCACAACAAAGATTTTTCTATGCTCAGGCCGGTAAAGGAGGTAAAAAAGGTAAAAAATGGTCAAAATGGGCTAAAGAGTTTTCAAAAGACACCGATTTCAAAAAAATACCCGATAAAGTAGAAAAAGAAGAAGAGGTTGATGAAATTGTTGATGATAAGGGTAATATCAGTAGAACCAAAACACCCCCAAATGTTGTATCAAAGGGAGTCGTTCAAAAGAAAACCACTGATGAAGTAATAAAAGCAGGAGCGGGTAGTATGGGTATTCATGGTGTTCACGGTACCCATACATCATTAAGATATTGGGCAGAATCAGATATGAGTAAGTCATTAGGTTTCAAAGATACTATGTTAAAAGATGTGGATTTTGATGACGCGGAAGACCACTTTGAAAAAGAATTAGGTTTACCTGATGATGAAGCTAAAGAGAGATTAGGTCAAATGGGTTATGATGAAAAACTTCTTGGGGACAAGGTAAGACTTGTTGAGAACCCGAAAAAATTTATGGAGGAATATATAGAAAGTATATTGTCAAAAAAGAATTTAAGTAATGATATTGTTTCAAAAGAAGAAACAACAGAAGAAAAAGAAATTAATCCTATAGTTTTAAAACAACTAAATTCACTTAAAAACACACTTAAAAAAAATAATTTAAATTTAAATGATGTTTTAAAACATTTAAAAAACGATGAATAAGGAATTAAAAGATAATTTTTTTGACTTACCTCAAAATGTTTTAGATCAAATAAATTCTTCTTTACAGAATTTAAACGGTCAACATGTCGATGGGGTTCATCGTGCGAAAAAACTTTTACATGATAAAAAAGTAAAATATGGACAATTAAAAAGAATCATACACGATTTAAATAATATAGACAAAACTAAAGATTCTTTAAAATACAATTTATGTGGTGGTGATAGAATGGAGAAATGGGCAAAACAACACTTAAAAGGTGAAAGAGACTTAATAAGTAACAGAAAAGACTCAAAAAAACAAGCAGATGAAATCGGTGGAATAACGGGTGAAAGAAAAAATACTCACCTTAAAAAACATAGTAAAAAATTTAGTTTTAAAATTCCCGTAAATCTTATAAAAAGTAATTCTCATAAAACTTCGATTTCACCAATAACTTCACTCGGTTTATTTGAACAGGTTGAAAGAATGAAAAAATTAATGTTATAATATGGCAACACAATTAGAAATATTAGCGGAACAATTTAGAAAAGAACATGTTTCAAAAAATACATATGGTCTTAATGAAGAATATAATTCAAATCACCCAAACGCAAAATCAGATGGTGACGAAAAAGGTAAAAATGAAATAGGTGGCTCTGTTGACATTCAAAATAGAATTTCAAATATAACAAGAAACATCTATAATGAAAATAATGGATATGGAATTAATCACAGAAACGCAATTTCTGATGGTGATGAGAAAGGTAAAAATGAAATTGGCGGTTCTGCGGATATTTCTACAAGAAATGAATTAGTAGGAAGAAACTTCTATAACTCAAACAATGGATATGGTATCAATCATCCAAATGCATTATCAAATGGTGATGAAAAAGGTAAGGGCGAATCGAGTGGAAATATTGGGGGATTAACAGATATCAATTCAAGAATTGATAACACAGGAAGAAACATTTATAGTAGTCAAAATGAGTATGGTATCAATCACCCTAACGCATTATCAAATGGTGACGATAAAGGAAAAGGTGAATTAAGTAATAATGTGGGTTCAATCACTGACATTAATTTAAGAACTGAAATAACCGCGAGAAATAAGTACGGAAAAACAAAAGGTTATCCTGATTTTTAATGTCATTTAAATTAAAAAATATATTATTAGAACAATCATTGTCTGGTAGAAAAACCAAACCACTTGTTGATGCAATAAAAAATAGAAATCCTGTAACGTTTTATTATTCTGGTCCTAAGGCACCACCTAAAGATAGTGTAAAACCGGGTACGAGAATTCGTGCTGAAGTTGTTGCAATTGGTTTAAGTAAAAAGGGTAATGTCATTGTAAGAGCGTATGTCCAACCTCCATCTGTATCTAAAAAAGGTTATGATAAAACAAATTGGAGAACTTTCATTGTGGATAGAATGAGTAATATAAGTGTTTTAAATAATGAAACATTTGATGATAAGAGACCGGGATATAAAGAGGGTGCGGAATCAAATAGAGGGCCTATGGTTACAACATACGTAACGTCTGATTGGACTAAGACACCTGAAGTAAAACAAAAAGAAGTCCCAACACCTCAACCACAACCAACAAAAAAACCAACTAAAGAACCTTTACCACAACCAAAAGTTGATGATAAACCATTAGCAACACCTCAAATAGAAAAAGATAATGTTGGTGATGTGTTTAAAACATTACAACCAAAAGATATAGATGGACAAAAAATTATAACAACACAAGATTTTAATAAAGCGGTTGGGGATTTATATAAAAAGAAAGAAGAAGATTGGAAATCAACACAAAAACAACTTGGGAAAAATACATCAGCTGGTGAAGGAACAAGAAAAAGGTTCGATTTCGAGTCAAATAAAGAGTTATCAGATTTATTAAAAAATAATAATATAACAATATCAGATAATTTACCTGAACCAAAAACTGAAACAGAACCATTACAAGAAAGATTATTAAGAATAAAAACTTTAATGTTATTGGTTAATTAAGTATATTAATTAAAAAAATTAAAATGTCACAACAAGGAGCAATATCGGAAAATGATTTAATGAAAAAATTGGTTAATGCCAAGAAAGTAATGAATAAGGTGGATAACGGAAATTTCGAAAGAGGTAATATTAACGAAAGTATGTTTTTAAGTGATCCGGAAGAATTAATGAAAACACAGACACCGACAAATACAAATACAAGACCATCAGGTGTACCTTCTGTTCAAAAAATTAAAGAATCTAAATTACCGGATGCAATCAAGCAAGCAATGATTGACAACCCAATACCTCAACTCCCTCAAATTTCTCTAAATGAAGGTCTTGACATGGATTTCATTAAAAGTGCAAAAAAATTAATGGAACAAGAAGGGTTAAGTAAAAAGACAACTCCACAACAAAAAAATGTTGGTACGATTTCAAACCCAAGTATCGATATGAACGCCATTGCCGTATTAATCGAAAATACAGTAAGAAAAGTTATGGATGAGAAACTAAACCAAATATTAAGTGCTCAACAAACTGCCTCAATTAATGAAAATCTTGTTTTAAAAGTTGGTGATTCTATTTTCAAAGGTAAAATTACTGGTGTAAATAAAGCAAAATAGGTTTTGTTTTTTCACTTTTTTTACTTATTATTTAGACATATAATGATACGATAATGTCTAAAATAAAAATATTGGCAATACCCTCCGATACACATGGAGTTGGTAAATATAGAATATTAGACCCATACAAATATTTGGGGGAAAATCACGATAATGAATTTCATATTGACATATCTTTTGATGTTCCTGATGAAGATAAATTTTTTGAGGATTACCACATAGTTGTTTTTCACAGTTTTATCCATAAAACAAGTCATGAGGCAAATGTTAAACGAGTTAATTGGTTAAAATCTAAAGGAATAAAAGTTGTGGTTGACATTGATGATTTATGGAATGTTGATCAAAAACACCCAATGTATTATCAAATAAAAAAAAATAACATACCACAAAAAAAGGTGGAGTTTTTAAAACTTGCCGATTACGTATCAACCACCACATCAATATTTGCCAACACAATAAAAAAGAAACTTGGTGTAAAATATGTTTTTGTATTCCCAAATGCAATTGATGAAAATGAACAACAATTTCAACCAAAAGTTGAGAAGTCTGAAAAAATTAGATTTGGTTGGTTGGGAGGTTCATCACATTTATATGACTTAGAATTATTGGAAAGTGGTATATCATCAACATATAATTTATTCAAAGAAAAGGTTCAATTTGTTTTATGTGGTTTTGATACAAGAGGTTCCGTGAGTGAGGTTGATAAAGCAACTAATCAAGTTCGTAGAAGAAATATCCTCCCACATGAAACCGTATGGTTTAAATACGAAAATATTTTTACTGACAAATACAAAGTTATAGATGAAGAATATCGAAAATATCTTTTAACATTTTTAGAAACACCTTTTAATGACATAGATAAACCATATAGAAGAAGATGGACTAGAGATATTACGAAGTATGGTTTAAATTATAATTTGTTCGATGTATCACTTGCACCTTTAATCGAAAATGAGTTTAATGAAAACAAATCTCAACTTAAGATTATTGAATCTGGTTTTCATAAGAAAGCGGTGATTGCAAGCGGAGTTAATCCATACACTTTGGACTTAGTGTCAGCACTTGATCAAGGTGTTTTTAATAATAAAGGAAACGCCCTTATTGTCCCCCCATCTAAAAATCATAAAGAATGGGCGAAACATATGAAACGTTTAGTTGAAAATCCGAACATGATTGAAGATTTGGGTAATAAATTATATGAAACAGTAAAAGACAAATACTCATTAAAAAATGTAACACAAGACAGAAAACAATTCTTTAAATCAATTATTAACAATTAAAATTTAAAAACTATGCATTACTTAGTAACAATCGGTTATGAAACCGAACAAATGGACAGAAATGGAAATCCAAGACTTCAAAAATTGAAATACATTGTTGAAGCAGAGACAGTTGAGGAAGCAACAATTGTTGCATCAAAGTACAGATCAGGAGACACTAGAGGTAGTGAAAGTATCTCCATCGTAAAAATGCAAATTGAATGTATTATTGATTCAAAAAATACTCCTGAGTATTATAAATCTAAATAAAATGGAATTTTTTAGCAGAGACATCCAAATTTTGAGACAATCTCAAAGTAAACTCGCGTTAGAATATATTAGTCAGTCAGGAGTAACTGTGACTGTAGAGGAACTACAAAGAATCACAGATGTTTTTGTTGAATGTTGTCTTAGACCAATCGATAACGATTTAAGAGACAGATTAAAAAAATTAGATAAATGGATTATTGATAAAAAAATCAAATCAAATGAATAATGAAGAAATAAAAAAATACATTGACGAATTAAAAAAACTTGAGAAAGATATTTTAGATGATGATACCGATATGGATTTTATCGGTGATTTAAATAACCTTTTGGGAAAATTGGATGAGGATATTAAAAGTGAAATGTTCTCTCAAAAAGGAATGGTTGTTAAATTTAAAAAAATATCACCTGACGCGGTCTCCCCAACATATTCAAAAGATGGGGATGCGGGTATGGATTTAACAATTACATCTATTATATCTGAATCTGAATTTGATATTACATATGGATTCGGAATATCGGTAGAAATTCCTAAAGGATTTGTGGGATTAATTTTTCCAAGATCATCTATAAGAAAATATGATTTGAATTTAACCAATTGTGTGGGTGTTATTGATAGTGGTTATAGAGGTGAATTACAAGCCACGTTTAAAAAGACACAAAGTGGAAATAAAAAATACATGATTGGGGATAGAGGTGGTCAAATTATGTTATTGGCTTACCCCCAAATAGATTTTATCGAGTCAGATAAATTAAGTGAGACTGACAGAGGTTCTGGAGGTTTTGGTTCGACGGGTAAATAACATTTATCGAGATAATTATAATATATAAAACTTATAACCTTGAGAGGAAAGATTTCTAAAAATGGTAAACCTACACAGAGTAGTGATGTTACCACAATTATTGAGGGTATTACACCCAACAAAAGAAGAATCAGAGAAATAATAAGAAAACCCAAAGAAAAGTTTCTAACAAAATCACAAGAAGAATATTGGAAGATTTTAGGTGAAAATGAAATAACTTTGTGTTTTGGACCTGCGGGTGTTGGTAAGTCTTACATTGCAATGAAAAAAGCTGTAGACCTACTTTGGGACGATAGTAACAAATATGAAAAAATCATTATTGTGAGACCTGCGGTGGAAGCAGAGGAAAAACTTGGTTCATTACCTGGTGGATTAGAAGAAAAATTAGATCCATACATTTATCCCTCTTATTACCTACTTAATAAAATTATTGGTAAAGAATCAAGAGAAAGATTAAAAGATGAGGGATTTATTGAGATTGCAGCATTGGCATACATGAGAGGATGGAATGTAGATAATACCATACTTGTATTTGAAGAAGCACAAAACGCCACTCCCGCCCAAATTAAATTATTACTTACTCGCATTGGATTCAATTCCAAATTTTTTCTTTCAGGTGATTTGGAACAATCAGATAAATTTAAAGACAAAACCAAATCAGGATTATATGACGCAAAAAGAAGATTATCTGATGTAAGAGGTGTTGGTGTTTTTGAATTTGGTAGTCAGGATATTGTAAGAAATCCCATCATCGGGAAAATCTTAGAAAAATATGATTAAACTTTACTTATAAAAGTTATCATATTATATTTTTAACATGGAAATTTATTTGAGTATTGATGGTGTATTAAGAAACACCATACAAAAATTTGATTATCACTATAGGGATGCTTATTTAGATACTGAATTTGAATCTGAAAATAATTTTGAATATAAAATTATTGAACCGATACATAACGATGATTTATTATCATCTTATCAATTTCAATCGTTAGAAGAATTAGAATATTTTTTATACATTGAATACCCAATAGAGATTTTTGGTCATGCGGGTATTAGTTATCAAACAACTTTTACGGATTTAAATAAAATAATTTACGAAAATCCCGAGCATAATTTTACAGTAGTTGGTTTGAATGAATTGGGTAAATCAAAACCCGCAACATTATTCTTTCTTTCAAAAAATGGTTTCTTAGGTAATAATGTAAAATTTATTAAGTCTAAAGATATTTCTGAAGAATGGAATAAATGTGACGTATGGATTACTGACTCTAAAGAAATCATCAATTTATGTCCTGAAAATAAAGACACAATAAAATTCAACACAACATATAATCAACACTTTACACATAAAAAAGAAATAGGTAAATTAACAGAAATAAAAGAAACATGGTTGAAATTTTTGGAAAACTCTACTACATCGACATCGAAGCAATTACCACAAGATGTAGAACAGGAAACACAATAAAAGATGAAGATGGAAATGAATCGACAGAGATTAATATTTTCATGTATGAAATTCTAAAGATGTGTGTTGAAAGAGTACTAAATGAAATTGATGAATCGGACGAAGAAATGGGACCATTTAGTCAAAAAGGTACCACACTTTCATTTAGACTCGCGTTTAATACATTAATAAAAAACAATATTTTAATAGAAGAAGATGAGTAAAAATATCGAAAACATAGAAAAGTTAAAAGAAGCATTAGGTAGGTTAGAAAATAGTACTAACACAGTATATTTTTTAACATATGACACTAAAAACAATCCGAGAGCATCCGTTAAATACATTTATGATTTGGCGTTTGTTTTAAAAGAAAACGGTACTAATTCTAAAATTTTAGTTGAGGACTCGACATACGGAGGTGTGTCTCATTGGCTTGGAGACAAGTATAAAGATTTAGAGGTGGTATCAATCAAAGAGGATAAAATAGAAATTAAAATCGATGATGTACTTGTAGTACCTGAATACTATTCAAATATTTTACAACAAGTATCAAATATTAAATGTACTAAAGTAATGTTGGTACAACAAAAAGATTATATTTTTGAAACACTTCCTGTGGGAAGTAGATGGAGAGATTATGGTTTCGATAGAGTAATCACAACAACTGAATCATCAAAAAAATATATTTCAGAAATTTTTCCCGAATCTCTTATTCATATTATTCCACCAATCATTGAGGATAACTTTTGTCCGTCTGATAAAACTCAAAAACCATTTATTGCAATCAGTTGTAGAGACAGAGTTGTACATAGAAGAATCATATCAGAATTTTACTTAAGATATCCACAGTTAAGATGGGTTACTTTTAGAGATATGGTTCAAATGGGTTATGAAGAATTCTCAACAGCATTAAAAGAATGTTTTGTATCGGTATGGATTGATGATGAATCAACTTTTGGTACTTTTCCATTAGAATCGATGAAATGTGGTGTACCTGTTATTGGTAAAATACCGTCTATGGAACCTGATTGGTTATCAGAAAATGGTATATGGACATATGATACATCAAAGATTGTAGAATTACTTGGAACATATACATTAGCATGGTTAGAGGGTGTTGAATTAACAAATGAAATCACAGAAAAAATGAGTGAAACTCTCTTACCTTATTCTAAGTCTTTAACCGAAAATAATATTTTATCAGTATTCAATTCATTTAGAAATAAAAGAATTGAATCTATTAATAACGCATTAGAAAAATTAAAAGTAGAAGAAACAGTATGAAAAAAATAACAATATTATTACCATTACATAAAATTGACGATGAGTATTCTGTAATGTTAAATAACGCAGTAAATTCTTTAGAAGATTTTCACAATGACGTTATTTTAATGATTATTTGCCCACCAAATGTTAAAAATAGTTTGTCTAATTTATCTCAAAAATTAGAAATTGTTTATCAAGTAAATTCAGGTGATATTGGTTTTTGTAATCAAATTAATTTAGGTATTTCTAAATGTGAAACCGAATGGTTCTCTATTTTGGAGGTTGATGATGAGTTTAGAAAAGTTTGGTTAAAATCGATGAATACATATATCACAGAAAATCCTGATGTAGATGTGTTTTTACCTGTGGTTAAAGATGTAAATGTAGAAGGTACATTTATTAGTTTTACAAATGAATCAGCTTGGGCTTATGGGTTTACAGAAAAACAAGGTTTTATCGATAATGAAGTATTACTTGATTATCAAAATTACCAAACAAGCGGTGGGTTGTTTAGAACAAATGTCACCAAAGAAAATGGAATGTTTAAGGAAAACATAAAACTTACATTTAGTTATGAATTGTTATTAAGATTAACACATAATGGTGTAAAAATAATGACAGTACCAAAAATTGGATATCAACATGTTAACTTCAGAGAAGAGTCTTTGTTTTGGAGTTATAAAAACAACGAAGAAACAAAACTATCAGAAGGCGAAGTTAAATTTTGGTTGGATTCCGCAAAGAAAGAGTTTTTCTTTAAAAATAAACGAGATATAAAATATGTGGAATCTTAAATGCCAAGAAAACGAACCCAAAAAATATATTTTGGGGAGGATCAAGAGAAGGCGGTAGTCAATTACTTAGAGAGTAGTGATGAAGCGGAACGAAATAAGATATTCAATGAATATTTACGTGAACCCCTAATTATAATGGTCGAATCAATTATTCGACGTTATAAACTTTACAGAAAAGACATGGATTTTAAAGAAATTCATGATGATACAATGTCCTTCTTGTTGACCAAAATCAATAAGTTTGACCACACAAAAAACCATAAAGCTTATTCTTACTTTGGTACAATTTGTAAGAATTATTTAATGGGTGCAATTCAAAAGGATACCAAAGAGCAAAACAGACAGATTTCCTACGAAGATATATCCTCATCAATAGAAGATAACGTGGAGTTATCTTATACTATGGATGAATATGCGATAGATTATAGAGATGTAATTGTAAAACTTACAATTGATTTAGAGGAGTTTATTGAGAATGAAGATTTGACTGAAAACGAACAAAAATTAGGATATGCACTTTTAGAGATTTTTGGAAATTTTGATAAAATATTTCAAATTGGTGATGGTAACAAATTCAATAAAAACTTAATATTAATGTCACTAAGAGAAATGACATCCCTGAATACAAAAGAAATTAGAATTTCAATTAAAAAGTATAGGAAACTATACGACGGTATTATTGGCGGATTTTTAGATTAATTCTATTTATTATTATGGGTAGAGATAGAAAAAATATAATCTCATTAGACGTAGATTCTGCATTAGCGTTGATGCAAGAAATTTACAATGATGTGGTTGAAAATAGGAATACGGCGTCTCAAATAATGAGAAAAATGATGTCTTTTATGAAAGACGCTGAAGACATGAGTGTTATAGGTCCGGTTATTAAGGAACAACAAAAAATCCTAAATGATTGTACTGAAAAGAAAATATCACTTGTAAAACTACAAAGTGTTCTTCTAAAACAAACATCAGGTGGTGGAGGTAAAATGCCACTTGGTAAACTAGATTTAAGTGACGAAGATAGGGCTCTATTGGATAAGATGTTAAGTGATGACTCTACAGATACTGAAGAAAAGTACAAATTATAATGAGTAAGATTAAGGATACAAAGAATAAATTAAAATCTAGAATTGAGGCCATCAAAAAGATTAATGATGACCCAAAAACATCTGTTGATAATTTATATGATAAGTACCTTAAAGACTTACCAACCACTGATCAGTTATTCGGAAAAAAATTAGATGATTTTTTAGAAAAAAGAAAAAATAAAGTAGACAATAAGAATAATATCTTTTCAGATATTATGGAAATTGCGGATTCTATTTTGTCAGGAAATAGTTCTTTAGATAAAAACAGAAAACCTATCCCTGAAAAATTATTTTCAAAAGATAGATTAAAATTTCACGCACAGACGGCTGCCGATAAAACATTAACACAATCAAAAGAAATTATTTTAGACACAGTAAAAAATCATTTTTTTGCTGGTAATGGAATTTGTGGAACCAATAAAACAATAACTGTTGATTCTCTAAATATTGAACCAAAAGAGTTCGATTTTTTAAATGTACTAACAGTAGACCCAAGCTCCGCGACAGGAAAAATAATTTATGAACCCGAAACAGGTACAACCGGAACAAAAATACAAGTAAATAGAAACTTATATGAATCATTTAATGATTCGTCAGGTTTTGATATGAGAACCGCGTCCGGTGAATCTATTTTAGAAATGTTTTGGAACTCGCAAAACCAATATTGGAATGTATCGGGATTAACAGGAAACACTGAAGATGCGGAATCTTTCCTTAATAATTATTATTCTTCAATAGAATTACCCGATATTCAACACATTGTAAAAACATCCATGTTGATGACAATTCAAAGTGGGGAATCACATCCATTATTTGATAAAGGTTTAAATAATGTGAATAGACTTTTAAATAAATTGATGGCTATATGTGGTACACCAACAAAAAGAAATGAATTATCAAATCAAAATGCCGTTGATTTATTCGATGAAAATGATCAAGATATTGAATTGTATTTCAACTTCGATGATGTTGAGGGAATTGATATAGATGATGAAGATGCTAGATTTAGAAAGGTATTGAAATTTAAAGATTGTGACAATTTTGAAGTTCCTGTTAATAAAAACATGATGGAGGACTTTGTTTATTTGGGGTACAAAAAAAACTTAAATGATTTGGTGGATAGTACGTTAAATAGAACAGCAACAGACGCATTTTCAAAATCAGACAGCTCAATACCACAACTACAATTTAGTTTAAATTTATTGAATTTATTTATTCTTAATTTACCTAAGGCACTATTAATGTCTGCATTATCACCAAAAATATTTTTACCAATAGTAATTTTATATAAAATATTTAAAGCCGGTATAAATCAAGTTCTTGATGTTTTAAATACAATGAAAGAATTGAGTAAATTATTTTGGGATATTGTTAAAAAATTATTTTGGCTATTCATTAGAGAATTTTGGAAACTTATAAAGGTAGACTTAATTGCATTTGTAATTAAACTTGTTAAAAAAATATTAAAAAAGAAATATCAAAGATATGTAGTTATCATAACGGCATTAATTGCGTTACTTACAAAACTTTTAGAAGAGGGTATTGAAGATTGTTTCACAATATTCAATGTAATCCTAACAACATTACAAAACGCATTATCACTTGGATCTCCAATCAGTATACCCGGTATTTTACTTGGACTTTCAGATAAATTACCCGGATATAGTCAAGATAGAGCACAATTGAATATTATGGAAAGATTAGAAAATGCGGGTATATCCTTAGGACCCATTTTTGGTGAAGACAATAATCTACCAACCATTATAAAATCCATAATAGATGGTAATACAGAAGAATTAGATACAAATTCATTTATAAAAGTAACAAACAAAGAAATAATTGTTCCAACACCTGTTGGTCCTTTAGTTATACCACCGGGAATTTTAAATAGTGTGGGTAAAATGTTGTAAAATGATTGATTTAAATAAAATAATAGAAATATCTAATGACGTAGAAAATAAATCTAATAAAGACTTATTTAATGCATTAGAAACTCTATCTATTGAATTTGAAAAAACAAAATTATTAATTGTTGATTTGACAAGGCATTTAGAGTTAGTTGAATCAATGTATGATGACATTAATAAAGAAATTGGTAAAAGAACAAGAAAGTAATGAAAACAATTGATATTGGTATTTGTATTAATAATAATGACCCATTAGGTTTGGGTAGAATACGATGTGTTAGATATTCTGATTATGTTTCATCCAAAGAAAAAATACTTGCCGAGGCCGAAAGATATGAACCATTTTCTGATAATGACGCCTTTGTTGCGAATCCATTTTTACCAACAAACATCAATTTTATTCCCGAATTTGATCAAGCGATAAAAATAATAAATTATAATACAGATAAGGAAAACGTTAACACTGAGTATATTGCGGGTCCGTTTACAACAATACACAATTTTAATGATCAAAGTTTTTCAACTCAAATATCAAATACAACCTATGGTGTTAGTATAAAACATAAACCTGATTTATTTGACAATAAAGGTAATCACAAGAAAAAAGCCTCCAAAGGTTCGGTTGCAAAAAATACAGATTATGGAATTTATGGTAAATACGGGTCAGATTTAGTATTCACTGAAAATGGTTTACAATTAAGAGGAGGTAAACTTTTATCTAAAGAAAAGGCATCTTCAAAAGACAGACAGGACATATTTTCATACCCAATTATGTCAACAAAAAGTTCTGTTTTAACATTAAAAAAATACCCACATAAATTAGAAAAAAAGATAATTGAAATAATATCTGAAAAAGTTGAAGTTAAGGATTTAAATTATTTAATTGAATATGATGTGGTTGATAACTCAGGTAATACTAATTTAACTACACCATATGCTGTTGACTTTTATGTATATAAACTTAAAACTCCATTTGGAGATTTAACTAAGACAAATAGAATTAATGAAAATACAATCATACCTAGTGAATTACTAAATTTAGTAAATGTAGAGAAAAATACAACATCCCCAACACATAGAATAGTTCTACCATCTTCTGATGATTTTACATCTCTCGTAAGTGAAATTAGAGATTTTTTATTAACAATACATGAGGATGATTTAAAAAAAATCAATCCACTATATAAAAAAGGAGATTTACATCCATTTTATTTTAGACCCAAACAAAGTTTAATGATAAATAATGATAATAATACTATTAAAAAAAACATATTCTCATCAATTTCAATGTATGGAATCGGTCCTAAATGCGGTTTAATTTTTTCATTGGGTAATCTTTTACCAAAAGTAACACCTCAAAAGATTAAAAAAGAGAAGTTTGTATTTGATAAAAAAAGTGATGAACAATCTTTTTCATCTTTAAAATCAGATAAAATCTATTTTTTATCTACAGATACAAACAAAACCGAAAAACTTGTTCCCTTTGAAAAATTGGACAAATACGAACTAACACAAAATGACTATATTGAGAGAATAGAACCAAACACTTATTCTGTGGTCAGGGGAGAGAATCTTATACTACTTTTAGAAAAGGTTATTGATGTACTATTTCAACATGAACACAATGTACTTGGACCTTTTGTGAAAAACGAACAATTTAAAAGTTATAGTGAGTTGGTGAAATTAATTGAAACAATGAGAAATGATTTACTGAACGGGTCAATCAGAATAAATTAATTTGATATTTATAAAGAAAAAAGATGTCATATTTCCGTTCATATTTTGAAAAAAATAACACCATAATTAAAAATTCTCAGGTTAACACCGCAAAAAACCCAACAACTGAGATTTTTTATGGTAGTGGTTTTTCTAAATTTATTTTTAAAATTGACTTTGATGATTTAAAATACAAAATAAACGGTGGTGATTATGTGATTACTACAGGAACCACTCATACACTTCATTTAACAAATACCATATTTGGCGACGAAACATTTTTAGGTGCGAAAAGAGGTACAGGAAGACAGAGGACAAATTCATTTGATTTAATACTTTTTAAAGTACCTGAGTTTTGGGATGAGGGTTTGGGATTTGATTATGAAGATGGTGGTTATGACTTTACAACAGGTAACATTACTTTTGATGAGAGACCGTGTAACTGGTTTAACAGAACCACACTTAATAGTTGGACTTTAGAGGGTATATATTCAGACACACCGAACATCATAGAAACCATACATTTTGACAACGGTAATGAAGACATTAATGTAGATGTAACAAGTTACGTGAACAGTGTCTTAACGGGTACCACTGATCATGGTATAGGGTTGGCATTCGCCGTTTTATATCAAGATTTAAATGCAGAAGTCGACCAATCAGTTGCATTTTTTAGTAAGTACACACAAACCTTTTTTGAACCTTACGTTGAAACATTTTTTGACGATAGAATAAACGACGATAGAACTAACTTCGTTGCAAAAGTAACTCAAAATTTATACTTATACATAACTAAGGGTACAAATTTCTATGACTTAGATGATGAACCAACTGTGGACATATTAGACTATACTAATACTGAAATTGTCGGTCTTACAGGTCTGACAACTACTAAAATAAGAAAAGGTATCTATAAAGTAAGTTTTGGTTTAGACGGGGTAATTTGTGACGGTAAGAGGTTTTATTTTGACAAATGGAAAAATCTAAGTATTGACGGAGTTTCAATATCTAACATTACTCAAAGATTCATACCAAAACCATATACGTCATTATATAGTATTGGTGATAATCCAACCGAATTAGATAGATATGTGATTCAATTTTTTGGTATCAAACAAAATGAAAAGATTATAAGAGGAGAAAAAAGAAAAGTTGTTGTGACTTTTAAGTCAATTAATATATCAAAACCAATTCTTTTTGATGAGGTTTTTTATAGAATGTATATTAAAGAAGGTAGAACTAACGTAATTGTGCACGATTGGACACAAATTGACATGACAAACGAGAATTCATTTACTTTAGACACTTCGGTATATATTCCAAGAGAATATTTTATAGAAATAAAGGGTAGAACACATTCAGAAGAAATTTTCTATGATAACGAAATAAAATTTGAAATTGTATCAGAAAAGTAGACTATTTATATATAATAAATAAAGATATTAAATTTTACATATTATGAGTATTGAAGAAATTATAAAAAAACATTTAAAATCATTATCAGAGGGTAACATAGGTTCACAAGAAAACTACATGTTTTTCAGTAATTTAGAACAGATTAAAAGACAATGTGAAATGTTACTAAAAATGAATCCACAATTATTAGACTCTATAATTCAAGACGGACACGATTGGGCAGATGATCACGTTACAGAAGCTAAAACAAATATGGATCAAGTATTTGATTTCTTTATGAATAAAACAAAAGAAATGGAAAGGGAAATGAATACCATGAAAGCTGATTTATCTACTTTTAATCTTAACG
>Ga0194133_10004983_pt1 | contig 17234 bp, 14 predicted proteins | sample TA2KigOf40mmetaG_FD_155448 | JGI IMG/M metagenome (GOLD analysis project Ga0194133, IMG submission 155448) | Freshwater microbial communities from Lake Tanganyika, Tanzania - TA2015055 Kigoma Offshore 40m | ecosystem: Environmental > Aquatic > Freshwater > Lake | place: Tanzania: Lake... | reverse complement strand
GTGGGAAGTGGGTCTTTGATTTGGTCCAGGTACATAGTCCTCGTGAGAAAAATTACTCAGGATCTGTGTCCGGAAATACCTTTTATTAGGTTCGCAATATTGCAACAATCAAAGCAGCGCAATGCTGATATTCTTATTATTTTGTATATGGAATCCAAACTGGATGAGTCATGATTAATCTTGTTCAAACCTGCTCCAAGATGAGTACGAAAATGGATACAAATTTTAATATCTGGCCTGGGGTCAAACAGTTGTTGGTAATGTGAATGTCTTAATTATTTAAATTGGTGAGGATAGGGTCAGGGTAAAGGGGAGGATTTGGGGCAAGGTTCAAGGTTCTGAAATCTTGCATCAATCTTAGAGCTATTAAACCTTTAGATAGTTTGTGAGAACTTGGAAGGTACTTATCCTGACTGGTTCCTATCTCTTGTTATCTAGCTTTTAACACAATCACTTATTAAAGAAAAGATCAAAATTTTTAAAACGTTTTTGTCAGATTTTGGTTGTGTAGAAGCAAAATGAATTGAATTGAAATGAGTCGAATCCAACTTAATTGGCCAAATCTAAGATTAATTACTTATCTTACCAAGCTGCAGCAGCCACACAATCACCAAATCTTCACTTTTTTTTCATGTCTTGACTGGTCGGCTACCGGCGTCACCTAAGACTCCCCCTTGACAGTTATACCCGTATACCGTGCCCCGTGGACCTGCCATGAACTACGGTTGAGGTTGAGAGATTAAAATTGTTTATTTTTGAGTCAAAAGATATCTACGAAATTTGTTTTGAAATAACTTAGAAATCCTTGCAGCGTCAAAAACAAACAAATACAAGCCGATCGCGATCCGCGTGGTTGCTCTTTGTGAGTGTAAACTTACTTTAAGAGTTTGGAATTGTATTAAGCCTTACCGTTTACAAAAATCTGGCACCTATAACACTTCCTAAAAGAGGTATTTTAATTGTTTTCTTCGTAAACATTATTTTGGATGATATATCATTCACATAAACCTTTGGTTTTGACTTAAAGGTGGATTAAAAAAGACCAATTAGAGACGAAGTTCATCATCAACAGCTTATTTCTAATTGAAGGTAAGCTTTTCGATAAATGTAAAAGAGGAGTGTCTGTATCAAAAGTTTGTATGTTCATAATGTTTTAAAAAACTAATAACATTTAATAGATGAGTTGGAGAGGACGTGGAGGTGGCGGCAGAGGAGGCGGTGGAGGTCGAGGTGGACGCGGAGGATTTACAAGGGTAAAGAATAGACTAATTTTTATTAGCTCTTTACGGAGTTTCACACTCGTGTTTAATTTTGTAGGATTACGGACCACCTGAAAGAGTCATTACAATAGGTGAAATGACACATACTTGTCAGGAAGATCTTGTCTTAAAAGTAACGCAAACAGATGTACCTTACTTTAACGCACCAATATACCTAGAGAATAAGGAACAGGTGAATATTTGAAACATTTTGTATAAGTGTTCTCTAAATTAAAATATCTAGTTATCAATAAGCAACCATATAAGAGAAAAATATAGATCAAAATACAGACTGAATTTTGCTGGCTGTTAAAACTTGCAAGGTTTAATCGCTTAGTTCTTTGAAGTAATTAAAGATCTGTCTGAAATAATAAAACTTATTTCTAAATTTGCTTCTAAAAATGACATTAAACTTATGCTCCCGAGCAAAAAAACGAGACTCTTGCTTTTTAATTAAGTCAATTTAAATAATATTTTTTGATCATTTTAATGTTAATATTTTTTTTGTTTTTACTAAAGGTCGGCAAGATAGATGAGATATTTGGAAGTCTCAAAGACTTCTACGTTTCAGTCAAACTATCTGACGAAGTAAAAGCATCCTCGTTCAAAAAAGGCCAGCAATTATTCATCGATCCTGCGAAAATGCTTCCGTTGCAAAGGTTTCTCCCAGGAGCAGATCAAAAAGGTTAGTCGTTTTGAATTTATTAAGAAACAAGGAATACAATTTCAACCTTTTTCCATAAATATGAGGTCGAGGTCGTGGAGGGGGTGGTCGTGGAGGCGCAAGAGGAGGAGGCCGCGGCGGACGAGGAGGATTTGGAGTACAAGTAAAGTCACCAAAATTACTGTTAACTTTCATAAATTAAACAAAAAAATTTAGGGAGGAGGAGTTCGCGGTGGACGTGGAGGTTTCGGTGGTGGTGGCGGCGGACGAGGAGGCTTTGGAGGTCGTGGAAGTTTTGGCGGTGGAGGAGGTCGAGGCTTTAGAGGAGGCGGCGGCGGTGGTGGAGGATTTCGAGGGCGCTAATGAAGTAAAAATTCAGAATTTCTTTCACCTTCTGATTGAGAATTTTCAAGAAATACTGCCAATAAACATTATATCTGGGTCAACCTTCTTATGATAAATGCTAGAAAATATTTGGATGTATCAACCTACAAAGTCTCGAGTACAACAAGTTTTGCGCCATAGAATGCCATGTGAAATACATATTCACAAAATAAAGCTTTTCTTGTCACTGTTTTGGCTCCCTAAAAAAATAGAAATTATTTGCACTTTTAACGTTAAGTTCCCTTTTTAAAGATACTACATATCTCAAAAATGTTTACATAATTATAAGGCAGAGGGATGATAAATGTTTCTCATTTCAAAAGGTCCTTAGATATTCAAGTGAATTGTATGGTGGTGCACGTGGGCAAGTCCGCTTCTCATGTCCGCACTCTCAAAGAATGAACCGATCCTCAGACCCCACCATCAGTTGCAAGGAGCATGAAATATTCTGACACCCCAATCCTGCATCCAACGTTTCAAGATTTCCTTCAAGGTGTTATATCTCAACATTTTTAGAGCCTTCTTGACTTAACCGTTCCTACTAGAGACATATGCCGTAAGTGGAGAACGCCTCAACTAAGGCATGTCTACTTTAAGTCTCCGAACAAAAAAAGTTGGGTAGTCTAATGCGTTTGTTAAAACATTTAAAAATGTACGGATTTACATTTTGGGTCTGCGTTAAGCACTGTGTAGGTGCGATGAAATTTCATCGTTCACTTTCTCTTGACATTTCGGCGGGCGCGCGATCGCACGCTTTCCTCCGGCCGGGAATTTGTCTTGTTTCAAAATATTAGGTCTTTGCCGTAAGCGACCTGAAGGAAGCAAAAATTCCGCAAAACTTCAAATTTCATAAGATCAAATATAAATAGGAGCAAGAAATAAACGTATTTACTTTGATTTTCTTTCAAAAACTTTGATTGTGAGCTAAAAAAGTGATTTAATAACTGTCTTAGCAAGAAGCCGTCTCTTTTTCAAACAAACAAACAACTACAATAACAGAGACAGCGCGCCCGTTTTATGAACTAAACGACAGCTGTCGACGAATTTCGCTACGCTTTGCCCTCCGTCTTTCTTGACTAGCTCGAACTCGTTACCCCGTTTCAAAAGAGAGGATCAACCATCCCTCTGTCGTATCTCGTCTCCTCTGTCGGTTTGTCTCCGTCCCCGTCCTGTTCCGCCTAACTCACAACTTTAACCCAATCCCATGGGGTAGAGCTTGAACGAGAAAGATTAGTGAGAGATATTACAAAGAAGAACATGCTGTGCAATTCTGGGACAACGAAGGAAAGAAAGAAGGAAGAGGAGAGGCACAAACGGTCAATGTCGTAACTCTTAACTTAGACAGAAAGACTCGTCGTGAAAACAACCGTCAATCTTTCATTGCACAAAGGTTGAAAGGAATAAAGGATGTAAAGTTGACTGACACTGAATAGCGTTGCTTGTCTACCTCAAAAAGTTGTGGACAAGCGAGCAACCATGACTTTGTGTTTTGAGTGGAACAAGATTTAGTGCCAAAATGTTGAGGAAGAAAAATCTCATTGAGCATTACGGAGTGTTCCTTTGCACCACACTTGTATTTATCATTTTGTTCTTTAGCCAGTTCAAGTTGATTTCCGGTTCTTCCTTGAGTGACGAGAAGACTGCTCGATCAGGTATATTTGCATTCTTGTAATTGTTCTGTCAACGGAGGTTAACTCTTACATTTAGTTTTTGATTGTTGGCCACTGAGAGTAAACTCGTTTTTACTTGCTTCCAGGTTCAGGAAATGTCTGGACCATGAATGCTGAGGACTTGTTGGCCAACAGGAGGAGGCGAGAAGGCGAACACGAATTGGCTAATAAAAAGATTGAACAAGAAGAAAAATTGCGAATCAACAATCCGCGAAAAAAGCTGGACGACGAACCACCCAAGTCCAACCAGTCTACCTTGTCTCGCGAAATCTTTGTAAAATTGCCGCAAAATATTGGCCAGATGATGCCCCAGTCTAACGATAGGCAAAGGATGAGGGAGGCTATGCTTGGATTTCCTCCGATGCCTATCCCGAATTCAAATGAGTCTCAAGAGCCAATGGATAAGAGGGTAGAAGACCACGACGAGGATCGCGTGACAACTCCTTCTCAGAGTAAAAGGAAAAACTCGCACCCACAGCAAAACAAACAAAATGGAAGGGACTCAAAAACTAACGAGGCTGCAGATTTCTCAGATCAGGCTGTCACCACAACCCCTTTGGGCACAGAAAAAACGACCCTCGTTTCCACGACGAAAGGTGTGCTGGAAGAGGCAGTGTGGGACGGAACGAAGAAACATTCCGAAAAGTCTGATGAAGGATTTTCCAAGAAAGAACCCACCAACACCCGTTCAGTTTGGTGAGAACATAATTTTTCCCTTTCTATCCTCGGTTATTTATGCATTGAAAGGTAAATTACAAGAGCATAAATTAGACCAATTTTCTTTAACTGGTTGACGACACTTTATTACCTCATTTGAAACTGGAGGTTCCAAATTTTTGGGAGCCATTCTATTTGAACAGAGTGCGTGACATCAAACTATGCATTAGTCCTTTAAGAATGAAAAACAGTGTAAATAAACCTCCTTTTTTGACTGCCATCCAGTGAAGTTTTTGATTCTAAATGCTGAAACCTTTTAATCTTGCCAAAATGGTAAAAAAAGAAGATATTTTAAAGTATACAACTGAATATTCAGGGATTTTTCAGTAATTGTGTTTGCTCAATGTAAAGCATTTCACATTGAGCTAATCTCAAGCTTTTTACCAAATAACAATCACTTGTATTCATAGCACAATGTAAACAAAAAGAGAATGGTTGCTACATTTTTTATTCTCAAGTGTTTGTTGAAGAATTCCAAAGTCATGGAGTTTTGCTAAATAATGTGCATATTTTGAGTCGATTTACTGAATTCATTAGCTGTGATACAATCTTATCGAGTATATCAAAGAGAATAAAAGGCTCACCACGATAATTTTCCAAGGAAAATCTGATTGAAAATCTTACTTTACAGAATTTTTCTTTTTTCTCATTCAAGTCTAAGATCTTAAATGTGAGAAATTACTAGCTTTTTGGCAACAAATTTTCAGAATTAAAAAAAAGTCATGGGAATAAATTCATCTGAATAAGAAAAATGAAATCGAAAGCTTCTTGGGTCTGAGGTTTTGTCCTCATCCACAATTACTAAAAATAATAATCTACTGCAGTAAAGACTCATTCAATGTTGATGCAAGGGTCAACACATCTACAAAAGAGTCTTGCATTTCATTATTACACTGACAATTGGTCCTTTGTTGATTTTCTGGGGTGGACTAATTACCACTATCTTAATTCTGTCAGGTGCCCTTGACCACTAACCGAGTGGTCATGGCATCAAGCTGGGAATCTTAGGGTCTGGGGTTCAAAACCTAGTGGATACAGGCACCCTATGACCACGGGTAGTCAAAAAATAACAAATAATTCCCTGCCAAATAGTTTGCTTTTAATGAAAGATGTACTAAAGAAGATTTAAAAAATGCCCCACACAATTTTATAAATTGAGAAAATTATCATTTTATCTGCTTTTCAAATCTAAAAGATATCCCCTTTGCTGCTGATGAACCAGTTTTTCTCAGTTTGAGAGTATTGGTGATATTTTTATTTGATTTTCGATTGAAACTTTTATTACTGATTTGCTGAATTGACAAGACTTTTTTTTGCTAGGTCGATAGCCTGGGAGGCACATGTCTATTTCTCAGGAACACTTTTCGTATTGCTTTCCATCTATTGCTCAGTCAACATATTGAGGCTGCACACATTCTCAAGGTAAAGGATTATTAAAAATAAAAAATTGGACCATTTTTCTGCAACGAAAAGGCTTGTCTTGACTATTTTTTGCTACAACTCCATCACATATCATGTTACTAAATTCCTCTTAGAGTATGTGTCATTGTATACAAAATGGGTGGAAGAGTGTCTAGTTGCTCAGATTAGTTAGACTTACAATGACAATGACAATGTAATCATCTAAATGAGCTAGAACCCTTTGGGCAAATAAGCCTGCAAAAAAAAACTGGCCGGAAATCTAAACATGGAGACATTCTTGTATAAAAAAAGCCCTCGATATTTTTATGCTTAGATATTCTCTTTTCATTTTTAGGTTGTTCAGCCGAGGTTACTTCGTCTCTCTCAATCTTTGCCTGGTTGTAATTGGACTTTTAAGACCAATTTGGTTATTTCACGATCCTTACAACATAAACCAGACATGGCCAAGATATGGAGCTTATCTACTTGTTGATACTGGTTTACCTTGCATGACAACAGCATTTGCAGTATTATTCCTGGCTTTGCTAAGAACCACAATGGTAAGTTTTTCCTTTAAATTAAAAGCTCAACTTGTAAAGTTTGGTATATATTATTTTAAAGATAGAGATAAAGAGACCTTGTGTTAAGAACTGATTATTCTAACACATGGGGTCGCTGTGGCCTAATTGTTATGGCATCTGACTGTGGACTCGGAGGCTGGGGTTCAATATCCGATCAGGGCAAATCTCTGTCCCCAAGATTTGTATTTAAATAATCATCTAACATGATGGTTACCACAGTCAGGATTGATGGTTGTGCAGATCACATGAATGGAAAAAACCCTGATTAAGTTATTAAAAACACAAAATAATTACATCAGAAAAAATACCATTCCCAAAATTTAATCAGGGATAGTTCAGAAGACTGCAAGGCACAATAATAGTGTAAGGAATTGTTGTAAAGTCTTACACTTCGGTATTAGAAGAATCAGTTCCTCAACCAACTATAAGCTGTCAATCAATCAATCAACCAAATCAAGTGGATGAGAATAGTGTTGACTTTACAACAGTTCATTTTTGAATGGTCAACAACTTTAATATCCTTTAATAATACTGCCTATTTTACCTTTGGATACTGCCCTCATTCCTTTCCTTTCCAATGGTAAAAATTGATACAAGCTTGACCACCAGAACTTATAGACAGCCAAAATCATTGATCCGTGTTTGATGTATGTAGACCTACTAATTCCGAGCGTCAGGCATCAGCATGTCGCAAGGTTTTAGATAAGAGGTGCAAATCCTCTGTAACTCCTAACCCATGACTATGAGAATCTAAGGCTCCCAGTTCTTACAATAAAAATGCAAGGTATTTAAATATGCTCATAATACTTTATTGAGTTAAGTACAATACACACATAATATGTCCTTTAAAATAACACTTAGCTATCTACTCTTTATGACTTACGTCTAAGCACACGGAGAATAACTAGCTAATCATTCTTAGGCAAGCAGGCCTTTTATTGACATGTGAGACAGGAGCGCGCTGATCAGGTGCGCTCGGGAATCAGATGTGTGGAAAAGTTGCGTGATCAAAATATTACTTTACCGTACTTTAAATCTAAGGCTAAGATCCGTGTGTGCCATCTACATGAACACGAACCCGCCTCTTCCTCAAATATACAGTTAGTTTATCATTTCCTGACATCCAAATCTTCTCATCTGGTTTTACTAAAACTGCTTTAAAGTTAACACTTTCTCATCCTCCTTGATCAAGTGTAAGAAGAATCAGTTCTTAATTCAAACTTTCTTTTTTTTTGCTCTTGTGTGATTATGTTGCGCCCATGGGGTACTAATGCTGCTGGTTGTGTTTTGTTGGAATGAATCTTTTATCTTATTCTGCTAAAAGTGTTTCAAAGCAACAAGTAGCAAAAAAATTAGGTCATTGAAAAAAACAGTTATTTTTAAAACCTTCCACAACGTGAAAAAGGGGAAAATGTTATTGGATTCAAAGCACGTCTTTTCATTCGTAAAATGTTCATTTGATTGGAGGAAATAATTCCTTTCTTTTTTTCATTACAAAAGGGGAAGACAAAATATGCGGATATGAAACTTGAAAGAGGTTTTTTTTCCCAATCCAAATCAAAAGATGCTGTTTGAATCAAACATGTTGAAAGGAAAGTTGCTGCTCAGACTTAATTCATGCCAAGGCATAGTTCTCAAAGTAGACACGTTCTCAATTTCATTAGCTCGAAGAACTTAATTAGTTTTTGGAGATGTCAATCCTTGACTTCTAATTGATTTTCGTTTGTCTTGACACACACAGTGAGTAAGCTCTCTCTTATCCCCCCTCACAACCTTTTTTCAATGACCTCAATTTATTAACAAGGCTGGTGGATCTCTTCATTTTATCAAAAGAAAAATATAGGTTGATTTATGGTCTCCAATAATTTTATTTTTCAATAAAAGATTATTTCCCCATTAACGATAAAAATTGACACTTCTAGATATTAAATCTGTGTTTGTCCTTTCAATCAATTGATTTAATGTTTTCATAAGTAGATATCAGGTCAGGTTCTACCAGTGGTTAGTAACAAACATTTTTCTTATCCTCTATTGGCAAGTTTACTCTTGTTTTGATGATTTTTTGCCTTGTAATTCTTGATAGGGTAGTTCAGAGGTCAAAAAAGTGATAAGAGTATTTAAGACACTCTGCCAAACAACTTTTCTTGATGGCTGTAAGGTCCAGGGGGTAAAGGGTCATAGTTAATTTACTGACAAAAACAACACATGGATGTGTGTGCCAATTTCATAGAGATTGGTCCAAAAGGGAAGATTCTTATAGGTCCTCCAGGAACCCAGCCAAAACCAGGGTCATTTTTATATTTATGTAGATAGCACACTCAGATCTCGGTACCATGTTTTTACCAACACTATATTATTTTTGTGATCACACAACCTTTCTATTCACATTTGATTTCCGAGCACTACTGTCTCACATGTCAATAAAAAGGCTTGTGTGCCTTTAGCTGCCAACAAGTTAATTTTCAATATTCTTAGAAGTAAGATTGTGGTAGATAATAGGCAGTAGATTTAAGTTTTTAGTATGTAAGTTTACTTATTGCGATAAAATATTATGAGCATTTTACATCAAGCCATTTAGTTACTCGTAAGCCGGGAATAAGATGTGTGATTATACTGGGACATCACTATTCCATTTACGTGTTCGCATCCGATCCTATTGTATGCCTTCCCAGGATTAGTCTACATTTATAAAAAGAAAGAATATATCTATTTGAAATAATTCAGCTTTTGCAGCTGGTTCAACCAAAACCACACTTATCGGACATGAGAGCTAAAGTGAGGGAGGTCAACTTTTGTGGTTGGGCGACCGTCGAATCAAGTATAGGTGGCGCTAAAGAACAAAATGTGTGGGAATAAGAAACCAGGAAGGCAGCCTGTTTCAAATTGACTTTAACGGGATTGTAAAGGCAACTGCTTATTGATGTTGAAATATCGTGAATAGAAAATGAAACTAATAACTAGAATTGAACGCATACTACAATACAACTTTTACTTTTTTAGATTGATCTAGTCTCTCCTTCATTTCAAACGCCGAGCTCCCTTGCAATATTCTGTGGATGTCACTTTCTCCTGAGCTTCGGGGTGGATATTGCTATTGGCATGTTTTACCACCTACGCTACATGGTGCTCATTCTTCAGGGCGTTTTTATTGTCTGGAGCCTTTTGCTTTCAGCTGGATACTTTTACATCTTCTCTGCCATGAACAAGTAAGGTTTTTTTTAAACACTGCAGAGAACTATAATTGTCAAGAGAATCAGAACCAAACTACAAGTTCACCAACCATGAAATTTATTCAAACAAAGTTCCCTTTCTCCGATTGTTTCGTCCAAGTTTCCAAATGAACCCCACTTTTGAAGTCTGTTTAAAAAACTGGAGGAAAAGGATTGTCATGTTGTCTGAGTCTTAAGATTCAAAAGTCAGATTTCAACTGTTAAGAGTACAGACTATTTATATCCTAATTTTATAAGGGATAGAACAAATCCTGTTGACGGGAGGCAGCTTCAAGAGATGAGACAAATGAGATACTAACTGTTTATTTAGTGAACAGGTCAGTTTGTATAGGTTTTATACGGATCAAGAGGATCTATAGTCGGATCAAGGTAAATAAGAGGGAAAGACACACAGGTCATTCACCTATCAAATAATTGGAAGGAAACGGCCAATGTTGTGAGAGTTCCAAGAAAAGGGGTGTCTCCTTCGATACAGATGATTGGTATCACTGATCTTTCATGGCGATCAGGAAATTAATTATTCCTGAGTAGGAACGTATTTTAAAGAAGATACTGCAAGTCAATGGCAATGGATCGATAAAAAAGTGTCGATCATGCAATAGCATCGAATGAATCTTTTCAGCTATTAATTATTATTATTTATCAACCTCTAAATTTTACAGAAATTCTACAAGTATCAAGTTTCCCCTCGTAGAAATCCAGAGCCTGATTTTAAATTCATCTAGAGCAAAGAGGGCTCTTTGATGTTTTATTATTTCAAAGAAGTCGTTGTTCTTTCAACTCAGATCCAAAAGCTACAAATTACAAAAGGAGTTTTCGAGAGAAACAAAAAGCTTTTTTTCCTCAGGAGAGAAAATATAAGAACCAAAGTCAACGACAAGTCATTGAAAAAAAAGACAAACAGTCATTTATTACAAGGGATGAATCCTACACAATAAATAAAAGTTCAAATTCAAGATATTTTTTTATAGATTTTATCTTGATTTAAGACCTGTCCAGCCTAATCCCTAGAAATAGTTTTCGAAACGAAAGGAAGTTTTGCAATAGTCAAATAAATAAAGCAAAAGGAAATAATTTTCCCTTAAAACTTCTTCTCAATTCTCTTTCTTTATATGCCAGAATCTTCTTTCATCTCCCTGGCAGATTGTTTTACACCATCTGGTTTTTTTCAAGAGATGTTGTTTCTCTTCTTCAATTCTTTGATATTTACAAATAAGCTCTAATCTAATCTAGTGTGCGGCAAAAATCTGAGCAAATTCTGTTTTGATCAAAAATGAAACAGCAAGTCTTTTTTAAATTTTCATGCTAAATTTAGATTTTCTGAACTGGTCAAATGTAATTGGCAAAAAGGAGGACGAGTCTTGAGATTCATCAATTTTTCGCCAGATGTGTTCGATGAAAGTCCATCAGTCAACTTTACCATATGTTTCCAACATTAATTATGAAAGTCTACAAAAAGGGTAGAGAATGGATCATTAGTGGTAGTAGTTCTCTTGAAATGAAATACCGTCCATATTTCATCAATTAATTGAGTTTGCACTCAATTTGCTGACTATTTGTATTAAAAACGTGCTTGAAATTCCAATACCTTTTGCTTTTCCAGAATACCTCTCTCTTTGTGCCATAAATTTATCTGTCAAGAGAGTTTTCTTTTTGTATTGACGAGAGAGAGAGACTTTCAAGAAAAATATTACTCTCTCAATCAACCTTTTCGATTCATAAATAACCTTGTTCAAAACTTAGGAATCCAATAATTTTCAACCTACTTGTCCATCTATTGAATTCATAATTTTGCTGACCATTCCATTGGATTAGTGATGGAAAAATGGCTTCCCCTTTTTTCCAACAAAAATATTTATTGAAAAATTCATGAAGCAAAAATGCCAATGATGAGTGTGTTTAAATACTGATACACACTATCAATTCAAATATTGAATATTAGTTTTAAGGCAAATAATATGGTAAAACTTATTCAACATTTACACAGTCAATACAATGGTTGTTGCCATGACAGGATTTGATCCTCAAACCCCAGGCAAAGATCTTTTTTTCACAGTCAACACTTGAACCATCAGGTCCCCTTCAAAGGGTCTTTGTAATAACAGCAATCTCGTGCTGTATAGACTCATCCAATGTTGATATGCAATCGACACCTTTATAAGAGTCCCGCCACAGTGTCTATGTTCCCTGTAGATGACTTCTACCCTGATTGAAGGTGCCTTGTTGATTTTTTTTTCAATCCGGCATTGAACAATTGCTGGCATGGCTAGGGATTGAATCCGCAACCTTAGATCTTGATTCTGAGTCAACTGCCTTTGGCCTCTCAGTCACGCCACATAAATTTATCTATCCATCTATAAATAAAACAAGCTGTGTATACCCTTGTATCTATTTAAGTTCCGTCATCAAAAGAACTGCTGGGCCAAATTCTTATCAAACTTTCCTCGGACCTTGCTGAATTCTCAGAGTTTTTTTAGCTTGTTTGAGGCCGGTGGTCCCCACTTTATTCCGGGACAAAGTTGAAGAATTACGAAAAAAATATTCAATCTTCACTTAAACTTAACATAGTTTTTATTTGCAGAGTGGCCCTTCGTCAACAGGGTGACATGCTACGATCTGTTTACCCAAAACTTATTCTAGATGGGACTGTGACCTATTCAGACTCGGGACACGTTCAACCTATAAGTAGTTCTTTATTGAAAAAGCCCCCTTTGGCAAGGGCTGTGCACCTGACTCTTGGAGTTGCTATTCTTGGAAGGTGAGAAAATTAAGTTCTTTCTAGCATGAATATGATTTGATATCTTGAATTTAGTTAGTTGTATTGACTTCATTGTTAATTTTGGATTTTTATAATTTTAGTCTTCTTGGTGGAGTTCAACTTTTTGGAATGATAAAAATGCTTGGCCTACTAAAGGAGGACATGACATCCAGTCAAAATGAATGGGCTTGGTATGGATACCAGGTAGGAACCCTCTTTTTGTGGAAAAAACAGCTTTTTTGTTCAAAACTCATGTGGTATTTCAAATTGCTTGCAGGTTTCCATGCGCATTTTGGAAGTGACTTTATGCACTTTATTAGCTGTCATAGCCACAACACCTTTGCGTTCAAATTTCGATTTAAGTGGCAGGATATCAGCGGCCAACGGTACCATGATGGACGGGAGCATAGCATATCACCACGACATGTTAGGGGAACATAGTTTAGGTAAGAAGCTTGCTCTCTTACCACACTAAAACGAAAATCAAAAGCCTCAGCAATTTCTGGAAATTTGTACTTTTGAAATTTTAGGTCATTATGCACTGAACGGCTTACCACCAACCGCAGACGATCGAAGCTGGATCTCAGGTATTTTCTGCTGTTGTCGGCAACGTACCCAAGGCCACCGTCAGGGTCATCGTGATAAAGGATCTTGCGGTAGCAACTCTTTGTGCTGCACCTTGTGCTCAGATAGTAACCCACCGAGAGAATTTGAAGATGAGATCTACTCTGAAATATGTTCCAATAACCACAGCGTTCGTCAGGTGAGAGATTTTCAAGCAGTCATCAAAATTTGTACATATGATATAGATTTATTTTCCTTAGGTTATGTCTTCGTTAGTTGGAACCGGGACTGACGTAAATCATCCTTTCGGAAACACTCTTGGCAGGCAGCAGGTCTTGTCCAATGGTCAAGCCATGGGTACAATGTTACCGTTAGGTAAATTGATTCCCCAAATAGAGTGTCTTTTAATGCCCAAATCGAGAAAAATTCTTAAAAAAGACAAAAAAACCTTTTTTAATGAAAAAGTGAAAATCCTTTTTTTGCAAATTTCAGGAACATTGAACACATCAAATCATTCAGCCATTGGGTCCAATACATTGCTTCCATACAAACGAAGCAATGTAGGAGTAAATAATCATTATCCAAGTCAATCTCAAACGCTTTTAAGGTACTTCAAATTCAATCAAGCCCATTTTACTTCTTTACTGTTCAAAGTGTTTACTTTATGTTTGCCAATAAATTGACGCAAACTATAAAAATCTTGAGTGAAGAGCATATTTTTTGTGTCGTGTATAAAGAAGACTTTAAACACGCGAAACAAACTTGATTTTTTGCATGAACCAGAAGCTCCTGTCTCTGAATTAAATTATTCATTTCAGGTCTTCCAACAATTATCATGACCCAGGTCAAGATGCTCGTGGCCAGGTAAAAATACTTGGGCTTTTTCTACAGTTTTAGACCAAACATGAAAGTAATTTTATCAATTTTTGTAACTTTAAGGTTGGTATTCACGTCCAGGGGCCAATCAACAGCATGGCATCAAGTAGAGCAACGTTGGACACTGCTTTATATTCGAATGTAAGAAGTCGACCTTCTTCAATGCTGTTCAACGATTCAGGATTTGTAAGGTACTTGGTGATTTGATTAAAAATAATTCTGAACACAAGTTTACAATTATCCACGATTTAAATTTTTAAAACACTCAAAAATAATGCTTTCTAGGTTTCGGATGGGGCCCGACCATTCGAATAATGCAGCCTTAGATGTTGGTCTAAATCACTCAAGTCAAGAACTTGACAGGCTTGAAGAACGAAATCAACCAAAAAGATTCTCAAGCAAGGAGAGGGAAGGATTACGAGCGTCACAAAGTTTTGATGAATCAGTAAAAGTTACAATAATAATGTTTTGATTAAATTAAAGTTAAAAACGAATTATAATTTTTGAAGGTGTTACTCATGGATATGGGAATTAGGTCTCGAGACGAAAAAGCCTCTCCTGCCTCTCAGCCTGAAACGGCCATTAATGGAGAAAATCTGGATGGAGTGGGGCAAAAACAGGTTAAATTCTTGTAGACAACTTACTTAAAGTTATGTGCAGTAAAAGTAGTCTGTAACATTAACATTGGCATTGTTTATATTTACTCTTTCATAAAGAATACAATCATTTTACTTTTTCCTTTTAAAATTACTTTTTTGCATCTTAAATCACAAATACATTATTTTTTAGGGAAAGAATTGCAATACTTCGCCTGTCTATAACAGTGCATCTGATCAAGTATGGCGGCTTAAAACCATATGTCTCTTTTAAGAAATTAATTATTTTAACCACTTTGCAGGAGTTACGCGAGCTAGACCCCAAACTTGAAGACCTTGACACCAATTTTAAAAATTCAGACTCTGATTCAGAATCAGAGGAAGAGGAAGAAGGTGAGAATCTTTATTGTACAAACGGGTCGAGGAAAAGTTGTTAGTGATTGGAGCAAAAGCCAATGATATGAAATAATTGAGGGTTTTGAAAGCTTTACCCATTGTTTCATCATCTCCTTTTTTTCAAAGGAATTTATGAACCAGCACCTGGCACAAAACAAGCTAAAAGTAAGCTCAAAATTGCACTTAAGAATGCAAACGAACAGTCTCAGGTAAGATTCTTACTTAAAAACAGCTTCAATATCTATAATCGATTGATCAAAGAAAGATCTTCCTTTCAACAGAATACCCGAGCTCCCCCATCAGAATCTGATGAGCCAATCTATAGCGGGAAGTCGATCTATGGACGAGCACCTAGCCAGTGTTCATCGGTCTCAGCTACACAGAGCTTTGACATGCGTATGTATGGAAGAATACCACAGCCTTCACATCATCCACAACAACAGCAAAATCAACAAAAGCCAAATGCTTTTGGAACTTTGCAAAAAAATGAAAAGCTTGAAAACCCATATTATTATTATGGAAGTACGAGAAACCAGAAAAAGAACAAACAGCAGGTAACACTCTAGGAGAAGGAGAGACTTTCTTTCCTGTTACCGAAAAAATACAGTGTAAATAAACAACACTAATAGGTCACCAAACTTCAAAAGCCTCGACCTCTTCTGCCTAGTCAGAGACAAGCTTTGGAATTCGCCAACAGAACCCCCACTTTTACGACTAACATCGAGCAACAAAGGCCTAAAAGTCAGATGGACTTTCAAAGACCATCAAGCAGGTAATAAAAATTTATTTAGGTGTTGGTTATAATTAGCAAAAAATAGTAATCATCTTTAACTTCAAGGCAAGCCCTTCTTCCGCAATATCACCAGGAAATGATTGAGAGACAGCAACGACTGCAACAGCAGCAGCAACTCCAACAGCAAATACAGATGCAGCAGCAGCAGCAAATACAGCAACAACAACAGCAAAATTTTCAAAGAAGCCGGAGTCTAGGCCATCATTATCAACAACAGGTTTGTTTTTTTGAGTTACTGTTTTTATAAGTTAACTCAAATTAATCTTAATTTTAGCCTCAAGTGTTTGAGCCTGTCCGTAATCAGCAAGTTTTAAATCACCAACAAATTCAGCAACCAGGCAGTATGACTCCAGTATCGTATTCGAGGTATGAACCATGAAGTACAGTTTCCTCGAAACACAGTTGGGGGTGATATGATTGTGTATTCGTTCTTAGGTGGCATCATAGTCGTCAGCAACAACAGCCCCAATCCTGCAACGGAGGTGTGAAACGTTACAATCCATTGTATGATACTCCTCCAAGCCAGCGACATGCACTTCTACAGCGCCAGCAACAACAGCAACTTTCTCAACAACACGAACACCAGGCATTCATGGGGGAAATTCGAGGCGTAATGGGAACGCCACCAACTGCTAAAAATCAGTTCAAACAATGTATGCTGATTTTTAAGATGTCAAAAGCAGTTTTTAAAAATAGCTGAATCTTTTAGCGGTGCCCAATCAAGTCATTCATCAACGTTTACGTCTTCCCTCCAATTCGCGTCAAGCAGGTCACCAGAGGGGAGGCCGGTTGATAGAGCCAGTCCTTAGCCCTATCTTAACAGATCAAGAGTTGAGTCCTCTTCATAGGGCAGGGAATCCAGACTTCCTCACTGATCAGTCTGAGTCCGAGAATGAAGACCAGGTAATAATAAAAGCAAACTTTAATTTGCTCCACCAAAAGTGGTCAAATATTGAAATTGCCTGTTTGTCACATAATTGACTATGCTTTAATTTCAGCCTTCGAAAAAGCCAGTGAGTCCTTTTTAAAACTATACTTTTAAGACCCTGTAACAAGTAGTCACAAACTTGATTTTCCTTCCTGTAAAGATGCAACATATTTTTTTTGCTTTAGAAACAATATTTTTGAAAACTATGATTTAACTTTTTATTGGGATGTGAATGAAACAAATCAAAAATTACTCTATTTTTATAGTTTTAATCGTAGAACAATTTTGAAGTCAATTTGTCTTAGTAGAGTATTTAAAATTGGGAAATTTAAAGGACAATATTTTAGAGCCCTTGTTTATGTAGCATAGCATTTTTTTCAAAATAATGTAAAAAGATTACCAATTTTTTTAAGGCCA
>Ga0194133_10004982_pt1 | contig 17234 bp, 20 predicted proteins | sample TA2KigOf40mmetaG_FD_155448 | JGI IMG/M metagenome (GOLD analysis project Ga0194133, IMG submission 155448) | Freshwater microbial communities from Lake Tanganyika, Tanzania - TA2015055 Kigoma Offshore 40m | ecosystem: Environmental > Aquatic > Freshwater > Lake | place: Tanzania: Lake... | reverse complement strand
CCCAGGCTCCCGGCTGCTGCTCCCGCCACCAGCGTCAGCAGCGCCGCCGCACCGCCCACGATCCCCAGGCGCGTGCGCGTCACCTGCGGCAGGGGGCCGCTGCCACTGCCCAACCAGCGATTCCAGAAGCCGCTCCCTCCAGAACCGGACGCCACGTCGCCTCACCCCTGTGCCGGCGAGTCCGGCGGATCTTCAACGTATCTCCAGGTCACCTCAAAAGCCGTAGCTCTGGAGAGTGGGGGCCTCAATCGCGGCAACAACCTCCGCGGCCAGGCGACTCGCGGTCGTGCTGGTGGGGTGAACCTCATCCAGGAACATCGGGTTGGCCACCGCGTTCCAGGCCGCCGTGCCATCGACAACCAGGACGGCCTTCTGGTCATCGAACGCCTTGGCCAGCCCCCGATTGACCCGCTGGGCCGTCCCATCCACCCAATCGAGCAGTGGATCAGCCAGCCGCCGGCCCCACTGCTCGCCTGTTGCTGGAGATAGGGGGTCGCGCTCAGGGGTGAGAGGCCAACGGTCACCGTCTCATCGACCACACCCGTGATGGCGTCCCGGCTGGCACGAATGTTTCCCACGATCGCCTTGGCGGTGCGCTGTTGCAGCCGGCGGTCATCCCGGCGGCCTGGGCTCGCCAGCACGCGCCGCAGACGCGCCCCCTGCTCCACCAGATCGATCAGGTCATTGCTGCCAGCCGCGATCAGGGCATCGAGGTCGCGCTCGGGGAGGAGGGTGCTGGTGGCAACAGCCCGCGCCTGCGACCGCAACCCCAGAGGAAACGCACCTAATCCCGACCGCGCCGATCCGCTGCTGCCGGAGAGAGCACCTGCATAGGCATAGGTGCGCAGCTGGGCGCTGCCGAAGCCGCCCAGGGTCAACCCGGGCAAGGTCCGCAGATTGGCAAGCGTGTTGCGGCGGAGGTTGGCACCGAGCTGCCGGGCGATGTGCTCGCCCAACACCGGCCCATCGGATGCCTTGCGATTGCCGCCGCCGTTGTAGATCGGCTCCTCAAAAGGATCCTGGCCGAAACGGCGCGCCAGCTGATCCACGTTGCCCACATCCATCAGGCTGTCGCCGAGGATCAGCAGTGATCAGGTCATGGGCAGGAGCGGAGTACGCGACCCATCCTGATGGCTCCGGCCAGTGCGACCGACGCACCCACCACAATGGAGTGATCATTTGGCGTGGCCTGAATGGGCGTTCTCACCGCACTGGCGATCCTGGCGGGGCTGATCGTGGTGCACGAGGCGGGCCATTTCTTTGCGGCCACCTGGCAGGGCATCCGCGTCAGCAGCTTCTCGATCGGCTTCGGGCCGGTGCTGCTGGAACGGCAGCGCCGGGGCGTGCAGTTCGCCCTGCGGGCCATTCCCCTGGGCGGCTTCGTCGCCTTCCCCGACGACGACGAAGACAGCGAGATTCCCAAGACCGATCCCAACCTGCTCAGCAACCGGCCCCTGCCCCAGCGCGCCCTGGTGATCGCCGCCGGCGTGCTGGCGAATCTGCTGCTCGCCTGGCTCGTGCTCCTGGCCCAGGGCGTGGTGGTGGGCATCCCCGACGGCTTCAGCGCCACACCCGGCGTGCTGGTGAGTGGGGTGCAGGCCGGCCAGCCCGCCGCCCTGGCCGGCCTGCAACCCGGCGACCGGATCGTGAGCCTGGCCGGTGAACCGATCGCCGGCGGCCAGGAGGCGGTGGCGGCCCTGGTGACGGCGGTGAAATCCTCACCCGAGCAACCGCTGACCCTGGTGGCCGAGCGCGGCCAGCGCCAGCTCACCCTTGAGCTCGTGCCGGCCGATGTGGGCGGAACGGGCCGCATCGGCGCCCAGCTCCAGCCCTTCGGCAGCGAGGCCTTCCGCCCTGCCCGCGGCCCCCTCGAGCCCATCCGCCAGGCCAACAGCGACTTCAGCGCCCTGCTCAGCCGCACCGCCGGTGGCTTCTTCACCCTGATCACCCACTTCGGCGAGACCGCCGGGCAGGTGAGCGGCCCGGTGAAGATCGTGGAGATGGGTGCCAGCCTGGCCCAGCAGGGGGGCGGCAGCCTTTTTCTGTTCACGGCGCTGATCTCGATCAACCTGGCCGTGCTCAACGCCCTGCCCCTGCCGCTGCTCGATGGCGGCCAGTTCGTGCTGCTGCTGCTGGAGGGCCTGCGCGGCCGGCCCCTGCCGGAGAAGTTCCAGATGGCCTTCATGCAGTCGGGCTTCGTGTTTCTGGTGGGGCTGAGCGTGGTGCTGATCGTGAAGGACACCAGCCCTGCCGGCGGTGCAGCAACTGCTGAGCCGCTAGTGCCTCGCTTCCCCAGCGCCCGGCAGCGCACACCCCTGATCCTGGAGCGCCTGGGCGAGCTCTATCCCCATGCCACCTGCTCGCTGGACTGGCGCAATCCCTACGAGCTGCTGATCGCCACCATGCTCTCGGCCCAGTGCACCGATGAGCGGGTGAACCAGATCACCCCGGCCCTGTTCGAGCGCTTCCCCGATGCCGCCGCCGCCGCCGCGGTGGAGCCGGCGGACGTGGAGCCCTACGTGAAATCGGCGGGCTTCTTCCGCAACAAGGCCAAGAACATCGTGGCCAGCTCGCGGCTGCTGATGGAGCGCCACGGCGGCACCGTGCCCCGGACGATGGAGGAGCTGCTGGAACTGCCCGGGGTGGCCCGCAAGACCGCCTCGGTGGTGCTGGCCTGGTGTTTCGGCATCAACGCCGGCGTCACCGTCGACACCCATGTGAGCCGCCTGGCCCAGCGGCTTCGGCTCACGCGCAAGAGCGAGCCGCGCCAGATCGAACCCGACCTGATGAAGCTGGTGCCCCAGGCCGACTGGCAGACCCTCTCGATCCGGCTGATCTTCCACGGCCGGGCCGTGTGCACCGCCCGCAAGCCGAATTGCCCCGGCTGTCCCATCGCCGACCTCTGCCCGATGGGGGGAACCCCCACGCGGTAGGCTCAGTCATTCCGTACCGATCGCTCTCCAGCCCGCATGGCGAAGAAGTCGATGATTGCGCGCGACGTGAAGCGCAAGAAGATGGTGGATCGCTTCGCCGCCAAGCGCGCTGCCCTCAAGGCCGCCTTCGAGGCAGCTGCCGATCCGATGGAGCGGCTGGAGATCCACCGCAAGATCCAGAGCCTGCCCCGCAACAGCGCCCCCACCCGCCTGCGCAACCGCTGCTGGGCCACCGGCAAGCCCCGCGGTGTGTACCGCGATTTCGGCCTGTGCCGCAACCAGCTGCGCGAGCGTGCCCACAAGGGTGAACTGCCCGGCGTGGTGAAGTCGAGCTGGTGAGCTCGCGTGGGCACTGGGGCCTTCCGCCTGTCAGCCCCGGGCTTCCCCGAATCCCTTCTGATCAAGGCGCCCTCGGGCGCCTTTTTTCATGCCACGGGCGGGCATCGCTGGATGGCGTTGGCGGCCCCGGCCTGTAGAAAAGCCTCTCTCCAACCCGACGACTGCGGCTCGGGTGCGAGAATGCCCCTTGACAAAGAGAGATAAGCCCCAGTGCAAGGACAAACTCAGTCGGTCTCCTTCGATGGTCGGGAGATCCGGCTGACCACCGGTCGGTTCGCCCCCCAGGCCGGGGGCTCGGTGATGGTCGAGTGCGGCGACACCGCGGTGCTGGTCACCGCCACCCGCTCCGGCGGTCGCGAAGGCATTGATTTCCTCCCCCTGATCTGCGACTACGAGGAGCGGCTCTATGCCGCCGGTCGCATCCCCGGCAGCTTCATGCGCCGCGAGAGCCGCCCCCCCGAGCGGGCCACCCTGATCGCCCGGCTGATCGACCGGCCGATGCGGCCCCTCTTCCCCAGCTGGCTGCGCGACGACCTGCAGATCGTGGCCACCTGCATGTCGCTGGATGAGCGCGTGCCGCCCGACGTGCTCGCCGTCACCGGCGCCTCGCTGGCCACCCTGCTGGCCAGGATTCCCTTCCACGGCCCGATGGCCGCGGTGCGCGTGGGCCTGCTGGGCGACGACTTCATCCTCAACCCCAGCTACCGCGAGATCGAGCGCTCCGAGCTCGACCTGGTGGTGGCCGGCACCCCCGAGGGCGTGATCATGGTGGAGGCGGGCGCCAACCAGCTGCCAGAGCAGGACGTGATCGAAGCGATCGACTTCGGCTACGAGGCGGTGTGCGAGCTGATCAAGGCCCAGCAGGCCCTGATCAAGGACCTGGGCATCGAGCAGGTGATCCCCGAGCCCCAGGCGGTCGACAGCACCCTGCCCTCCTACCTGGAGCAGGAGTGCGCCCAGGGCATCGGTGAGGTGCTCAAGCAGTTCAGCCTCACCAAGGGCGATCGCGACGCCCAGCTCGATGCGATCAAGGCCGAGGTGGCCGAGAAGATCGCCGCCCTTGCCGACGACAACGCCGTGAAGGTGGCGGTGTGCAGCAACGGCAAGGCCCTGGGCAACAGCTACAAGGCGCTCACCAAGAAACTGATGCGCGCCCAGATCGTGAAGGACGGCAAGCGCGTGGATGGCCGCAACCTCGACGAGGTGCGCCCGATCAGCGCCGCCGCCGGCGTGCTGCCCAAGCGGGTGCACGGCTCGGCCCTGTTCCAGCGCGGGCTTACCCAGGTGCTCTCCTGCGCCACCCTCGGCACCCCGAGCGACGCCCAGGAGATGGACGACCTCAACCCGTCCAACGAGAAGACCTACCTGCACCACTACAACTTCCCGCCTTACTCCACCGGCGAGACCAAGCCGATGCGCAGCCCCGGCCGCCGCGAGATCGGCCATGGCGCCCTCGCCGAGCGGGCCCTGGTGCCGGTGCTGCCCGCCAAGGACTCCTTCCCCTACGTGCTGCGCGTGGTGTCGGAGTGCCTCAGCTCCAACGGCTCCACCTCCATGGGCTCGGTGTGCGGCAGCACCCTGGCGCTGATGGATGCGGGCGTGCCCCTCAAGGCCCCCGTGAGCGGCGCCGCCATGGGCCTGATCAAGGAGGGCGAGGAGGTGCGCATCCTCACCGACATCCAGGGCATCGAAGACTTCCTCGGTGACATGGACTTCAAGGTGGCCGGCACCGAGAAGGGCATCACTGCCCTGCAGATGGACATGAAGATCACCGGCCTGGCGGTGAAGACCGTGGCCGACGCCGTGAACCAGGCCCGCCCGGCCCGGCTGCACATCCTCGAGAAGATGCTCGAGGCGATCGACAAGCCCCGCGACACGCTGAGCCCCCACGCCCCGCGTCTGCTCAGCTTCCGCATCGATCCGGAACTGATCGGCACCGTGATCGGTCCTGGCGGCCGCACGATCAAGGGCATCACCGAGCGCACCAACACCAAGATCGACATCGAGGATGGCGGTGTGGTGACGATCGCCAGCCACGACGGTGCCGCCGCCGAGGAGGCGCAGCGCATCATCGAGGGGCTCACCCGCCGCGTGTCGGAGGGCGAGGTGTTCACCGGCGCCGTCACCCGGGTGATCCCGATTGGTGCCTTCGTGGAGATCCTCCCCGGCAAGGAGGGGATGATCCACATCTCCCAGCTCTCCGAATCCCGCGTGGAGAAGGTGGAAGACGTGGTGAACGTGGGCGATCAGGTGACCGTTCGCGTGCGCGAGATCGACAACCGCGGCCGCATCAACCTCACCCTCCGGGGCGTGCCCCAGGGCGACCCCCCGGTTTGAGCTGAGCGGGTTTGATCAGAAGAACAGCAGGCAGGCCGCTTTCGGCATCGTCACCAGAGCCGAGGGCGCAAAGCCCACGCCGCCCGGCACCACGCTGGAGATCGTGATCAGAAGTACCCCCACCACCGCCAGCAGGCGGTAGGTGGCCGCCGGAAAGGCAAAGCGCTGCAGCAACCGCTGCGGCGCTTTTTGCTGGGCGAAGAGCTGGGGCGAGGGCTGGGCGGCATCCAGCCGCTTCAGGCCGGGCAGCAGCACCAGCAGCAGGGCCAGGGCCAGTGGCCGCAGCCAGATGTCGTCGACCAGCTGATACACGAACAGGCTGAGCAGCAGCGGCAGGGCCATCACGCTCACGCCGCGGCCGATCCAGTGGCGCGGCACGAAGGCTGTGGCCAGGGCCAGGGCCGCCGCCGTGCCAAGCAGGCCGGTCCAGTGCAGCAGGGCCAGCCAGAGGTTGTGGGGGGTGCATTCCGGCGAGGCCGGGGCGATGGCGGGAATGCCTGCCCCCAGCCAGGGCGAGGCGAGCACGGCCCGGGCATAGGCGGGCCAGAGCACGATGCGCTTCTGGGCGGTGGGGGCCGCCGGTGCCAGCTGCTCCGCCCCCCGCTGGGCGAACTCCGTGAAGAAGTCGCCCGCGCTGAGGACAGCGCTCAGCAGCGCCGCCAGCAGCCCGGCGCCCAGCAGCAGCCCCGTGGCCGTCCAGCAGAGGCGACGGCTCTCAGCCGTGGATCGCCAACCGGCCAGGGCCAGGCCGGCGCCCCCCACCACCACCGCCAGCAGGGCGCCATCCCCCTGGTTGAGCACGATCTGGCTGAGGCCCAGCAGCGGCACCGCAGCGCAGATCGCCCACCAGAAGCGCCGCTGCCGCACGATCACCCCCTGCTGCAGTTGCTGCAGCAGCGGCACAAAGGTCCAGATCAGCAGCACCGTGAGCTGGTTGGCCCAGCGGGAATTCAGATACAGGTAGGGGGCCTCGGCCATGCCGCCGCCCGGTTCGGGCCGCAGCACCCAGGCGTAAGGGGTGACCTCGAAGGCGCGCGCCAGCAGCCAGATCCCCACATCCATGCCCAGCACCGCCACGGTGAACAGGGCCAGCAGCCGCACCAGGTCGGCGCCATGCCGCTGCCACACCGGCTGGAGCAGGGGCAACAGGCCGAACTGCAGCAGCACCAACCCCAGGAAGCCGAGGGAAATCCAGGGGATCGCGCCCACAGCGCCCGAGAGCAACGCTGCCGCCGCAAAGCCCACCAGCCCGATGCCATACCAGCCGCTGAGCACGGGCTCCGAGAAAAAAGCCGCCGGCTGGCGGCGGTAACACCAGGCGAGCAACCCCAGGGCAGGCACGATTTCGGCCAGGCGCTGAGCCTGGAACTTGAGCAGGGGATAGCCCTTCAGCAGCGAGAGCACGATCCCCAGCAGCAGGGCAGCGAGATACCAGCGCAGGGGGTTGGCTCGGTCGGCGCGGGCGATCACACCGCAGGGGCAGGTGTGCGGACCTTACCGGCGATCAGACGGCAAAGCCAGGATCGATCGTGGCCATCGCCGCCGCCGCCCGCTCACACAACTCGCCGTGGGCCGGGCCATGGCTGGCGATCAGGCAGCCGGCCTGGCGCACGTCGCCGGTGTTGTAGGTGAGGGGCCGGCCGTCGGCATGGGTGAAGGCGCCGCCGGCGGCGCGCAGCACCGCGTCGGGAGCCGCCATGTCCCAGTCCTTCGGGGCGCTCTTGCCCGAGAGCGACACATACAGATCGGTTTCACCGCGCAGGATCGTGGCCACCTTGCCGCCCACGCTGCCGATCGCCTTGGTGTCGCCCAACTGCAGGGCCGCCAGCAGTTGCTCGAGTCGGTCGTCGCGGTGGTTGCGGCTGGCCACCAGCACCAGCTCACCGAGCGCATGGCGACCGCTGAAAGCCACCGGCGTGCGCGCGCCTGCGCGGTTCTCACACCAGGCCTGGCCCGGCTCCCCCGCCAGCTCCTCGGTCACCCCCAACCAGAGCTGCTCCATCTCCGGCAGCAGCACCACCCCCAGCACCGGCACGCCCCGGTGGGCCAGGGCCAGATGCACGGCGTACTCACCGGTGCCCTGGAGGAAATCCTTGGTGCCATCCAGGGGATCGAGGATCCACAGCCACTCGGCCGCCAGGGGCTCACCGGCGGTGAGCTGCTCCTTGGCGGTCTCCTCGCTGAGCAGGGTCCAGGCGGCGCCGGGGAAGGCGGCGTTAAGACCATCCAGCAGCCACTGATTCACCGCCAGGTCGGCGGCGCTCACCGGCCCCTCACCGCCGTCATCGACGCTCAGGGCCGGCGGGAAGCCATAGGGGGGCTGCTCACCGCGGCCGTAGGCCCGCAGGATGTCGGCTGCGCCCCAGCTCAGCCGCCGCAGCTCCACCAGCAGCGCCTCCAGGGCAAGGCCCGACGGCAGGGTCAGGGGGGCGGCGGGCGACGCGGCGGGAGTGGCGGCCATCGGCAACAGACTGGGACCTGCATTGTGCAGGAGCCTGGTGGCCCAGTCCCCCGAGCCGGCCGCCGGCGTGCTCTATCTGGTGGGCACGCCGATCGGCAACCTGGGCGACCTCTCGCCGCGGGCGCGGCAGGTGCTGGCCGGCGCCGACCGCATCGCCTGCGAGGACACCCGCCGCAGCGGCCTGCTGCTGCACCAGCTGGGCCTGCGCCAGCGGGACCCTGAAGCCGATGGCGCCCCGCGGGCGGCCCGCCTGGTGAGCTTCCACCAGCACAACCAGAGCAGCCGCATTCCCGAGCTGCTGGCCGCCCTGACGGCCGGCGAGGCGGTGGCCGTGATCAGCGACGCCGGCCTGCCCGGCATCTCCGACCCTGGCGAGGCCCTGGTGGCTGCCGCCCGCGCCGCCGGCCACCCGGTGATCTGCGTGCCCGGCCCCAGCGCCGTGACCACCGCCCTGGTGAGCAGCGGCCTCCCCACCGGCCGCTTCTGCTTCGAGGGATTTCTGCCGGCCAAGGCCAGCCAGCGGCGGGCGCGGCTGCAGGAGCTGGCCGGCGAGGAGCGCACCCTGGTGTTCTTCGAGGCGCCGCACAGGCTCCTGGAGCTCCTGGCCGACCTGTTGGCGGAGCTGGGCGATCGGCCGCTGCAGGTGGCACGCGAGCTCACCAAGCGGCACGAGGAGCAGGTGGGCCCCACGGTGAGCGCGGTCCTGGAGCACTTCCGGGCCACGCCGCCCCAGGGGGAATGCACCCTGGTGCTGGGGGGGGCGCCCGCCGTCTCCGCCGCCCCGAGCTGGGATAGCGCCCAGCTGCGGGCCGAGCTCGAAGCGCTGGTGGCCTCCGGCCTCAGCAGCAAGGACGCTGCCCGGGAACTGGCCGCGCGCAGCGGCCACAGCAAGCGGGAGCTCTACGCGCTCCTGCATGCACCGGTCCAGCCAAGCGGGGGCTGAACGGGCAGACTCGGGCCAGTACTGCCCGGATTCTGGCCATGCTGATGCGCCTGCGCCTGCTGCTGGCCAGCTTGGGGGGTGGGCTGCTGCTGCTGCTGCTGCTCTGCCTCGGCGCCCAGAACCTCGACCAGCGTCCGCGGCTCTGGCTGGGGTTCGGTGGAACGGCGCCCCTGCCGGCCGGTTTCCTGGTGGGCGTAGCCCTGGTGGTGGGCGTGATGAGCGGGGGATGCAGCGCCGCCCTGCTCACCCCGCGGGCCGATCAGCTGCCAGGCAGGGAGTAAAGGCTGCCCTCGATCACCACCCGGCTGATGCCCTGGGCCAGCAGGTAGGGCGCCGTGCGGTGCAGCAGGGTGACATCCGGCAGCTGGATCACCCGCTGGCTTCGGCCGCAATGGCGCTTGGCATGGCGGGGATTCACGTAGACCAGCAGGGCCTGGCGGTCGGCCTCCTCGGGGGGCAGGGGCCCGAGATCACTGCACGCGCTCAGGGCCGTGGGCAGCAGCTCCACCGTCTTATCGACCAGCAGGTAGGCACTGCCCACCAGCGCAGCCTCGCTGAGGCAGCGGCACTGCACGGGCGCCAGATCTGCCGAGGGCTCGAGGGACTCGTCGTCGCCCTCGCCCCCGACCTCATCGTCCTCGTCACCGTCGCCGTCGTCGCCGGAAAAGTCGTCGGCGTCGTCGATCGGCAGCATGCCGGGGCCGTCGCTCTCACTCTCGCCGTCGGGGGCGTTGTCGCCGCAGTCGTCGGGGTCGTTGTCAGGGGTGGCATCGCAGACGGCCTGGGCCGGGGGCAGCTCGGGGCCCTCGGCAGCTGCAGGCTCCGGCAGGACACCAGCGGGCGCCGTCGCACGGGACGCCCTACCGCGCTGCTGCTTGAGGGCCTCAAGTTCGTCCGGGGAGAGCGCGCCCTTCACCACGCGGCTCACGGTGTTGGGGCTGCAGCCAAACGCCTTGGCGAGCTCGGTGCTGCCCACCCCCTCCCGGTAGCGCTCCACGATCTCCGCTTTCTGGGCGTCGCTCAGCCGAGAAGCCGCCATTCGGCAATGCAGTCACACCAGCCCCCCACTCTATGCCGCTTCCCCCTGCCCCAGCCGAACGCCGCACCACCGGGCGCTGCCACAATGGCCCAGCTGGCTCCCTTAGCTCAGCTGGATAGAGCAGCTGCCTTCTAAGCAGCCGGTCGATGGTTCGAATCCATCAGGGGGCGCTTCAATCAGGGCCTAGTTTCTCAGCCCAAAAGCCATTCTGTCACTGGCTTTTGGGCAGACAGGCTTTGCCTACCTCTGCTCGCCCGTGCCAGGCTGTGAGGCGGACCTTCTCACATACCTTCTCACAAGCCAGCGGTCCCGGAATGGGATGTTCTGCTCCGCGGCGGAGTCCTGCGGGCCCTCAGCCAGAGGGGCTGCCGCAGTGGCTGGACGGTGTCGAATTTCAGGGGACGGGCTCGGCTTCACATCACGGCCCGCGCCGGGGATGAGCATCGCAAGCAGCTGCTGCTGCCCTACCCCTGGGAGTCGGACCAACTCGAAGCCATCCGCGACGGCGTGGTGACGATCTATGAGGCCTTCCAGAACGGAGCCCCTCTCGATCTATCCATCGCCGAGCTGAGTGCAGCCAAGGCTGAGGCTGAGGCCAGGCGCCAGGCAGAAGCCCCTGGCCAGCCAGCCCTCAACCCTGCAGCACAGGGTTCCACCTCAAGCAACAGCCAGCCGCCGCATCTCGATTGACTGGGCTGGCCTGATCCGCCGCTACCAGCAGCACAAGCTGCGCAGCGGCGAAATCAAGGAAACGACCTGGGAGCGTCTCTATAAGCCGCGGATGGCGCTGCTTTTGAAATCAGCGAAAGGGCCACCGCCTGCCCGCGATGCCACCCAACTCTTGGAAGCGCAGGCTGATCTGTGGAGTCAGCGCCCTGGCTGCCGCACCAGACGACTGCAAATCCAGTGCACCGCTGCCCTGCTGCGCTGGGCGATCAGCCAGAAGCTGCTTCCAGTCCAATGGGCACCGCCACCTGACCTCTCAACAATCATCGGCCGGTCAAGGGAGAGCCGAGTGGTCACGACGCCGATTGCCGTGCCAGACATCCTGGCGATCGTGCAGGCCATCCCGGACCCGCGCTGGCGGCTTGCCTTCCAACTGCTCAGCGCCTTTGGCCTGCGACCGGAAGAGCTGCAGCATCTGCAGCTTCGCCAGGGACGGCTCTGGTGCACTTATGAAAAGGTTGCCTCTCGCGGCAAAACCAAGCCAAGGCCCCTGCGGCTGCTGCCCTGTGACCAATGGGCTATGGAATGGCGTCTCCTCGAGACCTTTGATCCGGCAAAGCTCCCGCCCATGCGAGCAGGCTTCAGCTCGGATTCCTTCAGTCGCTACCTGCTGCGGCGAGAGCAGTGGCAACACCTGCGCCAGCAGTACGAAGCCGAGGGAGAAAAGCTCGTGCTCTACTCCTGCCGGCACGGTTACGCCCACCGGGCCCACGTGATCTGTGACCTCCCTCCCAAGGTGGTGGCCGCCGCGATGGGCCACAGCGTTCAGACCCATTTGGCGGCCGACAGCCGCTGGTGCGGGGATGACGTGGTGGATGACGCCTTCAGCAAAGCGGCACAACGGCTCACTGGCATGACGCCGTGAGCCTGTTGTTTAGGAGAGCTACTGCTCTCCTGTCGGCTTGATGTAACCGGTGTCGATCAGGAAAGCCCGCAAGGCTTCCGGAAAGGAGCTGTAGACAACCTCCCGGCCCAGGCATTTGCCGTTGTTGTCCAGCTCGCCCTTGCATTCCGTCAGCCCCCAGTCGGACGAGGCGTCGTAGCGCTGGGTCATGCGATCCCAGCCGTCATAAAGCTCGCCCACCAGCGCCTTGTTGGCGACATAAGCGGCCAGGAAGCCATTGGGTGATTCAGGGTTCTTCTGTTGGAACCAGTCGGCCATGCGCTGCAGGTTGCGCCGATGAAGTGGTTTGAACTCAGGCCGATGGGACACATCCACAAACGCATCCCCCTGCAGCTGCCAGATGCGAGCCGGTGCCGTGCTGCAGGCGTAGCAGGCAAAGCGATAGAGGAATCGGTTGTCAACGTCGACGATCAGGAAACGGCCATTCCGCAACGGATCCTCGGCCGGTGAATACCCGCCATCAAAGGGCCCGAGTGTGACCTCTCGCCAGTTCTGGCCGCTGCGATCGCTGGTGAGCACCTAGATCTGATTGCAGCAGTGCGCACCTCCGGTGAAGGACGAGAGGAGAACTTCGGGGTACGGGTTGGCCGGATCCATCTCCGCGATCTGGACCACCGCAGCCGGACTGCCGCCCCATTTCTCGGCGCCAACGAGCCGACCGACCTCGTTGCCATTCACACGAACGACAGCCACCGGCTGGAGCACATTCGATCCGGACTCGTTGATCCGCCGCTGCTGCTGCGCGTTAACCTCCACTGCGCCACTGCGTAACGAACCGCTCATGCGGTTGTTCTGGTAGTCCATCTTCAGGACCTGGGCGACAGCCGGACTGCCGCAGATGGCACCCACTCCGATCAGGACGGCAATGAAACGAGCTCGCAAAGACACCGGGCAATCGGCAGGCCGCCATCCCGAACCGTAGGAAGCGACCAGCATGTGCTGATCCGCCAGGGCGGGCGGATCGTGGCGCGCCATTGCCGCCAGGCCGCCAACCAGCGCTCCCGCCAGGTGATCGCCGGCCACTGGGAGGGTTTGATTCCGCAGCGGGCGATCGAGGCCGCCCAGGCAGACAACGGCGCCGTTGCTGAGGTGGTGGTGCTCGATGCGGTGCGGCGTTCGTCACTGGCCCGGCCACTGAGTGACTACGCGGCTGTCGTCGCGGAGGTGGGCTGATGGCACGCAGCAAACAACCGCTACCTGAAACCGTGACCACGGCGAGCGGCTTTGCTGCCGCCGAGACAGGTGACATCGCGCAGCTGGTGGAGGATCTCGACGGGATGCTCACCCGCCTGCGGCTGGGCGCGATCCGCGAGCAGCTCGAGGGATTGCTGGAGGAAGCGGCGCGGCGGCAGCTGAACCTGCGCGAGGCCCTGGCCTGGCTCTGCGCGGCTGAGGTGGCGAGCAAGGAGCAGCGGCGGCTGTCGATGGCCATGACCATTGCCCACTTCCCCTTTGTGCGCACGCTGGAAGGCTTTGAGTTCGATGCCCAGCCCTCGATTGATCCGGCCAAGATCCGCGATCTGGCCACCTGCCGCTGGGTGGCCAATGGCGACAACGTGGTGCTGCTGGGCCCGCCCGGTGTGGGCAAGACCCACCTGGAGGTGGCCCTGGGCCGTGAGGCGGTGAGCCGTGGCTACACGGTGCAGTTCACTACGGCGATGGAGCTGCTTGGCTCCCTGGTCAAAGGCCAGCAGCAGGGAAACCTGGAGATGCGGCTGGCGCAGTACAGCAAGCCGAAACTGCTGATCGTCGATGAGCTGGGCTACCTGCCGCTTGAACCGCAGGCGGGACACCTGTTCTTCCAGCTGATCTCCAGGCGCTACGAGCAGGGCAGCGTGCTGATCAGCTCCAATCGCCCCGTTGAGGAGTGGGACGAGGTGTTCGGCGATCAGGTGGTGGCGGCCGCCATCCTCGATCGGTTGCTGCACCACAGCCATGTGCTGACGATCCGCGGCGACAGCTACCGGCTCAGAGAAAAGCGCCGCTCAGGCCTGTTCCGCCCACCAGCGGGCGGAAGCCCTCCACCGATACCGGCCAAGGAGACCTGAGGCCAGAGCAGCCGGCTGCAGCCAATGGCATCAACGACAGACAACCATCAAGCCAACGCAAGACCCATGAGCAAGAGCAGTAAACACCAGGCAACCAGCGCAAAACCTCCGGCCCGTACCGGGCCGGAGGTGGCTCACTTTTCAATGTCGCCTGTGGCTCGGTTTTCGATGTCGCTTGACACGCACCACGCTCGCTGGCGATACAACGCTCCATCTGGGTGTTGGTGGGCATTGCGTAGACACCCCTCGGCGATGGGCTCATCAAGTCTGCCTGCATCGCTCTTGCACGAGAACGGCATCAGACCGATCGTTGGGCCCCCAGCCACCGGCCAATGCCCCCCGACGCTTCCAGCGACGATCCCTATGTGCGGGTGACTCTTGAGCTCCGCCAATCCACCCTGGTGTGGCTGGATGGCTTGCGCGAGGAGTGGGGACTGCGCAGCCGCGGGGCACTGGTGAGCCGCCTGCTCGATGAACTGGCCCAGCCCTCCAGCGATGCTTAAGACCCTGTTGATTGCTTCCGGGGTGCTGCTGAGTGCCAGCGCAGTGCTGGCCCAACAGCCGGTGCAACCCCTCCCAAAAGTGGGAGGGTGTCCGCTCGGCTACACCAGCTCCGGCAGCTACTGCGTGCCCAGCAGCAGCGGCAACACCAAGGGCGCCATTGAGAAGAGCGGCAACAGCTGTCCGCTCGGCTTCTACGCCTCGGGCAACTACTGCGTCAGCAGCCCCAGCAACGACCGCGAGGCGATTCAGAAAACGGGCAAGTCCTGCCCGCTGGGTTGGTTCAGCTCCGGGAGCTACTGCATCAAGAGCCGCTGATCGCCATGGGCTTTCGCTTTCGCCGCTCCTCCCGCCTGGGCCCGTTGCGCTTCAACTTCGCCAAGGGGGGCCTCAGCTCAATCTCCGTTGGCGGCCGTGGCGCCTCGTTCAACATCCCGGTGAGCCGCAGCGGCGGCCCGCGCACCACCGTGGGGCTACCGGGCACAGGCCTGAGCTGGAGCGTGGAACACACCCCGGATCGGCCCACCGCGCTCCCCGCCGGTCCTGCGGCGGGTCTGCCCAACAGCCGCCGGTTGCGGCCGGGGCAGTTGGATGCCTTCAAGCAGTCGCTGCTGGGCGTGCTGCGCCAGGAGCTTTTTTCTCCAGGGTCCACAGGGGAGCAGCTGTGGGAGCACGGCCTGGTGAGCCGGCTGCTCGCCGACGGTTCTCTCGGTGCGCGCACTGCCGGCCTGCTGGCGCTGATCGAAACCCCGGAAACGATGGATGGCTACCTGCTGCGGGCCCAGGGTCAGGACGATGCCAAACGCCGGGCCCAGCGCTGCATCGCGGCCGTGCAGGAGGCCTCAAGCCTGGCCGCTGGGCGTGGCTGGCTCTCCTGACCTGACAAGGGCAGGTCCAACCCTCCAGGCTTTGTTGTGGTCAGACCTCTTCTTGGAGTACGTGCTGCATCACCTCCAGCAGTCCATCGGCGAGGGGGCGGTGAGCAGCGAGCTTGGTGCTCCAGATCGAGCCCGTCAGGAGTTCCTCCGGACTCACCAAGCCAAGGTCCTGGCCCTCCAGCAGCTGCAATTGCTCCAGCGGCACGGACAGCTCAGCCCGAAACAGGTGGGCCGTGCGCCGGTGGATGTGATGCACCATCACCTGCTCCACCTCTGGGGGTTGCCAGCTGATTTCCTCCAGCAGCTCCCGCCGCAGTGCCTGCTCCGGCGTTTCGCCCGGATCGAGGTGCCCGCCAAAGAGTCCCCAGCAGCCGGGCGCGACGATCGTGGGGATCTCGTCGCGCAGCTGCATCAGCCAGCGGCCATCCCTATGCAGCATGGCCAAGGCGACTTCAACGGCCATGGCTCGGGCTCAGGCTGCTGCCGGCCGGCGCCGCTGCGTGGCATAGACCGCTGCTCCACCAGCCGCCAGCACCAAGCCACCGCTGATGGCCAGGAACACCAGGGTCTGCAGCAACAGCAGAAAGATCCCCAAGGCCGAGCCAGCCGCGATCTGCATCCTGGCCTTGATCAGCAGGGTGAGCAGCAGCAGCACGGTTGCCTTGAGGGCCAGCACCTTGGCTCTGCTGAGCGGACAGAACGGGTTCAGAAGCACGGCGTGATCACAGGTATCCCCATGCTGGCGGGCCGATCCGGGTGCGGTGGTTTCACTCAAGACCTGGGCGGCTGCGGTGGGATCCACTGAGGTGGACAGGCCCGCCACCCCTGCTGCTGCTTTTGCTGCCAGAGCTTGATGGCCTGCTCCCGCGTGAGCTCCTTGCGGCGTTTCAGCATGGGTGCCGCCTCCCCGGGGATCAACTCCCCGAGGGTCACCTCCAGGCTCTGGCTCCAGCGGTCGTAGCGGCGCGGTTGGAAATGCAGCACCTGAAGGCCATCACTGAGCCAGCCCTCCTGCGGGGAGAGCGGCGGCCGGCCGATCCTGTCCGTCACATTCATCGGCCGTTCAGGCCACCTCAGGCGCCCAGCCCTGTGTCCTCACCATGTCGTCGGTCAAGCCCTGGCAACGGCTTGTCAGGTGCTCGCCATGGGCGATCAGGCCCTGGTGCAGCTGGCAGGTCAGCACGGGGATGCAGTTCACCCCGGCGTGATGCCGGAACCAGTGGCAGGTCATGCAGACCTTGCGGCTGCGGGTCTTCACCAGCACCTCGCTGTCGAGGAAGGGCCACTCCTCGACAGGGGTTTCAATCCGGGCAGCCAGGGCCGCGGGTCGGGGCAACGGGAAACCCATAAACCATTTCAGATGCGTACACCTGTACTAGCACGCATTGCTGGGGGTTGGCAGCCGTCGCTTCTGGCTGCTGCAAGGGCATTCGTGCATAAAACATGGTCATTGGGCTAACCCGGTGCAGCAATGGCATGAACTGCGGTTGCGAAGAGCTGCTACAACCCTGAGCCCCTCTCACCGGCACTGCTAGAGCTGTCCAGCAAGGGTCATGTCGGTGGCCCAAGTCGTACCCGAACCGTTCAGCTGTCACCGCGATGATGCAACGACGCTCCTTCCTCGCCGCCGCCGGCGCCTTGGCCGCGGCCACTCAGATTCCCTTCGCCAAAGCCAAAAACCAAGGGGCAACCAGCGCGGCGTGCAACCCACCAGTCGTTCCCTCATCCACCAAGTCGCGTTTTGCCCCGCTGATCAGCGGCAAGGCGCCAGGCACATTGCTTTCCAAGGAGGAGATTGAGGCCTCAGTCAACGGAGCCCGCGCCTGGAAGGTGCGCTACATCTCCAAAGACGTCAACGGCGTGCTGAACGAGGTCAGCGGATTGGTGATCGCGCCGGCAGCCACAGGCAAAAACCGCAAACTGCTGACCTGGTGTCACGGCACCACCGGCCTGGGCGATGCCGCCTGCCCTTCAGCACAGCCAGGGCCGGCATGCAACATGAACATCTACTTCGATACACCATCCAGCCAGCAGATCGACTACGGGGTGCCAGGCCTGCAGGATTGGATCAACGACGGCTACGTGGTCTGCGCCACCGACTACCAGGGACTGGGCACCCCGGGGC
>Ga0194133_10004979_pt1 | contig 17237 bp, 16 predicted proteins | sample TA2KigOf40mmetaG_FD_155448 | JGI IMG/M metagenome (GOLD analysis project Ga0194133, IMG submission 155448) | Freshwater microbial communities from Lake Tanganyika, Tanzania - TA2015055 Kigoma Offshore 40m | ecosystem: Environmental > Aquatic > Freshwater > Lake | place: Tanzania: Lake... | reverse complement strand
AATTGCTCAGCCCGCCGACGCTTGGCGCGACGACCTTGCCCGTGAACGCCGATGTGATCGACGAAATTCTTTGCATCGCCCGCCACACCCGCGCCGCATCAACCTCGTGATTCAAGATCGCACTTTTCAAATTACTTAGAAGATACATATCCCCAATACTTTTTGTTGATGGAAGTGTGTACTTGAAGTGCGGATGAATGCAAAATCTGTTATGAAAGTGAACAAGGGCGCCTTTATCGGCGTAAGAATTGCTCAAATTGATAGATCGAATGCTGAATTGAACCTTCAGTCCTATTCGTAAGCTCAAAAATGTAACTCAATTTTTAGCAGAGTCAATACTATGGTAAATTTGAAATAAGAACTTATGTCTAAAAGTGCACATCAGAAAATCTGTCAATGAAAAACAAATCAATTGAAGATTTCGTTAAACAAATCGGTGCTGTCGTTTGTAAAAATTCTCCTCCTTCAGTCTGGGCCCGAGAAGTTTCAGAATCCATCGAATCTGCATTTTTACAAATAGGTCTCAAAACTCGGACGCTCAGCGAATTTGGAAATGCAGTCGCTGTAATTGCGATTGCAAAGGGAAAGAGATCAGGACCATCGATTGGCTTTGTCAATTCGATTTTTCAGTCGGACTCACTTGCAAAAATAGGAAATGGCATAGCTCAAATAGGAACAGATTTAGAATCCTTAAAAATTTCGAGTAGTCTTACTTTCCTTGGTGCACAATTAGGTGTCGCAAAACAATTGCTTTCAAGTTCGGACTTGCCGAATGTTCAATTTCACGTTTGCCTCCACCAAATAGACTCTTCGCTAAGTACACCGACAACAGCAATCTTCAATAGTGGTCACAAGGTTGACGCAGTTGTTTCCAAAGCAGCTCAAATTGGTGATGAAATAAAATACTTTGCTACGGCGACTGGTGTAATGATCGGGTCAATAAAAGTTGAAGGACTTGCGACGCACTGCGGGAATCGGGCAACAACTATTAGGCCGGGAGGGCTAGGCGACGCAGCAGGAGTAAACGCCCTTGAAAAGGGTATGTTAGTGATTTCCGCAATTCGTGAGCTTGATAACATTTGGATCCAAACAAAAACTCACCCACGACTTCCCCTCGCGAGCTGTTCTATTGGAATATCCGCTTTTCGCGCAGATTCCGGTCAAAAGGTTCCCTTCTTTATTCCGAATTTGGCTGCTATTGATGTTCGTGTTGAATACGGACCTCATGAACTTCCGACCGAATTAAAAGAAGAAATCGAGAGACATGTCAACACGAGAGTAAGTCATGATGCTTGGCTCAGAAACCATAATCCAAGATTTTCCTGGGAGAACCTATATCCCGCTCTTGATTTAGATCCAGGTCATAAGCTCTTGACATGTGTGCAAGCAGCTGTTGCAATGCTTTCAGAGAATAAGAGTAGCAGTAATATGCAATCGGCAGTAGTCGAGAATGCAATTGGATCGTTCTATTCGGCTACTGGAACGCCAACGGTATTGCTTGGTTGTGGTAGTGAAGCTCTAAGTCAGTCTTACACCCCAACCATAGATCTAGGCTTGATGAAAAAACTTGCGACAATGATGATTGAAACTTCAATTGCTTGGGCAAAATAAAATATGAGTTTCCTAACACCAAACGATTGGAAATCAATAGTTTCTGAAAGGATCCGCGCAAGGCGCGCCGAGGCGATCGAACTTCTGAGTGCTTTAGTAAGAATTAATTCTATTAATCCAAACTATCCGGGAAAAGATTTTAGCAAGTTTCTCGGTGGGGAGACCCGGGCGAACGAGCTATTCTCGAAACATTTTGATGAAGCAGGATTAGAGGTTCACTGGGTTGACCCAGACCCAAATCGTAAGGCTCTAGTGGGCGTTCGAAGAGGCATAGGGGGCGGTCAGTCTCTGATGTTCAACGGCCATATAGACACTGTCCCGGTTTCCGAAACCGGCTCGTGGATTAATGGCGATCCTTTTGACCCATTTATTCGCGATGGATGGATGTATGGCCTTGGCGCGTGCGACATGAAAGGTGGACTTGTTGCAGCGTGGCTTGCAATTCGGGCAATTACAGAGATGAAGGTCCCTCTCCTTGGAGATCTTCAGCTCCACTCAGTTCCTGGTGAAGAATCCGGTGAACACGAGATTGGCACAACGGCCTGTGTGAACTGGGGTTTTCGCACAGATGCTGCGATTGTCAATGAACCAACGGCGCCACCACGTCCTCTAACAATCGCTGTGACAGCTGCACCTTGGGCATGGTTAGTAATTACGGTTCGTGGTCGTTCCAGTGAGGGAGCAAGTCGAAGTCTCAGTGTTCGACCGGGGGGTCTCGGTGATTCTGTGAGTGTGAACGCAGTGGAACGCTCTATGCGTCTCATACTCACTTTGCAGGAACTTGAGAAAAGATGGCTTGTTAGCAAAAGGCATCCATATTTTCCTGATGGCAGTTTCTCGATTATGCCAGGGGTGTACCAAACTTCTTCGAGTTTAGGTTTCGGCTCTATTCCCGACCTGGCGGAAATTCATTGGTTTTGTTTTTACCCTCCAGATCAGTCAGAGAGTAGTTTAAAATCCGAGATTGAGACGGTCATAGCTGATGCTTGTCGGCTTGATCCGTGGTTAAGCGCAAATCCTCCGAAAATTGAGTGGAAAATGGCGTTTCCATCGATGGAAACGCCATGGGAGCATCCGCTTCCTCAGGCATTGGCATCGGCATGGACTTCAATGACAGGAAATTTTTTACCCACGCCAAGCCCACTCTTTCCAGCCAATTTTTCTGCCTCTCTTGACGGAATTTGGTTACAAAAGTTGGGAATTCCAACGATTGCATTTGGTCCCGGAAATATAAATTTTGCACATTGTGTTGACGAGCACGTCTATCTTGACGAAGTGATTGATGCCGCAGTTTGCTTAGCTATATGCGCCATCAACTGGTGTGGTCTCGCCCAGTAATTTTGCGTGATCTCCGACTGAAGTCACGTCAGGTCGTAAAATTTATCCCAATCAAATACTGCTGAAAGAGAAGGCCAGGTCCTAGAGGAGAGGCCTTGATAGACTTCGTTTCCTTCTTCGGGTGAGACATTAATTGCCAGATGATCAACTCGTAAACTTCGTGAATTCAACCAATCGAGAGCTTTGATTAAGTTGTTTCGTGTATTTGCTCGACAAAAATCCTCGGCATCAAATGGGATCTGATACTCCCATCCACTCCGTAAGCTCACGTACCTATGAAAAACAATCCTCAACAAGTCGTGGGCAGAAACTTCTTTAGATGCTCGCCATGAAACGCCGACCAAAACGACCTCACCACCTCGTCGCACTGTCGAGCATGATTTAATCACTTCTGAAGGATTTCCCCGACACTCAATTACCATCGAGAGGGATCCGACAGCGTTCGGATCGTCGGGCGAAAATCCGGAAGGAATTGGAGCTTCGGCGAGTACCGAGACCGATGGCACTTGCATAAGATTACGTCGTCGAGCATCGGAGTCCCAAGCCAAAACGTCATAACCTGATAATGCCATAACATTCGCAGATAAATTTCCAATTAAACCAAGTCCACTTATGCCAATTTTTTCAGGCGGACGGACGATAGTTGTGCTTAGTACAGCCATCGGTATTGAAATCATTCGTGCAAAAGTTGCGTGACATGGTGATAACTCTTTTGGAATTTTTATCAAGCGATTCATTGGTGCTCTTTGCCAACTCGCATGCGACCCGGATACATTTAGAACTAAATCTCCTGGCATGAGTGTTGTGACGCCAGAGCCCACGCGCTGAATTTCAAAAACTGCTGCATAGCCGGGAATTATTGGGTACTTCACCCGTGTCGTATCAAAATTGTTTGGTTTAAAGTACCAATTTACTTCAGTTCCTGGGCTAATAAGAGACGCAATTGTTTTTCCTTCAACTTCATCTGAAGCGAGTTCATTTTTTGGTATTTCGAAAGGTAAAAGATCAACAACTCCAGGGCTCGTGATCGTTATCGCCCAACCTGTCTGAGTCTTACCGGTTAAACGACTCACAAGATTTTAATTTAATGAGTATTTGATACTCATAAGATGTATCCCAAAACAGTTTCAACCGGGACCTCTATTCCTGGCATAATTATCTGCTTCAATACTCCAGATACCTCAGCTTCAATTTCAGACTCAGTTTTTTCGGTTTCAATTACCATCAAGACGTCTCCAGCTTCGACGGAAGTACCGTTGGCAACCATCCACGATTGGATAGTCCCAGACTCCATAGTTAAACCAAGCTTTGGCATTTTGACTTCGTGTGCCACTAAATCCTCCAAAAAGTTTTGCTAATGATTTACTTGCTTTTCAAACTTGAAAGACCGAGTTTCCAATGCTGCCCTAAATATGTCGACTGTTTGGGGAAGAGTGGATTGTTCAAGTCTCGGAGAGAAAGGGCTAGGAACATTTTTCGCGGCAACTCTTTTTATTGGACCTTTTAAACTTCCAAACGCTTTGTCTGAGACAAGTGCTGCAATTTCGCTTCCAAAGCCACCACGTTCCCAGGCCTCGTGAACAATAATTAGATGACCTGTTTTTTTTATCGAAGAAGTGATTGTATTTAAATCAAGAGGATCCAAAGAGCGCGGATCAATTATTTCGGCCTCAATGCCTTCGTCAATCAACTGCTCAGCGGCCTGAACGGCGCGGCTAACCTGCGCCCCTGTAGCCAAGATAGTAAGGTCCTTGCCCTCACGAACGACGTTTGCACAACCTAAAGGAATCAAAAAATCTGTGTTATCAGGTACATCGCCTTTCACCGAATATAGTCCTTTATGTTCTAGAAAAAGAACTGGATTCATGTCTTGGATAGAACTTCGCAGTAAGCCGAACGCATCAGATGGATTCGAAGGCATAACTACTTTTATTCCGGGTAAATGCACAAACCAACTCTCTAAAGATTGTGAATGTTGGGCACCTGCACTCATATAACCACCGATTGTCGTACGAATGACCACTGGTACTCGAACCTGCCCCCCGGACATGTACCGAATTTTTGCAACTTGATTGCAGATTTGATCCATGCACATTCCTAAAAAATCACCAAACGGAATTTCTGCAACCGCAGGATTTCCTGTTATAGCTGCGCCTAATGCTGCGCCAACAATGGCAGACTCAGAAATTGGTGCATCTCGAACACGGTCCTCTCCAAAACGCTTGTACAGCCCGGCAGTTGCGCCTAATTCACCTCCATAACGCCCGATATCCTCACCGATTATAAATAATGCAGGGTTAGCGTCCATTTCGACAGCAAGGGCATTACGAATTGCAGCCGCAAAGCTGATAACAGTCATACTGTTTCCCCATCTTCCGCAAAGACATCAGTAAGTGCTGTTGCCAAATCTGGCTCCGGACTTTCTTCTGCAAACTGAACTGCATCGTCAATCATTTTTCGCACCTTTTGATCAAGGATTTCAAATGAGTCTTGATCAATTTGTCCGCTCGAGAGCATTAATTTTTTATGAACGTCAATTGGGTCTTTGGCAAACCAATGATCTCGTTCCTCTTTGCTCAAATATGAGGGATTTTCACCTTCGTAATGACCGTGATATCGAAAAGTACGGCATTCCAAGAATGTCGGCCCATTTCCGGATCGAGCCTCTGAGACTGCTTCAAGCGATGCATCTCGGGTTGCGATTACATCATTTCCATCTACTGAAATGCTGCGCATTGAATAACCGCGTGCTCTCAGTGTCAAATCCGAAGTGGGCGAGACCCGATCAAGTCGAGTTCCACAACCGTAAAGATTGTTCTCACAAGCGAATACAACGGGAAGTTTCCACGCGGCAGCCATATTCAGAGCCTCATGAAAGGGACCTTCGTTAGTAGCGCCATCTCCAAAAAACGCAACTATAACTTGATCTGTTTTTCGGAGAAACTTTGCACCGTAGGCAGCACCGACGGCAATCGGGAGGCTACCGGAGACAATTCCATTAGCGCCTAGCATCCCGATGCTCATGTCTGTTATGTGCATCGAACCGCCCTTACCTCCACAATAACCAGTGGACTTTCCGTAAAGTTCTGCCATCATAAATTTCACGTCTCCACCTTTGGCGATTACGTGACCATGTCCACGATGAGTGCTTGTAATAAAGTCGTCGATGCGAAGAGCTGAACAAACTCCAACAGCCGAGGCTTCTTGCCCAAGACAAAGATGAACAAATCCTGGTAACTTGTTTTTTTTAAATAGCTCTGCTACGCGCTCTTCGAAGCGACGAATTAACAGCATGCGGGACAATACACTTGAGTTAATGTCTCCTTCGTTATATTCGCGGCATGAAAAAGATGTCATAAAACCCTAAAATTTTTGCAAGGAGTTTATATTGGTATTTAAGTTAACCAATTATAGTAATTTGCGTCGAAACTGTCAATGAGGTTAAGTTGAAAATTAAATGGCTTGTTTTTAAAAAGTTACCTTTATCGATTTGAACTTTGCTTTACATATTAAATCGGGCGGGTAAGGTCCCAAGCATGGTATTTCGTTCTATTAACGGCCAGCTAGATAACCCCCGTCAACGATGAATGCTGTGCCCGTTGTCCAAGACGATTGACTTGTTGCTAAAAACATTACGATTGAGGCGATATCTGAGGGTTCACCAACCCGTCCGAGAGGGATTTTTGATAATCTTTTCGACTTTGTAATGTCAATTTCGGACTCAGGAATATTTGATTCAGTTGCAATAAGCATCGGAGTATTTACAATTCCTGGGCACACACAATTCACCCGTATTCCAAAAGGCCCAAAATCAAGGGCCATTGATTTTGTAAGTGAAATTACTCCACCTTTTGAAGCACTGTATGCACTACCTCCTTGATTACCGATTAGGCCTGAAATACTTGCAATATGGATAACCGATCCTTGGTTATTGGAAATCATCAATGGAACAAAAACGTGAGATGATAAAAATGTTCCAAAAAGATTTACGCCGACCACTTCTATCCATGTAGCTAATGCATCATCACTAACAACAGTCCCGGGACGCCATATGCCAGCCGCATTGACTAGGACATCTAGTCGACCGTGGTCGCGAGTGATGATCTTGGCTATCCTCTGGAGGCTCTCAAGATTTGTTACATCTGCTTGAAGAAACTTGATTTGATTTAAACTTTGCGTAGGGACATTCAAATCAAGTCCATAAACTATCGCACCCCCAGCACTCAGTGTCTGCGCGGTCGCTAATCCAATACCTGATGTCGCACCCGTAACTAGGCAAACTAAATCTTTTAAGCGTTCGTCGGGCTTCATGAATTCATATGGTGGCAAATCAACTCAGTATCTACAAAAGTGCAAGGTAAGTATTTCGCTCCCAATCCGTGACTGCTTCACTTCCACCATTTGTTTCACGGAGATATATTTCATGTTCTTCCTGCTTTACGGCTCTATATTGAGTTGAAATTTCTGAGCCAAGAGCATTCGTCAAAACACTATCAGCAGTCATTAAATGTAATGCCTCGGGCACATTTCGGGGAAGTGAAATACAATTAGAGGCAACGATTTCAGCTTGGCTCATCAAAGATAAATCCTTTTGAATTGGCTCAATCAATTCATTTGCATTGATTAGTGCATCATAAATAACTGCAAGAATTCCTAAAATATATAAATAAGGATTACCACTTTGATCGCCGGACCGATACTCAATTCTTCTCGAGTCTCCAGATCCAGGAATTCGGATAAGTGCTGATCGATTGCCAAACGACCAAGAGGCATAAGTTGGTGCAGCCTGACCGGGAACAAGTCGATGAAACGAGTTGGGTGATGGAGAAGCCAGGGCAACTTCAGCAGACGCGTGGCGAACTAGAGCTGACACTATTTGTTTACCAAGATCGCTTAATTTGTCCAAATTATTTGGATCAGCGAGGATATTTGCCCCTGTGAGACTTGAGATGCTGATATGAGCGTGCAGCCCACTGCCTGCACGATCTTGATATATTTTTGGCATAAAAGAAGCGATATTTTCTTTTGGCGTCATGCCTTTGACAATTTGCCTTGCAATCAAATATTTGTCGCACGCTGATACTGGATCTAGGGGCGTGAGACTGAACTCGTATTGTGACTCAGATCCTTCTCGAGTAAACTGGTGTAGCGGAATTTGTGCGGTTTCCATTGCCTCAAGTGTTTTTTGGATCCATTTTTCCCACTGATCAACCAGTGCGCTTACTGACCACATCGGGAAGCGCTCGCAAGGCGACCAATCCTTTTCGGAAGTTTTTTCAACTACATGAAATTCGCTTTCAAAACCAATTTCAATTCGATAACCGAGCTCGAGTAGTTGATCACAAATACGTTTCAAACGGCCTCTTGGATCTCCGATCCATTCAGAACCCTTCTCGTCATACAAAAAAGAGTGAACTTGCACCACGCCTGAAACGTGTGGAAGCAGGGTCATTGATTCCGCATCAGGAATGGAGCTGAAATCTCCCGAGGCTAACGTCCATCTCGGACTTGGGATTGATGTTCCCAAAAGAGTGTAATCCCAAGCGTTGTACCCAAACTTGACTCCCCCGTGCATTACCTCTTTAAAACGATTTCGTGGGATGACCCGGACTCTGCCTATCCCGGAAAAGTCATGGTGAACTACCCACAAATAGTTTGCATTTTGGAGCAGATCTGATTTTTTCACTATAAACCCAATTCCCAGATCCAATCGGTGGGTCCAGGACTGCCATTATCCCACATTGCAAATTCAATATTGATCGCACTTAATTCTTTGATCACCATTTCGAGACGCTTTGATTCAATTATCAACTGAATACCACCACCTCGACTATCACTTCTGATCAGACCCTGGCGAATCATTTCTGAAGGTTGTGGTTGATAGCCATTAAATCCTCGCTCCTTATAGCTATCTAGGAGCAACATCCAAGTCTGACTTGAACTACTCCACAGACCACCAATGCCAACAAAATGCCCTGCGTCCCAATCATCAAAAGGTATTTCTGATTTTGGATCGGCCAACTGTAGATTCTCTTTTGTATACGCAGCATGTTTTGGATCAAGCGTGTGGGTCATTTGATAATTGATAATTCCATGCCAATTCCAAATATTTATATTTGATGAAAGAAGTTTAAGCAACTTCTGCCATTTCTCTTTCGTCAATTGAATTGTTTTGTCTGCTATCCGTGCCGGAATTGGTAGTGAGGCTAATTCGCCTTTCGTTCCAAAATAGATTGCTTTTGCAATTCCATTCGGACTAGTTCCAAGTATCGAATCGTCACTGCTACTTTGCATTGGGTAGCGATACCAAATCTTTGGAAACAAAGTTCTTGCCTCAGTTTCATTTAACAAGCCTCTTGAAACGAGGAGCTGCACAGCTTCAGATGGTTCAACTTCATTTTGTTCAATAACAACACCTGCAAGGTGAGCGAGATAGTCCTCATCCAAAAGACACTTGCCCTCGAACTCATCAAATCCCAAAGGACCTAGTACGTAAGTTAACGAAAAGGCGCCACAAGTGCAAGGCCGCTGGTCAGGAAGTTTATCAAAACTTTCAAAAATTTTTTTAGATTGATCAACAAGAAGAAGATCATAAAGTGGAAATATTTTTTTTAATTCGTGTTCAGCATTTTTAAAGTTAATTTCCATAAATTTTTTTCTCTCTAAATTTTTAATTGTTGATGTTTTTTGATTTTTTATGATTCTCTAAATTGGCAACACTCCAAATAAATGTATGAAGTGAGCTTTGTAAATGTGCGGTCATTGCAGCCGCAGCACCATCTTGATCTCCTGCCATAATGGAAATTAGAATTTTTCTGTGCTCACTTACATTTAATGCAACATTATCAGGCATTGGATGCATGTCTCTGTACCTCAAAAATTCTGATCGAGCGATTGCTATTGCAGAAATAAGGTGAAAATTTTTTGTTTGTTGTGCGATAGCAAGATGAAAGACAGTGTCAGATCTGCGAAACTCAGACGGATTAAGAGATTTTTCATTCTCATCAATTGCCTGATTCAGTTTGTTGATGAAATTTGAATCAGCTGCTCGAGTCGCTAGACGGACCGCCCAAGTTTCTAGAGCAATTCTAAACTCCATGATATCTTGGATTTCTTGATAAAGGTTTTTAAGAAGATTTGTGTGTGACGACCGTGAAAGCTCTTTTAAGGAAGTTCCTGCACGAGTGGATGATCCTGTAGATGTCAAACCCGCTTTTTTGAGCAGTAAAAGTGCTTGACGAATAGTGGGTCGACTGACGCCTAGCAATTCTGCGAGCTTGCGCTCGGGTGGAAGCCGGGAGCTCTGAAATATCCTTAAAGTCATGGCGTTGCTAATCGCTCGTGCAACTTGATTTTGAATTGGTAAGTTTGCATTCAAAGAAAGTGCAAATAGAATCTGGCGAAGGTCACCTTCATTAAAAAATGTCGATGTCCGAGTATCAACCACTGGTCGCCCTACAGGTCTAGGCAAAATTGAAGATATTTTTTTCTTAGCCATGTGGCAAAACAACTTTAAATCTTCACTTTAAGACATGCAAAAACCTTAGGTCATTAAATAGCCCAATTAGAGGGCAAAAATAGACCATTTGACAAAATTGAATTTAGGAGATATTTTGCGTGTGGAACATTCAAATTCACAAAAGGGGGGTTGATAGTGGTTTTAAAATCGAAAATACTTACTAGAACTTGGTTGCTTGCAACCCTGTTAGTTGCGAGTGCGTGCTCGTCTGACAGTAATCAATCAGATGAGTCAAGTAGCACGACAGTGGCTGAGGAGGTAGTAGTCGAGGAGTCAAAGGGCACAATCAAAGTTGGAGTCCTTTCGCCTCTGACTGGGGATGTGGCCGCAGACGGGCAAGAGATGGTTGATGCAGTCAACCTGGCAGTAAAGCGAATTAACGAAGAGGGCGGTGCCTGTGGCTATTCAATGGAAACCGTAATCCTCGACGTTCAATATGAACGGCCGGATGCAGTATCCTCAGCAGTTGAAAAACTAGCGGCGGACCCCGATGTTCATTTCGTGATTTCGGGTTACGCCAGTGGGACTAATTTCGAAATCGACCTTCTTGCAAAGGCGGGATTGCCCTATATGATCGGGGCGGGAAGTACACAAACGCGCGACATAATCACAAAAGATCCATCAAAATATCCGACTATTTGGTCGTTAGCGCCGTCGTATGACGGGTATAACACTGAGCTTCCGAAAGTCATTCAACAAATGATTGATGAGAAGCGCTACGTCCCCCGAAATAAGAGCATTTATGTTCTGACCGCCGACAATCCCTACAGCTCCGGAATTAGCAAGGGCCTAATCGAAAATTTTGGGAAGATTGGTTGGACGGTCGCTGGAGAGGAAGAAATTGCGACAGGCAAGGTCGAGGATTGGCGAATTATCTTGTCAAAAATTCGTAAAGCTGATCCAGATTTGATTATCAACACGGATTACACGTATCAAAATGGTGCCATGTTTGTAAATCAATTTATGGAGAACCCAAGTAGTGCATTGGTTTTCATACAGTACGCTCCGCAAGTCCCTGAATTCGTCGATTTGACAAAGGGCACTAGCGATGGAGTTCTTTACAATGTTCTCTTGGCTACTGTTCCAAATAGTGAAAGAGCTGCTTTCCTCAAGAGCGAATTTAAAGATGCGTATGGGCGCGATGGTGGTCTCTACAGCGTTGCTCTCCAGGAGGGAATGGAACTCTATAAATTGGCGGTATGTGAGGTCGATCCCACAGATCATCTAGCAATAGGTGAGTGGATTGGTAAGGCAGAAATGCCCAGTGCGTTGGGAAATATCGCCTTTGATCCAAAGACCCACCTGGCGTTGCAAGATGCGGACCACATGCCAATCCTCTTTTATCAAATCGGGGCAAATGGAGAAAGAGTTTTGATTTGGCCGGACAACTTTAAAGATGGAGACTTCCGAGTTCCACCCCATATCAAAACCAAATAGTTCTTCGAATGGTCGGAGGACTGCTGTGTCGTTGAAAACAGCGACACAGCAGTCCTCTAACGGATGGGAAAATTTAACTGATGTTGGTCTTGTCTGATGTTCGAAAAAAGTTCGGTAATTTGGCTGCTGTTGACGGCATTTCGCTAACGATTGAAAAAGGAGAAATTTTTGGATTAGCGGGACCAAATGGAGCGGGCAAAACATCACTTTTCAATGTGATTTCTGGAATTCCCTATAGGTGTGATAGTGGAGAAATAAAATTTAAGGGCCAAGAAATTCAGTCGCTAGCACCCTATGAGATTTGTCGGCGTGGACTTACACGTACATTCCAAACCGAGATTTCTTTTGAAGCTTTGACTGTTGAGCAAAACATTTTGATCGGGGCGATGCATAGTCCTAAAGAGTCCCGCAAGGCTCAGAAGTCGAAAGTGATTGAAATTCTTGATCGATTTGAACTTATGAAGCTTCGAGCTGAACTTGCTGGATCACTCCCACTTCATCAAAAAAAAAGACTGATGCTAGCCACAGCCGTCATCTGCGATCCTTCACTTTTGATGCTTGATGAGCCGGCCGCGGGACTAGATCGTGATGAGTACTCCGAGTTAGCAAAATGGATAAAGCTTTTGCAAGAGATTGGAATTACAGTGATTATTATCGAGCATGTACTTCCATTGCTACTTTCAGTCTCAACGAGGGCCGCGGTAATGAGTCAGGGAAGAATTATTGCGTTGGGGTCACCGACCGCGATAATGAACAACGACGACGTCATTGAAGCATATTTTGGATCGAGTGGAAGGCGCTCTTTTCAGAAATCAGGTAATTGATGCTGAGGGTAAGTGAAGTATCCACCGGTTATGGACGTACTCAAGTTCTTCGTGGTGTTTCACTCAATGTTGAACGAGGAGAGTTTGTTGGTCTTTTTGGCCCGAATGGACACGGAAAAACCACACTGTTGCGCTTGATAAGCGGACTTTTGCCTATCTGGGACGGTGAAATTTTGTTCGATGGTAAGAAGATTACTAGTCACAGTCCTGGCTCACTATTGAAACAAGGGTTAGTCCACGTGGCTCAAGGAAACACACTTTTCAGAAATATGACTGTGGAAGAAAATCTCGGACTTGGTGCATTTGTTAGTGGCTGGCGTGAGAGACGTCAACTGATGGAACGAGTTTTTTTGACTTTTCCAAAGCTCGCAGAGCGTCGTAGGCAACTTGCCTCAACTTTAAGTGGAGGAGAAAGGCAGATGGTCTCAATCGGGATCGGACTTATGTCAGAGCCTAAAATGCTTTTACTCGATGAACCAACTCTTGGATTGGCTCCAAAAATTAGGGGGGAGTTATCTTTGACAATTCGGAATCTTGCAGCAACCGGGGTAACTCTTCTTGTCGTTGATCAAGATTTAGAATTTTTACAATTATCTACCCAACGAAGTTACTTACTGGAGGGTGGGCGAATCGTGATGGAAACTGATCTCTCGAAGGAAATATCTAATACCGAAATTCTAAAACATTATTTTGGAATTCAATCTTGAGCGCTGACGACATTACTGCCATATTGGTCAGTGCAATTGTCTTGGGATCTCTGTATTCGCTTATGGCGAGTGGACTTTCACTTGTGTGGAGCGTCACCCGGGTATTCAACTTTGCACAAGGGTCTTACATAATGCTGGGAGCATACTTTGCTTGGTCCCTTGTCAACATGGGTCAGTCTTTATTGATTGCCAGTTGTGGCGCTGTGATTGGCACAAGTGTAATTGCAGTGGTTTACGAGATTGTTTTAATTCGGCCACTTCTCAAGAGTGAAAGTGCGATCTTGATGGTGAGTGTAACGACGTTAGCCGCAGCGATGATAAACATAAATTTGGTTCAAATAATTTGGGGACCACGTGTAAAACAACTGCCTCGACTTACGAACGGTACAGTAAAAATTTTGGACACCGCAGTCGGACTTCAAGATATTGTCATTGCGTCTGTCGCCCCATCCGCGATTCTCGCCCTTGCTGCTTTTCTTCGCTGGTCGAGGCTTGGTTTTGCTTTAAGGGCGGTTGAGCAAAATACTGATCTCGCGAGGCTTGTTGGCATCTCTCCAAAACTTACGTACAGCGTGACTCATGCCGTTAGTGGTGCTCTGGCTGGATTCGCGGGGTTTTTGCTTGGTGCAATAGTGACGGTAGTGCCCACTATGGGTAATGACCCTCTCCTAAAGGCATTCATTGTTGTTGTTATCGGGGGATTAGGTTCAATTACTGGCACTGTTATTGGGGCATACACGGTGGGCTTGATAATTGCGATCAGTCAGTACACGCTGGGACTTTATTGGACCCCGGTAGTGCTCTTTGGACTTCTTATTGCGATTTTGGCATTTCGTCCGACTGGGCTTTTGGGTGATCGTAAATGAAAAGTTTGGAGTCATCCGTGAGGACCCTGATCTTATTTGTTGCCGCAATTTTTCTAGTTTCAATGCCACTTTTAATTGAGAATTATTGGCTTCACTATCTGAATTTATCCATCATCTTTGCGATGGTGACTTCGAGCTGGAATGTTACAATTGGATTTGGCAAGATATTCAACTTTGCGCATCCAGTTTTTTTTGGCGTTGGCTCATACACTTACGCGATACTTACGACTCGTTTTGGTTTGTCTACTCCATTAAGTATTTTTCTTGGAGGAGTTTTAGCTTCTATTGCAAGTGGATTGGTTTATGCCCCGGTCGCAAAAGTCAGGGGTATCTACGTTTCGTTAATCACATTTGCCGTAAGTCAACTTTTTATCGTGCTCATTATTTCCCAAGGCGACTTTACGGGGGGAACTAGTGGACTTGTTGGTGTCCCATCACTGACTATTGGAAAATATAGTGTTGAATCGAAAGCCTCTTTCTATTTTGTTGCACTGATTGCTTTGGTGTTTTCCACGTTGGCGATGCGGTGGTATGTGCGCTCTAAATTTGGTTTAGCACTGATCGCTTCAAGCGTTTATGAAGATTATGCCCAGAGTCGGGGAGTTTCAATCGGTCAAACGAGACTAGTTTCGTTCCTAATCAGTTCTTTCCCTGCGGGTATTGCTGGCGGTTTGTATTCTTCGTATCTCACGATGGCATCAATCGAAATCGTAAGCTTCTCGTTCGCGACCGTCCTGCTCACCATGGTGCTCGTTGGTGGAACAGGCAGCATCTACGGCCCTATCTTGGGGGCAGTTTCCCTGATCGCTCTTACAGAGTCCCTAAGTGGCGTTGGATTGATCAGATTTATTTTGGTTGCAGTGCTAATGGCCGGAACTGTGTTGCTCGCGCCCAAAGGACTTTGGGGTGGGCTAATTTATGTCTTATCAAAACTTGGACTAAAAAAAATTTGATTTATCTGAGGCTTGTACGCATAAGAAAAAATTACAGAAAATCTCTTTACCTATCTCAAATTTAAAATTATGCGTGAGAGAACGTCAGTAGCAAATTTGACTTCCTGAGATGTCGTGATAAGTGGTGGTATTAGACGGACTACCTCCCCAGACGTACCCGCAGATAGCACTATCAAACCCTCGCGAAGAGCATTCGAGAGAACTGCTTTTGTGGCTTCTGGATTTGATTGGGCTGGTCCATCCGTCCGCGGCTTGACAAACTCAATACCGACCATCAGCCCCAATCCCCGCACGTCACCAACTATCGGTGAACAAGAGAGGTTTTTGCGTAGACCTTCGAGGAGTTCCTTTCCGCGCTCTTTTGCATTAAAGACGAGATTCTCCGCTTCGATTACATCAAGGGTTGCTAGAGCTGCGGCACATGCGACAACGTTTCCTCCGTAAGTGCCTCCGAGCATTCCAGGTTCAAGCTGATCCATAATCGAACTCTGGCAGATGATTCCAGATAAAGGCAAACCGGATGCTATTCCTTTGGCGAACACCAGCAGATCGGGTACCACTTCGCTGTGGTTGACACACCAGAATTGACCAGTCCTACCAACCCCAGTTTGGACCTCGTCGACAATAAGTAATATTCCATGTTTTTTTGTGATCTCTCTAAGACGAGGAAGAAAATCTGAGGACGGTACGACATAGCCGCCTTCTCCTAAAACTGGTTCGACGATAAATGCGGCGATCTGAGATGGACTCGCGACCTGATCGAATAGCTGGTCAATGTCGGATTCCCACGAGCATGCACAAGTCTCCACTGAATTCAAAAAGTGTTTGCTATTGCCTCCGCAAGGATACTTGACGTGATAAATCGCAGACGGCAAAGGATCGAATCCTGAGCGCACAGAGGCTCTCGAGGTTGTTAAGGCCATTGCTTGCGCGGTGCGACCGTGAAATCCCCCCCTAAATCCGACTACAACGGGACGACCGGTCGCGAAGCGCGCCACTTTAATTGCATTTTCAATTGCTTCAGCACCCGAGTTAGCGAGAAAAACTTTCCACGGACCGCTCGTCAAAGATTTTGCCAGTCGCTCGTGTAGTAACAAGCCTGGTTTATGGAATACTATATTTTGTTGCCCGTGTATGAGAAGACTTGCTTGCCTTGTTATAGCTTCAACGACTCGCGGGTGGGCATGTCCTGTGCTTGTTACACCAATTCCTGATGAGTAGTCAAGAAAGCGACGGCCTTCGACGTCTACTAACCAGGAACCCTCACCGAATTCAATTACTAAATCTGTGTAGCGAGACCAGACTCTAGGTACCCAGTCTTTCGAAATATTTTCAACGGAGGTCGGGCCATTTTTCATCTAAAATCACTTGATAAATCCTACCCAAAAGTCATAAGGTTAAGTCACGCTTGTTCACTTTAGATTTGGGCAACCATCCTGATCTAAGATCATTGATCGATACTTCGAAAAGAAAACAGAGGATAAAAAAGGACAAAAAATTACCATTGATCGATGATCTCGATCAAAGTTGCAATGCATTTTCTGCATCTTGAAAACTCTTCAAACTTTCGCAAAAAATCGAGTTGATTATCTCGCCTGCTTCGTAAAAGACAGAACTAATCGCTTAGCAGCATTCTTTTCCTTGGTAAATGTAGTCGATTGCATTGGCTAACTCGCACTCAAGACGCGTGCTACTCACAATGTGACTAGCCAATTATTTTGAAGTTTCGCTCAGTGAATTTGGATTTTCTTGTGCCACTCGTGTGTCAAAATATCCTAAGAAAATTCACAAATGTACCGTTGTGTGGGCGACTGCAAGCGTGTTGATAAAAATGTTTCGCAAGATTGATAGCAGGTCTCGGTGAGGTGGCGTAAGGTTGGGGTGGCGTCGGTCGACGACGAAGTGACCTTCGTGATGGAGGAATCTGATGGGTGAGTGGGAAAAAGGCCTCGAAGTCGCCCGTGAGCGCGGACTGATCGACG
>Ga0194133_10004978_pt1 | contig 17246 bp, 13 predicted proteins | sample TA2KigOf40mmetaG_FD_155448 | JGI IMG/M metagenome (GOLD analysis project Ga0194133, IMG submission 155448) | Freshwater microbial communities from Lake Tanganyika, Tanzania - TA2015055 Kigoma Offshore 40m | ecosystem: Environmental > Aquatic > Freshwater > Lake | place: Tanzania: Lake... | reverse complement strand
CCTTGCCCAGGTTGTGAGGGTGCAGGATCACGCGGGTCCCGGCCACGCGGCCCTCGTCCTCGAGGATCTGCCGCGTGCCGTCGGACGAGCCGTCATCGATCACCACGATCTCGAGGTCCAGCGGCACGGCCCTGACCTTGGCCAGGATTTGGCGGATGGACCCCGTCTCGTTGAAGACGGGCATCAGGACCGACAGGAGGGGACGCTCCGGGGTCACGGCCGGCCGGCTTCCCGAAGGGCCTCGAACTCGCGGGCGAGGTTGTGGCGCTCGCGGACCAGGTAGAGGGGGCGTTGGCGGACCTCATCCAGGATGCGACCGATGTATTCGCCGATGAGGCCGATGGTCAGCAGTTGGACGCCGCCGATGAAGAGGATGGCCACCATCAGCGAGGCCCAGCCCGGGACCGTGCCGTGCATGACCAGTGTTTCCCACAGCACCCAGCAGATCGCGAGGAAGGCCAGGATCGAGACCCAGACTCCCAGCCACGAGGCCACCTGCAGGGGAACGAACGAGAAGCCCGTGATGCCGTCCAGAGCAAAGGAAAGCATCTTGCGCAACGGGTACTTGGTGGTGCCCGCGAAGCGCTCGGCCCGGTCGAAGACCAGACCCGTCTGCCGGAAGCCGACCCAGCTGACGAGACCGCGCAGGAAGCGATGGCGCTCCGGCAACTGATGCAAGGCATCGACGACCTGGCGATCCATCAGCCTGAAGTCCCCGGTGTCGAGCGGGATGTGGACCTGCGTCAGACTGCGCAGCACCCTGTAGAAGGCCTGGGCCGTCCAACGCTTGAAGACCGTCTCCCCGACACGGGTGCGCCGCTGAGCGTAGACGACGTCCCAGCCCTCGCGCCAGAGGTCGAGCATTTGCGGGATGAGTTCGGGCGGATCCTGAAGATCGGCGTCGATCAGGATCACGGCGTCGCCCGTTGCGTGATCGAGACCGGCGGTGGCGGCCACCTGATGGCCGAAATTGCGCGACAGGCCCACGGCCTTGATGCGGGGGTCCTCGGCCGCGAAGGCGCGCATCAGGGCGAGGGTGCCGTCCCGGCTGCCATCATCGACGAGGACCAGTTCCCACGGGCAGCCCAAGCCGTCGAGCACCGTCGTCAGCCGCGCCCGCAGGGCCGGCAGACCTTCTTGTTCGTCGAAGCAAGGAGCCACGACACTGACGCGGGTGTGCGCAGCGTCCGGACGGGGCCGGGCGGCCTGGGTCATTCGCTCGGGACGGGGTCGGGAGAGGGGAAGTCTGGACCAGTGTGTATCCTGTGAAGCATAGCCTTTTCCCTAAGGAATGCGCCATGTCGTCCGTTGTTCCCCCGTTGCCCCGGAATGGCCGGGTTCGATTGCTGCTGGCCTTGCTGCTGCTGTGGACCGGAACGATGCTGACGGTGGCGGGACCGTCGCTCAGGGCTGGCGCCCTGCCGTGGTCCCAAGCATCGTTGCTGGCCGTGGCTCCTTGGGGGGCGGGCGCTCCGGAGACCTTGCCTGCGACGCCTGAGGGCCGTGCGTGGCAGGGGCCGAGGACGACGTGGCTGCGTGGAATCGATGCCCTCTCCGCGGGCCGCTGGCCATGGGCTGAACCGACGCTGGCCGCGGGTGGCATCGGGGGCGTCGCGCACGGCCGCTCGGGCATCGTGCTCGATCCGCTGTTGCATGCGGCCCTGCCGGCAGGGCCCGGCAGGGCGACGCTCCTGCTCGGCATGCTGCGCAGCCTTCTTGCTGCCGTGGGGATGGTCCTGCTTGGGCTACGGACAGGTCTGGGCCCCTCCGGGGCGCTGGTTGCGGGCCTGGTGGCCGGGTTGTCCCCGTGGGCGTGGCACGCGCACTTGCTTGAGCTCGATGGTGCCGTGGCTGCCGCTCCATGGTTGGTGTTGGCCGTTGACACCGTCCGGCGCGGCGCCTGGTGGCGCGGCGCGGGGTTGGTGGCGCTGCTGGCGGCGCTCGCCTGGCTGACGGCAGCCCCTTGGACGGCGGCGGTGGTGCTGGCGGCCCTGCTGGCTGCCGTACTCGGCTTGTCCCGGTCGTCGCGGCGGGCGGGCCTGGTCCTGGTGGGCGGCAGCTTGCTGGCCATGGCGATCGTGCCGGTCTCCGTGCCCGGCTGGATCGCATGGAACGGCGTGCCGCTTGCGGGGCGCGGGCCGGGTTGGCCCGGGATTGTCGTGCTCGTGACCGCGGCGGCAGGCTTCATCGGGCTGCCCGGACGCGGGCGCTGGTTGCTGCTGCCGGTCGTGGCCGTCGTGCCTTGGGTGCCGGCTCTGGCCGTCGTGGCACTGCCGGCCCTTGCATGGTTGTCCGGGCGAGCGACCGAGGCCGGATTCTCGGGCCGACTGTCGCGCTGGTTGCCCGTGCTGGTCGCCACGGAGGCCGTGCTGCTGCACCTCGGCACCATGCCGGCGCAGCCGTGGACGGGGCATCCGCCCGAGACGCCCGGCATCGGCTTCATGAAGCCCCTCCGTGACGAGGGACGCATCGAGACGAAGGGCGGCCTGATGCCCGGCAGCTTGCCCGGCTTGTACGGACTCGAGGAGGTGGGCGGCGAAGGTTTGCCGGATGCGCACCGGCAGTTCCTCGAGATAGGGGGACCGGTCGGCGACATGCTGGCCGTGCGCCAGACGGCCTTGCCCCCGGGCGCCTCCATTCCCGAAGGCGCCTTGCTGGGGCATGACGGCGCCGACATGCGGGTGGCGGTGCGCGCCTTCGCGCGACCTTGGGTGCGTTTCACCGGGGAGCCCGTCCGAATCCTGCCGGCCGGGGCCTTGCGGATGGAACTCGCCAAGGCGTCCCCGGGCGGGCCTGATGCGCTGTGGTTGCCCGAGGGCGTGGCACCCGGTCCCGTGACGGTGGGTGCGGCGGGCCTCGTGACGGACCTGGTGCGGCAGCCGGGCTTCTGGTCTTTCAGGGTGTCTTCCACGGGCGAGGGACATGCCGTGGCGGCTCTGCGCTTCGACCCGGCGTGGCGCGTGCTCGTGCGGTCCGGCGAGATTGTCCGTGAGATGGCTCCCCTGCCGGCCTACGGTGGCCTCGTCGCCGTCCCTGTCTCATCGGGTGTGAACCGGGTCGAACTGCGTCATGATCCGTCCGGACTTGCGGGGCTTGCCGGCCAAGGCGTTGCGACCGCGATCCTGGCCATGCTGGTGACCCTCGCCGGCTGGCTGTTCGGTCAGCGGCCGGCGGCGATCGCAGAGGCCTGAACGTTGGCTGCCACGGGTGTCGTGATCGTCAGCTGGCAGGCGGGAGCCATGCTGTGCGACGCCCTCGAGGCTTTGCCGGACGGAGTGCCGGTGGTGGTGGTCGACAATGCGGGCGAGACGGGCCTGGCCGAGCGGGTTCAGGCCGTCCGTCCGGATGTCCGCCTGCTCGTGCCGGGTCGGAACCTGGGCTTCGGGCAGGCGTGCAACCTCGGTGCGGCAGCCCTGGGGGAAGCCGACGTGCTGCTGCTCAACCCCGATGCACGTCTGGACGGGGCGGCGCTCGAGACCCTGCGCGCGGCACTTGATGCCGACCCCGGGATTGCTGCTGTCGGTCCGGCGGTCCGGGGACCGGACGGTATGTGGGAGCGGACATGGGGTGAGGACCCCGGTTTCAGGGCCGAGTGGGCCGAGCGTCGGCAGGGTCGGACCGTTGCCGAGCGCCCGCACGAGGCACGCGATGTCGCCTGGCTCAGCGGGTGCTGCCTGCTCGTGCGGCGGGGAGCCTGGGATGCCGTGGGGGGATTCGACCCGGGCTACTTTCTCTATTACGAGGACGCCGACCTCTGTCGTCGGTTGCGTGCGTGGGGCGGCCGCATATGTTTCCTGCCCCGGGCGGTCGTCTGCCACGCCCGTGGCGCCGTGACCGGATCGTTGGGTCATCGCCTCGCCTGGTATCGACGCCAGGGCCAGGTGCGCTATTACCGGCGCTTCAACGGTCGGGCGGATCGGTTCCTGCTCGGCCTACGGTTGGCCGCCGTGATCCTGCCGCGTTGCCTCGCGGGACGGGACCGTGCTTTCTGGCGGGCGCTGGGGCGTCGCTTGCTGCTTGCGCAACCGGACGTGGCCGAGGCGGATGCCCCGATACCCCGCCCCTGATCAGGAGGCGGTCGAAACGGGCCGGTGCGCCATGTAGCGGGCGAGGGCGTCTTGCCAGTGGGCCAGCGGGGCTTCTCCAAGCGCGCGCCACGCGGCATCCGACAGGACGCTCCGGGCGGGCCGGGGCGCGGGCCGGCCTGCTTCGGCCGTCGACTGCGTCAGCACGGGCGTCGAAAGGCCACCGAGGCGGACGATTTCGCGGGCGAAGCCCCACCATGTCGTCGGTCCCTGGTTCGTCAAGTGAAAGATGCCCGTGGCCCGGTGGTCCTGAAGCCGCAGCAGCGCGTCGGCCAGGTCGGTCGTGGCCGTCGGGCAGCCGTGCTGGTCATCGACCACCCATAGCTCGGGTCGGGCGGCAGCGGCCTTGAGGATGGTCTCGACGAAGTTCGGGCCGTGGTGCCCGAAAAGCCAACTGGTGCGCACGATCTGGTGGTCGGGTGCCGTGGCTGCGGCGGCCTCTCCGGCTGCCTTGGTGCGGCCATAGGCGCCGAGCGGGGCAATGGGGTCCCCGGTCTCCCACGGCGTCGTCCGGCTGCCGTCGAATACGTAGTCCGTGCTGATGTAGACGAGCCGCTTGCCCGTAGCGCGACACGCCTCGGCAAGGCGTTCCGTCCAGTGGGCGTTGATCGACAATGCGAGGGCCTCGTCTTCCTCGGCCTTGTCGACCTGGGTGTAGGCGGCGGCGTGCAGGACAACGTCGGCCTCGCCCACGCCGAGTTCGACCAGGTCCGCGGCGGTGGCCGTGCCGTCCCACGTCCAGCGGGTGTAGCGCACCTCGGGGGGCAATGCCAGTGCGGAGCGGTCGTGGGTGCCGACCCCGGAAACGGTCCATCCGCTGGCGACGGCGGCTGCGGCAAGGTCGTGGCCCAGCATGCCTGAAATGCCCGTCACGTGCAGATGTCGCGCCATCGTCTTCTCCAGACTGAAAACTTTTGCAAGGGGGCTTGCATCACGCCGATTGTGGAGCTATCTTAGCAGAGCTGTTACTTAAATCTTTCTTAACTACACATTCACCTTGGCTTAGGTCGAGGTCAGAGACGGGAGCCTCGCCGATGCGCCGCTTTGCTGGGATTCTTTCCGCTACCGTCGTTCTGGCGGGTTGTGGGGCCGTCGTTCCCTCGCTGGGCAACCAGCCCGTCGATGCCCCGGTCACGGGGCAGGCCATCGCCGGCGAGCAGGTGGTTCAGGTGAAGCCCGGCGCGCGCTTCGTCGCGCCGGCCGGTGCCAAGGTGGTGGATACGCTGGATCTGGGCGACCTCGGGAGCTTCCTGCTGGTCAAGGCCGAAGGGCCCGCCCTGCTCGCGTCCATCAAGTCGGTGAAGGGAGTCGTCAACGTCGAACCCAACCGTCGCGTGCAACTCGAGGTGCCGGCCTACAAGCCCCGCGCCCTCGACCTGTTCCGCGGCGCGTTGTCCGTCGACGACCCCCTCTTCGCCCAGCAGTGGTACGTCAATCGCATCGGTGCCCAGAAGGCTTGGAGCCGGACGCAGGGTGAAGGCGTCGTCGTCGCCGTCGTCGACACCGGCGTGGATCACGGGCACCCAGACCTGGTGGCCAACATCGTCAGCAAGGGTTACTCCTTCGTCAACAACCAGGCGGACGGCCTCGACGAGCAGGGCCATGGCACGCACGTCGCCGGGACCATCGCTGCAGTTCAGAACAACGCCGAGGGCGTGACGGGCGTGGCGCCCAAGGCCCGCATCCTGCCGGTGCAGGTGCTGGCCGCCACGGGCGGTGGCAGCCTCTACCAGATCGCCAAGGGCGTGAAGTACGCGGCCGACTACGGCGTGGAAAACAAGGTCCACGTTGTCGTGAACATGTCGCTCGGCGGTGCCGCGACGGTGGATGGAGTGTCTTACACCACGGGTTGGTATGCCACCCGCAAGGGCGCCCTCCTGGTGGCCGCTGCCGGCAACAGCAACACGGCCGTGGGGACCCCCGCCCGTTGGGACAAGTACTACATGGCGGTTTCGGCCATCAGCGAGAAGGACGAGAAGGCCAACTTCTCGAACTACGGCCCCGAGATCAGTGTCGGCGCGCCGGGCACCAACATCGTGGCCACGACGCCGACCTACGACGTGCCGCTCAACAAGTTCGGCTACCCCAAGTTCTACGCCCCTCTGCAGGGGACCTCGATGGCCTGCCCGGTCGTCGCGGCCACCTGCGCCCTGACCTGGTCGGTGCACCCCGACTGGGACTGGAAGAAGGTCCGCACGCACGTCGAGCAGACCGCCCTCGACCTTGGCCCCAAGGGACACGACGTTGTCTTCGGCCACGGTCTCGTCCAGGCCGACGCCGCCCTCGGCGTCCGGTGACACCCCCAAGCGACACGAGCCGGCTGCAAGGCCGTTCCCATATACCGAAGGAGCATCCCATGCGTCAGTGGACCACCGAAGGCACTCTGCAAGGCGCCCGCGAGACCAAGATCCGCTTGCCTTTCGTCCGCTAGGACGCGGCGTGATCCGAAGTCCTGCCCCCGACGGGGGCGGGGCTTTCGTCCGGGGGTGGTCCGGGAAGAATCAGCGACGGCTGTTGCGGGTGCCCGAAAACACCGGAGTTGCCATGGGGCGCCCGAGATCCGCGAGCAGAATGTCATCCGGGCCGACGAAGGCGACATCGAGGCCGCTCCAGCGCCTGCGTGCGCCACGACCCGCATGGCCGACCACCAGGTGGGGCCCGGGCAGGCCGCGCAGCAGGCGAGCGACCTTGCGGGCTTCGCGCCTGTCATCGAGGCCGTCGGGACCGCGGCCACCCGGAATGACCGGCGGGTGATGCATCAGGACCCACGTGCGGCGGGCACCGGAGGTCCGCGTCGCCACCACCTGGCGCTCGAGCCAGGCGAATTGTGCCTTGCCCAGCTTGTGGGCCCGGTTGTCGAGCACGATGAAGCGCTGTTCTTGCCACGTGAACGCCTGCCAAGGTTGTCCCAGTCGCCGGCGAACCGTCGCGGCGTCGTCCTTCAGGCCTGCAAGCAGGTAGGTCGGCAGGCCTGTGCCACGGACCAGATTCATCGCGGCTCCACTGGGCGTACCCCCCAGCACCAGCGCGAATCGGGTGGCCTGCCCCGAAGACCCGAGCGATCGCCAGGCCTGGCCCACGCGTAGCACGAAGGCTGCCTTGCCCCCCGGGGAGCGGGGCGGTCTGAGCGACCAGGCCCCGATACCGCCGCCGGCAAGGGCTACGGGCACGGAGAGGCCGCCTGACTTTCCAGCCGTGCCTTCGCCCACGCCACCGCGGCTGATGAGCACCGAGTCGGGCATGACGTTGGTCCAGCGCAAAGGTCCGGTCCACGTTCCGTTCTGACGGTTCCGGACCACCACCGAGGCATCGGGCGCATTGGCCCACAGGACGGTTTCGTTGCCTGCCGCTGGCCCGAGACCACCCTTGTCCACCTCGAAGGCCAAGCCACCGACGGCCAAGGGAGCCGCAACCGCCGGGACCAGCAGCCAGTCGAGCATGCCTAGCATCCAGGCCGTGGGCAGGAGGCCTTGGCCGCGCGGGGCGTGCTCGGATGAAGCAGGATGGCAGGCATGGTATGGATTGCGCTCGCCGGGGCGGGTATCCTAGGGAGTCTTGGACGCCCGATTCGCCAAGCGTACCTTCCCTGCTTAAATCATCCGCCGCAAGGATTCCGTGCTACACGTCGCATTTGTCTGGCATATGCATCAGCCCACTTACCGCGAGCGCGGGACGGGCTTCGCCCACATGCCGTGGGTCCGACTGCACGGCGTGAAGGACTACCTCGACATGCTGTTGCTGCTCGAGGACCATCCCGAAATCCGTCAGACCTTCAACCTGGTGCCCTCGCTGCTGGACCAAGTGCTGGCCTATGCCGACGGCAGCTTGACGGATGCGGCGCTGGACCTGTTGCAGCGGCCCGCATCGCAGTGGTCCCACGAGGACCGCACCTATGCCCTTCAGCGGTTCTTCGACCTGCACTGGGATCATATGGCCAAGCCGTACCCCCGCTATGCGCAGCTGCTGGCCAAGCGCGAGGAATTGCTGTCCTCCTTCAGTCCCGCCGAGGCGGTGCGGGCCCTGACGCATCAGGATTGGACCGACCTCGCCGTGTGGTTCAACCTGGCTTGGGTCGACCCGTCGTGGCGGGCGACCGAGCCCTTGCTCAACCGCCTGATTGCCAAGGACCGCGGTTTCGATGCCGACGATGCCCGGCAGTTGGCCGATCTGCACAGGCGTCTGATGGGACGCATCGTGCCGGCGTACAGGGACATGGTCGCCCGGGGCGCCGTCGAGCTCACGACGACGCCCTACTACCATCCCATCCTCCCGCTGCTCATCGATACCCAAGTCGCACGCCAGGCCCGCCCGCACCTGCCGTTGCCGCGTCGGCGCTTCGCCTGGCCAGAGGATGCCCGGCATCACGTGCGTTCGGGGTTGGATCGCTTCGCGGGCTGGATGGGCTTTCGGCCCCAGGGCATGTGGCCCAGCGAGCAGTCGGTCTCGCCCGCGACACTCGCCTTGCTGGCCCGGGAGGGCGTGAAGTGGACCCTCTCTGACGAGGGCGTGCTCGCGCACACGCTAGGCGTGCGGTTCGAGCGGGACGGGCACGGCCTGCCGACGCGCCCCGAACTGCTCTACCGGCCCTACGTGGCGCGCACGACGGCCGGCTCGGTGGCCATGGCTTTCCGGGACATCGTGCTCTCGGATCGCATCGGCTTCACCTACGCCACGTGGGAGCCTGAAGCTGCCGCGGCGGACCTGCATGCGCGCCTGACGGCCATTGCGCGCCGGACACCGCTCGAGGAGCCGCTGGTGACCCTTGCCCTCGATGGCGAGAATTGCTGGGAGCACTATCCGGGCGACGGTCGGCCCTTCCTCGAGGCCCTCTACCGGCGAATTACCGCCGATCCCGACATCGAGGCCTGCACGATGGCCGAATATCTGGCCAAGCACCCGCCCAGCGTGACCTTGCCGCCCATTCACTGCGGATCGTGGATCGGGTCCGACTACACGACGTGGATCGGTGAACCGACCAAGAACCGGGCGTGGGAGCTGCTGGCTGACGTGCGTGCAGCCTGGCAGGACCATGAGGGACCCGGCAGGGACGAGGCTTTCCAGGAGTTGCTGGCGGCTGAGGGCAGCGACTGGTTCTGGTGGTTCGGTGCGGGCCATGACTCAGGTCAGGACGAGCGCTTCGATGCGCAGTTCCGGGCGCACTTGCGGGCTGCGTGGCGGGCGATGGGCCTGCCGGTGCCCGAGGTACTCGACGAGCCCGTCACCCCGCGTACCTTGCCTGGAACGGACGGCCAAGGGACCTACGATCCTGCGGCGGGCCAGGGAGCCATGCATCAAGGGGCGGACCATGGCCTCGGCCGGCTCGACTGGTGGTCGTCGGACACCGTGGTGACGATGCGCCTGGACCTAGGGCCGTCCTTTGCCCGGGCCGCCGGAGACCAGGTGCTCGTGGCCTGGTTCCATCCCGGCAGGACCGGACACAATGCCCCCTTGCCGGCCGAGGCCGTCGCTATCCAGGCTCCGGTCGCGAAATTCCACTTCTCCCATCTGGTGCGCATCACGCCCGAGGAAGGCACGGTGCATTTCGAGGAAGCCGGCGAGTTCCGCCGTTGGCAGCTCCTGCCGGTCCAGATGGCCGCGAGTGGGCTCGATACCGTCGAGTGGTCGGTGCCGTGGGCGTGGCTGCGGATGATGCCCGGGGATGAGGCTCACTTCGTCGTGGGCCACTTGCGCGAAGGCCTGCTCGCCGATTGTGCCCCCGTAGCCACCACATTGACCCTGCGACGACCGTTGCCATCAGGAAGCGATGCCCGGGAGATGGTGAAATCGGCCACTGACGGGGAACATGGACGCTTGGGTGCTGCCCCTTCTCCATGAACGATCACCTCATCTCCCGAATCCTCTCGGATCGCAGCCAGCAACTCTTCAAGGACTTGCTCAAGGCGCTGTCCCTGATTCTGGACATGGCGCTGGGACACAAGCAGCAGCACTCGCTGCGGGTCGCGATTGCCAGCGTGCAGACGGCCGCGAAGCTGGGCTTGTCCGCCGAGGTCCTGCGGGACGTGTTCTATGCCGGCCTGCTGCATGACCTGGGCGAGATTTGTCTCGAGGAGGCCCAGCGGCTCGAACTGATGCGCCTTGCAGACGGTGGACCGGTGCCCGAACTGCTGCGTCGGCATCCGGTCGTGGGCGCCCAGATCTGCGCGCGCATTCCGACCTTGGCAGGGGCTGCCGTGCTTATTGCGCAACACAAGGAGCGGCTCGATGGTTCGGGCTATCCCGAGGGCCTGAAAGGTGCCGAACTGTCGACGGCAGCGCAGGTACTGGGCCTGGTGAACGAGCTGGACGAGATTGTCTTTCTGACCAGCCCGAGGCTGGATGTCGATCCGGGCCAGCGGCTGCGTGAGGTCGCATGGCGCTGGCGGGGTCGCAAGGTTACGGAAGAGGTCGGCGATGCCTATCTCGAGGTACAGAAGGAAGGGGCTTGGTCGATTACGGCCTTTGCCGACCGGCACTGGCGCGCCCTGAAGCTGGACGTGCTGGATTTGGCGCGCTTGATCGACGTGCCGCCCGAGGCCTTCGTCGAGAGCATTCTCAGGGTTTTCGCCAGCGTCATCGATGCCAAGCATGCCTACACCCATGGCCATAGCTGGCGCACGGCCGCCTATGGTCGCCTGCTCGCGCAGTACGCAAGGCTGCCCGAGGACAAGGTCCGGCTGATCTACCACGCAGGCTTGTTGCATGACGCGGGTAAGGTCGGTGTCCCGGGCCAGATTCTGGACAACCCCGGCAAGCTGACGGAAGAGGAATGGGCCGTCATCCGCGAGCATCCGCGCAAGACCCGGATCATCCTGCAGTCGATAACGGGCCTCGAGGAGTTGGCGGATGTCGCGGGTTATCACCACGAGCGCTTTGACGGTCGCGGCTATTTCAAGGGCCTGGCGGGTGACGAGATCCCCTACGGTTCGCGTGTGCTGTCGGTGGCCGACACCTATGACGCCATGTGTTCGGACCGGGCCTACCGCAAGGCCCTGCCGCATGGCGTGGCCATCGAGGAGATCCAGCGGTGGTCGGGTCGGATGTACGACCCCGAGGTGGTCGACATCTTCATGAAGATTCCCGAGGGCGAACTCGAGGAAATCCGCCACGGCTCGCCCGAGGACCTGGAGCGGCTCGGCAGCTGGTCCGCCTGAGGCCCCTTGGCACGGCGTGGCGCGGGGCGTAGGATGGTCCCGGGCCCGTTTAGTTCAGTTGGATAGAACGCGACCGTCCTAAGGTTGATGTCGGGGGTTCGAGTCCCTCAGCGGGCGTAGGCTCATCCGGTCCGGGACAAGCTGTTCCGGACCGGTTGCGTTTGGGGGGGGATCGGGTGGTCGTGGTGTCGCGTGATGAATCGGCGCGATTGAAGGCCGGATTGCTCATCGGCGCCGCCTTGCTCACCGGAGCCGTGGCGCAACCTCCGGCCTCGGACAACGGCATCCCCGTGATGCGCTTTGCCGAGCCCGAGGTCTCGGGACTTGCGCCCTCGGTTCGTTACCCGGGTGTCTTCTGGGCCATCCAGGATTCCGGGCCCGAGCCCCGCAATGTGCTTCTTGCCGTGCGGATCGCTGGCGGCGTGGCGCGGCCGTGGCCGGATGGGCAGTGGGTCCGGACCGTGCCCGTCAGGGGAGCCGTGAACCACGATTGGGAAGAGGTGACCGTGGATGGCCGGGGCCATCTCTGGATTGCCGACATCGGCAATAACCGTGGCCTGCGTGGGGACCTTGCCCTGCTTGAGCTCGAAGAGCCGGATCCGTGGCGCGACGCGGAGGCCCGCCTGATCCGGCGCCTGCCTCTGCGGTATCCCGATGCGCCCGCTACGGGGCGATCCTGGAATGCGGAGGCCCTGTTCTTTCGTGGGGACGAGGGCTGGTTGATCGCCAAGGCCGAGGGCCATCCGCTCTACCGTCTGCCGATGAAGGAGGCGACGGTGTCCGGGGTATTGGCGGTCCGTGAAGGGGCACTGACGCCCCCCGAGGGTGGCTTCGGCGGTCTTGTCACGGGTGCTGCCCTCGCTGCCGACGGGCGGTCGGTCGCCATCGCGGCCGGGCGTCGTCGCCTGTGGCTGTATGACGTGAGGCCCGAAGTGTCCCTGTCGGATGCGCTGCGTTCAGCGCCGCCAAACTGTGCCCTGGTGCCAGGACACGACGACAGGCCGTGGCAAATCGAGGCCGTGTGTTTCGTGCCCGGCAGCCATCACGTGCTGGCCGCAGCCGAGGAGGGTCCCGTTTGGTTCTGGACCAGTCCGTGTTCTAGCCGCTGACCGGGATCAGGTCCTCGGAAGGCGGGCGCCGCTGGATGACCTCTTCCGATGCGGGAAGCAACTGCTCAGCCGCATATTCCCCGGCGCTCAGGCGGCCGTCCTTGTCGTTGTCTCGCCGCGCCAGAACCTCATTCGATATCTCGTCGGCCGAGAGGAAGCCGTCCTGATTCTTGTCCAACGCGCCAAGGCCACCCGAGCCTTCGGCGTTGGCCACGCCACCCCCGACCGGGTTCTTTGCGGGTTCCGCAGGGCCCGTTCTCCCGCCTGTCGGCGCGTTGCCGGTTTCTGTGGCGTCTTCCGTCCGGTCCAGCCCGGACAGGGTGCCGTTGCGGACGGCATCCAGAACCCGCTGCAAGGCCGCCTCGTTCGCAGGGTCTCCAAAGACGTCGCCTGCACCACCGATGTTCGGGTTGGCACCGCCGCCAGCCACGCCTCCGGTCGTACCCCGGGGCGTTGCGCCGTTGCCAACGGCATTGCCCGTGCCGTTACCAACACCATTGCCCGCACCGTTCCCGACGCCTTTGCCAATACCGTTACCTGCAACCTTGCCCGCACCTCTTTCGCCTGTTCCTGCCGTGCCGGCACCGGCGGCAGCCTTGTCATCGGTACCTGCGTCGGGGCCCTTGGCAACGCCCTCGAGGCTCCCCCGGATCAGGTCCTCGGGGGCTGCCAGATATTCCGGCAGGCTTGCGCGGCCGTCCTTGTCGGTGTCGATGCCGGCCAGCTTGTCGGCGGGCACTTCGTTTCCGGACAGGAATCCGTCCGCGTTCCCGTCCGCATCCTTGAACCGGGCTTCCCGGTCCAGCCGGTCCTGGGCGGCGAGGAACTCTGCCTTGGAGATGCGGCCGTCGGCATCGGTGTCCCAGCCCTTGTCCTTGAAAGCTTCCGCCTCCTTGCCCGTAAGGAAGGCATCCTTGTTGCCGTCCATGCCATCGAAGAGCTTCTCGCGGTCAATCTCTCGGGTGTGGAACCGTTCGAGCTCAGCCTTGGTGATGCGGCCATCCTTGTTCTCATCGGCGCCGGCGATGCTCTTGTGGATTTCCTTGCCCGACAAGACGCCATCACCGTTGCGGTCCCGCTGCTGCATCTGCACCTCGGCACGCTTGAGGCCCCGACCCATGCCGAACTCTTCCCGGGTGACGGAACCATCCCCGTTCATGTCCATGCCGGCGACCTTCTTGCTGACTTCCTTGCCGGACAGGACGCCGTCCTTGTTCTTGTCCATCCGGGCAAAGGCGCGATCATCCAGCTTCATGGCACTGCGATTGCCCTTCACGCCGAACGTCTCCATCTCGGCGCGGGTCGGCTTGGGCTTGGGCGCCGGCTTTTCCGCCGGCTTGTCCGCCTTGGCCTGGCCACCGCCCGCATCGGCACTGGCTGCCTTCTGCAGGTTCGTGGTCTTTGCTGCCTTGCCGCTCGGTTGGATCATCTTGCCCCGGGCCTCCGTCTGATGGCGGTTGCATCCTGATGTCTGTATGCCCCCCCGTTCCGGAAACGGAACAGGACCGGAGCGGTTGCCGACCGCTTGATGACTTGTCCATAGGTGGGTTCCCCGGGCTGGGTCATCCTATCAATCCGGATATCATCCCGTTCGGACCGTTGGATGGCGTCGTTGCCTTGCCGCGATCCGTGGTCGGAGCCACCGGGCCCGTCATCCGCATCCGCCGGGTCGGCTTCCTAGGGTGTTGTCTGCTGTCCCGCGTCGTCGGGATCGAGACTGGCCAGGGTTCGCGAGACCTCGCTCTCGACGGTGGCCAGACGCTGCTGGCAAAACCGCAACAGTTCCGCAGCGCGCGCCGTCATGGCGGGCAAGGCATCGACATCGATGTCCTGGGCTGTCTCCAGCTGTTGCACGAGGTCATGCAGTTCCTTCAGGGCCTCCTTGTAGGAGCGGGAGTCGGCAGCTTGGGTCACGGTCGGTCTCCATCGGGTCGCGTTCGGGTGACGACGGCGTCGGCTTGGCCATCGGCCAGGTGCAGGACTAAGGCCTGGTCCGCGGCCAACTGGTCGATGTGGCGGATGGCGCGTCCGTCCGTCGCCACGAGCCGGGCATAGCCGAGCCTCAGGGGGCGGTCGGGATCGGCACTGCGCCAGCGGGCGGCCAGGCTATCGAGCCGCTGGCGTTCCTGGTCCAGACCACGCCGCACCCCTGCAGCCGGGTGCAGTCTTTCGAGGCCGCGACGCCTGTCACGCAGCACGCGGTCGAGGACGAAACCCAGCCGCTGGCGCGTCTGCACGAGTCGTGCCTGATGGCGCTGCGCGATTTCTCGCGCCAGGACCAGCCGGTTTGCGGCGCGCCTCAGCACGGCGTCTCGCGCTCCGAGCACCTGCTGGACCAGGTGGTTGGCGGCATCGGTCGGTGTCTTGCACGGCCTTGCGGCAACCAGGTCGGCGAGGTGCAGGTCGGGCTCGTGGCCGATGCCGGTCACGACAGGTACGGGGCAGCGGGCGATGGCCTCACCTACGGAGAGCGCGTTGAAGCAGGCCAGATGATGGGCGCTGCCCCCGCCCCGGATGACGGCGACGACATCGACGCCGGCAAGGCCCAGGGACCTGATGGCAGCGGGTACCTCGGCCTCGGCGCCAGCACCTTGGACCGAGGAGGGGTGAAGAATCAAGGTGAAGGGCAGTCCGGAATCCCTGAGTACCTTGGTGAAGTCCTCGTAGCCGTAGGCGCCCCGTGCCGACACGATGCCAACCACCAGCGGCAGCGGCGGCATTCTCAGGACCTTGTTTCTCGTGGCCAGACCCCGTTCTTCGAGGACGCGCAGGCGCATCTCCCGGACGCGATCGCCGGCTTCCGTCACGGACGGATCGACCTCCTCGACGACGAGCTGCAGTTGCCCGCGCCGGAACTCGAACCGGCACCGCAGCCGGACCCTGTCGTCTCGCGCAAGGACAATATCCTTGTCCGAGTACGCCTTGCGGATGGCCGCGGTCTTTCCCGACCAGATGACGGCTGAGATCTCATCGCCGCCGCTTGCCGTGGGGTCGTCGACCAGCTTGATGAAGATGTGACCGGTCCGCGGTTGTTCGCGCCACTCGCGCAGGCTGGCCGTGACCCAGTGGGCGCGGTTGCCGAAGGCCGCGGCCACTGCGGCCTGCATGCGGCGTAGCACCTCGGCGACCGAGAGGTCACCCGAGGCCTGTTCCGGAGGAGGTCCTGTCTGGGGCACGGCCTGCAACGTGTCTCCGGGGCCGGAGGACGCCGGGGACACGTTGTTTTCCCTTGCCGGGCGAGGGGGTGCCTTGCGGGTGGAGAGCCACGCGGCGAGGCCGGGCGAGATACCGACTCCCAGGGGTTGCAGGATCTCGAGGATGATGTCGGCCTGGGCCGCGGGCAGCGTCCAGAGCTTTCGGACGTTGTCGAACTGACGGTCCGGAAGGCCCCTGACCACGGGCAGGACCTTGTTGAAGCCCTCGCCTCGGACGGCGACTGTCAGGCAGCCCAGTGCCGCGTCCCAGTCCAGCGTGCCGTTGAGGCCAGCATTCGTGTCCACCCCCCAAGCATGCCCGGACAGGGGAACTTTGTCCTGTTCGACCCGGGCACAAGGCCCCCGGTCGGGACAAGCCTGCGGCCAGACGGGAGGGTCGTCGGATGGAAGGCTATGAGGCTTGCTATGCCAGCCGCGAGGATGCAGGCCGGCGCCTTGCCGGCACAGCAGGTGCGCGGCTTGGCGCGGTGGACATGGTGGTTGGCGCCGCGCGGGGCGGCGTGTTGGTCGCCTGTCCCGTGGCGAAGGCGCTTGGCGTGCCGGTCGATGTCCGCGTCGTCCGCAAGGTCGGGGCACCGGGACAGCCCGAGCGTGCCCTCGGTGCCGTCCTGCCCGACGGCACGGCCCATTGGCTCGAGGGGGCGTGGCCGATGCCGATGGAGGCCGCCCGGCTCGTCCTGGCCGATGCCCTGGCGCGCGAGGCGCGGGAGCGAGAGGCGTTGTACCGGACGGTCGCGGCGCGCCTGCCCGTTCGTGGTCGGTGGGTCTTGCTGATCGATGACGGGGCGGCGACGGGTGCGACCCTGCTGGCGCTTGTCGCCAGCCTCAGGAGCGAAGGGGCCGCGGCCGTCCTGCTGGCCTTGCCCGTGGCACCACCCGAGACGGTGGCTTTGCTCGAGGCCCGCTTCGAGGATATCTGGGTGCCCGAGCAGCCCCGTGAACTCTGGGCTGTCGGCATGGCCTACGCGGCCTTTCCCGAGGTGACGGACGTCGAGGTCATGAACCTGCTGGGCGAGGCGCGGTCATCAGGCCACGCGCCCGAGGCCGCCTGAGGAGGGCGTCAGCCTTGGACGCATCGCACGCAGCAGCGCGGGAACGCGTTCCGCCCCTGCCCGGACCCGAACCAGTTGGCAGCGACCGGGCGTGCGGCGCTGGGCGCGACGGTTGAGGTCGACCATCGGGGTGTCATCCTCGGCTACGGCAAGCAGGACGGGACATCGGACGCCATCGAGGGCGGCACCTGCGAGGTCGGGTCGTCCCTGCCACGACACGATGGCCTCGATGCGACCGGGCAGGGCTGCGGCGCACACGAGGGCAGCGGCGGCAGCGTGGCCGCAGCACAGTACACGCCATGACCGGCTCGCGAGGGCAGGGTGCTCGCGGAAGTCATGCAGCAGGTGACCAAGGCGTGTGGCCAGCAGGTGCACATCCTGCCCCAGTGCGTGGGTGTGGCGCTGGACGGCCCGCTCCCCCGGCGTCAGCAGGCAGGCCTGGACCCTGGGCGTTTCGGGCGCGACAGAACGGGCCAGGGCAACGGAGAGGGCGACGGGGCCGGGCCATGCGCGTGGGTCGGGCTCCGTGGTCAGGACCAGCAGCGCCGGGACCGATCCGGCGACGAGGTGCTCCATGCGGGCTTCCAGGCACACGGCTCCAGCGGGCCAGATGCTGGCATCTCCCGGTCCGAGC
>Ga0194133_10004976_pt1 | contig 17249 bp, 13 predicted proteins | sample TA2KigOf40mmetaG_FD_155448 | JGI IMG/M metagenome (GOLD analysis project Ga0194133, IMG submission 155448) | Freshwater microbial communities from Lake Tanganyika, Tanzania - TA2015055 Kigoma Offshore 40m | ecosystem: Environmental > Aquatic > Freshwater > Lake | place: Tanzania: Lake... | reverse complement strand
AATCCACCAGAAAGCGCGCCGATCGGAATTCGTCGCTCCCGGGCACCGCGAGCTGTAGCAGGGCGACCGCCGACTGCAGCGCCTCATCGTCAAAGGCCGCCGCGTGCCTCCCGTAGATCGGCTGTAGTGCCGCCTCGGCGGCATGCCCCGCGTGCGCCGCGTGATATTCGGCGGAGATCTCCTGCAGGAACGCCTCCCCACGCCTCCGTAAGAGATCGATGCGCCGGCCATCTTCCCTGTCCGCTGCCGGTCGCGACTCGCCCCCCACGACGATCACCCGTTCACTCCACCAGGCGAGAGTCGGCCTGCGCGTGATCGGCCTCGAGATAGCGTCCCAGCACCTCGGCCACCCGCGACGTCGCGACGCGGATCTGTCCCATGTCGTCGCGGAACCGGATCGTCACGCTGTCGTTCGCGGTGGAGCCGCTGTCGATGGTGATCCCGAACGGCGTCCCCGCCTCATCCTGCCGGCGGTAGCGACGGCCGATCGCCCCCGCCTCGTCGTAGAAGACGGGGAAGCGCTTGCGCAGCGCCGCCGCGAGCCGCTCCGCCATCTCGGGCTGCCCATCCTTCTTGGAGAGCGGAAAGACGCCGGCCTTGATGGGGGCGAGCGCGGGGTGGAAGCCCATCACGGTCCGGCCTTCCTGTTCACCCTCCACCGCTTCCTCACGCAAGGCGTTCACGAGGATCGCGAGGGTGACGCGATCGGCCCCGACCGAGGTCTCGATCACATAGGGGAGATAGCGCTTGTTGTCCGCCTGATCCACATACTCGAGCTTCTTGGACGAGTATTCCTGATGCTGCCGCAGGTCGAAGTCGGATCGGTTATGCACCCCTTCGATCTCTTGGAAGCCGAGGGTCCCACCGAAATCGAAATTGATGTCGAAGGCCGCGCGCGCATAGTGCGCCAGTTCCTTGTCGGTGTGCTGATGGAACGCGAGGCGATCACGATCGAGGCCGAGCCCGAGGTGCCAGTTGAGGCGCGCCTCCTTCCAGCGCTCGAAGTGCTCCATGTCGGTGCCGGGCTCGACGAAGAACTGCATCTCCATCTGCTCGAACTCGCGGGTCCGGAAGATGAAGTTCCCCGGGGTGATCTCATTGCGGAACGCCTTCCCGATCTGCGCGATGCCGAAGGGCACCTTCTGCCGCGTGGCCTGCTGGACGTTGAGGAAGTTCACGAAGATCCCCTGCGCCGTCTCCGGGCGCAGGTAGACCACCGAGGCCGACTCCTCGACCGGCCCCATGAAGGTCTTGAACATCAGGTTGAACTGGCGCGGCTCGGTGAGCTGGCAGTCGATGTGCTCTCCCGGCTTCTTGGAGGGCTTTCTGGGGCAGGCAGCATCGCTGAGCTTGTCGGCGCGGAAGCGGGCCTTGCACGCCTTACAGTCCACGAGGGGATCGGAGAACCCGCTCACATGACCCGAGGCCTCCCAGACCTTCGGGTGCATCAGGATCGCCGCATCGAGCCCCTCCACGTCATCGCGCTCGCGGACCATCGCGTTCCACCACCGCGCCTTGACGTTGTTCTTGAGCTCGACCCCCAACGGCCCGTAATCCCAGACCGAGCCGGTGCCCCCATAGATCTCCGAGGACTGGAAGATGAAGCCGCGCCGCTTGGCGAGGCTGACCAGGGATTCGAGGGCATCAGGACGGGTCATCGGCGAATGATACAACCTCCCACCGAACCACGTCTACAGAGAGAGTGGCAGGCTGGAAAAGTTCAAGGGCCATTTACTCTCAAACTTTCAGGCCGAATACGTCGTTCTTTCTACCGTCGTGGTATCGGGACGCCGCGAGAAGCTGCCAGGCTATCAATCTCCCTTTCGAGCCCCTTATAGGTGTCAGATTTTCTAAAGCGGTCATAAAGTGCGACTGATCTCCTCAGGTGGCGCACCAAACGACTGCTCGCTTCACGAACAATGGAACGATTGGCCGGTAACCTCACAAGTTCCTGTATTGCAGACAAAGGAAGGACGGCTCGAAGAAGCTTGGTCTGTTTTCCGTCTCTTTCCCCTAGGACAGCTCGATCGATCCGTCCCGCAAGCCCAGCTTGCAGGTTACCAAGACGATCTTCCGTGATCGGTCGCCCTCCGCGGTCGGGTTCAGTCAACAGATCTATGTACACCGCTGATGTTTTATCTTCAAGCGTTACATGCTGGAGTCTCAGAGTATCGCCTCGAAGCACGCACGAAAGTGTGCTCGCGTGAACAAAACCGGAATCAACAGTCGCACTCATCCACCTGAACACTTGACAGCCCGCGACCTGCTGTGTCATGGGGAGCAGCAGAAGCTCCGGCGAAAAACCCTCATCAAACCCTACCCGGACGCCACCTCGGCTGCGAGGGAGGCGTATAGGTTGACTGCCGCCTTCTCGAGTGTTTCACCGGATGCGGTAACTGCGAGAGATTCCGCGGTACGGTAGTTGTACCACTGCCCCAATTCCTATGCTGTCAGCACCGGTCCTTGAAGCGACGCTTGAACATCCGATGCTGACCAAGCATCGCATGAAGACAGCCCGAGGGCGGTCATCAGAAGGAGGACGAAACAGCGACTACGATCCATCACCATCGATGACCCCCGGTGAATTTCGCAGCTCACGAACGAGCCATCTGGAGAAAAACTGATGCTTATGCGAGGTTGCTCGGCCTGAAGACGGGTCGGTGTGATGGAGCGTGCACGAGACCGCAGTCTCGTATCATGGGAGGCTCACGATGAAGCCTCCAGTACCTGATAACCGCCTTGCGTCTGGGAAGAGCGACTGATCGACTCCGCCCCCGACGACGATGCGGGCGCCGGTCGATGTCACGATGACATCATTCAGGCGATTGATCGAGCCGGAAGCTCCGGACAGCCTCGACGATGCATTCACACCGAGGGAGGATGAAAGCATCAGGAGCGCACCATCCTCTTGCCCCGTCGCAGTGAGCGTGGTCCCCGCGAATGTTAACGTCCCTTGGAACTGGGTCGCGACCGCCACGCCACCGCTGGTGACTGCGAGACCGCCGCGCGCCGGTCCTGGCTGGAAGCCGGAGGCGGTCATGGTCTCGGCAGCGAGAGGCGTACCCGCGCTTGAGTACCGAACGACGAGCCGCTGATAATTTGTGGCGCTACCCGTGCATCCCTTGGTCGTGACGGTAGTGCTCGAAGCGGTCGTTCCGAACGTCACCGTCCCACCGTAGCACGAGAGAAGCGCGTAGACATCGCCATTGGTGCTCGACGATGCCATATCGACAACGGAGGCATCTCCTCCGCCGGCAAAGCTGGCGGACCCGCGCCACCGCAAGGCACCTGTGCTGGTTGAGAAGGCGGAGATGAAGGGACACGACAATGGCGTATTGGCACAAGTCAGACTCGTCGATCCCCCTGCACCATCGACGATGGATCCGGAAGACTGATTCGGCCCACTTCCCATGACGTAGACCTGTTCGCGATCCGGATCAATTGCGGCGACGCGCAGACTTGCGTCCCGGCCACCATACCTCGCCCGCCATCCGATCCCACGAGTTGAGGTGATCTGTGCCAAGAACCCGGTCTGAAACCCGATTGACGACAACGTCAGCGACCCCCCTGCATCGGTGGACAGCACAGCGGAGCCTGTCGAGGCGCAGCACCCATTGAACGATCCGGATACGTACAGATTCCCTGCCGCGTCCGACACGACACCGTCGAAGGCATCGGTCGCGGACCCCCCCGTGATGCGAATCCATCCCTGACGCCCACCAGTCCCCGCCAAGATGAAGATCACCCCGTCCGTGCCCCCGGTGCTGGTGAACGATGTTGAGGCACCGGCAGCATCGGTGAGCGTCACGGCGCCCGAGTGATTTACAGCAATCTGCACCTGTTGATTCGGACTGACGGAAAGTGCCCCGATCGATCGCGTGACCTGAGCGGCCCACGTTGGCACCAAGTCAGAAGCGAAGCGCACGACGATGCCATCCTCGGTACCCGCTGGCGTCAGGGTGCGACCCGCAACCGAGGCGGGTGCAGTGAGTCGCCCGGCTGCGACGTACCCCCCGGTACGGTCGGAGACAACGAATTGGAATTCGACACCCGGAATCGCTGTGACGCTAGCCACGGGCACGCCCACGGTGACCGTCGCGACCCCGGAACGGCCACCGAAGCTGGCTCTCACCTGCGCCGTTCCCGCACCGACGGCCCGCACCCGTCCCAGCACCGAGACCGAGACCACCCCCGCGTTCGAGGTGGACCAGGAAAGCGGCGCCCCCTCGAACGGGGTGCCATCCGTGCCGTACGCCACCGCTGAGACGGTAACTTCCTCCCCGATGCCCATCTCCAGCGTCCCGGGACTCAGGTTCACACCCCCGACCTCCGGCGCCTTGAACACCAGATCGGGCGAGCAGGCATGGGTCGCTGCCCAGAGCGCAGACACGAGCCCGAGCGAGCGCATGGCGCGACGATGTACTGCGATGTGACGTGCGAGTGCACGCATCACGATGGCGCGGCGGCAGACGCTCGACATGTTTTCCAACATATCATGCGGTTCCTACACCAGCCATGGGACACGATCGGGCGTCCGGCGAGCAATAACGCTGACGCCGCGACACCAGCACGCGGATTACTGGATACGCAGGGTCACGCCGGAGTACGACGAATAGGCGTAGACGCGGATGCGCCATGTGCCCACCGAGCCCGTCACCGTGCACGAATCATTGTTACCGGCGGTTATGGAGGAACAGACCGTGGAGCCCGCGGGATTCAGGATATAGAGATCCGCATCACCGGTCCCCCCAGTCAGCGTCACGGTGAAGCTGGTGCTAGTGGTTCGAGAGAGGAGATACTCCCTGGTGGTCGCGGAGGTCGTCGTCGGCAGGAGGTAATTCAATGAAGTGCAGAGCAACTGTCCGTCACTGGGAGGATTCGCGGTCGAGCAGCTGGTACTTACATGCACCGTGATCGCCGCCGTCCCCGACCGCCCCTCGCTCGTCGCCGAGATCGTCGCACTCCCGGCGGCCACCGCAGTGACCAATCCGGTCGTGGAGACGGTCGCGACCCCAGTGTTCGAGCTCGTCCACGTCACCGTCCGCCCCGTCAGCACGTTCCCCGAGGCATCACGCGTCGTCGCCGTCAGCTGCTGCGTGCCTCCCACGGTCACCGTCGCCGACGTGGGGGCGATCGTCACGGTAGCCACGGGCACGGGCACCGTGATCGCCGCCGTCCCCGACCGCCCCTCGCTTCGCCCAGCGAGGAAGAGCACGACCGCCCCGATGACACTCACCCCGACCCCGATGAGTTGCCTCGGCACCATGCCTCGCGCGATAGCCGATGAGGCATGCGCAAGGGGGGCGAGCGCTTCGGCGAACGCCTTGGCGTCCGGGATCCGCTCGGCCGGATCCTTCGCGACGGCCCGCGCGATCACTCCCTCCAACAACGCTGGGATGTCCCTCCGTATCTCATGGACGGGAGGGATCCGATCCTTGCGCTGGCGCTCGAGCACCTCCCCCACGGTCATGCCGGCCCACGGCGGAACCCCCGTCAACAACTCGTACGCGACGCAGCCGAGGCTGTAGATGTCACTCCGCTCGTGGAGCGGTCGGCCCTCGATGTGTTCGGGCGACATGTAGGACGGCGTGCCGTGCGTGCTGTCCTGGGGATCGGACGGCGGCACGCCGATCGAGCAGGCGATCCCGAAATCCGTGAGCAACGCCCGACCGGTCTTGCCATCCAGGAAGATATTCTCCGGCTTGACGTCTCGATGGACGAGGCCTCCGAAGTGCGTGTATTGCAACGCCGCAGCGACATCGACGAGGATCTCCACGGCACGGTCGAAGGGGAGCGGCCCCTTCGACTTCAGCTGGTGTTTCAGGGAGACCCCGGAGAGGAAATCCATTACGATGGCCTGCCCGCCATGGGCGAGGGGGAGCACCTCGCGGACGCGGACGATGTTCCGGTGGGTGAGCCGCGCGGTCACCTTGGCCTCGCGATCGAACAGCTCGCGCGCATGGTCGTCCGACAAGAGTTGCGGACGGATGATCTTCATCGCCACGGTCTCCCCAGTCGCCCGGTCCCGTGCCTTGAAGACAAGTGCCATCCCACCCGCTCCCACCTGCTCCTTTATGTCGTACTTCGTTGCCGCGGACGCGAGCATGTCCGCGAGGAGATCCGCGTCGGCCATTACGGACTTGCCCCTCGACCCACGGGCGTGACGTACATGAAGAGGGGCGCCTCTCGGGGGGTCGCACTCCGGACGGCCCCACGGAAGTGCAGCAGCAGCGTCCCCGAGCCGGAGAACCCATCCAACCCGGACTCGAGGTTCCACTGGTCGATGTCCACATGGAAACGCGTGTAGCCCCGGGTGACCTCCCGCCGGAGCGGCGCGGCCCAGGAACTCCACCGCACGACCTCATCCACATCCATGACGCCGACGCGGACCAGGGCGGAATCCGTCGCCAGCGGTCCCAGGACCTCGATCTCGAACCGACGGAGCTCCGTGACCGGATACACACCGGTCGGGCTCTGCAGGCGCACAGCGAAGCGAGCCGTGGATGTCGCACGGATGAGGACCCCGCGCCCCGGCAGATCAGATGGCGTCGCCCCTGGGGGCTCCACGCGATCGAGCTGAAGCGCTTGCCACGAGGTCAACGGGGGCAGCGCGGCGGTGAGCAACGCGCGACAGTGATTGAGGAGACTGATCACTCGGCGATCCCCTTCCCCTTGGACGCACAGCTCCGCCTGTTCCTCGACCGGATCTCGGAACCGGAACACGCCGGGCCGTTCCATCAGTCGAGTCGGCCGCCCACCCTCCGCGGACAACGTGATGGCCATCGATTCCACTCGATCGACCCGCCGCCCCAGCAAGACCAGGATGGTGGAGTCCGGCGCCCCAGGTTGCCGAAACGCGCTGATACGGCGCCATGCGACCTCGCGCAGGACGGGCAACCGCACCCGACCCTCGGGGTTTCCCACCGTCCACGCCGTGACCGGCAGACTATCCGGACACTGCGGCACGAGCCCATCGCACACCTGACGCATGACCAGCGAATCCAGCGGGGACGCCGCAGGGATCAGTGGGCGGACGGTCTCCGAGGCGACGATCTGCTCGTCGGGGGCGGGAGGCATCCCCTTCAACAGGTTGGCGATGGCTTCGGCCGTCAGTCGGTTGCCGATCACGAAGGGGAGCGCGGCAGCCCTGCTGACGGAGTCGCGGACCCCACCGCCCCCAGGAATGCTGAGCGCCGCGACTGGGAATCGCTGTTGCTCCACCGTCGCGATGCCCGACCCGCCGCGCTCCGAGAGCCCGGCGCAGTCCGATTCCTCGCTGGGCCGATAGTCCAGCGGGATGTTGCGGACCTCGAGACCGAACGGCCACGGACGAAACCGCCCCCGCCCTGCATTCAGCGCTGTCAGATCCGCCCCGATGCCACGCAGCGCGGCGACATAACTCGTGAACCGGCGATCGGGGGTGAAGCCAAGGTACGCCACGCACCGACGCTGGGCCTCCGACATCACGGCGACGAGGGAGTCTTCGAGGACGCCTTGATGCGGCGTCCCGATGAACACGACGCGTCGGACATCCCGGCGATAGCCTGATCCTTGGACGTAGGCCCGCAGCGCGAGCCCAGCGGCCCCGACGACGATCGCATCGACCCGCCGATCGACCTGCGGGTCGGCACATTGCGCTGCGGCGGCGATCGCCCGCTCGACTCGCGCCACCGTCCCACCAGCGAGCATCGGCTCGCCGGGAAGCACGTAGAGGAACGTCGCTGCCCCACCCGGACAGACCGCTGGGGCACCGGAGTCCGTGATGAGGAGCCGCTGGAGCGGCGCCCCCAGCGCGGAATCGAGCGCCGCCCACTCCGCCACCTCCTCGATCGACAACGGCACTCCGCCGTCCCAGAGGAGCAGGGCCACCCCCGCATTCTTCTGGCCCGTCGCACCGGCGGCACTCGATGGTGGAGCGGGGACCAGGCTCTGCGCCGGTGCGGGTGCCGGTGCGGGTGCGGGGGCGGGTGCGGGTGCGGGTGCGGGTGCGGGTGCGGGGCGACGAGGGTCACTTTGGGCCCACGTGACCGATGCCGCACCGGCGACGAAACTCACCAGGAGCCCCAGCCGACCCAACACCCGAGGGATGCGCGAGCCGGAACCGGTCCGCCAACGCGTGGTGAAACTCATCATGGGGCGCACTCCGGTCGACTCTTGTTAGCGGGATCCTCACACCGGACCTTGGCTTGCTTCTCGCCCTCCGCTGGGACTGGAGCTTTCCCAGCTGGCCGACCACCACGGGAGGTCGAGTCCGCGCGGTCCGCCTCGTCGCGCCGCGCCTCGTCGCGCCGCGCGGCGCGCGACGCCGATTCTGCAGCGGGCGCACTCCCCACGATCTCCTCGATCGACCGCCGCTCCGGACCCGACTCCTCGTCCCGTGGCGGCGCCTGCTCCGACGACACGCGTGGCGTGGTGGGCGTGGCGCCGTCGGATGACAGCCCAGCGACCAAGGCGCCGATCCCCGCGAGGACCAATCCTAGGGCAATGAGCGTACGCAGGACGAGACGCGCCCCTCCGCCCCCCTCGCGGCGTCGGGCGGCTCGTGCCTCCCGCGCCAATTGACGATCCAAGCGTTTCGACAGCTTCACCAACCGAGCGGCGACGGAGCGGGCGCGGACCGCCCCCTCCCCAACCACCACCACCGAGATATTGTCGTCCGATCCGGCGTCAAAGGCCGCAAGGACCGCCTCGGCCACATCCTCCACGGTCGTGCGAGCCTCGCCTCGGAAGAGCGATCCGATCCGCGCATCTGGTATCGCCTTGTAGAACCCATCGGAGCAGAGCACCAGCACCGACCCATCGGACAGATCGAATGGGCCGAACCGGTCCGCCTCGACATCCGCATCGGTGCCGACCGCTCGGGTCAAGGCATTCTTGTACCGCGAGGCGAGGGCCTGCGCCTCATTCAACTCTCCCGACGCGACACTCTCCGCGACGAACGAATGGTCGCGGGTCACCGGACGACAGGTCCCCCCGGGCTCGCACAGGTAGGCCCGACTGTCCCCGACGTTGTAGACGGAGGCCACCCCCTGCCGGACGATCACCATGACGAGCGTGGTGCCCATGCCCGTTCGCGCCGCATCCAAGGCGGCGTAGGCATACAGTTCCGCGTTCGCCTCGCGAATGGCCTCCAGAGGATCGACGCCATCCGACACCCGCCGCACGACGCCATCCAGGGCCGTCGCGCTCGCGTACGCCCCCCCGGCGTGCCCCCCCATCCCATCGCAGACGATCGCCAAGAACCCGCCGTCTGGCAGATCGACTCGTCGGACTGCGTCTTCGTTCCGAGCTCGGCGACCGCGATGGGTGAAGGCGACCGCGAAGGTCGATGCGCGACCGGTCATTCCCGAATCACCGGTCATGGAAGCGGAACGATACCTCACCCATGTCGATGGTGTCCCCCGAGGAGAGCGGCGCAGGCGGGGCGTCCACCCGTACCGGCTGCCCGTTGAGCATCAGCGGATTCGTGTCCGAGAAGTTCTGGATCGTCCACCGCCCCCCGGAGAAACGCATCTTGGCATGCAGTCGACTGACCGTCTGCGACTTGAGGATGATGTGCGTCGGCGAGACCGAGCCCGCGCGACCGAACGTCATCTCCGGTTCACCCTGCGCCATGGGATCGCGCACGAATCGGATGTCCGACACTCGCCCTTGGTCTCCGCCACCGGTGATCTCGAGACGACCGGGGAGGATCTGCAATGTGCCCTGCGAGGAATCGGGCCGCGCGACGCGGATGGTCTTCCCTTCGTCGATGTCCACGGCGGCCGAACCGGACGCCGATGGCCCACCGAGCGCCGAGGATCCCATCGGGACTGGGGCGCCACTGGGACGGCGCAGGGCGACGGCCACGCCGAGCGCCAAGGCGAGGAGTCCGACCCCACCGAGGATGGCGGTCCGGTGCCGCTCCCAGATCGGCAAGGGACATCCGACCGCATCCACCCGCGTGTTGGCCGGGGTCGCCGCACATCGGTCGGCGGGGTCGAGCACGCCATCCCCGTCGGTGTCGACCTCGACCGGCTTCACCACTTCGACCTTCGTCGGGTCGACGATCCGTTGCGCGACGATGTACGGGTTCCCGCTCTCATCGATGCTCACCAGGCCCGCGGCAGCGACCCGGAGGTCTCGCGCCGGACGCTGGCCTGACACCACGATGCGAAGACCGACACCGTAATCGTCCTCGAGGTAGAAGGCGTTTTCACCCTCGTAGCGACTGACCTCGCCCGTCACCTCGACGAACTGGTCCCGCGCGCGCGTCCCGAGAGAGAACAGCTGGCGGGCCGTCGCGACCGCCGGGGTCGGTTGAGCTGGCAGCGTCGGAGTGGCCATCATCAAAAGGGCGCTCGCGACGAGCCAAGCGTGCAGAGTTGCTGTGATGCGCATGCGTGCAGGATCCTTAAAAATGGTTGAGAAATGGCGCCGGTCCGGCCACCGGGCTGATCGGTGCACCGGCCTGATGGGCACCGGAGGAACGTCGCGCGACGCCTCGGATACCGCAAGGCGAAATCCGCGGTCCTCGAGCCGAGCTCCGCGCGCATTAACGCTGATCGTCGATTTGCGGTTGCCCAACGCCCGCTCGCATCACACTATTCCCATAGTCCCTTCTCTGTTGAGGTATCGCGATTCTGTTCCCTCAGTGCCATCGAGTCGCGCGGATCGGTCGCCGTCTGGCGAGCGCCGCGCTCGCCACCACACTACTGTCGACCACGATCCGGGCTCAGGCCGGCGCGGGTGGTCAGGTGTGGTACACGCTCTCCAATCGGGTCCCCATCCTCCGCACCCCGTCGGCGGATGCCCCCGTGGTGGGGACCGTTCCGACCCCTGCCGCGATCTGCGCGGTGCGGTCGGTCGGGCGCTTCCTCGAGGTGAGGTACTATACATCGGCTGGTCGAGCGATCTCGGGCTTCGTCGAGCGGTTTCGGGTCGATTCGCGGCCAATGGATGGGAGCGCGATGCGGCGCACCGAAGAGGTCTGTACCCCCCCGCGTCGGATCGCGGCCGCAGCACCGCCCGCGGCCGCGTTCGACGCTCCGACGCGCGCGCCGGCCGTCGACACATCGGCGCAGCGGCGTCGATCGACCGCCCAACTCTCGCCCCAGGTGCGCGCACGGATCGAAGAGCAGACACGCCTTCTTGCCTTCGCTCAGGAGTGGTACTTCAACAAGCAGGGGGAGTACGCGAGCACGCTCGCGAGTCTGTCGCAGGTCTTCGCGACGGGGCCCGGGGTCACCATCACCATCCGCGAGGCCGACGCGCAATCGTGGTCGGCGCAGATCGAGTTTGGCGGGACCACGTGTACCCTCATTCATTCTGTCTCCACGGGGAGTGTCACCGAATGCCGCTGAAGCCGTTCATCTTCGCTGGTGTGGTCATCGGCGGGCTCCTCTGCCCGACCGTCGGTCGTGCCCAAGCCCCCGTGACCTGGTCCACCATCATCGGCATTTTGCGGACGGGGGTGAAGCCGGCGGCCCTGCGGGCGCAGTTGGGCGGGCGGTGCGTGAGCGTGGAGCCCTCCCCGGCGGAGTATCAGGACCTCGTCGCCCAACTGTCCCGCGACCTCGCCCCCGCCGAGCAGGTCAGCTTCGTGTCGGAGCTGCAGTGCGTCTCGGAATCCCCAGCGGATACGGTTGAGGTCGATGTCTCTTCGTCCGTCGAGGTGCGGCGACGCGGATCGCCCCTGACGATCCAGTCGGATGATCCGTCCGATCCGGTCGCGGTCAATGGCGCGGTGATCGGTCGCGTGCCCCAGACGGTGGACCTGACGCCCGGGCCGATGCATCGGATCCGGATCGGCGAGGGTCCGGAGGCTCGAGATACCGTGATCAGCGTACGCCCGGGGTGGTCGGTCGGTCTGCGCAAGATGCGAAATGTCGTCGACATCCCAGGGCCTCCCGTTCCCCCGCGCTCCGAGCTCGAGCGACAGTTATCGTACAGCGGGGTGCTCGAGGAGATTCCCGAGCTACCGCCGACCCCGGCGGAGCCGCGGCGTCCCAGTGGCGGGGCAACCTTCCTCTTGGCCTTGGCCGCAGGCGGTGGGGCATTCGCTGGCTCGTCTGGGCCATGTCAGACGATGGCGACCGCCCCCTCCCCCGATGGCGGATCCTTCGGCGGGACCTACTACGCCCCAGGCACCTTGGTGTCGCAGGTGCAGACCGCGTGCTCCGGAGCCGCCGCGGGCGGCGCCTTCCTCGGCGTCGCGATGCTCGCGTCGGCCGTGAAGAAGGCCGCATATCGCTCGGCGATGCGCAACCATGAGACCACGTTGACCGAGCTCGCTCAGCTCTCCGTTCGTCGGAACATGATGTTGCGCCAGCGGGAGATTTCTCTGGACTCAGCCCTCGCCGAGCGCAAGCGCCTCGCGTTCCGGCGCGAGATCACGGTCGCGCTCGCCGCGACGCAGCGCCCGCAAGACGCCTCCCCGTTCGAGTTCGCCGCTGAGCCGTCGTTACAGGGGACCAACACGCGGCTGCGGTTGAGGAGCTCCGTGGCGCCGAGTGAGGTCCTCTGGATGTCGAGCGATGCCGTCGTCGCCGATGTGAGCCCCACGGGCGTCGTGCGCTTCCTCCGTCCGGGCACGGTCGTCATCAGCGGCACCCACAACGGCAAGTCCGCCCAGCAGGAATTCACCGTCGTCGAGCGACTGACGCGCGGCGCGATGCGCGTCGTGCCGGTGATCGGCAGCAACGAGGTCATCGACCTCGCCTTCTGGGGCACACCGAACCAGACCCTCCGCGTGGAGACCTTCGGAGGCGCACCGAACGAGGATGCGGACCTCTACATCTTCCCGCCCAACGCCAATCCCGACAGCGGGGGCGAAGCGTGCGCGGGCACCTCGGCGACCAGCAATGAGCGGTGCTCGATCACCATCCCCTCCAACGGCGCGGGACTCTGGCGCATCCGCATCCTGACCTTCGACGGAGAGGTGCGCGGTCTCCGGGTCCGTATTCAGTAGGGCACAGCGCTCCCGGTCAGTGAGGCGACGGCGTCAAACTCAGGGGTCGGGAGCCTCCCCCACAGGCCCAGTCGCGTACTGCAGATTCGGGCGCCCCCCGTAACCCATCCGCAGATTCAATGGGGGCACCCCGGGTCGCTCGTAGAGGGCCCGCAGGTCGGGCTGAAAGCGGTCCTTGAAGATCTCGATGGTGCGATCGTACCAACCGAACACCTGCACGGACCCGAATCTTTCCGTCAAGAAGGTCAGCGGAAATCCCGTGTCATCTTGGACGACCGCCGTCGCCTCCGACAACAGCGTCTGACGTACGACCGAGAAACCCGCGTTGTGCAGGAGATAGGAGGCCGCCTTCAGATAGACCACAGGATCGTGCCACTGCCGCAGATACGCGACGAGGGCGGAGTCCCGTGCCAACGTGACATCGCTGAGATCCGTGCGGATGTACTCGACCACCGTCTCGCGTCGGGCCGTCGCCGGTCGGGTGACGAGACGGATCCCACGCGCGACGCGGTCGCCAGGCCGATCAATCGATGGGGTCTGCGGATCGAAGCGCGTCGCCGAGACGACCACCTGCCCTCGCCACCCCAGATACATCAGCAACGGGTGGAGGACCCCATCGAGCGTGGAATCGGCGAACTGTGTCCCCATGTCGAGGGTGAAGAAGAATCCCGCACGGTTCGAAGAGGTCACGGCCGTGCTGAGCTTGGACAGGAAGTCGGCCCGCTCGGCAATCGTCCGCTGCCGCCAATCGAACACGCGGCCGATCGGTTCCAGCCCGAAGAGGATGATGGTATCCGCTTGCGGAAAAAGCTCCGTGGGATAGATCGCATCGCCCCCCGCGAAGGGGTACAGCACGGTACGCGCCTGCCGCACCGCAGCGAGGTGGAGATCGCGGAACGCCGCGAGGGAATCCAGCTTGGTCTGGCGCAATATCGCATACGCCTCAGCGGAGGCAGCGGCGAAGCGCCGGTAGCTCTCGCTCGAATCCGCCGTCGAGGTCCCCGCCACCCAAGTGAGATAATCCGTGAGCGCCACATCGATGGCCCGCGGCGTCGTGTCTGGCGCGGAGACGGGACCCGTCTCCGCCACCACTCGCGACGTCGCCCGTGACGCCGGGTGGGTGACCTCAGGGCGGCTCGGCCATGAGACCACGACGACGCCAGAGAAGCTCAGGAACCAGAGGACGAGGATCAGACGAAGCATGTCGACAAGGGATAGGAGACGGAGACGCAGGTGGGGCCGGCCCGACACGCTCCACCAGAAAATAATGGAGCCTCCGCCCCCGACCCGCATCTCTACCGTTAACACAAGCGCGTCAATACAAGAGCGTTATTGACCCTGCATCGTGCCCTGCTGTCGGGGGCGATCGCGAGGAGTGCCACGTACCTGCCCCGAATCCTTCCGCGCGGAATCCGACTTGGACGGTGTCGCAAGCGGAAGGGGGGGACCTCCGGCCAGCAAGGCGACCTCGCGGCTCAGGACATACGCCGAGTTGAGCACCTGCAGATTGTGCACGAAGATGACGGTATCGATCGCCTCCGCCTCGATGAGCCGCTGGACACTCCCCGCATAGTAGCGGTAATCGACCACCCAGATCCGCTCGTAGTGGGCTGCGAGGTACGGGATGAAGGCGTTGCCATACGAGTCCTTGATGACGAGCACGCGGCGCCCATTGCCCACATCCGAAGTGATCGTCATCAGCGGATAGTCCAATCCGCGGAAGGACTGATAGCCGCGACACCCGAGGTAGATCAGCCCCCGCTGCCAGGTTCGCTGATCGAACAGCAGCTGCCGCACCTCGACGCGGTTCCCCACAAGGAACATCTCCACACTGTCGGGGTTGACCGCGAGCGCTGGACCGCCACCCTCTGGGAGTCCAGCGGTATATTCCCCCGATGCTGCGCTCCCGTCGGTCGATGATTCGCTTCGCCTGGGTCGCACCACTTCTCTTGGCTCGGCCAGGGGTCGCTCGGGCGCAGACCGCCGAACCGTGGACCATCGACATCGCGGGATCACGCACGCCCGCCACGTCCATTCTCGTGGCCTCGGACTCGCTCCGCGGGAAGCTCCGTCGGATCCTCGCCGCCGGAACGCCGGAACGTCCCGTGCGGGTCGCACACCTGGGGGACTCCCACAGCGAACAGGGCGGATTCGCAGCCGAATTCGCAACGCGGTTGAGCGGGGGCGCTCCGGTCGCCCCGGCGTTCGTCACCCCCTATTCCCGCGGTCTTGGCCTCGTGCGGATCCAGCTCTCCAAGGGCTGGCTGCGGAGTACATGGCGGCAGGGCCCGATCGACAAGATCGAGGGGCCGAGCGGTTCGTCCGCAGTGACCGGTCTGCCCTCGGCGACGATGCGCCTCGAGCTCCCTCGAGACCTGCCCGGCGGAACGCGCCTGACGGTCTGGTGGTCGGGCCCCGCGGGCGCGTCTTTCCACCTCCGGGCGGAGGGTATCGACCGCATCGTCCGTCGATCGACCACCCCCCAGAAGGACGCCCCCCTCGACACCGCGGTCCTCCTGCTCCGCGCGGGGACCCGAGACGTCATCCTCGACGGGATCCGCGTGCCGAGTCGGACCCACCTGCGCATCGGAGGGTTCACCATCGAGCGTCCCGACGCGACGATCGAGTATGACCTCCTTGGGCTCGGTGCCACCACCCAACGCCATCCGTTGGTCCGTGAGGCGGGAAGTCTCCGCCAGTTCCTCGGCACTCGTCGACCCGACCTCATCCTCCTCTGGTACGGCACGAACTCGGTGCGCGAGGCCCCGTTCGCCTCGGACCGATTCCGTCGGGATCTCGTGAGCCTCATCCAACTGGTCCGTCAGGCGTCACCGGATGCCGCGCTCCTCGTGGTCGGACCTCCCGATCTCGCGGAGCTCGTGCGGGCCGCACGACCGGCCAAGCGGTCCAGGCGCACCCGGCGGCGGACGAGGCCGACGCCGCCCCCGCCGATCGCCTGCCCTGCTGATCCCGCCCCACCTTCCAGCGGCGCCCGCACCGGCCCCACGGGTGCCGCGCGACGGTCCCACCCGAACGTCGGCCACGTCCGCGACCTGATGCGGGACGCGGCCCTCGCCCATGGCGCCGCATTCCTCGACCCCTATGCCCTTCAGGGGGAGACCGGCGGGATGGTACGATGGTATTGTGCGACGCCTCAACTGAGTTCTGGGGACCTGATCCACCTGACGGATGCCGGCTATCGCCAGCTCGCGTCATCCCTCGCGGAGGCGCTGGCCCGACGCCCGGCGCCCTGACCCGCTACGGGAGGTGCGCATCGGATCTCCGGACTGCCGCCGATGATGAGCGTATCCTCCTTCGCGCTCATCCGCCAGGAAGGGACGTGCGCTTGTGGTGCGCTTCGGTACGGCGCTGACTCTGACCGCTGCGGTGGTTCCTTCTCTCGACACGACGACGCTGTGAGTAGGAGCCCGAGGAGCCAGAGGCGTCACATCATCGCTACCTCAGGACATAGGTCGCGAGCGTCGCCTGAACCTCATAGATATTCAACTTCTTGTTGAATTGCTTCTGGACCGGTGTCGGTGATCCCGCGATCCAGATCTTCAACTCCGCATCAAGATCGAAGGTGCCAGCGGTCTCCACGCTGAAGTGGATGATGCTGCGGTAGGGAATCGAATGATACTCGACCTTGCTCCCGGTGATCCCTTGCTTGTCCACCAGGACAAAGCGTTTGTCGGTGAAGACGAAATAGTCGCGGATGAGCTGGTACGCATGCTCGACCTGCTCGCCCGGGATCAGGATCTGACTGAATTCCTTCTGGATCACACTGGCATCGATCTTCGATGCATTGCCGAGCACACCATCCAAGAGTCCCATAATCACCCCAATTGAAAGGAAGAGCGAACGCCCATCAAGTCGAGAAGGTAGCTCCGAAGTCGTCTGGTGGCCACCATGTTCCGTGGCCAGCCTGTGGCCGGCCATGGGCTGCACCGCCGACGCCCCGACGCCCCGCACCCCCGCGGGGCTGCTCGGCGTGCGCAGTGGCGTGCGCGGCCATCCTACCGGTCGCCGCCCGCCACGAGGCGCTGGCGAGGTCAGCGATCCCGCCGTATGATCCACGGATCGACGGCCCACCCCGATTGAAATTCCTATCCCGGCGACGACAAGGTGCCCGACTTCCGGCGCCCTGACCCGCTACGGGAGGTGCGCATCGGATCTCCGGTCGTAGAGAATCATCCGTCGCCCAGCGCGTAGAAGAACCCATCACGGGCCCCGACGTACAGACGGCCGCGCCAGAGGGCCGGCGTGCTCTCGATGCAGGCGCGCGAGGGGATGGTCACCG
>Ga0194133_10004975_pt1 | contig 17252 bp, 10 predicted proteins | sample TA2KigOf40mmetaG_FD_155448 | JGI IMG/M metagenome (GOLD analysis project Ga0194133, IMG submission 155448) | Freshwater microbial communities from Lake Tanganyika, Tanzania - TA2015055 Kigoma Offshore 40m | ecosystem: Environmental > Aquatic > Freshwater > Lake | place: Tanzania: Lake... | reverse complement strand
ATTGATTCACAATTATATAGCTGATATTTTTTGCATTTTAAATGTTCAATTCTTGGTGTAGGTTTCTTTTCTTGTATCAGCATTGCTAATGATTGCTGCCCTTTCTTTCTTTCTTCGTTGCAACGATATGACAATCTTCTTAACGTCTTGCTAACAAAGTTGGATTTTTTATAACTATTTCTTCTTTCTTACGATGTAAAATAGTTTCCATTTTGCTTTCACAATCAACCTACTTTTATATGTATGTTTTTTCCTTTACTAATTCTAGTCATCAGTTTTGTCATCTGCACTTTTGACCTCGATCAAGAAATGGCTTTCTAATTTAATCGGAGGTAACCTTAGCGGTTGCTGACTGCTTAACGTCACGCTAGGGGCTGGCGGATCCTTGGGGTCAGCTGCATCGCTAGACCCCTGGCACAGACTGCTGTCGTCGTCCTCGTCTCCAGTGTGAGGCTCCTCAGTTTGAGTCTCGGTGTTTCTTAGCTTGTGGAATTTCCAGGCTTTTTGGATGAGTGAGGCGCAGTACTCTTCTCTTTGCTTCCATTGCGATGAAGATGTGCGCAGGTAGCCTGGTCGGTCGGAGAACGTGGTTATCTAGAATTAAAAGTAAAGAAAATGGTTAGACGAATAAGGTCAAAAAGTCTTGGAATTTTTTTATTCACCTTCACTTCCTCCATGTGAGCAGGTTCTTCAACAGGATTTCCTTTCCTGGCAAAAAAGTCTTGCGTCAAGGCATCCAGGATGTCTGCACAAAACACAACATTTTCTCTGATTCCTCCGGTGACGGGGTCAGTGTGCTGCACAATAGGTATGTCCATGTGCACAATTTTAAATTTATTGGGTTGAGGAATCTGAAGCGGGGGCTCTAGAACGTCTAGAAATTCTGACAGGTTTTTGAAAGGCATGTACTGTGTGCCGTCCGGATCGAATTCCTGCCAAATTTCGTAAAAGAGGTCGTAATCTTCGTCGGTGATGCCCTCTTGGACGTCCTCTGTGGCTTGAGAATAATTTTCTAAGATCACAGCAATATACATATTGACGATAATTAGGAAGCTAAGAACGAGGTACATAATCATGAAGGCGACCCCTGCCATATAGTTGCCGCAGTTACCGGGGTTACCGGTCTCTGAGTCCGGAAGATCGCAATCGGTTTCATCAGTGATGGCTGTCAGAGCCTCAGCCCAACCAGCAGAGGTGCACATCTAGTAAAAATTAAGTTATAAATTGTTGGCTATTGAAGAAATCGAGAGAGAGTTTTTTTGCTTTCTTACTTGAAATAACAGTGAAAATGTTTTGCCAAAAGTCTGGAAATTGTGGACGTCGTCAAAGCCTGGACGTATTTTCACATTCTTGAAGAGCGACATGCCGAAAACAGCAAAGATAAACATGACAAGAAAGAGCAAAAGGCAAATGTTGATGAGTGCAGGGAATGCCATCACTAACGAAAAAAGCAATGTCCGGATTCCTTTGGCTCCCTTAATCAGACGTAACACCCGGCCGACTTTTGCTACCCTGACCACACGGAGCAGGGTCGGCGACACAAAGTACTTTTCGATGAGGTCACTCAAGAAGAGGCCGGCCAACGACAGCATCACGACGACAAAGTCGAACAGGTTCCAAGGCTCGGCAAAGTAATGGTGTCGGAGCGCAAACATTTTCAGCAACATCTCTGCAGAAAAGATGACGATGAAAGAAAGATTCAAGTTGTCCAAGGCAAAGGTCCAAGCTTCGTTTTGTTGAAAGTGATCACACATCATGGCGACCTAGCCAATTAAAAAGTTTAGTAGAAATACTTGAAAACAAATTGGAATCACATACCATATTCAAGCCTATGAACGCCATGATAATCATATCAAATTTTTTGTTCGTGATAATTGCAAACACGATCGCCTGTGGCTTCCATGTCGGCCTTGGCAAGGCTTTTGCCGGTTTTTTCGATGATGCCTTCTTCATCGCAGCGATGTATTTTTTCTGATCTTCGGTCATGAATGCGTCCAGGGAGCTGCCCCCTTTGTTCTTTTGCTCGTTGAATTTGTCAATGATCACACCGACCAGTAAGTTAAGCGTAAAGAAGCTGCCGAACAAGATGAAGAAAACAAAGTAGAGATACATATAAATGTTCACTTCACGATGGGGTTGGTCGTTTTGGTTGACTGAATCAATGGCATCGTTCATGATGTCCATCCAACCTTTAAAGGTTGCTACTTGGAAGAGAGCCTAAAACATAATAAAACACAAAAATAATGATCAAATCCATTCAGTTTTCATGTTTCTGATTCTTACCAGATAAGCTATTCCTACATTATCAAAAGTGACTCTAGCATTGGTCCAAACGGCTCCGGATTCATTCAGACAGACTGTTTTATTAGGGATCACTTCGTGACTGAACTTTTCTCCGGTCTCTTCGTCGAGGCACTTGTAAAAGCGACCCATGAATGTGTTGACCCCGATGATGGCAAAGATGAGCCAAAATATGAGACACACCAGCAAGACGTTGAAGATGCTGGGCAGTGCGCCGACCAAAGCGTTGACAACCACTTTCATGCCTTCCATCTTTGCCATGGCTCTCAGAGGCCTCAAGGCACGTAGGGTTCTCATCGTCTTGAAGATGGGAATATTGCCTGCGCCGAGGAGGCTTGCACCAAAATTGATGAGGGAGACAGCGACGATCACAAAGTCGAGCCAACACCAGGCATTGCCAAAGTACATGACACAACCCATGGCAAATAGTTTAAGGGTTGTCTCAAGGAAAAACACCACTGTGAGAATTCTGTCCAGATAGTAGAGGGTATCTACTAAGAAAGGTCTCGTGTCGAACCAGATATCTTCAAGTGTCATGACAAAACTACTGAGCAAGATTAGTGCCAATACCACAGTTTCAAAATATTTGTTCTCAATCATCCTGGAATTAGAAAATTGAGTAAAAATCTTTCAAATATACTTACTACTGTTTTTTAAACTAATTTGGACTAACCTGGAAACTTGTAACCTATGGCGATACCAGAGTTGCCAGAAAGGTGAGTCAGGATCCCCGATACAGCAAGGGCAAGTTCGATAACAAACTTCGGGGCAGCAGTCTTCGACGACGACTTCGTCGACTGGATCATATAAGACCTCCTCAACGTGTTTGATATCTTCAGGTGCAAAGCTAATCGGTTCATCGTCGTGAGGAAAGTGTGACTGTTCTTCTTCGAAAGACCCGTCCTCTTTACCCTCGAATCTGAAAAAGGTGAAAAATTGTATTCCCATATTTCGGTTGGTCAAAATATTTTGCGCACGAATTACCTGGATGATCCGTTTCCTCCAACCCTCCATCCATTCTCATCGTACGGTTCTTTTGTGTCACTCAGATCACCCTCACCCCGTATGGATATGTCCATGCCGAGCCCGATGCTCATGTCTGAGTAGGTCATTTTGCCGTCGATGTCGGGCAGCCCGAGGAGATCGAGGCTGGGCTTTACGGCGGCAGAGTCCTGAGACCTGATGCTGGCACTGTCGTTGTGTTTCACGTGGCCGTTGGCACCCTGTGAAAAAACCTTGTGACTATCAAAAATCGGTCAACTTTATTTTACTTAGTACCTGAATGCTGATATCCATGCCTTCTCCGATAGAGCTATCAGGCAATTCCGGATTTGGCTTATCACCCATTGGAAGGCCAATGTGATTGATTTCTACTTTTAGGCCGCGATTTTTGAGATCACCATTTTCTCCCTAACAACAAAGATAGAGAAAGCATGATTTGAATACAAGTTGGTAATTTAAATGTTTAAACCTGGAATTCATTGTCTTCTGTGGCTTCGAGCTGGATGTCTGATTCTCGTCCATTTCCTCTGACTAAGCTTAAAATTTTATTCTTAATGGATCTGAAGAATCCAACAATACTACTTTTGATAAAGGATTTGAATCTGCCTATTCGGCCGAAAGCGATGGCCATTTTGTCCGGCTCATCGTCGCCACCTTCCTTACCCCCTAGAATGAATTATACTTTTTTACAGCAAACCTGTTGTATCTCTACATTTACATTTTTTCTTACCGCCCATGTCTGAGAAGCTGCTGAGCAACAAGGCCAAGAAAAGATTGAGAATGACCAAGTTTCCGACGAGGACAGTGGCCAAAAAGTAAGGCACACAGGGTGGTCCCGACACATAAATACAATCCCACATGGACTCAATCCATTCTCCACAAAGCACTCGAAACACGATCATAAAGCTGTGCATGAAGTCTGTAAAGTTCCACCTCGGCATGTCACAGGCCCACTTGTCACACACTTTGTCAAAGTAGTCTTTGCCGAAGAGCTGCATGCCCATCACGGCGAAAATGAAGACGATAATACACAGGACGAATGTGAGGTTGGACAACGCACCGACGGTGTTGGCCATGATTGTCAAAATGTCATTGAGCGATTTCCACGACTTTGCTAATTTGAACACACGCAAAAGACGGAACGAGCGAAGCATGGACAACCCTTTGACCCCCTCGGCCAGCAGTTCCACAAGAGACAAGACGACAATGAGGAAGTCAAAGCAATTCCACCCGTCCTGAAAATACAAAAATAAAATTCTCATCATCATTTACATAAACTTTCATTCTAATTGGATCCTGTACGGATTCTAGCCCAATTATGTATTTTATCAGATAAAGAATTATGGTAGACATTCGCATTCTGCATTGAGAATCTCATCACCCTCATAGCCAAAATAACTTAAATCCCCACACAATTTTTGCCATACAATAAACCTTTTTATAATTTTGACCGCAACACTAAACAGTAAAACGAAATTTTCATTCATCGAATAATGTTTGAACGACGCAACCTCTCCATTATGGGTGTGGACCAATGCGGTAGTTTGCGTCTACGTCTACAACCCTCTGTACTACCTTCACATAAGTTTTTCCTCCCTTTTTTTAGCTTGCATTTTCCCCTCACAATTTTTGGCCGCTTTTCTCCAAGGCTATCGAAGTGTGCAAGGGCCAGCTGGTTTGCTTTCTAATAGCCTTGTCAGTGATTGTATACAGTCAAGTCAGGATGGAAAAAAGAAAGATTCAGTACAACTTCAAGTAGAAAAAAATCCATGCCCCTCTTTACATGAAGAGTTGCAAAACAACATTATAAAAGCAGCACTATTTTACATTGGAAGGAAAAATCCTAATAGTATTTTCTATTCAGTGTGTCGTCTGTCGACCACCAGGGCTTCTGTCACCTCCACCCACCGACCGAGTCTATTTCGCCGCATACACGATTACTTGTCCTTTTACAAAGAGAGATTCAGCAATGGTTAAAATCATACTCGGCCCTTCCCCTAAAAAAAGGACTAAAATTTACCCAAAGTGCGCGTCTACATCCTGTTAATTGCTTCAAGATTCTTCATTTCTTTTCTTTTTTTTTGAGTAAAAACATGGGAGCTTTTTTTCCTTCATTTGATTTCCCTCTTATTTTTTCTCTCCAACACTTTTTTTTCGTTCATATAATAATGGACAAACAAATTATAAAACAAGAAAATTCTGCAGTAGAGGGGTAAGTGCCCTTCCCCTTTCCTTTTCTAACTTTCATTTCATTTTCATGACCAAAACTAAAAATTTCATCAAACTTATTTTGTTAGGGCTCTTCATTTGCCGTTATTTTCCCCCCTAAGAAACCTAAAAACTATTTTGAATTTCATTTGACTTTATTTGTTTTGACCATCCCATGTGGATGGATGTTTACACATTCATGTTGTTGGTCTTAAGCGATCGAATTGTGCTTTGATTAATGGACTTGTCGAGTGGGGTGCCCAAATGGTTGTGGATCTTTTGTTTGAGATTCATTCCTGTGTTGGAAGGTAACTAAGACACTTTTTTTGTTCACTCAGAAATCGAGTTAGCATTTAAATGCCCATAAATAACCCCTTTTTTCGAGTCAGTCGACTAACCATTGAGAAAAGATTTCTTTTTTTTCCTTTTGTTTCTTTCTCAGGTCCATTTCAATCAGTATCCCTTTTTACTTGTTCATTAATTATTTTGTAAACAAGGTAAAATTTCCGCATTGAACGAATAAAAAATGAGGTCTCAAGAAAGTGGGGAGAGAAAGAAGCCAAACCTAAGTAAGCCTGTTGACTAAAGCAAAATTTTTAGGACTTTCCATGCTGTTTGTTGTGTTGAATGTTACTTACTCAAGAGAAAGAAATTTAGAGAATAATAATACCTTAACAACTCAACCAGAAAAAAGAACAGGAAAAAAAGTTTCCATATACTTTTTCTTCCTTTTCTTTCCTTTAGTTGACATAAACTGCAATGAATTTGTACAGATTCTTTTTTTATTGTTAGTCATGGCTTGACCCTAAAAAAATCTCTCCTGTGATATATATTTATAACTAACAAAATGTCACTTTCTTCTTTTCTTCTTGTAGATTATTGATCAAGTATAAGTTGCAGTTGTATTGTTTCAATCAATAATTCAACGTCCACAGAGATAAATGATGTTGAAAATGAAATGAAATATAAGGTTTTCTTACCGCAAAAAAGTATCTCGGACTCATTGATGCCAGTTTGATGAAGGATTCAGCAGCAAAAATTGCAGTGAAAAAGTAGTTGCCATTCGTCAACATGGAAACGAAAAAAGGAGACCTAGGCAGTAAATAAATCAAATGATTTGCCTGGCTGGTCTAGAGTTAATAATTGATACGTTTTGTATCGATTGTCTTTTTAACACATTGGAATGTTCAACATGAAGATTACAGCAAAAATGCAACTAAAGTTTGATGCGATAATTAATTAATTGGCTTGGCTGAATCGTGAAAACTTTTCCCCACAGATAAAAGTGTTCATCAAACAATTTAATAAGGTAAGTGTATAGAGACATTAAATATGATAGGTCACGTTTGAAATTCTCAAAGACCTGATCTGATGTGACAGTTCTGCAAGGAATGAAAAATCTTTTCGCAAACAGGCTTGATTTTTTATACTTACATTCCTCCGTTGGCATCGTAGTCAATGTTGTAGTGGTCAAGTGCCATGAAGATGACGTTGACCACGATGCATAGGGTGATGGTAAGCTCTGTAAAAGGGTCAAAAACCAGGAAGGCTAGGACTTCGCTGGCCTTGAGCCAGATATTGCAGCAATCCCATATGCACAGCACGTTGATTGATTTTTTGAAATATTCACAGAAAATTTCTTTGTATTTGGGACCCTCGTCGTCGTCGTCGTCGTTGACGAAGCCGCTAACGTGGGTAGACTTGCTCATGGGACGTTCGGACACTTGGTCGATGATGTTGTGAAGCACTTGAACGTCCTGCCCGATAAAATAGTAGGTTAAACAATGCAAAGGTTAAAACGTTTGCATCGGTCTCAACTTACGTGCATGTCAACAGAATCCTTCTTCCCGTTTTTGACGAAGGTGCTGCTGGACAATCTCTTGAGTCCGTATTGGTCAGTAATTGGCTCTAGCAAAATGGAGTTCGGAGTGGATAGCTTGTGGGCGTGACACGATCCGTTGTCCGAGAACATGGATGCCATCCGCTTGGTCAACATGCCTTCCTTTGTGCCGGGGTACCTCAGGTCCGTGTGAGAATTATAAGAGTCGGCCTTGCCAGAGTGAGAATTGTAGGAAAGCTTTCGGGCCAGGTTCATCCTCGTCGGGGTGTCGACGACGATGCCCCCATTGAGCTCGGACTTGGGTGTCACCGCCGTGGAGTCGTCGGCGTAGGGCAAGTGTTCTTGCGCATCAAGGTATGTGAACAGCACCAGGGGCTTCTTGGACGAAGAATTTCCGTACTTTTCGTGCAATCGAACGTGAGAACTGAATGAATTGCTCTTGGAAGCTCGGCGCACAAACGGCGAGGCTGGGAGGCTATTCAGCTTGCCGCCGATGCTGCCGCTACCGCTCGTGACACCTGCTACGATGCTACTACTACCTATGGCACCCCGTACCTCCAGACTTTGTTCGGATCGGTAGGGGGCCGAGCTGACGCTGATGCGCTCGGTATCGTCCGGATTGTTCATATTGACTCCGTCCACACTGTGGCTGAAGTCTCTGACAGCGTAGCGCGAGGCCGGACCGACGCCCGAAGCTAGGGAGCCTCGACTTGGACTTGGCAGTCCTTGAACAAAAACCATTCTTTGGTTGACATAACCAAAATAAAATGCCTCTTTTTCTCACCTGAATTGACATGATCTCCTGATGGCGAGTCACCATCGTCCCCTCCAGGATCGCCGAGATCAGGTCCTGCTAAGTTTCCAAACAAACCCTCCATGGCCTCCATGGCTTCCACAGCCTCTGCGGCAGCAGCTTCGGCCTCAGCTATTGCCGCCTCCTCGGCCTCCTTGATGGCCTCAAGTTCTTCTAACTCTCTAAAAGCAAATGTACTCAAACGTTAATGTGCTATCTGAATAAAGATTTTTAGACATTAAAAAAATCATGAAATGCAATTGAAAACCTTTGCGCTTCTTCCTCTGCCTGTCGCTGCAACTCGTCGTAAGACATTGCGACAATGGCCAAGATCAAGTTGATGAGGTAGAAAGATCCCAAGAAAATGTTAGCCATGAAGAAGATGATGTGCCACGGTCCTGCCGTGCGTAGCGTGATCTGATACAAGTTCTCCCAAAAATCTTGCGTCATGAGTCTGAAGGCACACAGGTAGGCCTGGGCGAACGTGTCGAAGCTCGTGTAGCCGTAGTTGGGGTTCGGACCAAAGCCCTGAATGCAGGTGGTGCCCAGGGGACATTTTCCCGCTCCCGACGAGTTGCCGCACATGACGTACATCCCCGTGTCGGGACTGACGTACCACGAGCTCTCATTGTACATCCAGTTTGCCCAGCTCTCGTCGGAAAAGTTGCCCCAACGGATGAGCTCTTCGGTGTCGTTGAAGGGGAAATCTAGGATGCATATCTGGGACAAAACCCCCATGTAGATTTGTAGGCCGAGCAAGGCGAAGACAGCCAGTGCAAATGTGGTCAGAATTATCACATCGCGTAGGTTCTTGACTGAATAAATGATTGCACTCACAATAGTCTTGAGACCCGGAATGACGGCAACGGATTTTAAAGCACGGAACACTCGGAACGTCCTCAGGGCCGAGAAGCTGCCCAAGTCGATGGCTATGGTGACGTAGGACATTCCGATGACGGAAAAATCCAGCCAATTCCAAGCATCGCGAAGGTAGGTAAAATTGTCTAGAAAAAATCCTCTGGCTAATAGTTTGACTGCAGATTCGTAGGTATAGATGGCAGTAAAAATCACTTCAGTTGACGAGGTGTACCTGAAAAGTCGGGTCGGCAAGGAGAAAAGAGAAAAAAAAAGAAGATAAATTAGTGACTTTAAGTAACTTGTTCAGTCTACAACAACATCAACATTTAAACCAAAGACATGAAGGACACACTCTAAGGATTCTATCACCTTGTTAATACTAGGGTGGTATGAAGTTTTCATGGATCAACACAAAAAAACTAATTTTGGTAATTGTGACTAATCTTCACTGTAAGGTATGGAGGGCAACGATTCACCCACACAAAAAATTATTTTCAAAACTTAAATTTTGTTTCCATCAATTTAAAAAAAATTCACATCCTCAGGCATGATTTTTCTTCAAAAGTATGCATAAATTTCTATCAGATGCAATTTAACAGAAACAAAAACAAAATTACTGTCATTTTAGCATTCAAAAAAACTTTTCAGGGAAATGGGGAATTTAGTGGGTGAGATGGTAAATCATAAAATGTCTAACAAACACTCTATTACACAGGGTTATAAAGGATTTGGTTAAAATTCATGCCACCAGCTACCTACTCATCTAAAAAAAGGGTTACAGAAGCCTCATTTTAAGAAGCTACAAATCAGTTTCACCCTCAAGGAAAGGACTGGGAGAGGGAACAAAATCTCTAAAATCTAGGGTTAAATGGCGCAGAACTCTCGGTAAAGAGTCGCTTACTTTTTAACAAAAATAAGGAGAGACAATATAGACGCGTTCCTGGTTGTGAACAAAAAAACTTGCGTTTTGAGTTGAATCTGAATATTTGACGAACTCAAATCAAAACATGGAATAGACGGCACGAATAGATAGACAGAGAGACTAATGAGTATTCTAAGTATTACATGAAATATTTTTCTTAGGGTCATATGAAACAGACCCTGCACACATGGATCAAGCTACTTTGATCTGAAGTAGTTGTTGCTGTCACATTGATTTCCAAACGAAGAAAGTCTCAATAAATATATTCCCATAATCAATGATTTTAAGTGTCTATAAGCAGCATCAACTTGCACATACCGTTTCTAATGAAACAAAATAAGGACGGCACAGTTATTGTTAGAGGAATGAATTGAGTCCAGTAATAAATCAGAATGAAGGCAATATTATAAGTACAACATGCATGTCCACAGTGTATCAAATAATAATAACCTTCCCGTTCAATGTTTCCATAACTTTTTTTGTGAAAAGAAAGAAATGTGTGGACATGTTGTTGGTGAAATCATTGGGGAAAGAGGTGTGACAATTAAAACAAAAAAAAACTTAATTGGGAGTCTTTTATGAACTATTATAGTAATAATATGATAAGGACGGAGCAACTATTTTTCTCAGGTATAAAAAAAAGGAAATGAAAGAAGCCAAACTAAAAGAATGTTAAACAACAATAAGAACAACGACAACAACAACATCAACAAAAGGAGAATAGAGACCATGGTTATTATTGGTTCAAATCACAGCAACGAAAAGTAGCCTTTTTTCCCTTGCCTCCCAGTTAGAAAAAAAGGTTTCTCTGTCTACTTCATAAAAGCACAAACTCTAGTTTAAATCGAATTCTCATCACCAAAGGGGGTAGAAAATATGAAATCTCTATGTAAGACTTAGATTGTGTGAAAACAAGGGAGATGAGAAGAAAAGATTTGCCTTAAATTTTGACTTGTTTCAATTGATGGTTTTATTTATTTCATTCTTAAGGCAATTCTTTTGCTTTTTATTGTTAAAGGAAAACATTCAATCAACTTCTGGCCAACTGAGTCAACTATGTTTTTGGATACAGATTCAGAAAATAACGATTACAGTTCAAGTGAGGAGAACTACAGTAATTTTCAGGTATGGTTGTCGAAATTGATTTGTATTGCTTAAGAGCAACTTTGTCTAGTTTGTTTGGTTCATCTAGTGTTCTTCTAATTTTTTTTTTCAAAATCTGGACATAGTTTTTTTAAAACGACGCCACGTGTTGATATTTTTATTTTCGTTACAGACCTACTCGTTTTTATTCACATCTGCATCCTCGATTCGATCACGTCTTCTCAACTCGATTGCGGCGTTGATTGACTAGAGAGTAAGTTGGAATTCAAAAAAATTCGCAATCAATCTTTTAGTTATTGCTTCAAATTCATCTCTAAAGGGGAAATGGTTAAGGAGGAACCAACGCCGTGAATATCAACACGACCTTATCTTACATATAACTAAGATTGTGCAGTTGTACAGTTCATCAAAATAAGCCCATTAGTTTACAGTAGGGAGAATTTTTTCAGGTAAATGCAGTTTGAAGTGGACGAGAAGGTTTCTTTCTAGGAACACTGTAGATAAAATATAATAATGACAATGAAATTCACACGACTTGGGAAAATCAAATAAAGCTTTGAAAACAAAAAAACCCTGTTTTTTGTCGATTTCCAGCAGAGTCAATTTCAAATATATTTAAACTGTTAAAAATCAGTTTCTAATACACTTGGTTTTTAAACTTGTCCACTTTGAATGAAAAATAATAAACCTAAGGCCTAATAAATGAGTGAAGAAAATAGGGCCCAGGTTGTCTTGAAATCTGATTTTAGCATGAGCCGAAAAAATCAGTTGGTTGCATAACAATTTTTTACAATCTAATTGAGTGATTGAAAAATCAATCTTTCGTCTATTTGTATCCGGACAAATTTTCTTTTGTAATGGTTTTTTTCATTCAACCTACCAAACTCAAAATGACGAAAAACGAATTCTAATCGTAAATTTTAGCGCGTCCCACTGACTTTATGATAAATCACTTTGTTTGGAACATGACGAAAAAACAACTGAGAAATTTAATCTGAATAAAGGAATAAGTAATAAAAAGTTACTTGAAAGAACTTACTCTGTGTCCGGTTTAATCATGACGTAACAGTTGACTAGGATTGTGCATATGATTGCAAATGAGAATAACGGATGTGTGAGCACGTGGATTGCAATCCGTCGTATGGGATGAAACGGTGATAACATGAAGAGTGCCTTGTGAGCTGAGAACCGGAATATTGTGCCGCCTTTGGAGATGACGATGAAGGTGCGCCTGTCCAAGAAGTAGGGGTCGATGTCGCAGATGGGAGTGCTGGCAAATTCAAGAGGAAATTCGCCATAGCGTCGAGGGAGATCATTTCCTGGATTGGCAATGGAAATACCATCAATACACTGATGTTTTCTAAGCTTTATTCCAAAAATGTACCTTGCTCAAGTTTGGGATTTGGCTCGAGTTCTTCTTCGTCGCTCTCAGAGTCTTGCTCGTACATCTTACGAGCACGAGCAGAGTCACCAAACTCCTAAAATTACAATTTGATCAATATTTTGGGCAATTTTAAGGCACCTTGTGAAGCTGAGTCATTAAAGAAACTTCACTTAATTAGCCAGGCTGGGAATAAATTTTTTTATTGGGAGCCTGGGGTTTGAACCCACGACCTTGAGATCGCTATCCAGATCCCGAGACAGCTCATTGTTTTGTCGAAGTTTATTTCATTAAAGATAAAAGAGAAATCTTATTCATCAAAAGGCAACAACTGGCTTCGAACTTCAACATCAATTGTGAAACAGCCTTCACAATATGCTAGTGTCTTTCTGGAGCTGCAGAAGACTGTTAATTAAAGGGCAAAAAATAGTTTACGATCACAAAAAAGTACAAAAAGTATATCATGCGACGATCAAGTCATAACTGCAAAAAGAGCTGTTATTCTTATATTCAAAATTTTTCATATTTTCCTTAAAAAACTAATTAAAAAATTTTTAATTTAATAATTTTTTTCAAAAAGTGACTTCAGAAAAATTGAAGAAATTGTAAAAACCAACCTTTTGTTCTATTTTTCTAGTGATTAAAAATATACCATTTTTCCTTATTTTCGCAAGAAAAAACTTTATGTTTAAATGATCTAACATAGTTGTTTCATCAACCGTAACATGATCCACAGATATGTGATACAGGGCTAAAAATTCCAATCTTTTGCTTTCATAATACTATATAAATGGATTTGATTTTTGGCTTTCCCTCTTGATTAACTAAACTGCTGACTTCCCATTTTAGTTCAATGTATTATAGAATGTCCTTTAAAAATACATAGTTTCATAAACGGCCATGTTAACTCACAGCTTTGTTTCTAGCTCTCCTTTCTGCTTTCTTCTTTGCTGATAACTTCTTTTCCTCGATTCTATTTTCGATGATGGCAAGCTCTTCCCTCGTGAATGGGCGAAACGTGGGCAGACTGTTCTCAGAATCATTTTCTGCCTGAGTATCGGACATGGTGGGCTGTGGTGGCGAAGACACTCACAATCACCTGGACACATGGCAAAGTTTAAATACAATTTAATTACTATTAAAATTTGAGTCATTTAGTTAGGTTAATAGATTTAAAGAGGCAGTATTTGTATTTATCGAGATTTAAAATTAAATGAAGAGGGTTGAGATGGGTAACAGTTTGGCTTGACCCAACTTTTGGTTTTGACCCACACTTTAATCAAGCATCGATCCGGTTTTGACCCTGCCTGTAGACCCATTGTTGACACGGGTCAGGTACAGCATATAGAATTTGATTGGCTGCAGCATCTTTAAAAGGGGGAAGGTTTGGTTCATTTATAACCCAATTTTGCCAATAAATCACAGTGCAGTTGTTGTGCTCATTCTTTCCATTGAGAAAAAATTTGGCACTGATGACTGTTTTCCACAATACTCACTTCGAGATATTATCCAAAAGACATCTTTTCAATTATTTTCCTATAGAAATCATTCTTGGCTTATATCGCTTTATTAGTCTATGCCATCAATATGTATGAAAACTTTTTGGGGGAAAAAGATGCTGGTTTGTAATTTTCAAGATAATTTCAACTAATTTTTGAAAATTTGTTTTGTCACTTAATCTTAAATCTTATTGACCTTTACATCACAAATAAACTATTTTAACTTTGAATTTGGTGTATCTACAGTCCTTCATGAATCCATGGTCTTGAATGAATACATGATAGGTAAGGGCATTAGTTAATAACAAGCATTTGGAGAAATTAACATAAAAATATCATTTTTACGAAAGAAATGACTGCAATACAATATTTGTCATTATACGAGGAAAATGTCGACACAATTATCTCTTTTTAACATAGAAATAATTTGGATAATTTCATTCAGAGTTGAATTAATAAGTGTGAAGCTTTTGTTTGTCAGCCACTTGTTAAACCTATGAAAATATTCGCCCTATTGCAGTTATTTTCATGTTTTTCATAACTTATAATTTTGACACAAATTCATTACAAGCTAACCTTTACTCCCAGACTCAGATTCCAGAATACAAAAAATGCCTAACGCCCTTTAGACTGCATTCAAAGATACCATATCGATAATGCCTATTCAGATTGGAAACCCTTTTGTAATATTTCAAAGCTTCTAACAGGGCTCACATCCCATCAACAAATAGTTCAGTATTGAGTCTTTTCTTGATTGGGAAGGTCATCGCTGGGCTTACACACATCTCACAATCTTCAGAGTACCTTACCCTTTATAGCTTTACAATGATAAAAGTAACTAACTTTATAAGTCTGAAAGAAATAATCAGTTTCAGAAATCTGTTCTTTCTACAAAAAAAAAGAGATTTTTTTCCAACTCAAACTTAATTTGATATTTTCTTTTCTTAACAGTGCCTTATCAAAAGCTCATAAAAATCTTTCTTTTATTATGCCAACAACTTTTATTTTATTTTGAGTAAGCGTTGCTTCGTCATAATCGATTTTAAACGGTATGTCGTGTTCAAAGGGCTTTAATCGCAGTTCTTTTGCATGCAATTCCAACGATTCTTTGAAAATTTGAAAAAAAGCATACAAAACAAGTTATTGAGAAATAAAAGAAGGCGAAGAGAAGATTTTCAACAATTTCCGGAGTAGTTTTTAACAAATGTGAAGGGAAACTTTTCTCGATCTTATCTTAAAGATTAATTAAACGAAATTGTATGTTAATAGGGTTCTTTTTACGAGTTTATGAGAATTTCAGACTGTAATTTTTTCCCATAATTTTCCACACTAGTGGTTCATGTTGGAGAACTTTTCCCTTGAAATTTAATTTGAGTGAGTGGCTAGTAACCCCGTTTTTTGGCCGAACAACAACACGTTTTGCAAAAAAATAATAATTTTTAGACCACAGACGGACGACGTGAATGTTTTTTCTACTTCAACAAAAGTGATTGAATGTTGGCGAGGGTTGAAAAAATTCTTGTCGAACTTATCTTTCCAAATTCAAACAAAAAATATTATTTGTACGTCAATTCAGACATTTTGAGACTTGGTTCATTTGTCCAAAACTAAAAAAGCAAAATTGATGAAATCCAACTGTCAAGTTTCCTAAACCTTGTTGGAATATTAATTGTCTGTTATACCTATCATTACAACTTTCATACAGTCCAAGTTAATGCCCTTTATGATAAGGACGTGAAAGATTCGGATTTGATTTATGGCTGCCTTCGACAGGAAACGGTCTCCTCATACAATTTATGTCCGATGAAATAAATTTTGTGAATTCAAGTCGCAATCTGACGATAGCAAATCACGATTGTTGGGGAAAAATATTTTTTTGTGTGTGAGAGCGTGCGAAAACAGAGCAAGATATTGAGTTCCCAAAGCTTAAGTTTCGACAGGGTTAGGAGGCATGCAAGCAGTTAGTAGAAAACTTGGGATATAAAAATAAAGGACCTGAGTGGAGAAAAAACTTTTCATTGTTCAAAATCGAGGTTGGATGCAAGTGAGCCAAACATTTGAATTCGTGTTGGACATTACAGAATAGACAATTAGGGGTCTTACCTCTTTGGAAAGGGTGCATCCAGACTGCTTCCAATTCGTTTTTTAACATTCCAAATCATTTCTGAAAGAAAAATAAAGGATAAAAATGTTAGACTGTTTTGCATTTTTACAGGTTTTGTAAATATTTCACGAATTTTTTTTCAAACTGAACTGACTTTTTTTGGAAACACAATCTAAGCCATGATAAAAGCGAAGGTTCTCCTTAACATGAATAGGACGCCAAGCAATTTGGCAGGGCCCAAATGTTCAAGCAAAAATGCAAAGAAAATCACTGTAGTAGTCTTTTAGATGAAATCAAGACAATGGACTAAGATGATCTTTTCCTTTCAGTAAAAAAATGGTGTTTGGTCAAGACACACAAGAATGAACAAGTTCAAGGTATTATCTCCATTTCTTCAGAAAGTGAAGTGTTTTTTACGTATCCTTTTTCCCCGAATCGTTCTTTTCCCATGGTCAAATATTGTTTTTTTAATACACCCACAAACAGCAAACATAACATCGACCGATTGGAGTCTTTGAAGCGATCTATCCATCCGTTTTGCTTGCCACCACATCAGACAGAGCTGAACATAATGAAATACTATATCTTAAAAAATCATGACTGACGAGGGCTATTTTATCTTCTTCATGCAAACTTTGGTCATTTCTGTGTGTGTTGACAAATAGGGGAGAGGGGGTGAGGAATAATTACCTAAATAAGTCAAAATTGTAAAGAAACAGTTTAAGCAAAATACATTCTGTCCCTTGAAGTATAAAAAAAGCTTTAGTGAAAGCTTTCACCCCTTCTTTGGTCTTTGTGTAGGTTTCCTTTGCGGATGTTATATTAGCGCAGTACTTGAACAGTTCTGCATGCTAAAGCCTGTGTCTTTCCTTGGCTTTGTGTGCCTTAGACTTGTATGTTTCTCCCCGTGTGCACTTCTCTGCGCTCCCATTAAGTCGTGGTTGAAATCCGGAGGGCGGTGATTCGAGTACTGCCTCCGGAGTCTGCGCAGTCAACCTCAAACCATGCACAAAAGGCAAGAGCAACGGCCCACCCTCACACCAAGGACTCAAAGGGGACTCCGTATTCTCTCGAATTATTGTTAAACACATGAAAGAAATTGACATTGCAAGCCATTTGTTAAATCAACGAAACAGTCCAGTCAGTGTGTAGGATCAAACTGTAGATCCAACTCGGTCTTCACCTCACCACGCCCAATGGCCTCGTTGAATAAAGCATCTAATCAAAATAAGAGATGAAA
>Ga0194133_10004974_pt1 | contig 17254 bp, 11 predicted proteins | sample TA2KigOf40mmetaG_FD_155448 | JGI IMG/M metagenome (GOLD analysis project Ga0194133, IMG submission 155448) | Freshwater microbial communities from Lake Tanganyika, Tanzania - TA2015055 Kigoma Offshore 40m | ecosystem: Environmental > Aquatic > Freshwater > Lake | place: Tanzania: Lake... | reverse complement strand
GACTGAAGATAAGTCAATTTTCTAAAACTTGTGCCAAAGCTATATTTATATGCCTTCAAACATATCTAAATAGAAACGGTGTTTTATGACAAACTAAGTAAAATAATTAGGATGGATCAAAAGGTTTAATTTCGTGTTCAAATAAAAAAAATGTTCGTCTGTAAATAAAATGAATTGCATTGTCGTTGGGCTGTTGGCATTCCAGACCAAAAAACCCCCACTCATATCGTGAGATTGATTTTTTACTGTTGCTTTGCCCGAGGCATTTTGCTGCCTTAACTTGTTTTATTAATCGAACTCGCAAGATCCTGCCGGCCAATTCATTCATTCAAACTGTCTCTCGAAAATCACATAGGATACATGGATGATGGATAAAACTTCCAATTGACCCGAATGAAGAAAAAAAGTAATTTTTGACTCCCATATGTGTCTAAATCCATCTTCTGAGTGAGAGATAAGTTCCGGGATATCATTCAAATGTCCTCGAGTGATTTTGATTTGGTCAGTGACCAGAGTTGGCTTTTTGTAACAAACTTCATTTCATTGTGAGTGTGTCACTACAATGGGACCCGCTCGCAAAACATCGATAAGCCACTACCGGAATAGAAGAACAGACATAAAGGTTATCTCAAACAGGCCTGATTGAAGCAAGCTAGCGTTGATCGTAATCATCCAAAAATCCAAATTCTTCAAAAACCCACCAACAATTCCCAACACAACAAAAAATGACCATCATCGGTGCGAAAGGAAGGAATGAATGAAGTTGAAACGGGCCTGCCTGCTTCAGGCAACTTTGTTAAATTGTGGGCCAAATCAGTTCAAATCATGTGTTGGGTTGCATTCCAAAATAAATCAGACTTTTTATCTTATTTAATGTGCAAATGTCAATTTCATCCTTCATACATTTGAAATTTTCTTTTTGTGTGAGAGACTTGAAAAATTTACTTATTTAGGCGCCTTATTTAGCAAACTATTGTTCTCTAAAGCCATAATATTTTTAGCCAAGATCATCCATTTTATTTTTTCTCCAATCGTTACCGTTTTACCTGTAGGCATGAGTCTTGGAGAACCTGTAATGAAACATGCCTAGTAGATAAATGTGAGTCGAGCGCCAGGATGTCTACAGAGTCTTTGAACGAGAGTGAGAAGGAAAAAAATAAATCCCGTAACCTGGGGTGGTCTATCTTGGCTCAATAGAATATTTTTGGTTTGAAACTTTGTTTCTTTTGTTTGGACATCAGCTTGGGTTTCCATAATTTGCTGCTTTACTTTACATGACTCCCTGAGGCTGAAAAAAGGGTCACCCAAGCTGAGTGTCCACTTTAGATCACCTCATCATCCTTCAACTCGACGAATTGAAGTCCTGAATTCAACAAAGCGTCTTAGTGCAAAATCTAGACCCTCAGGGTTTCCCAAGCTGCTTCCGGGGAGACTTATAGAGAATGGTTTTTTTACCAGACTTCTTACACAAGGTTCTTAAGAATAAAAAATTTGAAAAGGAAGTTGACGTTTGTTGAAAGTGAAAAAAATACTCCTTGTTCGTGGAGGTCGAACCCCACTTATCTTTTTTTAAACGTAAAAGGTAAGACAATAGGTCTTATCTATCGTCTAGGGCGTCAAGTCAACTTGTCAACCTAATATTTATCCAACAAAAGACGCGTTGTCATTTTTTAAGAGTTTAAATTAATTTGAGCTTAATTTTTTAACTCCATTAAATAAATAATCAGCCACAAAAAGACTTAAGCCGGTTTTGCAAAAAAGGGTTACAAAAACATACATTGGTTTTAAAATTAACCCGAGGATTGTAAAAATTGTGTACATCTTTCAGTTCAACTACTCTATTGAGACTGACATGAAGTATATGATAATTAATGTAATGTTTCAGTCAGTAAAAAAGAGGCTACCTTTTAAAAATACACGATAAGTCAAATATTTTCTTCTAAGGAAATCCAGGCAACGTCGTTTTTAACACCATCATGACCTACTTTTGATCTTTTTTGAAGACAAATTCTAAAAAAGTACAACAATGGAAAAAATGAACTCAAAACTGACTCCGAGTAGATGACAAAAATGACAGCTTTGAGATGGATTGCACAAAAGAATGAAGTGCCTCTTAATGGTCTGATGAATATCAGATGGATTGTGAATTACACAAAGACAAAAATAATTTCCCATGTTAAGCTAATTAATGATTATCTTTTTCAGAAATTACTGAATCGGAGCAAATAGTTGACCGCATGATATGTACTTATTACTGTTATTCAATCTGCATAAATTAGAATATGATGTTTTGTCTACCACTTGATTAGTCACACCGAACTGTATTGAAAATCTAGACTTTTTACGATCGCAACAATTACCTTTTAAATTGAAAATTATATTATAATTTTAAATTGTTTTGATAAAAAAGGTGGTCTGTCCATTCAAGCTTTTCAGTTTCCGTAAAAATTCTCATCGTTTGTCCTTTATCGTTTATTTGAATAAAACAATTCAATATTTCAAGTTCCTCGTAGCTTTTAATAAGGTAGAGGCAGTCTAAAATAAATGAATTGACTTTGTTGAATCGGTCTGACTCAGTAAAAAATATCTTGTCGAATTTTCGCACGCCTGTCCAGATTGTAAAAACACACCCTCTCACACACTCGATAAAAATAAAAAAAGATATTGGAAACGCACTAGAAAACAAAATTTCTCATTCTTTTATACCAGATCGTAACAACTAATTTGCAAATATTTTTCACAATTTATTGTGAAATGATTTCATCCCTGTTTTATTCAGGATTATGCCTCGTTTGCAAGTTACGTAGCGACGAGGTTACCTACGTCCCCCTGGCAACGCCTGAGGCTGAAGTCATTCTTAAAATTTCTGGATCCGGTTGTGGTCTGAGTTTTGTCAAATCGGCTCCGAATTTGTTAAAAACTGCCAATGTCAAAAGCTTTTTAAAAATGTCTTCTTTTACGCATGAATGGGAATGGTTACCCAAATTTTGTGATGAAAATGTTCCGTCAAAAAAGAATGATTCAGATATCTGGAGACAAAGATTTTCCCTTCATATCACTCTAGTTTTATTTTTCATTCTCTCTACCAGGATTTCAAAGGCAAAAGTTGTTCAAGGATAAACCGTAAGAATCCAGGGTCGGCCACTCAACTTGATCGACGGTCAAATAATAATTTTGTTGAGGTAAAAAAGGAACGAAATACTTTTTATAAACAAAAAAAGAAAAGGAAAAATTAATTCCACTTCCTTGAAATAGATTTTTCGTTTGTTAAACATCGGTCAAATAAGTAACTAACAGTTCAACAAATATTATTACATATATATATTTTTGTTGTATGAATAAAGTCATTCAGAATAAGCTTAATATTTTTTACACAAACTTTATTTAATTGAATCAAATTATCTTAAAGTGCCCTGATTAATTTGACTAAATTCTTCATATCAATGACCTTGAACTGACTTTCCATGATATCTAGAACGAAAGAATCTTGTCAAGAAAGTTGCTTCAACAATTCCATAAAAAGGATTGGAATTACGACTGGAAAACAACAAAAATGTTGGGGAATTTAATCAATAAACAAGTACTCTGAATCAGCTGCTTCAGAAAATGTGTCAGATGTAATTTTTTTACGAGAAGCTAGGCACCGGGAAAACAATTCATTTTTGTTTTTTTACAATGAATATAACAATATTCAACTGACAAAATTGAATAAGGTATAAATCAACACTTGAGTTTCTCGTCGTTCAGGTTGTTTTCCCAACCAACAGGCTGTCTAAGGCACACCCACCCGTTCATCTACCTTCCTACCTCTCGGTCGCTTCACTTCACTTACAGCGTCGTCGCAAGCAACTTGCTCGGACAAGAGAGATTGTCTCAATCTGGCTGTAGGCAATTTTTGCTGGGCCAACTCGACCCACATTTTCATGGCCGCAGAAATCTACACTGATTTAGAAGGCAGGCATTTATTAGCGGGAGCCCAGGCAGCCTTAAATTCCCTGATTTGACCAACCATGACCCTTAGAATCAACATCACTAAAATTACTGAGAGACAGTGACTCATTCAAGAAAAGCAAGAATCAAAAGTTTCAGTTTTTTCAAAGAGAAGTTTTTGTTTTAGGACAAACATTAAAAGCAGAACTTTTTAAAATATTTTACTTTAAAAACTTGCAGATGCAATTCAAAATCCTTACATAGCTATTGGTTACTAGATGTGAATCTTTTTGTGTAAATTTGTGGCAATTCAGTGACAAAGGTTGCCGGGGTCTAGCCCCACGATCCTTAGATCTCGAGGCCATCACCAATAGGTATCAATCTAGAAAATTATTCCAAAGTTTGATTTTTTAAATAGAAAATTTGACAGTGTTTTCTAACATAGTTGATTCAAAACAAAAAAAATGAAATGTCACTAATAATAATCTTGTGCAGTAGAGGCTTAAATTAATTGATATTTAATGTTTGAAGGAGCACATGTTCACCTAATATTTTAAACTATCAATAAAGTCACCCGTACTTGTAATCTTTCATTTTGCTTGGTAACATTCTTTTTTATATGAAGAAGTTGTGAAAAAAGGTACCTCTTTCTGAGTCTTTAACGCTTTGATCGATTACTGAACGGTTAAATGAACTTTTTTGGTACTATTTGTGGAACTGATTTTGTTTAAGTTAAACCTATCTTTTCAAAACAATTTGCTTCCTGATACAAAGACGAAAAAATTAGTGAATTTTCTATAGTTGGATGGCATATTCTTCACTTTTCGAATTTTTCTTGTGTCTGATGATATTTGAAGCATGAAAACAAATGGAAGATTCTTTTTTTATTAGGTTAATGATCAACACACCAATTAAAGGCAAGCACTGTATATTTTGTTTTGGAAACATCTTACAGAAAATATCACTAATTTTTTTTTATCAACAACAATTTCATTTCAAATTTCAATCTTGCTTCATGGGGTGTCCAATTTTGTCTCTGAAAAACGATCTGTTTAGTGATCTGTTGTCAAAACGTCATTTCACTTTTCTAATAATAGGATACCATTTTCCAAACGGTCATAACAAAAAATAGCTTTTGAGTAAGTTTGCTATTCACCTTTTGCTTAAAGAATTCAGAAAAAATACAAAAGCAGAATAAAACCAATCAATAAAAGTTATGCAGCAAAGAATTCAAAATTTTGTATGATAAAACCAAACATATTTTTCCCAAATAAATGACTTAGAGTGTTGTTTCCCCATAAGACTTCTTAGAGAATAATATAAAAAATAAATTCTCTAAAATCTAAACTTCCCAGTGAATAATTTTGTCAGCAACAAAATCTTGGTACAAAAAGATTTTGTTCCTAGCTGAAGGCTATATACACTAACCAACTTTGAAATTAAGTGTCTGCTTTACATTTTGTTAATTGTTTGAGTAATTAAGATTCCAAAATTGCAAATTGTGTATATTATGTACATTATTCTTTCTCTAAATAGTAAGACATTTTTTTGCAAAAAAATTAGCATGAAACCATATGTTGCCTTCATGGAATACAAGTCCTTGAACACTTGTAAGGAAAAGTTATTTATCAGAAGAACCAAGAAAAATATTTCTCAAAATGTTTATAATTACTTTAGGTCAACAATATGCATTCTGAAGTTACAATCACGTTGTTTTAAATTTGAAAGTTTTTATCCTGATTTGTTGCAATCATTCACTGATAAATCCAGACTTAAGGAAAAAAAGATTCCATTCTGTTATTATTTGTTATCAAAATGTCACAAAAGGTAAAATAAATTTTATGAAAACTATTCAGCACTTGATTGAAATTCTGTGCAAAGCAAACCTCCCTTTGATCGTGATGTTTGGCAAAAGCACAATCAAACAATACATATGATTATGAAGGTTGACTTTAGTTTTGAACTTTTCCGTAAAACGTGAATTTGCTTTTTTGAAACTTTTCACCGTGAAGCTGCTAACATGAATTTGATTGTTTGCCGTTCAACGCCCGACGACGGAAATGACCTTCGCAAATTCGGATTGATGATTTGATGAGTAATTAAAATGCTTGGACAGATCCACTTGAAAAGTTCCTTCAACTCCAATTTCAAGGAAGTTAAATAATAAGTGTTGAACTTTTTCTCGTTAAAATTTCATTCACTAATTAATTTTTTTCGAATTAATTTGTTTTTAGTTAAAACAATATTTATGAATGATCTTTATATTTCATTAGCAATATCAACTTTGCATTTTTTCTTGGAAAATCTAAATGGACCCATGCTGTTCGCAACAATTACGTACAGCTCTCAAAACCTCCCCTTTTTTATTTTTTTCGTGCATAATCTTTCTTTTTTTCCATTAAAAATATTACATAAAAAGCATAAAAATGAAAATCCTTGAGATGAGCTTGCTAAATAAAAACATCCATTTTTAAATGTTATCATAAATCACTTAAATTATTCTTTGAGGGATTTAACGTTAGTTTTTCTATACAAAAGCATCTTTTGGTGTCTTAACAAATTTGCCATTTTTTAAAGACATTCTTGCGAGCATCTTTTGGAGGCAGTCCAGTTTTTAGAATGCAACCTGAGTTTCGTATCTAGTTTTTAAAATTCGTTTGTACCCTGCTCAAATCTCAAGGACATTGAATTGAGATTTGACGTAGTTTTTCTGTAGTAAAGGTGCACGCAAACATCACTGTAGTTGTGACCTGATTTCAAAACCAAAGTCCTATCTTAGGGTGTTATGATCATCACCTCGGGTTTACACATTATCTCAGATTGTACATAAGAACTTTTACTTTTATTTGTAGCCCAACATTTGATTGAATTTTTGAACAAAAAATAAGAGTCTGTGAAAGGGCATTTGCAAATTTATTCTGAAATATTTCATTGAGGGAACATCTTTGAGTTGGACATGACATATTTCTACTTGTCTCCGGGCACAAGGTTTGTTTGTTTAACCAAATAGGATTGTGATTGAGGTGGAAGGGTGGGGAATTCATTTTGCTATGAAGCCTCATCAAAAGACCCTTACAGTTTTGAATGTTAAAAGTGTGACGATTCGATAAACAGCTCAAGTGTACTTTAAATTCATTACGACTTTTTTGTGATAAATTTTGATATTTCAGCTAATTTTTTAGCTGGGAAGAAAAAAGTCCAATTGCATCGATTATAAAAAAAATTTGAAATGACCTTTTTCCTTAAGACAAACTTTCTAAGTGTTCCATTTTACAACCGTGTATAATATGTCAGTTAGTGAAAACTGTAATTATGGTTCACGAGTCTGCCCCTTCCCCCTCATTCTTCCTACCAACCCATTTACAACACGATTTGGGTTGAGACAGGCAGGGCAGGGCAGGGCAAAGGCAAGGCAGGGATAGTGGAACACCTTTCCAACCCTTAAAACAATTATGCCTCGGTTTAGTAGTTTTACAGTGTCCTAGAAGATCAAGTAGGGTCGTTTTGAGAAAATACCCCCACATTACACGATGTTTATTGTATGCATAACTCTCATTTTTTCTCTCCTCTCGTTCCTTTTTTTTTTTGCATAAAATGCCTCGAAACACACACCCTCGCACACGTCCGAAGCTCTCTCCACTTCCAATCCAAAAAGTAAAAGAATCCCAGTGGAGAATTGACGGACACTGGACATAGGTTTTAAAGCCAGGAAGCTTATAGCCGTGATACGAGGTAGGGCGGGCGGGGAGAGCTAAAAACGACACGACGTGCACGTGAGTCTGGAGGAAGGCAGCGGAAACCATGCTTGACCATTGCAGTCATCACACAAAAGTGGGTGTGGGGGACTTTGGAAAAAAACTAACGCGTGCTAAAAAGGAATATATTTTGATTTTGTCAGCATCTCATAAGGTATTGGCAAAAGTCATGCTCCTTTCAATTCATTGTATAAAAAATAGCCATTTATAAATAAATAGGTCTATTGTAGTGGCTGTAACCATCAAATATCTTCAGTGCACTGCTGGTGCTGGTGAAAGTTTTAAATCTTGACTTGTCCACTTTCTTACGCGCTGGCCCTGTCGACGTTCGTTTCCTTCCCTTTTGTTCGTTCGCATACATGCCTGAAAAAAGTATGTCAAAGACAATGTCCCCCTTATCATATAGCTCCCGGCTGTCGACGCGTATTCTATTTCAACAGGGAACCAAGCTATCTTAGGTAACGCACCTCAGGTCCTTGTTTCCCCACTGTAACAGTTTTTATTTCCATAACCATGACAAGATCAACAGAGTGACCTGTTCTTTTTTCTCAAGATGCAGATTTTGGGCAAAAATGAAATGAAATTCGGCACTGACATGATTTGATTCAGAATACGTCAGAGAAATGTTCAAGTACTGTCCATTTTATTCATGGGTGTGTGAGTTGGAGAGGGTGTTCCAAAGTCGAGTCTTGAATCTATAAAATATGCAAAAATAGTAGAGGAAGGAAAAAATACATCACCTCCATTCTATATGAAGAAATTTGGCGTCTTTTTTCTGTTAATGATTAAAACAAAGCTCACTTTTCTCAGACGATAATTGACAATATAAGTTCAACAACGAAAATGATTTTTCAAACAAACCTATGTGAAAAGCAAATCTCTAAACGAGCTTGAAAAAAAGCTTTTTTTCTTCGATCTTATCTTCAACAAATCTCCGTCACATTTTGAACAGATTTCTCCGAATGATTTTTCCAGCTAATTCGTTGAGTCGACCCATTGAATTTGTGTTTTCTTTCCCAAGATCGAAGAGAACCTTCTCAAAATAAAGCCATAATGATTTCAATCGTTTTATGGATGACCTATTTTTTATTTCATTGTTTTTTTGGAAAAAACATTAAATTTTTGTCTTAATTGAATTAATCAGACACAATTTTTTTTGGCGAAAAAATCTTTAGCCTGACGTGTTTCGTTTGTTCGCGTGTTTTGTTTTTACCGATGTTAACATCGTCTAGCTACTCGTAACTCGTGTCTGTCTCATTATAATTCTGACATCACAACGCCCAGCTCTTACCTTGTTCATTTGATTAAACACTTGTAACAAAGTGAGATTGGTCACACTAAAACAAAATCAGTTCACTGATAAAAAAATTAATAAAATTTCTTATCAAGGGTCGTGATTTCGATCAGGTGAGAGAAACCACAAAACGATTAACAAAAAAAATCCGTATGCCATAATTATTTGTAAATTAGTTTCTGCCTGTAATTTAACTATCCAATCAAAGGCGGAAAGTAATTTAATAAATCATTACAAAACTAATTTTCACCATGATAGATAGGAAAAAGTTTAACAAAAAAACCCAACTTACATAAAGATCAAATAATCCAATAATAAAAAAACCCAACTACTTTCGTGTGAGAAACAAGAGGGTCATCCGTGTAATGTGTAAAACCAGGTACCTTCTTTTCCTGTAAATTAATCATTAGATAATAAGGTCTTCTGGATAATTAGATGAGCTGTTGTTGAGTTATGCCAGAGAGACCAAACTTTCGCTTAATTATTGATCTTATCTGAATCAGAAAGCCAATATAAAATTCATGGACAGTTGATCCCAGGAGAACAGTTTCATATAAAATGGGGTTTTGTTAAAAATTCCTGAGCATAGAGTAAATTTTTGCAGACGGTAAATTTGTTTCTCACAGCTTAACTTTATTTTCTATTTTAAGTATCAAGCACGGTTCAAAGTGAAAAGATTAAGAAACCCATGTGACTCTTCAGTTTAAAATTGTCTGATAGATTATATTGATTTTGCAATAACACTACTCGATTGCGAATTGCCTCATTAAAAAACCCGTTATTCAACACTTTCTCTCGATAGATTTAAAAAAAAGGCACCCTTTAATTGAAAGTAGGTATTGTTAATACTATAGTGTACCTTACACAAACTTTGGTTCAGGAACATCAAATAAATTTTTCTTATTTCTTATTTTTCATGGTGTGACTTGCAAATTTTTTCTACAATCGTTGCAAGTATTCAAAACATGTCTGATGGAAGTGGCACCAATTAAGCTCTAGTGGTATGCTATGTGGATAACTTGAATTTCTTAAAAAGGTTTCAATGAAATACTTTTGGGACACATTCCACTTTAAAGCATCGTAAAGTTAACATTCAGAATGAAAACTATAGGTAGTAATAGGTAACAGCATTATTGACGCCTAAAAGCTTGTAAATTTCTCAATATTAAAAGTTGCAGAATTCAGAAATAGAGTTATTGATACTAAGTTATAATTTTGATATCCAACAAATATTTTATTTTTCGCCTTATAATGCAGTCAGTTTTTTCTGAAATTGAAAATTAACATTTGATGCACGGCTGTCATTTGCATCGCTCAGCAATTTTTCATTCAGCCTTTTCATTCATTGTTCGCAATTATCAAATCAAAGACTCAAAAATAAAAGAAACTCATTTCTTTAAATCATTTAATTAAACCTTTGAAATACACATAATAATATTGACAAAAAATACAAGCAAACGAAGAAATTATTTGAGGATTTTATTAATTATGTTGTAAAAACATCTTATTTTAATTTCTGTACAATATGGGGTATTTAAAAAAAATCTTTTTGAATCTGTTTATTGTTATAAGATTTGAAAGTTCTCGATCATCACAACTGCTGTCAAATCATCATTTTGAATCCTTCGGTCCAAACCGACTACAGACAATATAAAGTTTGTGAGGGAAAACTTTTTGTCAAAGGGTTGGATAATCTTGATGAGATTTTGAGAAGCTTTTTAATAGAATACCAAACAATTAGAAAATCTACATTCGAAATCTTTGCGTCTCTTAATAGTGGCTTTCATTGGCTCAAGTGATTGCTTTGAATTCATTTTATCCTTCAGGCTGAAGTTTGTAACTTAGACTATTGACAAGTGAAGATGGAGAAAAATTCAACAAAAGCTTCCGCCCCTAAAAAAACTTTTTTCTGTCATTCCTATGAGAAAAAACGCTTTTTTATTTTCTTTCCTCTCAAAATAGAGATATTTCCGGCCGTGACAATATTTTTCAGTGAAAATGTCGCTCGATCCCACTGGAAGGCCTGGTCAATCTCGACGAAAAAACTTTTATTTTTTATATGTCGACTTGCTAATGTCAACATGCAATTTTTTCACAGTTCTTACTTCTTCTTAAAGTAATACACAATCGATAAGTGTAAAAAAGTATGAGTACAGTTTTTAAAAACTTTTTAAAAAATTTGTGTCTTTGTGATATTTCGGATTTACTCATTCTATCGTTTCTGTTTCAACAATAAAAATAGAAAATGGATCTCCACTCCCCATTCAAACTTTAAGACTTTGAAGTGCTAACTCATTCGATCCCTGAAGAATTTTTGCGTATTGCATCGTTTTACTCAGTTACAGAGGGGAACAATACAGAATTTCTCAAAAGGTATATTTTTCTCCCTTTTAAATACTGAATATTGTTCGCCTAAACATTTCATGAAAAATTAATCAACAAAAAAAACCTTGATCCAAGATGAGCTAAGAAGAAGAATTTAAGTCATCCCTAAATTTTTAAGAAAACTTTTGGAAAGAAAAGCGTTTCTTGTTGTCAAAGCATTTAACCACCAACTTAAGAGAACCCTGTCTATAAAGATATCTGTTTAGATTATTATTTCCCTGACTGAGGATGCCTTTTTTTGATCTAATTTCTTGGAAGAGGATTGAACCCACAATTAGTAAGGTGCCTTTGAGTGCTCGTCCACAGCTTAAAATAAAAAATTTTAAAATCGAAGTGAGGCAAGTCTTCGATCAATAGGCAAACTTCTTTAATATGATGTCCTGTGCCAATGATTGCAAACACATTTTCTGACCGAGCTCTTTCTTTTTGGCAACCAAACAAGGTTCCCTGTTGATCAAAACAAGGATAATTGAAGTAATATTTCAAATTAAATGAAAGAGGTGAGAAAGACAATTTAAATTTTTATTTATTACAGAATTTTTGATGTCATTATTCTTGATATCAAAAGTCAAAAGATACCAAAAATCTACTTTTTCACATTGAAGGAAAATTTATGCCATTTTCCAGATTCGTCGCTGATCTCTCAAACGCTAACTGTGACCAACCATTTCCCAAATTATAATGGCAAAAGTAGTTGATTTTTTATGTTTTCTCCACCATTTGAACGGGTCCGTTTCTTAGCCTGCATTTTTTTTCATGAAAGTTCTGCCTCTCTTATGTATGTTGAAACATCATCAACATTCTTGGCCTACTTAATACAAAAATATCTGCTAGCACACATAGTTTAGATCCCTCAGGACATTTCCTTCGATCTTATACTTGAAAATTCAAACCATGTTTTTCAAATACATTTGTGTACAAAACCAAAAATTTGAATCAAAGGCGTTAATCATATTTGGCCCTTTTGATTAATTTTTAAAGATATTTTCATGCTGAAAAAAGCTTTTCATTACATGAACAAATAACTCTAACCTTAAAGAACTCACACAATTGAATTAAAAAAATACAATCTTGACAAGAGTCACATAATAAATACACCAAAATATTACAAAAACTATAATTAAGATAAAATTGAAAAGGCAACTAAAAGTTGAAGACTACGCAAAATCATATCAATAGGATAGAAAGGGGACTTTAAAAGCATTCTTCTGGTCTCTGGTATCCTGTGAGTAATATAAAGTTGGCAAACTAATCTCAAACAACAATTTTAGATTTTAGTTATGATATTTATAAAATGAACTTATTTTGGTAAATCGTCTCTCCTTTGCTGACGGGTTAAGCCATTAGCTGGCTCTTTCTCCTCTGTGTTAAGAACAGTTTAGTTTACCTAAGAAATGATCTGACAAGTGAAATGACAAACATTGTCTCTGCAAGCAAGCAAAAATGCTCCAAGGTTTACTTCTACTATTCAAAAAATACCAAAGGATAAAATAGATAACAAAATTAGTTTGGGAATAAAATACAATTTTTTACGACTAATTTGGATTCTTAAAAAAGCTATTTCAACAAATTTGTTTGACCAGATTGAGATACAGTTTTTTGTCCCACAAATCTTTCTTTGAGTAAATCCTGAATCTATGGAGATATTTATATTTAAATTGCAAACAATTTTGCCAGATAAACAGAGATATAAAGTTCTTAAACCGTTTTAAGCCTGTCTTAATATATACAGACTGCATTCAGAGAAGTTGCCAGTTATTGACAAACTTTTCAAACTCTGAGAAACTTTGAAACCTTTTGTCTTTTTAACAATATGTTGACTCCATATTCAACAACAGAAACAAATTCGAAGTAGGGAACTTGGGACTTGACCAAAAGTCTAACTTTGAAATCTTACAAAATGGAATTTCAAGAATGAAAATTTCGAAAATTTGACTGAAATATGAGCAAACTGAAATCTTTGCCTTTCATTCACTCTGTTCGAAAATTGTGAAATTCTGTCTTTTTGCTTGATGCAGCCATTTATAATCAAATATATAATGTGATCGTTGTATGAGCTTTCTAAATGGCTTTTTTTCATTCATTCTGTGCATCGTATGGCGAATGTCAACGAGGATGAAGAATTTTCGAGACATCAAAATTCTGGGTCATAATCATATGCAAGAGGAGAAGATCCAGTTATTTGTTGGTGAATTGAGAGATGAAAAACGATGTGTGACAATTTTTTATGTGATCATTACGACATGGAATACAACAAGTCTTATTTGAATTACAAAACTTATTTAGGATTTAATAATTATAGCTTCTAAAATCAAACATCAACACAAAAACAAACAGTTTTTCAAACTTTCAATCAGACTGTTTTTAATATTTTTTAACTTATCTAAGCACTTATATTTTGTCACTTTTTCCACAGTTTACATTTAGAAATTTAGGTTTGTAGAATGCAACAATTTTTTATGTCAAGAATTTGGGGTAATTGCAGTAGTTTTACTAAAAAGTTTGCCTCAGTCAAGATAGACTCTCACAAGTTTCAACTTTTTTCGGCTCTCATGACTCTTTGTAACAAAAGTTTATTCGTTTTTTGGTGTAAACAAGTGAAGATGGTTGAGCATCAGGCTACTACACTCTCAGCAAACCTGATTACACTAATCAAATTGTTAAGCAACAACAACAACCTCCTCCTACAAACAAGATAATACAGCGAAAAATGACAACCATTAAATCTCAACAATCATTTACTCTTAAACTTTTTACAGTTTACGGTTCTTCCCATATCAAACAAAAATCAAAATTTTTCAATCTCTAGGTCAAATCCAGACCAAAAATCTGTTTGGTCAATTCCAAATCTCTTTGAAATTTGAGTGCGCTGAATTTTCCAAGTGAAATAAAGAATTTTATTTAAATTGGATAGTTAGTCGATTAAAGTTTAAAAACTAAATTTCTGCTATCAAATTTATCTGCAATATTTTCGAATATTGCTTTTAAATTAGCGGCATTTCTGATCTTTCACAAGAAGATAGAGACAGATAGGCGATTGAAAATAAATCGGAAAATCTTTTTTAAACGGTTTTTTGGCGGACCATTGTGATGGTTAAAAATTATTTTGTAATTTATTACTCTTAAAGTTAACCATAGAGCATGATGATGTTTTGATCAACTTTTTATTTCATTTTTACGCATAACCACGATTTCAGCCTTCTTTGATAAAGTCTGCAATCGAACCCAATTTAGCATGAACCAAATCAATTCAAGTTTTAGCGTTTTTCATCTACAAACGAACGCGTCACATTTTTCTTTAATAAACAGCCCACATGAAAATTCCAACTTAACCCGTGAAAAATCCAATTTGCAAATTGATAGAAACGCACCAAGGTTTTTGTTTCGATTGCCATCTTTTATTACTTTCATTTTCAATGCCACAAAGCCGGTACAAGCTGTTTTTATTTATTATCTATGGAACAAAAGCACTAGCCAGCCACATCCTTGTAACTCACTCAACGTGAATGGCTAGTTTGACCTTTGAGACTCAATCGGGATAAATTACCAGAAAATTCAAAGAGTCTTTTTTAATTGGAATTCATTCAGTAAAACGGGATTGTTTTCATTCTAAGGTTTCTCAGACTTTTATGAAGGCTGACGATGAATTTTTAATAAAAATTACTCAGACATGCATAAAACATCAACGCGTCATTTTTTTGTAATTCATAAAACAATAGCTTAAGAATTGATAGATTTTAGATCTAATATAACATGTCGGCCTTTTCAATTCACTTACTAAATTTTCTGCAACCTGTGTCAGTGAGCAAATTTTTTGGACATTTCGTTTTGTTTTTCATGTTTTTTTTGTGGCAAGAACAACCAATTACCTTGTTAGTAACGTTGCAAAAACCGCTCATAAAAACTTTTTTCAGGGGAGAAGGTGTGAAAAATTGATATTTAAGAAATAACTTGGGTTCACAATTAACACATTGTGTGCAAAAAGAAATCAAAAATTAACTCTTTTTTTATTTTCAGCAGCACTCACACAAAAAAGGTCAGAATGACGAACTATAAAATCCCATTATGTGGCTCTATGGGAACAACTTCCAACTTGCAGAGACCGAGAATGTGTAAGAAATTGATTTCTCATTCTCAGTCAGAAAGTATCAGCCCCGAAGAAAGATTCGAGCCCTCTTAATTTGTCAATTTCAAATAATCGAATTGGAAATCTTTGAAGATTTGACTTTGAATGCACGCAATGAACATCAAACAAACAATCAAGGAGAAACGTTCCAATCCCAATGCACTACTCAAAAACTGACCCAAGTCACACATCCAACTCATTTTTTTCGTTAGCTCAAAACCATTATTATTGTATTTATCCCATCAAGATTTACCCAAAATTTTCGCCTCGCCAAGACACTTTTTTTCCAAGCACAAACATTTGGTTTCAAATCCTGCTTAGTTGAGTCTTGTGAAGGCCACGCTAAATGCTCATTTTTAGATTTATTTCAAGCCTCGAGCTATGAAGAAAATGCTAAAAAAGCTTCCAAGCTAAGCGTTGTTATCGTGTTGGATAGTTAATTCTGAAAAAAAAAACTTTTTTTCTGTCTTTTTTTCTGTCTTTCTTTCTTTCTTTCTTCTCTCTCTTTTTCTTCCTCAACTTGATTTTTTTCTTTTTCCTCGTCCAATGTCCTGAAACGAAAGGTAATTATTTAAAAATTTGTTTCACTTTACATGACACATGTTTGAAGCATCCAAGCATCAAAATTTATACCTTTAAAATCACAATCACAAGCCAGCAGGACAGAAAGTCGACATTCGATCTGATGGCAAACAAGAAAATAAAAAGTTGCATTTTTTTTCTTCTCGACCCAACAACGTCTTCTCATTTGAATGTCCGTTTGAGTTGAAGTTAACGCTAACGATAATGTCTCCAACCTGCAACTTTTAATTACTTCTTAATGACCCATCGTTTGGAACAACCATTTGACCTTTTCACTTTTTTTCCATTCTTCTCTTTTTTCTATTTTCCTTTTTCTTTTGGTGCCCCAAAAATTTCAACAAATTTTGTTGGGAAAAAAATAAGTGTGTCAGACCGGGTCTAATTGCAAATCAGATTTATTACAATTTTCTATTTCTTTCTGTCCCTTCGTCCATTTATTGTGTAGAAGAATTTCTATTTGTGCAGGTGTTTTCAGTCCAAAGGAGGGTGGACCAAAGGCGTGGCACCAACATTCTATACCTACCTATTCCTTTAACTTTTTCCCATTTAAAGGTTTATGGGTGATCGTTATTTATCAAAGCAATTTATTTCTTATAGCTTATCATTTTAAGAGAAGTCTATTATTTCTTCACAGATCTGCGACTTTTCTGCGTTGCAATCTTTTCATTTTTTCGCAGATTCGTGAAGCCGCTCGGACACGAGCCTCGCAACAAAAAAATGGGTCATTTTAGTATTTTTTAAGCGACACTCCGGGCCCGGGATTTTCGTCAAAAACGACTCGCGTCCCTATTTTTGCTCCTCGTCCTTGAGCCTTTGATTTCTTTTGTTGCAAGGCTGGTGCTTTTGCCCCGGGCGGTTGCGGAACACTCATTTTGGGTCACCGTCGGCGTCAGCCGAGCAGAAACAAAATGAAACAGGTCGGGGGGTTGGACCCCGTTTTCAAACGTGACGTATAATGCTTAAATTAAAAATGTGTTTGAAAAAGGGACAGCGATGTTCGGGAAAAAGACAAAACACGGTCGCCGCCGCCGCGTCTTTTTTTTCAACTCTTGGGCAGTGGATTTTTCTTCTCGGGCAGGCCGGTCAACGCACGCGCTTATTTTTACCCCTTAAACTGGACGCCTCGTTGAGGTAGAGGCACGCCCTCGCGTTCCTCGCGCCCCAAAAGATGGGCGCGCTCGC